>Ga0114915_1001128_pt1 | contig 11683 bp, 23 predicted proteins | sample MalvirAntarct_55_FD_87288 | JGI IMG/M metagenome (GOLD analysis project Ga0114915, IMG submission 87288) | Marine viral communities from the Global Malaspina Expedition - Malaspina viral metaG Antarct_55 | ecosystem: Environmental > Aquatic > Marine > Oceanic | place: South Georgia Island...
CCCGTTCGCAGTATTAAACGCAACTGAATCTACATAATTATTAGACCCTGCATTTGTAATATATCCGGAGTCATTTTCCCATTGACTTATCTTACCACCTTTGTTGGTAAACGTCTGAGTATTACTTGCAGTTGTAGTACCTGTGTTAGTAGTATACCCTTCATCATTTGCCCATTGCGAGTTTGAACCACTCTTATTGGTAAATGTTTGAGTATTAGTTGCAGTTGTAGTACCAATATTATTGGTATATCCTGCTCCGTTAATTAGTTGACTATTGCTTGTTATACTATTAGCAAAAGTAATAGTTTTATTTGCTGCTTGATTTAATGTAAATGTTGAACCTCCTGATAAACCTGTCCCTGCTGCTAAAGTTATTGTAGCATTACTTACAGTTGGCAAAGAGCCGGATGTAATATATCCGGCTCCATTTGTCAACTGATTATTATTTGTAGGTATCGTAGCATTAGAAAATGCTAATGTTCCTAACTCAACACCATCTATAGAAATGCTAGAATCTACATTAATAGGTTGCTTGAATTGAATAAAATCTGCCATTCTATAGTTTCTATATTTTATTAAAGTGTTATGCTCCTATCTTCTGTATCATATAAGTGTAAGGCTCTGTTTCTCCACCGGCTGCTTTTGCAGTTGTTAAAATAACAGTATTTGCATCTTTCCTTACAACGCTTACATTGATAGTCTCACCTGTTGCAATTTCATAAACTTGAACCATAACGCTAAGAGTCTTCATATTATGAACAACTTCTGTTGATGCAAGTTTTCCAAAGGTTCCTACCAATTCTCTTGTGGCTCCTCCTACACAACTCTCAACTTCTGCACAGAAACTTGTCACTTGACTAGCTGCTATTTTAATATCAACATCTGTTGCTCCTGTTACAATACCTTTAGCATCTACAGTTACTTGTCCAACCTTAGCTTCAGTTCCGTATGTAGCTGCAGTTACTCCTGAGTCTGCAAGGCTTACTGCTCCTGCTACTACTGAAAGTCCACCTGCACTTGGGAAATTAGCAATACCTTGAATAGTTGCAGTTGCAACATCAATGTTCTTGTTAATCTCTGTCCAATCTGCTGCACTTGTTGGATTGTTACTGTTAGCGATAATTAAATCACCAACTTCTAATACAGGACTCCAAAATCCTTCAGGGTCTCCTGAACCTGCTACTGTTACTGCATAAGTAAATCCTTTAAGAACTGCTGCTCCTGTTGGTGCTGCAGTTGTTGCATCATATCCTCCTTGGAAGATTAATGCTCCTGAACCTGCAAATGTTGTATCTACATAATTCTTAGATGCTACATCTTGTGCTGCAGTTGGATTAACAACGTTAATACCTTTCTGCGTATCAAAATCAAACGATACCGTTGGCTTCCCTAGTATACTTACAGAGATGTCATTAATGGTTGTTTTCTTTTGTTTAAATGCTTCTCCGTCTTTAAATACACCTGCTAATACGTCTGCTCCTACAGGGGCAACTTCGTTAAGAGGTAATTCTGTTAAGTCAAGAACTATGTTTAAATTTGTTTCTTCTCCAAGAGAAGTTTTAATTCCTTCACCACCTATCAGTCCTAATGTAAGACCGTCAGTCATATCGAAAGTATCTACGGCATCACCTTTAACTTTAAATAATTGGATACCTGCTGCAGGTACACTTGCCCAAGCACCATCTTGTCTTAAGAATTGACCGGCAGTTCCACCTGTTGCGTTTAATGTTAATTTAGGGATGGTATTAGCATCTGTTACTACTGCTGCGAATGCACCAATATCTGATGTAAACTGTACTTCAGTTACAGTTCCTCCTCCGGTTGCTGCACTTAATTGTGCAAGAGTAGCATATACTACTGTACTTTCGTCACCTTCTCCTTGAGTTACAAGAAATTGATCTTCACCTGTTAGTTTTAAAGCAGTACCATCTCCGGCTGCAGTAATAATGTTTTTAGGTTTTTCATACCTTGCAGAAAGTGTTACTGCTCCTGAAGTTCCTCCACCTGCAAGTCCATCACCTGCTACTACTTCAGTAATATCACCTGAACCATCTAATGCAACCCAAGCTGAACCTGTGTTGTAGTTGAATGTTGAGGTTGCAGTATTGAAAATAAACTGACCTGCATAAGATGCTGCTTGTGCAGGATTTGCTCCTAATGATTGTGCAGCGACATTTTGGATTTCTAATCCGGTTAAGTCTATTGCATCTAAAAATTTAATTGCCATAATGTTTGTTTGTTTTAATTAATTAATTTAAAAAAGCCTTACCTGCAAAGGCATTGGCAAATGTTACTGTTATACTACTCGCACTTTTATAATCTACGTTTCCGTAAACTGTTGTCCCTGCTGAATCAACAATAGAGACTGATGCGAATTTATTTAATGAATGAGATATGTTCCAAACATTAGAGGCAACTCCTTGAGTAAAAACTTCCGTCTTATCCCCACTACTTGCACTCACATCATATTGTAGCAAAGATATGAAATAATCTTTACTGTTTTCAAAGCTTCCTTTTGAAGCCTCAAGCTTTAAACCTATATCCCAAAATCCATTCTCACCTGCTCTCGCTGCTGCAGAATTCCAAGTATATATTGCAAATGTTGATACATCTTTTACATCTGTAATAAGAACATATGAACCTACAAGAGGATTAGTGTACCAACTAGATACATCCATTACTGCTCCTTGTGATACATATTTTAATGAATATGAACTTAAAGCAATACTTGTTACGTCAGAAAATTTTGCATCACCTGCATCTAAAGGTGTTGAAATAGAACCTGAAGTTCGTTTACCGTCTACTGCGTCAGCTAAAAATTTATATCTTAGTGTTTGAGATTCAATTACTGCGTTAACATTAATAAATTCTATAACAGATTCTAACGAAAAGTTTTTGGTCTTGTTTTTATTATCGGTATCTGTACCTATCCACTTATCATTAACTGATAGTTTAGTGTCTATGGGATATGTCGATATTCTTGCCATCTAATTATGTTGTTTTTTATATCCTACAAAGTTAAGCAAAATTTTTGACGATTTATTTTTTAGTAATTGTAATACTTTTAGCTATCTTTTCAGCACTTCTTCCCACTACATACCCACCTATACCTAGTTGTAACAAGTTCCAAAACTCATTCTCTAAAGGAGGGATGGGTAAACTAAATAAAGGTGCAATAAATTTTACATAGATAACTATAAACCCAAATGCTAACATAAGTAATGGTCTCCAACTTCTCTGAAGCCAATTACCTTTTGCTTCTGCTAATATAATTTCAGTTTGCATTCTTTGTAACTCTAACTGTTTCTGAACTAGAATTTGTTTGATTACATTTTCTGCTTTTATTTTTTCTTCTTTGGATGTAAATAAATTATCAAGACCTGCTAAGAGTTCTTTCATTACACTACCACCAAACCAATCAACAATTTTCTTCATAGTTGTGTTCGCTTATATGTTTATACTCGCCTGTAGCATCGAAACTAGGACAAGCTTTATTAGAAAAATCGCTATGACTATGCACTACAGAATCAGTATGCATTTGTTTTAAAGTGTGAAGTAAGCATTCTAGAGTTTCCACCTGTGCACAAGTCCTTGTGTCTTTCGGGGTCTTACCATCTTTTTCTACACCTCCGATATAACAGATGCCTAAACTATGGTTATTGTATTTAGCAGTATGAGCACCTTGAACGGAATCCTCTCTGCCTTTACTTATACTTCCATCTAAATGAACTATGTAATGATATCCTACATCTTTCCATCCACGACCATCAACGTGCCAACTTCTTATTGTTTCAAGTGATATTGGTTGGTCTTCTCTTGTAGCAGAGCAATGAACTATAAGTTTACTTATCTTTTTCATTTTTATTCTTGTCTCTTAAAATCATCCATTTATTTACGGTGTATCCTATACTGACCACCAAAAGAAGAATTTTAAGGACCATATCGACATTCGTAAACGATATCGCAAGAGTACTCACATTAAGCAAGTACATTTTCAAGTCTGTCATCCAATTACGCATTACAGGTTAAGTGATAAACTATTTCTAGGTCCGTCCCTGATGTGTTTGTCTGTGTATAATATTCTTTCATATTCGTATTGTTATACCTATAGTTAATGTTTTCCCTTTCATATTACCAAAGTGCTATTATTTTTGCAGCAGATGTTCCTGTTTCGTAAACTTTCTTTACTTGTACAGGGAAAAATCCTGTAGCTACTTTAGTAAAAGTAACTGTACTGCCTGCAATTGTATCTACTTTTAAATCTCCTTCTGTACCTATATATAAAACACAACCATTGTTTGCGTCTTGTAAGTTTTTAAATGCTGATGCATTATACACTTGGTATCCTTCACCTGCAACTAAAAATATATTTGTATTAATTTCTAGTTTAACTTTATCAATAACACGAGTAACAGTTGCTTTTTTCAAAGTAGTTGTATTAACTACAATGTCTCCTGCAAAAATTTGTAACGTTTCAAAGTCTGTATTAGGGTCTCCTGCTACTGCAGGCTCTCCTGTACTAAATAATATATTAGCTTCTACTCCTTGTATTACTCCTGTGTTTGCTAATGATGGATAGATAACATTCGTATTGTCACTTATGATGACCTCGTGTGCTAACATTCCTTGTGTTTTTATATAACTCATAATTTTTTATTTTGTATAAGGGAATACCTCGTTTAATTTATCTTTACGTTTACTGCAACCACAAGGTTTTCCGGTAGCTTTTGCTACTGCCTCTACTACTTTTTTAATCCCGGTTGCGTTTGTAATTTTCTCAATTGTGTCTCCGAGTCCTTTTGATTCCATTATATTATTTTTTACAACTGCATATCTTGTTTGGACAATCATCAACTTTAATCATTAAAGCAAACATAATATTGTTCCATTGACATACCGTAGCACGATTAAATGCTACTATCTTTTCTCCTATCCAAATTAATCCTTTCCCCATTATGCGTTTCGTCTTCCGGCTGCAGCTTTAGCTGCCATACCTGCTTTACCATACTTTTTAATTCCAATAGATGCTGCAATAGCATTTGCAGCAGACGCAGATTTTCCTTGTCTTCTTAGTTTTGCAGCTAATCTTTTGAACTTACTCATCTAATGTTTATGAATCTGTAAGTTGTTATGGTGATAAGGCATTGACTTATCTGCTGAGTACTTTCTTTTACCCATTGACTTAGACATTCCTTCTGACTCGTTTCTACGAGACTTTAATGATTGTCCTTTTTTTCCGTTTCTTGCTCCTAGAGATTCATTTAATCTAGAGTTATATCCTTGATGTGCCATAATTTATAAGTTTATTATTCTACAAATATACTAAATATTTTAATTTATTTTTTTGACTTGGCTCCTGAACATTTCCATCTCTTACGAGACAAGTTGTTAGGAGTGTTTGGGTTGTTCTGTTTTTTCTTAGATAGTCTTTTCTTAATACCTAAGCTTCTAGCACAGTAACTATCTCCCTTAGATGTGCCCGGCTTTACCCTAGGTCCACCTTTCTTAGCCTTACCTGCTTGACCATAGCTAACTCTTTTACCTGTTGAGGTGACTTTAACCTTAGCTTTGCCCTTGCGTGGTTTTGCCATTACTTTTTCTTCTTAGGCATTGTATGTGAATAACCTTTAGCCTTCAAGCTTAAATGGTCCTTCATAGTTTTAGCTACTTTCTTTAATCCCGTTTTACTGTACATATTATGTACTTTAAATTTTGCCATTAGTATCTTGCTTTTGGTTTTGGTTTAGTTGCCTTTGGTTTTTTTACAACCTTTTTTTTCTTTGCCATAATTATCTTATTCCCATTCGTTTTTTACCTGCACGCTTTCTTTTCTGAATTTTTCGTTCTTCTCTTTTTTTCTTAATTGCTGCCTTTATGCTAGCTAGACCTGAAACAACTGTATTCTTTACCTTTGTAAGTTCTTCCTTGACCTTATTCTTTTTGTAAATATTAGGGTCTGCTGCTCTTGCTGCTGATAACTTCAATGCTCTGTTTCTAGCCAACCCATCAGCCAATTTCTTTAGACAAGCTTTCTTTGCATCACCTTTTAATTTTGAACACTCCATATCTATTTATTTACCACACCTAGCGTAAACGCTATTTGCTATTTGTTTATTAGATGGAAGTCCATACTTCTCAGGCTTTCCTTTCATTACTTTACTTGCTGCCGTAAAATACGGTTTTGGTTTTGATTGCATATTATTTTTTCTTTATGGTTTTAATTTTTCCGTTTGTTGTTCTAGCATATGTGTGAGTCTTAGTCTCCCTTATAAAAGTTCCACTATACCTCTTGCCTCCATACATCCAACTTACTTTCTTTGCCATTATGCTCTATATGATTTTCTTCCTTTTTTTCTTTGAAGCTTTGTTTGACCACTTGATAAAGAACCTCTACCGAATGCTAACCTTGAACCACTTGAAACTTTAGGTGGTGTTTTATCTTTTGGCTTTGGCTTTGTAGTAACGTCTTTGTTTGTAATCTTAGTTAAGTCAACATTAGTTTTTGCAAGTCTTGCCTTTAATGCTGCTTTCTTTGCTGCATCTGCTGCTATCTGTTCCTCTGCTTTTTTTAATCTTGCTTTCTTTTCTTTAAGTAGTCTAGCTTTCTTTTGTTGCTCTGTTTCTGTTGCCATAATAATATTGCATATCTTTGCTTGCAAAGTTACAAAATTTAATTTAATGCATAATTACTTAAAGTATTGGAGAGTAATCCGATACTTCATCAAAGCAAAGTATGGACTAACTACCTCAGACTTAGATATGTTGTTATTCTTGCGTTCAGAAAAATATTTTTCAAAGGGTGATTTTGACGAGTATGACGAACTATTAAGTTGGGATAAGAATAGATTTGAGAATCTATTAAAAAAAGGTTGGATAGAAATATTTAGAAAACGTAATAAAAATAAAAAGTCTATCTACCAACTATCATATAAGACGAATAGAGTTCTTACATCTATATACAATAAACTAGAAGGTGAAGAGATTCCTGAGAGTCCCTCCACCAATCCTATGTTTTTAAAGAATGTTTCATTTACCGATAAGGTATACCGAAACTATATTAAGGAAATGAATAAGTTTATAAAACAACAACAACATCCCTCTCAGAAATAACAGTAAGCTGCTCTCCCCTAATAACCATTGTGTATCCTGCTCTTGAATCATAAAAGATTTCATCACCTGAATCAATAACGCTTACGTCCGTTCCGGGTGCTATTACTTTACCTTTCTTATATCTAATGTCTTGAGCATCTGCTCCTGTAAGTAATAGACCTGATTCAGTTTTAACCTCTTCAACAATTTTTTCTATTACTATATACTTTCCTATTGGTTTCATATCTATTTATAAATTACAATCGTTTCAACATTACAGTCTTGGTTTTTGCAACTGTAGTTAGACACGATACCGTCTCCTTCTAAGCCGTGTGCCTCGTTGTCATCATCGCCACCCCATATTAACTCTTCTTCGCAAAAATTACATTTAATCATTCTTCTTCTTTATATACTTGATATAGTACAACACAAAACACAAACAAACAAAGCATTCCGGTATATACTATATCTCCTATCATTAGTTTTGGTCTTGGTCTTCCTTATGAACATTATAACCTTTATCTCTCAATAATTGTATAGCTTGGTTTATTTTTAATTCTTCTGCCCTATAATGCTCAAAAATTTCATTAGATATTGCCATTGTTTTAATTTTAAAAGGGTGCTCTGTTTCGCATCGCAACGACCAAGTTTTAAAAACTAACAGTTACACCCTATAATTAGTCTTGGTCTTGATATGTTCGTGCCATTGTTATAATAGCGTTAGTGGATAATATAGTTACGGCTACCGATACTGCATTTTCTAATGCTGACTTAGTAACTTTCAACGGGTCTATAATACCCATCTTGTACATATCTCCCCACTTCCTTGACTTAACATCAAAGCCATCGTTATATTTAATCTCTGAAGCTTCCCATTGCCCCTCGTATTTTATTCCTGCATTCGCCCATATCTGAAACATAGGAGAACGAAGTGCTCTAGCTAAAATCTCTTGAGCAACAGTTATCTTATCACTTAAGAAAGTTAATCTATGTGCTTCTTGCATTAACGCTGCTCCTCCTCCCGGAATAATTCCTTCTTCCAAAGCTGAACGTACTGCACATACTGCATCATCAATCCTGTCGTATAACTCTTTCTGTTCCAAGTCTGTTTGACCTCCAACGTATATGACACCTACACCTCCTGTTAGCGAAGCGATACGGCTAAGGATAAATTCAGCATTGTTTTTATTGTTCTCTCTAGAATGTGCTTCCTGTAATTCAGCAACTCTTTCGTTAATCTCTTCATCATACTCATTGTTATCTTTTACAATAACAGTATGCTCTCTACCTACAATAACTTTAGCTGCGTGACCTAAATCTTTCTCAGTCATTAAGCTTAAGTCATCTCCTGTCTTCTCACTAAAGTATGTAGCACCAACACTAATTGCAATGTCCTGCATTAACTCGTGAGACTTATATCCAAAAGAAGGAACACCTATCGTACAAAGCTTAAGTTTGTTTTTCATAACGTTAGCTGCTAAAGTATTTACTACTGCAGCATTTGTAGGTGCTATGATTAATAGTTTCTTATGGTCCTGTATGATAGGTTTTAATACGTTCTCTATGTTAAGTAAGTTATCGATAGGTGCATCACATACAAGAATCTGAACATCTTCTAGTATACACTCATCATTTTTTTGGTTGTTAATAAACAAAGGAGATTCATATCCCCTGTCTATTTTTAATCCACTTGTAGATTCATAGTAAGTCTCTGATGTCTGTGAACGGTCAACAGTAACTAATCCTGTTGGTCCTACCTGCTTGTATACATCAGCAATTATTTTACCTATGTCTTTATCATTGTTAGCTGATACTGTAGCAACATCTCTAAGTCTTTGGTCTGTAACCTTTCTTGAATTCTTCTTAAGGTTCCTTACAACAATGTTAGTCTCTTCAACTAACTCACGAAGTATGTCTGTCTTGTTGAGGTCCTTAGTAATAAGTTCATCTCCTGCTTTGACAATTGCTTCAGTTAAAACAATGGCAGTCGTTGTACCGTCACCTGCTGATGTCGCAGTTCTATCTGCAGCTTCTTTCATCATCTGCACGGCTAAGTGCTCGGTTGGGTCAATCAATGCTACTGCCTTTGCTACTGTAACTCCATCTTTGGTAACAGTAATTCCGTGTGTGTGGTGTGGCGATTCTATTAATACAGTTTGACCGGATGGTCCTAACGTAGACTTAACTGCATTAGCTATTGTACTAATTCCTTTAAAGAGTTTCTTGCGACCTTCATCTTCAAAGAGAAGGTTCTTCGGAGTATAACCGATTTCAGACATATGATTTAATTTAGATTTACAACAAAGGTAAGCTATTTTTATAACTTGCTCCTCTATTAACTTATGTTTAATTTTTGTCTAAATGTTATTATGATAGAAATCGCTGCTCCTATAGAGAGAGAGAGAGAGACTACTTTCTTTATATTGTTCTTAAGAACTTTTGAACTCTAAAATTAACATTTTCAACATTAGTATTGATAGTCAGTTAGTTAGCTAAAATTAAATAACATTTAATCAACATCGATATGTTGAATCTTTAACATAGTCTTGTTTGGTATAAATAAAAAAGAGGACACCTATCAAGTATCCTCTCTTCAAATCAATCAATCAAATCAATATTACATTCTATAGAAACCCTTACGTCCCTCGGCTAACTCTATTCCGTCAGCAATCATATCTACTTTCTTTGCACGATGCATCATACTTCTTACGTTAGCTGCTCGTTGTATTCCGGATACTCCGTCTACTCTGTCGTTGATGAGCCTACCGTCTTTAACCTCAAGACCACCCATACTTTTGAATTTCATTTTTTCCATTGTGTGATGTTTTAAAAGACAAAGATACAAAAAAAAATTATTAGATATATGTAGTGTTTGGGTAATACAATACAACGGGAGCCGGACCCCAATTAGAAAGTCAGATTTTTAAAAATAAATTTGAAATTCTCAAATATTTTCGTCCCGTTTTTTTAGCTTTTCGTTTTGACCACCGTCCCCCGTGCCCGTCATCCCGTGCCCGTCCCTCTGCCCCCGTTCCCCCTGCTCGATTCCTGCACCCGTCCGACCCCGTCCTGCTTCAGGCTCTGCCCTTGCCCCGTATCCCAAAGGAAACAAAGAGAATCAAGCTAAGAGACTTAGCGTTACCTCTGCCCCTGTAAAATATAGGGTAAATAAATGCTACATTTTTAACCGTCATAACTCGCTGACAGTCAGCACTTATGCAAGTAAATGAAACAGTATAGAATATTAATACTTAAGTTTTCTAATATATTTAGACGATTATTAGAATATTAATAGTATCTTTGATTAACGATAACAAATTAATTTAACTTAAAACTAGATATTATGAATGTAAATGAAGCAACAATGCAAGCACAAACAAGATTTGAACAGGATTGGGAGAAGCCAATGAGCATAAACGGAATGCAAGCGAATAGAGGTTACTACAATTTAGTAGTATCGATAAGGGATGTATCGCTTTGGATTAAAGGTATGAAGCCTCACAGACATTGGTACTTAACTGATGTGAAGAAATATTTCGGAATCAAAGGAAACGCTCAAAAAGTCTTAGACATATTGAACCAACACAGGGAATACATTCAAGACTGTATGGATGCTGACGCAGAGAATGAAGAAGACTCAAGAAACTGCTAGGAAACCAAACCTCACTACCAACTTGCACAGAAATGTGCGAGTTTTTGGTGGTAAAAATCAGTACTAACTTAAATCAATCAAATGAAAAAAGTAATTAATTTAATCGGTAAAGCCACGAAGCTAACCGTCTGTCTATTTGTATACTTTTCAGTAGCAAGATTAAGCTATACAATAGCAGTAAATGACGTTCACAACTTTGGTCAAGTATTATTCTTCTTAGTTTTTGTAGCGTTCTTATCATTTCTAATTTACGTCTCAGCAGTATTAATGCTTAACGATGTATTCAAAACCAAATAAATATGAATAAGAGATTAAAATTCTTTCTAAAAATTATGGCACTATGCTACTGTTTAGTAGTACTACTATCCTTAGCATCTTGCTCAAGCACTAGACAATGTAAAAAATTACCAACATACGGTTGGTACAAATAATAACTTAAATCTAATAATTATGCAATACACATCAGACTTACAATTAGCAGACTTCAACTTTTGGAGTGGAGCAAAACAACACAAATTTACTTATGCAGAGTTAGGAGAATTAGACGATTGTATGTCTGATTTATACCAAACGAAAATACCAACTGAAACAGATATAAACGATTTATTTTGGTTTGAGTTAGAGTTTTTATGTGAGTGCATAGGCTTAGACTTTGAACAATACGAAAACAGATAACAAATTAATTTAACTTAAAACTAAAAATTATGTCATTACCAAACGTACACCAAAAACTGCAATTTGCAACAAAATTTAAAGACGGGACTTATCAAACTCAGCACGGAACTATTAATCCTCAAACGTGGGAAGGTATCGAGGTTATAAGAGGCAGACAGATTGACTGCGACAACGTAAGGATTGAAGTAATCCTAAACGAGAGACAAATAATCGCATCGGGACATTATAACGTTCGCACAAATTGGTGTCATATCGATATGGCTAACG
>Ga0114915_1001129_pt1 | contig 11671 bp, 25 predicted proteins | sample MalvirAntarct_55_FD_87288 | JGI IMG/M metagenome (GOLD analysis project Ga0114915, IMG submission 87288) | Marine viral communities from the Global Malaspina Expedition - Malaspina viral metaG Antarct_55 | ecosystem: Environmental > Aquatic > Marine > Oceanic | place: South Georgia Island...
AAAGTAATGCAAAAAGAGTTTGATAAAGCTAAACTCGAATACCCATTTGAAGGTGATTTATTAGAGATACAAACTGAAAATGGTAAATGGTTACAAACAACTCGAATTACATTTCGCAGTTATGATGGTCCTAGACGTATTACAAATTACGATACAGCATTAACAATTGACCCACTATCATATAGCGTAGCTACTACCGCAAGTTTTACTGAAGAATACAATGGTCCTATCTATTACTATGGAAGTAATCGCGAAGGTGGCTGGAGAGGCACATTTAATGTCGTATATTCACAGGAGTTAAAAATGGATGAGGTAAATAGTAAATACTATTAATATGAGTAGAGGTAGACCAGCAGAAGGTGAAACAGTAGTAAGAACACAATATGTTCAAACGTGTTATGAATACCCATCAAAACCTGAAATAGGTTATAAATCAGTACACTATTTTGATATTGATAAAAGTTCTTATGGTGCATATAGAGTAGACCACTTTCCATCTAGTGATGAAAAACCACCAATTGTTAAACCTGAAAAAGGTAAAGCATATAACAAACAACCTGTAGTAATGGTATTTAAAACATCCAACAATTCTAATGCTAAAACTAAAATGAAGATTTGGAAAAACGAAAATATTGATTACATTATAACTCAAGCCAAACTTGTTGGTGTGCCTGATAAAGCAGTTATATTAGAATTAGGTGTAGGTGAGAACTTCATTAAAAATTGGAAATCTAAATATAAATTGAAATAAAGTGGACACAAAAAAACATTTAGTAGTAATAGGCCATCCTGACAAAAAATCATTTTGTTATAATGGTATATTTAAAACTATTATAAGACAAATGGAACGATATGACGAAACTTTTGAGGTAATTGATGTATATGATGATAAACTACATAGAAATCGAGAAGATTTAATTAAAGAATATAAACGATTAGTTAGTTGGTCTACTCACATTTACTTTATATCCCCAGTTTGGTGGTTTAGAATGACACCAAAGATGGAAACATTTTTTGATGAAGTGCTAACACCAGGATTTGCATATAAATTTGTACCACTATTTAGGTTTTATGCTTATCCAAAACCATTTCTTAGTGATAAGAAAGTTAGAACATATATTACACATGGAGCACCAATGTTACCTGTTGTTACCTTATATTTTAATTCAGTTAAGTTAAGATTAGTAATGGGAGTTTATACATTTGTATTTGGTTGGAAACCATCTCGTTGGTTTAAAACAAAACAATTCTGGTCAGTACCATTTGTTACTAAAGAAAAGAGAGCAAAATATTTAAAAGTAGTAAAAAAGGATATTAAAAGGGATTTAGGAATAAAAAGAAATACATAATATAAATTTAAGTATATTTTCTAATATTTATAATAAAATTAATACAAGCAGATTATGGCTACAAGAGCATTGATTGGTTATTTAAATGATGATAACACAATTACTACAACATACAATCATTATGATGGCTATCCTGAAAACTTAGGTGTTGCATTAGATAAACATTATAATACTGATGCAAAAGCTAAGGAAATAGCTAATATGGGATATATTTCTTATATTGATCCTGAAACAGGAGATATAGAAGCTAATAATTCAGATCGTCCATCAACTATAGGTGATGATGATTTAACTTCTTCATTACAATTCTTCAAAAAAGAAGCAGAAGGTGTTGAGTATGTTTATTTATTTGCCCCTTCAATAACAGGAGGTGAGTGGTTAACTTCAAAGACTAGTCTTAAAATGGAATTGTTTGTAGATGCATTTTTAGATAGCATTAGAGAAGATGAAGAAGATGATATGGTAGATGAATCATATCAATCTAAATGGAGTAATTTTATAAATGAAGATATGCCATCAATAGAATCAAAATTGATGAAACTTCAAAATGCTCTAGAAAGAGAACCAGTTGAATATGTTGAAATGTATTTAGCTTCTGTTGAGCGTGACTTAAAAAGAGGTGATATAGCACAATATGAAGACATGACTATTGAAGATATGGTTGAAGACTATAATGTCTATATCGATGATAAAATGGATTCGTAATTAAAATTCCAGGTAAGCCGGAAAGAAAAGGTGAGAGGTGTTATGCTTTTCACCTTTTTTCTTTTATAATGTCATTGCTAACATTATTCCAACCAAAAATATAATTACAGTAAAACTTAATATTTTGTAAAGTAATCTAAAGCTTTCTTTTATTGTTAATTTATTCATAATAATAATTTACTATTAATATAGTATGACTATAAATATAATTTAGTCATATTAAAGTCATATCAATGTAAAAACGTAATATTAAAAATCCAAATTATAGTTGATTAATTAAAAAAAATATCGTAATATGTATAATGAGTATGGAAAAAAATTATTTAAATACTAATTCAACATTTTTTAAAACTTAGTAATTTAAGGTGGCGTTTGCCGCCTTTTTTTATTATATTCACGGTTCATTAATATTAACTAAATTCAAAACAATGAAAAAAGGTAAATTCGCATTCCTATTAATCGGTATGCTATTTTCTGTTAACGTTGCTCTTGGTCAAACAACAGTAACTACTAACATTGATGCCATTGATTCTGTAATGAATGCAACTATGCTCGAAGAGATAGTAGTTTCATCAGGAGTCATTGATCTTGCTAAAGTGAGAGAGACTCCAATAGCAGTATCAACAATCTCTATGGCAGAGATTTCTTTAAAGACTGGTAACTTAGAGTTTCCAGAAATTATGAACACCACTCCAGGTGTTTATGCTACTAAGCAAGGTGGTGGATATGGTGATTCAAGAATCTCATTGAGAGGATTTGATCAAACCAACACTTCATTCCTAATTAACGGTCAACCTGTTAATGATATGGAAAATGGTAGATTATATTGGTCAAACTGGCAAGGTTTAACTGATGTAGCTTCTGGAATCCAAATCCAAAGAGGATTAGGTGCTTCTAAGTTAGCAGTTCCTTCTGTAGGTGGTACGGTAAGTATCTATACAAAAGCTGCTGATAAAAAAGCAGGTGGATCATTAACTCAAATGGCAGGTAACGATGGTTACTTCAAAACATCAGCTGTTTGGAATAGTGGTAAAAATAAGAGTGGATGGGCAACATCTTTCCTTCTAAGTAGATGGTTAGGTAATGGATACATTAACAGTACTGCAGGTGAAGGTTATAACTACTTTGCTGCTGTAGGTTATGCTCCAGAAGGTTCAGATCATAGCTTAAACTTTACGTTCTTAGGTGCTGGACAACAACATCATCAAAGAGACGTTTGGGTATCTATTCGTGATTATCAAAATTTCCATGGAGATAGAGATGATCTAGAAACTGGTGATATCAACCGTAGATGGAATACTAATGGTGGTATGTTAGATGGTGAAGAGTTTTCTATGCGTAGAAATTTCTATAACAAACCATTAGCAACATTCAACTGGGATTGGGAAATTTCAGACAACCTTAAACTAGTTACCTCATTGTATGGTTCAGCTGGTAGAGGTGGAGGAACAGGTCCAAGAGGTAATAACTATAGAGGATCTGCAACTGACATTTTACCTTTTAGAAAGGATTTAACAGAACATTATCTTGAAGATGGGAAAGGTTCACGTGATTCTCTTACTGGTGCTATTGATTTTGATGCAATTGTTGCAGCAAACCAAAGCTCAACAGACGGTTACACAGGTGATATTTCAGGATTTGCTGGTCAAATGATAGGATCAAATGGTTTCCGCGATAGTAATGTTAATAGAGTTGTACTTATACGTAGAGCTTCTATGAATTCACATGACTGGGTTGGTGCTATATCTAACTTAGAAGGACAATTTGGTAATTTTAAAACATCGATTGGTGTTGATTTACGTTCTTACACAGGTTATCATTATCGCACAGTAAATAATTTGATGGGTCTTGATGGATATTATTCAACAGGAAATAAAAATTCAAATGGTCAAATTATCAATACTACAGTTAATGCTAGCCCATTTAATAATACAGGATTAAACGGTCCAAAAATTGACTATTATAACGTAGGTGTTGTAGGATGGCAAGGTTTGAATGGTTTAGTTGAGTATAATAAAGACGGTAAGTACAATGCAGTAATTCAAGGTGGTTTATCAAATCAATCTTTCCAGCGTAAAGATTATTTCGACCAACCAGAAATGCCTATCTCAGAAACTCATAATCAATTAGGTGGATATGCAAAAGGTGGTGTTAACTATAACATTAACGAAGTATCTAATCTATTTGCAAATACAGGATATATTTCTCGTCAAGCTCAGTTTGGTGCAGTATTTCCTAACTATGCTAACGTAGTAAATCCAGATCTAGAAAATGAAGAAATTATTTCATTTGAAGTAGGTTATGGTTATAATGCTAAAGACTTAAGCATTAACGTAAATGCATATTCTACTACATGGGGTAATCGCTTCCAAACAGTATCATTGAGTAATTCTCAAGGTGTTGATGGATCAGCTCAATTTAGTGATATTGATGTTCGTCATAATGGTATTGAACTTGAAGCAGATTATTTTGCTACTAGTAAGTTGAGATTAAAAGGTATGGTTTCTTTAGGTGACTGGAGATATACTAAAGATTTCACAGCAGCATTATTTGATGATAACCAAGTTCAAATAGGTGAAGGTACATTGTACTTAAAAGGTGCTAAAGTAGGTGATGCAGCTCAAACTACTGCTTACTTTACTGCTGATTATAAGCTAATTAAATCTACAAGTGTTGATTTAGGTGTGCGTTTAGTGGATGGGTTATATGCTGATTACTCAATCATAGATGATGAATTTTCTGCTCCAGATAATAGAGGTGCTGTTAAATTACCTTCTTATGGTTTAGTTGATTTAGGTGTAACATCTCGTTTCAATAATTGGACATTACGTGTTAACATTAACAACTTGTTAAACACTACTTACATTGCAGAATCTAATACCAGTATTCATGCTGGAGATGACGATGCTACTTGGAATGGTGTTGATGTTCGTAATTCAGTTTGGTTTGGATTTGGACGTACTTGGAACGCTTCTTTGAAGTATAATTTCTAAGTTAACTAACAAAAATTAAAAAGCCTCGCGAAAGCGGGGCTTTTTTTTTGTGAAGTATGTGGTTACCCAAAATATTATTCGTATATTCACGGTGTTGAATAAGGCGAGACGCCAATAAAATAAAAGGTTATGAAGCAGTTAGTTAGATTTTTTACATGTGATATGACAGGTGACAAATGTGCTATCATTTTTGATGGTAAGGATGAAATTTGTGTTACTGAAAATGAAGGTTATGATGTTTATGCTCAAAGTATGGCTGGATATGATAATCAACATTTAGTAAGCGAAATGTATTAATAATATTATTTAGAATTAATACAAATGAACGAGAGATGTGGTTACCCGAAAAATCTTTCGTATATTTACGGAGTAAATGAGGCGGGAACGCAAGTTAAATTAAAAATAAAGGTTATGTTACAGTTAGATCTATTTGAAGGTGTTGTTTTAAGTGAAAAACAAACAGAATTACTTATTAAATTTCAAACAGACAACACAAGAAAGGTTAAAATAGCACACGGAAGAAATATTAATACGGCTAATGCCTTAATTGAAGGTGGTTTTGTTGAGGGTGTTGATTTTGAAAATACATTTGATGTCATTGAGTGTGTTGAAGGTGTTGAGTTAGGTTATTCTTTTAATAATACATTATTTACAGTTAACGATGTTAAGTTTATTAAAACTACAGGTGGTTTAACACTTAATAGTAAAAAGTATAGTAAGACAAAAAACGAAGTAGTTGATACTAAAATTAACTATGTTGGGTTTGAAAATGGTAAATTCGATTGTTCAAATCTAGTAGGTAGTTATCGTTCAGTTAAAGCGTCTACTTTGCTTACTAAATTACAAGACCAACGTGAACGTGCTGAATACGATTTCAAACAAGCTAATAAGAAAAAAGCAGCATTTGCTAAAGTAATAGCTGAGTTACAAACCAAATGCCCAGATGCTCGTATATTAGAAGTAACTGAAAGTATTAAATACGATAACAGATATTCTACCATAGAAAAAGTTAAAGCTCAATTTGAAAATGGTAGTTATATTATGTTTGCAGTTCGAGTTAGTGATGCTACTTACAGTTTAGACAGAAAATACGATGCTGGGTTAGCTTGTATGAGTGTTGATGAGTTATTAGTTAATTTTACAAACCAAAATAAATAATAAAGGTTATGATACAGAGAAATAAAGAAATGGCTTGGGTTACATTTTTAAGTGATGATTTTGAACAGAAATGGCATCCAGTAACTAATGCCTTTAGTGAACAGCTAGAATGGGATGATATTGAAACTTGGAAAACTGTTTGTATTAGTAATATAAATGATCCTGAAGGTACTAGATCTCTTGGAATTGCTAATACATCACAAATGTTATTAGGGAATACTATAAGAGATAATTTTTAAAATATGTGGATACCACAAAAATTGTTCGTATATTTATATATTATTAATAATTTAAAATCATGATGCACTTAATTCCAATGTTTATTATTGTTTTGTTTGTTTTCCTATTATCACTTATATTTGGATCATGGGAGGATATTATTCCAAATCATAAAGAAACATTTACTGTAAAATTAGGCAGTTATAAGATTACATACAATCGTAAAACAGGTAAAATCACTAAAATTAAATAAATAGGTTATGGCTAAAAAAAATAAAGGTTTACTACACAAAACGTTTGCAGCAGCTCGTGTTGCAGCTAAATTAGGAGATAAAGATAAAGCTCGTGATTTATTCGACTTTATGATTTATACTATTGCTCATGAACGTTGGGAAAATGATGTCCAAGTAAATGATGAAATGGAAGATGTTCGAATTGGTGTTTGGTTAGAACGAGCTTGGTATGGTTTAGAAAATAATGATTTATTACTTTAATTTTTAATATTTAATTTATGTTTGATAAGATGCAACAACAAGAAAAAAGTTTATTTAATATCAATTTGAACGCTAAACGAGGTGAAAATGAATCCTATAGCGATTATAAAATTCGTTTATCTCAAAATAACAAATTGTTAAAAATGTATCGTTTAGCAGGTCGTAAGCAATTTAAAGCTATGTTCCCAGATGGAGTTGATTATACAATGTTTAAAGATCAACCTGAAGTTCAACCTGAAAATACTGAAAGTAATGGATAGTAAGCAAAAAGAATATTTGTACATGGAATGTAATAGAATCCTTGAACTTATTGAATCTGGTAATGCATATGAAGCTCAAACTCAACTAGAAGGATTAATTAATGAAATTAAATACGATACACTGTGAAGTATATTGAATTAGTAGGATGGGGAAATAAAACTACCCACCTAATTCCAGAAAGAGCAATAGCATCATTTGCATTTGGTAAACAATATACTGTTATTCAATTTACAAGTGGAAATACTCTTAACATATGTGAATCCAAAGAAGATATAATTATCTTATTAGCTAATTTAGATAGTAAATTTTCTACTTTAGATCATTCTCAAGATAGAGTTAATTTTATGTTTGATCATGCAGATTCATCTTATGAAAACAGTATCTATGATCAGTAGTATACTTTTTTACTTAATGAGTGGTGTAATTATTAATTTTCTCTATGATAAATTTATAGATTGGAGTGAAGCTGAATATCGCTTTAATTTAAGAGAAAGATTAATTGTAGGATTACTTTGGCCCTTAGCTTTAATTTTATTTATTTATCATGCTTTAAAAACATATTTTGGAAATGAATGATTTAAAATCTTTATCAATAGGTATACTATTGTTTATGTTAGGCCAAGTTTTTACTTTTTACCAATTAAATGGGCAATTTATTTGGAAATGGATAGAAAAAAACCCATTATTAATTTCACTTTTAGGAATACCTATTTCCTTAGTATTCATTTATGCTACCAAATATACAGTAATAGCATTTGACTATGTAATGTGGCCACAAAGATTTATAGGTTTTGCAAGCGGTATATTTATTTATGCATGGGGAACGTATTATTATTTTAACCAACCAATTGATGTCAAAACAGCATTATCTCTATGTTTGGCTGTAGTGTTAATTGGTATACAAGTTTTATGGAAATGAGTGGAAATGTAGATATAATTGAAGAATATGGTTTTAAAGCACATAGTGCTGGTAAATTTGAAGAATGGAGAGAAGTGAGCTCATCTATAATGGAAGCAAATCCTAAATTTGATACAGGAGAAGCGGCTATAAAAGCTTATAATAAAGTTATGGGTAGTGCATAAAAGTTGGTATGTAATTGATGGTAATGAACACCTTAAAATGGGTTCACTTGAAGATGCTATTGAGTTAATGGGAATAAGGGCACGTGTTTATAAAGGTAATCAACTCCTAATGATGAGTGACAAAGAATATTCTACTTGGCATAGTAGAAAAATAATAACTAATTTGGTTCCCTAAAATATTGTTCGTATATTCACAGTATAAATAAAGGTTATGGCTAAACGAGGTAGAAAGAAACAATTAAACAAATTTAAATTAGGTGATAAAGTTAAAATCGCAACCGAACCTGGAAGCATATTTGAAATAGTTTGGTATAAGGAAGGTGATACAACTTGTGCTGTTCAAGATTATCGTACTAGGTTACTCGCTAAAGTAAGCCAATTAATTCCAGTAGTAGAAGGTGAAGATGATGATGAAATATCTGCTTCAACAACTACTGATAAGGAATGGATGAAGGAAGCTCGCCAATATTTAGATAAGATTAAAACAGAAGGTTATGAATAAGCAAGCTATAGAATATCAAAACAGATGGGGTGATATATTTACTTTTGAGTTACTTGAAAATGGTAATGTAATGATGGGATTTCCATCAATCCAATTACATATTCGTACTGGTGATGATTTTATTGACCCTTCAGGTGGACCTCATATTAAAGTAGGTCAAATGTTATCTCATGTTATTGGAGATATTGATTTTAATGTAATAGTAGCTGGGTTTAAAAAAGTTGAACATGGCTATATAATTAAAACTAAACCACATGAATATGATCCAAATGATATGTCACATTTAGCTGATACTAAGATTATAGGAGGTATAATTAATACAAGTTATGATGAATAAACTAATAATATTATTTACCCTGTTAAGCACAATTGCTTATTCACAGCCAGTTTTTCCAATTGATTCACTTGCTATTAGTTATATACCAACACCTCCTCCAATTGAAGTAGCAATACCTGATTTTATATCACCTAATGGAGATGGTATTAATGATGTTTTTACCTTAATACTTGAGCCTAACTATAAAGTAGCAATGAAGGTATATTCAAGATGGGGTAACTTAGTTTACAAATCGAATGACTATCAAAATGACTATTCACCAACTAAATTATCAGATGGTGTTTATGCTTTTTGGATTCGCGTCTATGATGGGAATAGGTATAAAGATTTTCAAAAAATGATAACAATTATAAATTAAATAAATAAACATGAAAAAGTTCAACGTAAAAAAATGGTTACCAGTATTAATTGCTTTAATAGCATTATTATACTCAGTAGGGTTAGGTTTAACAGGTGAAACAGCAGAAGCACAATATTCAGCTCATTGGTCGAGTACTCTAATCTTATTCTATCTACTAATAGACAAAATTAAAAACACGGAAATACAATAGTTATGAGTTTTGCAATGTATTTTGTAGGTTTTGTAATTTTTGTTCTGTATATGTATTTTACTATTTGGAACATTAACCATGGTTCTAAAAAAATGGACGAAGATTATTACCAAAGACATAAACAACCTAACCCATCTGATTATGATGATATAGGGAATTATACTAAAAAGTAATGATGTCAAAGCGTAAACGTAATAAGCAAGCCCAATTGTATATTAGATATGATGAGGAATTTACTCATGATGGAACATTGTATAGTGTTATTCATAAGTTAAACGATTTAATCTATGCTGTTGCTGTTAAAAAGGGTAAGAAGGGCATGATAGCAGGTGGAGCAGTAGAGCGATTTCGTAATGGTATATTAATACCATATTCACGCAAAGATAGGCGGGAATTAAGCGAGTTAAACGCATAAAAAGGTGGAGGCAATGAACCAAGCGATGAAGGTTAATTTGATGGTACAACAACAGGTTAAAAACGAATGGGAGCATATGGTTGGAGTCATATGTTTAAACCAATCTCGTCGTGAACCAGTTAAACGAGTATTACCTAAATTATTTAACCATTTCTCTACACCCGAGAAATTATTAAGTGGTAATCACAAAACGTTAGAGGACATTTTAATACCTTGTGGTTTAGGTAGGTTAAAGGCTAAGCGAATTAGGAGAATGAGCGAGGATTATTTACATTGGGATAAGAATGATGCTACTAAATTGTATGGGATTGGAAAGTATGGAAGTGATAGTTATGAGATATTTTATAAAAATAACTACAACACAAACCCAACAGATAAGGAGCTAATTAAATATTTAAATGAAGGGTAGAGCATTGCAAAGCAAAAATAAATCTTCTCGCGGTAAATACATACCAAGTGAATACGTATATAAGACATATATAGTATAATTATAATACAAGCAAGATGGACTACAATTTTGATATAAACCCAAACCTAACAGAGCACGATGTATATTGTGACTTGATGTATGGTAGGGATGAAGAGTAAATTAAACAAATAAGTTATGAGAGACAATCAACTTCCAGATGACGAATGGGATTATTACAGTGGACTTCCAAGTCCAACATGGTATGAAAGGAAATCAAACGGTGATGATGAGCATAAGGAGTATGGTGATGATGAATGGTTACAAATGGGTCACTCATGAATAAAACACAATACATATTTTGGGATGAGCAATGGAGTGGTGAAGTAGATGTAAGCACAACAGGCTCAAATGATTAATAGCGGTAGAGAGTGGGATTGGATGGATAGTGATGCAATGAAAAAAGCCACTAAAAATCCTTTTATAGATGATATAATAGACTATCCTCCGTATATACAAACTAACATATTTACTAAACGTTGGGAGATGACCAATACGCGATTTACGTTGCGACCTGGGAAATTAATGGCGTCCGCTGTTAACCATTTGAAACGCGTAATACCCAACTAATCAACGCGAATTAAACGCCAAATCTAACATTAATCGAACGCATACTTTGAACGTGTGGCATGTCATTGTCATGTGTGATATACAAATATAAGTAGCGACGTAGATAATGATATTCATATATAGTAAGTGACAAATTGTACCGGTGTTATGTGACATGGTTTTGTGTTGCCGCTAACCCATTTACGTCGCCCAGCCAAATGATTTACCTTATACAAAAGTATATACGTTGTTCACAACTCCTCACAACAATATGTGGATTCCCACGTGGGGGTTCGTATATTTACATTGATAACGACTTGGTTTGTGTGATGTGTGTGTGATTTGCCACATTGTGGCGCGACAGCCAACGCGATTAACGTAGCAATGGCAATAGCGACGCTGGGTAATATAAATAGCATATGGTGGTAAGTGAGTAATGCGACGGTAGTTACCACGGTGAACATACTTACAACATACACACCCAGCACTATGACGTAACCGCTTGGGTACCCTTATATAACATATCCTATATCGGTGGGGGGAGTAATAATATATAATAATATAATAATATCTGGTGTATACGTAATGT
>Ga0114915_1001141_pt1 | contig 11610 bp, 12 predicted proteins | sample MalvirAntarct_55_FD_87288 | JGI IMG/M metagenome (GOLD analysis project Ga0114915, IMG submission 87288) | Marine viral communities from the Global Malaspina Expedition - Malaspina viral metaG Antarct_55 | ecosystem: Environmental > Aquatic > Marine > Oceanic | place: South Georgia Island...
GAAGCCCGGCAGGCGGATGGTCTTCGCGATATCTTCCAGCTTCGCCGTTACCTGGGCCTGGATCTCGGCGGCGGGGACCATGATCGCGAACTCGCGCTTCAGGCCTTCGGTGTTGGTCTCGGTTACCTGCATGGGAGCTTCGTCCGGGTTTCTGCGTTTGTCCTGCGGGACGGATCGTCGCCATCGGGCGGCAGAGTGGTGCGGGCGGAGGGACTTGAACCCCCACGACCAAAGCCACCAGATCCTAAGTCTGGCGCGTCTACCAGTTCCGCCACGCCCGCACGGCCCGACCCGACCGAGAGCCGGCGCCGAAATCTCCGGCGCCAACCGAATGGGGGTGTCTACAGCATTGCCGGCCGCGGGCCAATAGAAAGGATGGCGCCGCGCAGCCGCCGGGCCCAGACGCAACGGGGGCCGGTCGAACGACCGGCCCCCGCAGTGTCGTCCCGGGACGAACGGATCAGCGCAGCGCGCCCTTCAGTTCGTCGACCAGATCGGTCTTCTCCCAGGAGAAGCCGCCGTCCGCGTCGGGATGCCGGCCGAAGTGGCCGTAGGCCGCCGTCCGCGCGTAGATCGGGCGGTTCAGCTGCAGATGGGTGCGGATGCCGCGGGGCGACAGGTCCATCGCCTTGCGGGCCGCGGCGGCGATCGCGGCCTCGTCGGCCTTGCCGGTGCCGTGCGTGTCGACATAGACCGACAGCGGCTTCGAAATGCCGATCGCGTAGGCGACCTGGATGGTGCACTTGTCCGCTAGGTCGGCGGCGACGATGTTCTTCGCCAGATAGCGGCAGGCGTAGGCCGCCGAACGGTCGACCTTCGACGGATCCTTGCCGGAGAAGGCGCCGCCGCCGTGCGGTGCCGCGCCGCCGTAGGTGTCGACGATGATCTTGCGACCTGTCAGGCCGGCGTCGCCGTCCGGGCCGCCGATGACGAACCGGCCGGTCGGGTTGGTATAGAACTCGTCCTCGGGGCACATCCAGCCGGACGGCAGCACATTTTCGACGTGCGGACGGATGAGCTTGCGGACGGTCGCCTGATCCACGCCCTCGGAATGCTGTGCCGACACGACCACCGAGGTCGCGCGCACCGGCTGTCCGTTGCGATATTCGAGCGTGACCTGGCTCTTCTGGTCGGGACCGAGATCCGGGATCTCGCCGGCATGGCGCGCCTTGGAGAGCGACTTCAGAATCTCGTGCGCGTAATAGATCGGCGCCGGCATCAGCAGAGGCGTCTCGCGGCAGGCATAGCCGAACATCAGGCCCTGGTCGCCGGCACCCTCGTCCTTCTCGTTGCCGGCCGAGTCGACGCCGACGGCGATGTCGGCGGACTGGCTGTGCACGTAGACCATGACCTTGGACTTCTCCCAGTGGAAGTTGTCCTGGTCGTAGCCGATCTCGCGAACCGTCCGGCGCGCGATCTCCTCGATGCGTTCATGGGACACGTTGCCGGCGCTACGGGTCTCACCCGCGACAACGATCAAGTTGGTCGTCACGAGCGTCTCGACACCGCATCGGGACAGGGGATCCTCGTGCAGGTAGGCGTCGACGATCGCATCGGAAACGGCATCGCAGATCTTGTCCGGATGTCCTTCGGATACGGATTCGCTCGTGAAGAGATAGTTGCCCTGGGCCACGTACACTCCTTGTGCCGGCCCTCGAGCCGGCGCCTTCGGTCGTTCGTAACGAGGGCGCCCGACTAGCGGACGCACGACGGACCGCTCGACCCGATGGGTCAGAGCGGTGGTCGTCGGCGGGCCTTTGCCACCGACGACAGGCCGCTTTGATGCAAGAAACCGGGCGGAACGTCAAGTCCCCACGAACCGCCGGCGGGTGTCACACGGTTGTCAAGCCTCTTCGGGCGCGGGCTCTGCACCCAGCGACTTCATCAGATCGAGGACACGACGCCGAACCGCTTGTTCCCCGATACCGTAATACGCACGAACGAGAAGAAGCGTCTCACGACGCGCCATGGGATCCTCGCCGTATGCTGCCGTCTCTTCGCGCATACCGGTCGGCGTGTCGTTCAATTCTTCGAAGAAATAGGACACGGGCACGTCGAGCGCCTTGCTCAACTCGTACAGCCGCCCGGCGCCGATGCGATTTGCGCCGCGCTCGTACTTCTGCACCTGCTGGAAGGTCAGTCCGAGAGCCTCGGCGAGCTTCTCCTGGCTCATGCCGAGCAGGGTGCGCCGCTGCCGGACGCGGCTGCCGACATGAATATCGACGTGATTGGGCTTTCCGCGCGTACGCCGCGGCTTGCTGCGGGGCTTCTTCGGCGGTGGTGCGGTAGCCTCTGCTGCGCTCACTTCGATCGACTCCTATGGACAAACGCAACCATCGCGGTGGAACCTACCATCGTATGCGCGCTGTGTCTTGCCCGAAGCTTGAGCCGAAAACGGCTTTGTTTCAGGGCCGCCGTTCGAGCGCCCGGCTCACCCTGTCGCGCAACCAAGCCGTGCCACCAAACCCGGCGATCAGGAGGAGCAGGCCGAAGATTCCGTCGCCGATCCGTGCATAAACGGTGCCGCCTGCGATCGGCACCGGCAGGGCGGCATCGATGATGCCCGCCTCCCCCAGTGGCAGGCGTTCCAGTATTCGACCATAGGGATCGACGACGACGGATATCCCGGTGTTTGCCGCACGAACGAGCGGCAGGCCCTGCTCCACCGCCCGGACGCGGGCGATCTGCATATGCTGGTAGGGGCCGGCGCTGAGGCCGTACCACCCGTCGTTGGTCACGTTCAGCAGCCATGCGGCGGGCGGTTCGACGGCGGTCACCCTGCCGGGGAAGATCGCCTCGTAGCAGACGAGCGGACTGACGGGCGGTGCGCCGGGGATATCCAGCGTCCTCGGCCCCTCGCCCGGCGTGAAATCCACGGTCCCGGCGGTCACCTTCGCGAAGCCGAGGACGGATCGGAACGGCACGTACTCGCCGAACGGCACGAGGTGGAACTTGTCGTAGGTCGCGACGATCCCGCCGGCCGCGTCGACGGCGGCGATGCTGTTCCAGATCCTCGGGTCGCCGTTGCCGGTACGCTCGATGCGCGGGGTGCCCGTGATCAGCGCGCCGCCCGGCGGTGCCACTTTGGCCAGCGCCGCGACCACCTCGGGCTCGGCATTCAGGAAGAACGGGACCGCTGTCTCCGGCCAGACGATGTGCGTCGGAGGCGCCTCTCCCGGGGCCGGCGGCGCGGCACTCAACTCCAGGTGGCGGCGCACGTTGGCGATCCGCTGCGACTGGTCCCACTTGAGGCTCTGCGGAATGTTCGCCTGCACGATGCGGATGCGCACCCCGTCGGCGGTGCCGGGTACCGTGTCGGCCAGCCTGGCCGCGCCGGCGGCCCACAGGGCGGCGAGCAGGGCCGCCGCCACTGCCGGGAGCATCCAGGCACCCCTTGAGCCGCTACGACCGCCCGGATCGGAGAGCGCCGCGAGAGCCATTGCGGCGATCACCGTCAGCAGGCTCAAGCCGTAGATCCCGATTGCGGACGTCACCTGCAGCATGGCGGTCGAGTCCACCCAGGCGTAGCCGACGAGATTCCAGGGGAAACCGGTGAACGCATGCCCGCGCAACCACTCGGCGGCGGTCCACGCCGCCGCGAACATGAACACGCGCCATGGACCCCTCCCGCCCCAGACGGACGAGAGCAGCGTCGCGGCACCGGTGAACAGGCCCAGGACGGCGGGGAGCCCGCACACCGCGAAGGGAATCAGCCAGACGAACTGCCTCGGTTCGATCAGCAGCGCGTTGGATATCCAGTAGAGGCCGATCGAGAAATGCCCGAAACCGAACCACCAGCCGGTCAGGAACGCGGTTCGCCTGCGCGCGGCCCCGCCCACCAGCCAGACGAGGATCGGAAAGGCGAGGAATAGGACCGGCCACAGTCCGACCGGCGGCATCGCCAGCGCCGCGGCGGCACCGGCACCCCATGCCGCGAGCCAGCGCCGCCACCCCGCCAAGCCGGCGCAGCGACGCGCGAACGCGTCCACGAGGCCGCCGAAGGCCCCGGACCGCCGGACGGCGGACGTCACTGGGCGGCCGCTGTGAGCCGGGGGATGTTCCTGATCCGCAGCTTCTTCAGCCGCCGCGGGTCGCCCTCCAGAACCTCGAATTCTATGCCGGAGGTGTGGGTCACGAGTTCGCCGCGCGTCGGCACGCGCCCGATCAGGGTGAACACCAGCCCGCCGAGCGTATCGATGTCCTCACGTTCCTCGTCGGTCAGCACGGGGCCGACCAGTTCCTCGAAATCCTCGAGCGACACGCGCGCGTCGGCGATCATCGTACCGTCCGGCCGCGAGGTGATCTGGGGACTTTCCGCGATCTCGTGCTCGTCGCGGATCTCGCCGACGATCTCCTCCACGATGTTCTCGATCGTGACCAAGCCGTCGATCCCGCCATACTCGTCGACGACGAGGGCCATGTGGATTCGCGACAGGCGCATCTGCAGCAGCAGGTCGAGCACCCGCATCGACGGCGAGATGAAGAGCACCTGCTTGATGAGAGCAGACAGCGGCGCCGGCGCCTCCTGCCGTGCCTGGACAAGAACGTCCTTCACGTGGACCATGCCGACCACGTCGTCGAGGTTCTTGCGGTACACGGGCAGCCGCGAATGCAGGCTGGTGCCCATCACGGCGATGACGTCGTCGAGTGCGGTGTCGATCTCCACCGCGACGATGTCGGCGCGCGGCACGGAGATGTCCTCGGCCGTCACGTTGCGCAGCCGGAGCGTGTTCTCCAGGAGGACCCGCTCCGCCGGGTCGATGGGATGCTCGTCCTCCTCGTGCCGCTCGATCAGTTCCTCGAGCGTGTCGCGCAACGACCCGTCGCCGTTCCGGCGCCGCGTCATGCGCCAGAAATCCTTCCACCAGTGACGCCGCCCGCTTTCGCCGGCGGCCCGCCTACTGTCCGAACCTTCGCTGTCCTGGGTGCCGTTCATCGCTCCACGGCCTCGTGCCGTATCACGGCCGCCTCCTCATAGGGATCGGGAATGCCGAGCCGGGCCAGGATCCGCACCTCCAGGCCCTCCATCTCCTCCGCGTCGCCATCGTCCTCGTGGTCGAACCCTAGCAGGTGGAGCACGCCGTGCACGACGAGGTGCGTCACGTGATCGGCCAGCGGCTTGCCCTGCTCGGCCGCTTCGGCCGCCACCGTACCGTATGCCAGCACGATATCGCCGAGCATCCGCGGCTGGCCCGGGATGCCTGTGTCGTCGCCGGGAAACGAGAGGACGTTCGTCGGCTTGTCCTTGTCACGATAGGTCCGGTTCAGCTCGCGAACGGCCGCGTCGCCGGTCAGCATCACCGCGATCTCTGCCGGCTCGTCCGCCTCCACGCCCACGGCGACGGCGGCCGACGCCGCCCTCAGGCAGACGTGCTCGTAATCGGGCAATGCGGCCGGCCAAGCGTCGTCCTCGACGCAGATGCCTATGTCCGGATCAGGCGGCATCGGGGTCGTCGCCTCGTACCGGACCGGCGTCGCGCCGGTCATAGGCTCGCACGATCCGCGTGACCAGCGGATGACGGACGACATCGTTGTGGGTGAAATTGACGAACCCCACGCCGTCCACGCCCGCCAGCACCTCGAGCGCATCGCGCAGGCCGGAGGGCTGGCCACGCGGCAGGTCGACCTGGCTGAGATCGCCGGTGACCACCATCCGCGACCGCTCGCCGAACCGCGTCAGGAACATCTTCATCTGGACGGGCGTGGTGTTCTGCGCCTCGTCGAGGATGACGAAGGCGTGCGCCAACGTCCGGCCGCGCATGAAGGCGAGCGGCGCCACCTCGATGTCGCCATCGTCGAGGCGCCTGATCACCTGATCGCCGGGCAGCATGTCGTGCAGCGCGTCGTAGAGCGGACGCAGATAGGGATCGACCTTCTCGCGCAGGTCGCCCGGCAGGAAACCCAGCCGCTCTCCCGCCTCGACGGCGGGGCGCGACAGGATGATCCGCTCCACCTCGCCGGCCGCCATCATCTCCACGGCCGCTGCAACCGCCAGATAGGTCTTCCCCGTCCCAGCCGGCCCCAATCCGAACGTGAGGTCGTGGTTACGCAGCGCGCGGATGTAATCGGCCTGCCCCGGTGAGCGCGGCGTGATGGCGCGCTTGCGGGTCCGGATCGTGAGCGCGTCGTCGCCGCCCTCGCCGTCGCTCGGCCGGGCCGAGGCCGAAAGCGCCAGCCGCACCGCACCGTCGACGTCCGCCGGTCCCACGTCGAGCCCGCGTTTCAGGCGGTCATAGAGCAGGGTGAGCGTGGATCGTGCCGCTTCCACCGAGGATACCGGGCCGCTGATCGCCAGCCGGTTGCCGCGCGACGCCGCTGCGACCTGAAGCGATTGCTCGATCCGGGCGAGGTTCCGGTCATGCTCGCCGTACAGCGCCGGCAGGAGCTTGTTGTCGTCGAACTCCATGTGGATCAGTTCGGACGATGGTGCGGTGGGGCTCACCCGGCCAAGGCCTCCCTGGAAAACGCTTCGGCGGGCACCGGAGCGTCGGCTGCGTCCGGCGCCGCACCGGTGAGCCCGTGGGTCGTCAGGCCGGTGATCGCCACATCGACGACCCTGCCCAGCCATTCCGCCGGCGCATCGACATGGACGGCCTGCATATACGGGCTGCGGCCGACCAGCTGCCCATCCCGCCGGCCGCGCCGGTGAAAGAGGACAGGTACCGTGCGCCCGACGGTCCCTCGGTTGAACCGCTCCTGCTGCTGGTCCAGCAAATCCTGAAGCGCGGCGAGACGTTCCGCCTTCACCGCCTCGTCGATATGGCCGTAGCGCTTCGACGCCGCCGGCGTACCCGGCCGGGCGCTGAACTTGAAGGAATAGGCCGACGCATACCCGACGTCGCCCACGAGGCGCATCGTGTCGGCGAAGTCGTCGTCGCTCTCCTCGGGAAAACCCACGATGAAGTCCGACGCCATGGCGATGTCCGGTCGTACCGCGCGGAGTCGATCGACGACCCGCCGGTAGTCGTCGGCGGTGTGCTTGCGGTTCATCGCCGCGAGGATCCTGTCGGAGCCGGACTGAACCGGAAGATGCAGGAACGGCATCAATGCCGGCAGGTCGCCATGCGCGGCGATCAGATCGTCGTCCATGTCGCGCGGATGCGAGGTGGTGTAGCGGATGGCCGCCAACCCTTCGATCTCGGCCAACCGGCGCGCCAGGCGGCCGAGGCCCCAGGACCGGCCGTCCGGCCCCTCCCCGCTATAGGCGTTGACGTTCTGGCCGAGCAGCGTGATCTCGCGCGCGCCCTGCGCCACGAGCTGCCGCGCCTCGGCCTCCACCGCCGCCACGGGGCGCGAGAACTCGGCACCGCGCGTATAGGGCACGACGCAGAAGGAGCAGAACTTGTCGCAGCCCTCCTGGATCGTCAGGAAGGCCGTAATTCCGCGGGGGGCGTGCATCTCGGGCAGATGGTCGAACTTCGGCTCGATCGGAAAATCGGTATCGAGGACGCCGCCTCCGGCGCGCGCCGCGCGCGCGACCATCTCCGGCAGCCGGTGATAGGTCTGCGGGCCGAGAACGATATCGACGCTCGGCGCGCGGCGCAGGATCTCCTCGCCTTCCGCCTGGGCGACGCATCCCGCCACGGCGATGATCATGCCGCCGTCGGCCTGCTCCTTCAGCGAGCGCAGCCGACCGAGCTCGGAGAAGACCTTCTCCGATGCCTTCTCGCGGATGTGGCAGGTGTTGAGGATGACCATGTCGGCCCCGTCGGGAGCATCGACCGGCTCATAGCCCAGGGGCGCCAGGACATCCGCCATGCGGGCGGAGTCGTAGACGTTCATCTGGCAACCGTAGGTCTTTATGAAAAGCTTCTTCGCCAATCCTGCTTCCGGGTCCCTCGCGCGGCACGCTCTCCGCGCTCAGCTCCCCAGCCTCTCCTTCAGCGTATCATCCGAACGTCGGCCACTGTCAAGCGAACCCGCGCCGCGCAGCGCCGCCGACACGCCCCCGGAGACCATGCGGCCGCACGCCGCCGCCATCTCCCGCCGTGTCCCCCAGTCACCCGAACTGACGACCGGGTGGAACTCAACCGTGACTGTAAGCCGGCCACAGCCGGCCATCGTCCATAGATGGGGTGCCAGATCCATGTCGCCATACCAGGCGAAGAGCGGGCGCAGCACGTATCCGACAGGCATTCCGTCGATCCGCGTGTAGGCGACCGACACCGGCTGGACCGCCAGCGGCGCACCGTCGACGCGCCTTTCCGCGACGCTGAACAGCGCGCTCTTGAAGGGCAGGACGCGGTTGCCGTTGCTGCTGGTGCCCTCGGGAAACAGGATCAGGTTGCCGCCGGCATCGAGCCGCGCCTGGAGGGCATCCCGCTGCGACGCCACCCGCCGCGCCTGCCGCTCGATGAAGACGGTCCGCTGCAGCTTCGCGAGTTGCCCGAACAGCGGCCACGACGCGACTTCGGCCTTCGAGACGAAGCTTCCCGGGATCAAGCCGCCTAGGACCATGATGTCGAGGTAGGAACTGTGGTTCACCACGAAGAGCGTGGGCCGCACCGCGGAGATCTCGCCACGCACCTCGACCGAGATGCCGAGGATCCGCCAGCACAGCCGGTGGTAGAAGACCGGCAGCCGCACCGCCCACGACGATCCGACCGCCACCAGGACGGCCTGGACGGGCATCAACGCCAGCGTCACCAGAAGGTAGACGCTCAGCCGGCCGGCCGAGCGAACGCGGGAGGTCACGGGCGAAGGCTCTGCTGCCGTGACGGCGGCGCGCGAGGTCAGGCGTCGGGTTCCGCGGCGCGCGTCGCATCGTCGCGGTTGTAGCGGCGGACATACTTGCCCGTCACGAGGTCCGTCTTGACCAGCACGCACACGTCCGTCGTGTTGAACTGCTCGTCGATGACCGCACCGTCGCCGACGAAGCCACCCAGGCGCAGATAGCCTTTGATCAACGGCGGCAGCGCGGCGATCGCCGCCTTCTGATCCACCGCCTCCCGCTCCATCAGGCGCATCGAGACGTAGCGGTCACGCACCGCCTCCGGCCGCAGTGCCAGCGGCGCCATGCATTCGTAGTGGAGGAAGCTGAGCGGCAGCGCATGCTCCGGCGGATTCGTGCCGTGGAAACTGGCACAGCCGAACATCAGCGTGACGTCGTGATACTGGACGTACTGGGCGATCCCGCGCCAGAGCAGCTGCATGGTCTGGTGGCGACGGTAGCGGATGTCGACGCAGGACCGGCCGACCTCCATGATCTCGTCGTCGCCCTGCAGCAGGCGGTGGATGTCGTACTCGTCCTCCGAATAGAAGCGGCCGATCCGGGCCGTGCGCGAGCGCCTCAGGAACCTGTAGGTACCCACGACGGTTTCCGCCCCGGCGCCGAGGGAGTGGTCGATGACCAGCAGGTGCTCGCAGTGCTCGTCGAACCGATCCGCGTCCAGCCGAAGCCGGGCCGTTTCGTCTGTCGGCTGCGCCGCCATCTCCTCGTAGAAGATCCGATACCGCAGCGCCTGCGCGGCCTCTATCTCGGCCTGGGTCTCGGCCAGCCGGACCTCCATGGTCCCGACCCGGATGGCGACGGCGGGATCGGGAGTGCCACCGGAAGGCTCCCCCTCTGTGTGCGGCGACCTCGGCCGAATCAGCGGCGCTGTCATCTTCGCTCCTGCCGGTCCGATCCGCGGGCCGGAACCCGGCCACGCTGCAGTATCCGTCTCGATGGAGAAACCATTACGCGCCAGACGCTCCCAGCGAGCTGCGTGCGGAGGTCGCGACCCGCTGCCGCGGTTACACGTCGTGGATTCTGGTGCGTGCAGCATCGGCGATTCGCCATCCGCCGCATCACAGCCTCGGCCGTCCCTCCGAGGCCATTATAACCGAAACGGCGCCGCAACCCAAAAAGGATCGCGGCGCCGTCCGGAACGGGTCGGGCAATCAGCGGCGGCGGCGCGCCTTCGTACCCAGGCCGATCTTCTTCGCGAGGCTGCTGCGCTGCGCGGCATAGTTGGGTGCGACCATCGGATAGTCGGACCCGAGGCCCCAGCGCTCGCGGTATTCCTCGGGCGACATGTTGTAAGCGGTCTTCAGGTGCCGCTTCAGCATCTTCAGCTTCTTGCCGTCCTCGAGGCAGATGATGTACTCGGGAGTGACCGACTTGCGCACCGGAACCGCCGGTTGCGGCCGCTCCGGCACGACGACGCCGTTGGTGCCGACGGTCGACAAGCTGCGGTAGATCTGCTGGATCAACTCCGGGAGGTCGTTCACGGCCACTGTATTGTTCGAAACGTGGGCGGCCACGATCTCGGTCGTCAGCTCGAGTAGTTCCCTCGTGTCACGCTGCTGTTCGCTCATCCTGCGATCCGACTCCGACGATATGATGCGACATTGACAATCGAGCGCCATATAATCCGGCTGTTGCAGGAGATCAACGAGTAACTTGCACACTAGTCTAACCCCCAAGCAATCGAGGGGCGCCAGTTGGCCGACTATTATCTCGACATCACTGCGGAACGATGCCCGATCACGTTCGTCAAGGCTAAACTGCTGGTCGAGCGTATGCAAAAGGGGGAATCCGCCGAGATCAGACTGCATACCGGCGAGCCGCTGGAGAACGTACCGCGCTCGCTGAGGGAACTCGGCCATGACGTCGCCGACGACGGGCCGGAAACACCGGACACAACCGTACATCGTCTCACGGTCGTGAAACGCTGAGGACGGACGGTCAGTCCGGCAGGCAGCATGCGAGGGTGAGGGCGTCGGCGGAACGCCCGCCGGCACGGTGATAATAGTCGCGCCGGCGACCGACCGGCTCGAAGCCGGCCGCCTCGTAGAGCGCGCGCGCGGCCTCGTTGTCGACCGCGACTTCCAGCAGCATGCGCCGCAGGCCCATCTCGCGCGCCCGCGCGAGCGCCGCGGTCAGGAGCATCCGCCCCAGTCCCCTGCGCCACTGCTCCGGCAGGACGGCCAGGACCAGAACCTCCCCCTCGCCCGCCACGCTGCGGCAGAAGACCAGGCCGCGCGGCTCGTCGCTGCGCGCGACCGCAAGAAAGCCGAAGGATCCGGGAAGAGCGAGCAGTTCGGCGATGGCCTCGGGCGTCCAGGCGCTGTCGCCCGTGCCCGCCGCCATGGCGCCCGACTGCAGCGCGGCAGCCACCGCGGCATGCGTCGGCAGCAAGGGCCACAGGCTCGGATCCGGCTCGCTTGCTCCGGGAGACGGGCGCGGGCCGGCCATGGAGGCGGCCGGCGCGCGGTCGTCCACAGCGTTCACGGCGCCGCCTCCGCGAGCGCTCTCGGGACGGAGACCTCCGGCGCCCGCAGGTAGAGCGGGACCGCCGGACGGAACTCGCCCGCGAGGAGCCGGTGCCGGGCCAGCGCGGCGACGAACTGCGCGTCGGGCGCGTTGACCGGAAGCCGCTCGACCGATGGCGGAAAGGCGTCGGCGATCTGCGACGAACCGTCGCCGGCGATGGCCCCCACACCCGCGGGGCAGACCGCCCCGATCGTCCCACGGCTGGCGACGAACGCGGAGCCGAGAGCCACTCCGGCGTCGAAGACCTGCGCATAGACGTCGCCGCGACGCGTATCGAGCGCCACGAGGAGCAGGCCCGGGAAGGCCGCGGCTGCCGCGACGGCCTCCAGCGACGTCACGCCGATACACGGGCA
>Ga0114915_1001142_pt1 | contig 11603 bp, 19 predicted proteins | sample MalvirAntarct_55_FD_87288 | JGI IMG/M metagenome (GOLD analysis project Ga0114915, IMG submission 87288) | Marine viral communities from the Global Malaspina Expedition - Malaspina viral metaG Antarct_55 | ecosystem: Environmental > Aquatic > Marine > Oceanic | place: South Georgia Island...
CGGCCCGATCGGTGGCATCGTGGCGGGTGGTATCCTGGGCGGCGCGGCCGGCGGTGCTGCGGTTGATCCGACCACTGAGACCGTGACCTACGTCAAGAGCAACCCCGTTGAGACAGTCTACCTCGATGGCGAAGTTGTCGTGGGGGCCGGTCTTCCCGAGATGGTCACGACCTATGAGTTGCCCCAGGATGACCTGCGCTATGTGAACATCAACGGCCAGACCGTTCTGGTCAACGCCGAGACCGGCGTGATCGTCGAAGTTCTGCGCTAAGCCCATCGGCAAGGCAGAACGGGAAGGCCCGGAGCAATCCGGGCCTTTTTCATGCGTGCTCCCGATCTATATAATTTTTAGTGAATCCCCCCGTTTTCGCATTGCACTCTGTCTGGCGCTGTGCAAATCTCGGTTCAGGAGTGACGATCCCGCTGGGTCCGGCCGCAAGGCTAAGGTGAATTCGTTGTTTGATGGCCAGGAGGTGCTTTGCAACTCATGGCATTCATACTGAACGGACTGTGTTTCTTCTTTTCACAGGATCAACGCGTAATGGACCGAACGCCCATATCTGATCCATTTTGAAAGGACGACATATGTCGACGAACAACGCCAAACAACACGACCCTCTGCTGAGCTATAAGGCGCAGGCAAAACTTCTTCGCAACATGCTTTCCGAGGACGGCATTGCCATTACCCATGGCGAAGCGCTTGAGCGTACGGCACGCCTGCATGGGGCTGCCGATTGGAATGTGCTCTGTGCTTTGGTCAAAACCGACCGCCCGGTATTGGGTAAAGACCTCGGCACCTATACCGTCGCCGACTGGCAGCCTGACGAAGAGGTTGCCGAAGATGCCCCGCGCGAGATGGACTTCACCATCTCCACACAGGCGGATGGGATTAATATCGGCAATACGACGGATGAGGGTGACTTCCGCGGCCTCAAGCTCGAACTGCAGAACGGCATGATCCGAGTAATGGCCTATGATGAGCGGGTGGGAGAGTCCCCGGCTATTCTCAACATCTCCGCGGATGGCAAGGCGCCGATCAAGGCGGATCTGCATGATCACTTGATCTCAGCCGAACATCTCTTTTCGAACACGTCCTTGATGGATATGCCGGATGAGCTGTTGGACAGCGCCGAAGCCAAGGCGCGCACCAGCGATACGCCTGAACCCTAAACAGCAAAGCACCGGGTGAGGTTTTCCTGACCCGGTGCTTCCTTGGGTGCCAAGCGCGCATGGCATAGGCCAGTGGGGCAATCTTGACTGATTGAGATTATCATACCGCTCAGACGAGGTTTAGGCCAGGCTCGATCCCTTTGCCTTACGCGCAGCACGCTTTTCCTCCCGCGCATCTCGATCCGCGATGCGTCGCATGGTGACATAAAAAACGGACATCACCATACTCAGGGATAAAGCTGCATAGAGCATCAGCATACCGATGGAGGCGAAGAAGCCGCCGGGCCAGAAGATGCCTGCATGAAAGCCAGCTTTGAATATATCGAAAGGGCGGTCCATCAACACGCGCAGAACTTCGCTGCGTGTCAGCTCGGCGCCGGCCCAAAAGCCGTGCTCGCCAAACATACCAGACCAGAGAATAACTGGAACGAAAATGACAAACGGGATTAGGCATGTGAACATCATCACGATCGAAACAGGCAGGTAGACAGAAGGCCCGCGGGCCTCGCGGTCGATGTAACTTTCATCTTCGAAAAAGGGTGGCGGAAACTTCCCCATAACCGCCAAAATGTAACTGAGGAGAATGACCGCGGGGCCAACACCAACAGCGGCCAATGCCCAGGTCCCCGGCCCATTCCACATCGGCAGATCACGAGAAACGATCGGTCCGATCTCAAACCAGAAGATCTTAATGTCGGCATTGCTGCCGATGCCATAGATCAAGCCGCAACACGTTAAAACTGTGAGCATCAACGATCCTGACCGTGGCCAGTAGAACATCATGAAAAACCAAGAAATAGCGCCAGCTGCGAGGGCAAGATAGACGCCAATGACAGGCAGGAAGTAGATCAGCAATACAGGCACTGCGAGAGCGCCAAAAGCCCCGCCAAGAGCGCCCATCGCCCCTGCTAATGCCTCACCATTCTCGGTGTGTCGAGCCTCCAGCGCGTCGGATTTATCTCTATGGTTCCAAGGGATAGCACCACGACCGTGCTCTCTACGCATGCGTCTAAGTTCGTCATCTGAAATCATGGTCTGTCCTTCACAAATATCCCCGAGGGGTGCCCTATAAATACGGAAAAACTTTGATGCTAATAGCGCCTTTCAGGGGCAAGGCAGCTCTTCTACGTCGACCTCTGCCCTGATCACAGCGCGCAGGCCCACCGCGGCCTTCATGATCGCGGTGCCAATCTTTTTATCCTGGGCGCCAAACTTTACATCTGCCTTCAACCGATCGTCGCTCATTGCGGCTGCATGTTCGGCATCCACTTTGACCGATGCCAACCACAGCCCCGCGGAGCGGCGCAGGATGATCTCCGGCTCCCAGTCCGGCTTATCCCAAGTGTAGTGGCGGAACATCTCGGTGCAGGCATTGGTCGCGATATCGGCATTGTCGAGGTAGGCATATTCGCCAGTGTTACGTTCGTAGTCATCCTCGGCCGCCCCATAGAGCGGCCACTCCCAGCCGTGGAGCATCGCAAAGAGCATCTCATTGACTTCATAGGGGTCCTGATTTTTCTCAAGGGCTTCAGAGATTTTATTCCAGGTAATCTTACGGTCCATGATCTGGTCTTTCTTGTGGGTGTTGGAAAACCGCTGCCTTCAAAGCGGCCTCCTAAATTCAGATGAGCGTGACGCCCGCGGCCAGCATCTTGGCCTTCATCTCATCAACGCTGTCCTGCGCAATGCCGCGGCAGCCGGCCTCGATCACCACGGCTTCAAAGCCCATTTTGCGGGCATCCAGCGCCGAGAAGCCGACACAGAAATCCAGCGCCAGGCCGACGAAAACCGCGCGTTCAAAGCCGCGCTCGCGCATGTAACCGCCAAGGCCGGTCGGGGTCTTCTGGTCGTTCTCCATGAAGGCCGAATAGCTGTCGATCTCCGGGCGGTATCCTTTGCGGATCACAGCTTCCGCGCGCTGCTGAAGTGTATCAGGCAGCATCAGCTCCGCGCCGGGGGTGCCCTGCACGCAGTGGTCAGGCCAGAGCACCTGAATGCCGTAGGCCATATCCGTGGTCTCGAAGGGGGCCTTGCCTGCATGGGTCGAGGCAAAGCTCGAGTGCCCAGCGGGGTGCCAGTCCTGTGCCACTACGAGGTTGTCGAACTTTTCAGCGACCTCCTCGATCAGTGGCAGGATCGCATTGGCATCTGGCACCGCCAGGGTGCCGCCCTCCAAAAAGTCACGTTGCACGTCGATGATGACCAGAAGGTCGGTTTCCTTGGGTTTGAAATCCATCATGGATCTTCTCCTGTTTGCCCTCATGCCTCTGTGACACGGGGTGGTTAAACCGGCTGCGCAACCGCCCTCAGGGCGCCTCGCAGCTCGGCGGGGATTACAGGCGGGATCTGCGCATCATCGCTTTCGATCCGCCAGAGTCATCATGTGCATCCATAGGAAAAGCGCCGCGGGCATGCCGGCGCCCATTATGAATGAAATAGCCGCAAACCGCGCCAGGCCAGAGTATTCAACCTCAGGGACATAGAAAACCTTGAGGAATACGAAGGCAGAAGTTGCCATCACGACCGTGAGGAAGACAGCAAAGGCGCGATCCATAAAGCGATCGACCTTTGCTTGGTATTCGGGGGGTACTTTTGTCATGATCATTTCTTCACATTTCGAGTTCTGTTTCGGTGGCTGCTTCTGGTGGGAAGGTAAGCAAGCGATCCATCATATGCTCGCAGATGTCCTTTCCGTCCTCCGTCAGGCGCACGATTTGTACGCCCTCATCGCGGCGTTCGACATGCACCAGGCCCCGATCTTCGAGCGACTTGTAGGTCCCGCGGTCGTAGGTGGTCTCATGAGGAATTCCGCTTTCTTGAAGAAGCGCGGTTTGGCACATGCGAGCGACCATGGCGCTCGAGAGGTTCTGCTTTTTGATTGTGATTGGGTCGCCATCCAAAGCAGCACGACCTTCGGGCGTGATTTCGAAGCCAGGCCCATTGTCAGAGATGGGTGCTTTCTGGACCACCATTCGATCCTTCACAAGGGTTTGCAGAACCGCCTCAGCCCACTCAGTTTGAGCTTCGGCGGATGTGCCGCTCCCGATAAATTTCCGAGCCACCATGCCAAATTCGCAGGAAGGCAAAGCAGCGCCCGTAGCATTGAGCTTCTTGAGTACGAGGTAACGGTCTTTTGGCATTTTTTTGGTCATGTCTATCTTCCAAGCTAAACTAGGTATGCGTTTCTGGATATTGGACGATCTCAATCATAATCATGTTGCGGCGCAATGACGACGTCTTTCCCCATCAGTTCGCTGGCTTTCACGCGCCCCTCTTCCGTAAGGCGCACATGCTGCCAGCTCCCGGGGCGCCGTTCGATGGTTACAAGATTGCGCGCTTCGAGCGCCTCAAGGGTGCTGCGGTTTGAGCAGGTCTCGTAAGGATAGCCCTTCTCTTGACGCTGAGCCGTGTAGATAAGCGCGTTATGCATGTTCACGCTCAACTTGCCGCTGCGCTTGATCTCAGCTGGTTTCTGCGCGAGTGCCGCGCGGCCGGCGCTGGTGATCTCGAAGGCTTGTCCCATGTGGGTTTTCGCACCACTCCGGCGGGTATACTCCGCCTTCTCAAGATCGCGCAGAATTGGCGCAGCCCATTCCCATCTGCCATGCACAATCGTGGCAATATCTGCAAAGTCACGGCTGAACAGAGGATCAGTTTCCCCAGCAAGTTTTGTCAGCACGGCATGTCGGTTCTTGGTCATTTTGAACGGCATCTCAATCTCCCAGGCTCTTCGCGTTGTCGGCATCCGTCCGCGGCCGCCACTTGCCGTCGGCGCGCAGGATGTAGACGGTATCCTCATCTCCATCCCGAATGCCTTTGGTTCCAATCGGGTAGTCCTTGGTGTCTGGCCAGAATTCCTCAGTGTCTGAGAGGTCAATCGCATCACGCAGATGGGGCGGATATTCCCATTCGTAGAAGTCCCAGAGCTTCGCCGGCACCATGTCGCGCCAATCCCGATCGCGTCGCTCGATCAATGTCCGAACCTCGGACGAGGAGATGGCGATGTGCAGCTTGCGGTCGAGAATGTGGATGCGCTTGCCGGTCTCAAAGCTTTCCCAAACATCGAAGAGACCCCGGCGGTAGGTCGGGCTGCCCTTGAGCGGGGCGAAGTGCGCTTCATACCAGCGCGCCTCATGCACGGAGCCTGCGTAGAGATCCGTGGGTTCGGGCAACTGGTGGCTTGCAATGCGGTCAAAGACATAGTCCGCCCAGTCCGAGGATCGGTCCGTGGCGCCAATGTCTTGCAAGAAGACCATGGAGAAGACATCGCCCCAAGCACCTTGCTGGGCGCGTTTCTTTTGGTCCTGTGTCAGCGGGTTGCCGAACTCGCCGGACTTCTGGCTGGAGCCAAAGCCGATCACGTTGCGGGAGTTATCGAGCATCATTTGCGCTTTCAGCGCGCCGTGGCCGAGGTGTTCGACCTGGCCTCTGGTGATCATCAACCCGGTGCGGTCATTGCCGATACGGGGATCTACCTCAATCTTTTTACGGGCCATTTGGCTTCTCCTCTTCCATCGCGCGGCGACGAATTGGGTTTATGGGTCGCGACGCCGCTTTTTCAGCGCCCGATAAGGTTAAGCTAGGGTCTTTTTCGCAGAGGGTCAATATTTAAATTGCACCATGCAAGTTAATTGGCTGTGGTGAAACTGCGGTTCTCTATTCAAGATAGGGTTGAAATGGTCCAAGCGCGGGACTAGCTTAACAATATTGGGTGAACCCCAGACCTGTCGCCGGGTCAAACCTTCTTCTTGAGACTCATCATGCACTCCCAGTCACGGGGCATGTGTAATCGGCGTCCGAAAGCCCCTAGAACTTGAGGAGTTCGCGATGACACGCGTTCAAATTCACTACACTGTTGACCCGCATCATCTTGATGCTGTTAAGAAAGCGGCCTCGAAACATTTGGCTGAAATCTCGCCCTCGTTGAGAATGGAGATCCTTTCACGAGCGCTCGGATTCAATACCTGGGCTGCAATGAAGGCGTCCAAGATCACACGCCAAGAGATTGATGTTGATACTGCTCTCGCCTTCGCTGGAAGTCGCGCAGTCGCAATTAATCCCCTCTCCCTGCACCTTACGATGGCAGAAGCAACTCTCCTCCGTGTTGCCATGCAGTTCCCCGAACTTCACTTGCATGGTGTTCATGAGGGTTACTTCACGCCTTCCGCCGAGCAGAGAAGTGCAATCAAGGCCGCTGCACATGCCGGCACATTCTTTGAGGAAATGCACAAGTACCGTCAGTCAGGCTTCGAAGAGAGCAGATCCAAACTTCTCAACAGCAATCAAGCTGAACAGACACTGAGAGCAATGGCCTTGTTCAGCTCTCTGACGCCGACGAAGACAGTGGGTCAGCGCAGTCGCTCCAGCTATGGGATCAAACACGTGGCAGAGCATATGGCATTCGACCTTGGGGGCGGGGTGATCCTGGCGCCTGACTATGTGTCGAACGTAGATGCGATCATTGCGGCACTTGATCGCGACTTCAAGGTCAAGCACCACGGCGGCAATAGCCCGAACGTTGATATCGGTATCTCCGTGGCATCGTTGCGCGCTGCTCAGGTTGATCAGAAACCGAACAAGCTACTGGCCTGAGGTTTAGCCTCGATCAGAAATTCCCCAGGGCTGTCTGACGGCAGCTCTGGGAACCGGCTTCCATCTTATTATGTCGCGGGTGCGTGGGCCTGGCTATTTCCGTTTTCTGTATTGTCCAGGATGATGGTCAAAAGTTCAGGAGACAGTCCAATATGATCCTATACCACGCCACCCGTAAATCTTCCCTGGACAGCATCATGTCCGAGGGGCTTTCACCGTCCTATTACGGCGCCATCCATGGCTCTATGGAATATCCTCTCCCGAAGCCCTGCGTGTTTCTCAGCAGCCAGGCGAACAGCGAGAACCTGAACACCGCGCTGTTTGAAGAGGGCGAGGAGGAGGTTGTTGTCCTGACGATCGACGCCGCGGGCCTTGATGAAGACGCCTTTCACTGCGACGACTCCCTCTACAGCCTCATCGATGGCGAGCATCTCGAATACGTGGAAGACGCAGCAGATCTGCGTGAAGCCGCCGAGGAGTTTTCGGAAGCTTACAACCTCCCAAAGGCCGCGGTCCGCAAAGCCTTCAAGACGCTCATCGATGGAGAGGATGACAGTCTCTACCAGTCGGTGCTGCGCAGCTTCTGGCGGGAAGCGCTCGAGGTCGACAAGGTCGTATCCTATGCCGGGGTGATCCCTCCAAATCTTATTATGGAGGTGACGCCGTATATCGAAGCCCACAAGGATGCTCAGCAAAGTCAAACCAATCTTGCAGCAAGTGATGCTTTCGGGTTCTGAAGCTAAGTTATCCACGACTGAATGATATCACATCATCATTGCACCTATTTTTCGCAAGCCAGTATGAGCAAAGATGCCATGAGTGCGCAATATGAAGGTAGCGATAGATACCTAGCTAGGGACTGCGAAAATGGATAAAACAACCAGCAATATGTTGTTGGCCGCCTGGGCCGCTATAACATTCAGCCTTTCAGGCTTAATGTGCATATTTCATTGGGGCGGATCAGGTTTTGTCGGTGTGATCTACATGATCATTTTCGCATATGGCCATGCATATGTGTCTATTGGGCTGGCATCAGGAAAGCTGATCCTGCGTGGATTTAAGGTATACGAAGATGAACGGCCAATTTTGTTCTGGTCAATAGGCCTCCTCATGCTCGTAGCAATGTCTATTGGTGTTGTTTTGACTCCAACGCTTACAATGGAAACTCTGTTGGAAAGCTAATGAACCTCCCCTGCAGCGATTGCGCCCGCTGGGCCGGGGCTCACGTTGGACGGGGGCTTGTTCAGCTTGTATTGGTCATTCGCGCACCGTTCTGGCGATCAACGCGATAATTTGAGGCACCGTCTCTTTGACATCATAGAACTCCTTCGACTTCTTAAGTTGGACAATAGACCCCAGGTTCACATTTTTAGTGTGGCAGCTTTGGAAGTGCTTGATCTCGCTGGCCGAGAAGACGTGAGGATATCCATGATAGAGATCTGTAAGTTGGAAAAGGTCAGTATTCCCGATTGGGAGTTCTTGTGTTGCTGTATCCATCACTGTGTATTCCGTTTCTATGTTCGGGGGGTCATGGCTGAGGCACGTACGACTTTATTGGTGCGGGGACCGCATCCTGCAGCCGCAGGATCTCCAACTTCATCATCAACGCCGACAGGTGGCCGGTCATGGGCTGGGTCTCAACCAATTGCATGACCTCTTCGCGAGGCAGGATGCGGCGCCAGGTCTGTTCGGCCTCGCCATCCACACCAAAGACGCCTTCCTCGATGCCCGAGAGGTCGGCGGTGGCCAGAAGCATGGTGACGGTTTCGCTGGAGCCGCCGGGCGAGGGCAGTGTGGTGAATTCGGAGATAATGTCGCTTTCGGAGATCTCGACACCAGCCTCTTCGCGCGCTTCGCGGATGGCGGCATCAACAGCCGTCTCACCCTCGTCGATCATCCCGGCGATTGGGCCGAGGCTGAAGCTCTGCTCACCCTCCATCCCGGCCGCCAGGTTGCCGATGCGGAATTCCTCGACACAAAGCACGGTGTCGCGCTCGGGATCGTAGAGCAGCACTGCGGCGGCGTGGCCGCGCTCGAAGTTCAGGCGCTTGAACTCGAAGTCGCGGCCTTCGGCTTCTTGGCGCAGGCTGTATTCATCGACTTTGAAGAACCCGTCATAGACACGTTTGACTTCATTGATGGTGACTTTCCGGTTCTTGGTCATGGGGCTCTTTCTAAATACGGCTATGGCCTGAAGGCGTTCTTAGCTCGGCACTGGGATGCTTCCCAGCTCTCCGGTCATCTTCAGTTCGACGCCCGGAAGCCGGGTTCCGATCGGATTCCCGAGGCGTTCGTTCAGCTTGGCGCGGACTTCAGCTCGGAAGTCATGATCGCGCGTATTGACGAAAGAGCGCTTCGTCATTTCACACACGCGCTCAACAACGGTCACATCAACCTCCACGCCACCCAGGGTGGCGATCGCCGGTGCGGCCTGGGCCGCAACGGGGTGGGCGACATCACAGTAGATGCAGGGAAGAGTACGCATGGTGGCTCCTTTGATTGTCACAGCATGCTGCAGCCAAGGCTTTTCACGTAGGCCTTGAATTCATCCTGCTTGTCCTTCGGCACAGCAACACTGAAGACAGCCTTGCCGGTCGTCTTGCGCCAGCGCCGGATCATCTTAGCAAGGTCGAGGCCATCGCCGCCCGTCGGATCCTCATCGCGGCCCTGATAGAGCAAGGCGCCGAGATCATCAGTGTCGTAGGTCAGCTCGACATCAGGCTCATCGTCAAAGAGCTCGTGATCCCAGTAGTAGTCGTCCCCCGGCCAATCCTCATCCATCCAGAGCTTCAGCTCGCCGCCTTTGATCTTCATGGCTGGTAATCCTCTCCATTGTCTTGTGCTGCTGCTTCTGCCGCGGCTTCTGCCTCGGCATGCCAGCGCATAATCATAGGGTTCGCCGCCGAGCGCGGCAGGGCGTTGGTCGACCGGTCGGTCATGCCCGGCAGGGTGCAGGTGATGTTCCAGCCCTGTACGGGGTCCTTCTCCCAGCTCGCCACTTCGACCTCGGGTGAACCGGTAATGATCACGCGGCCGTCTTTCTTGAACTTGATGCGTCCGAAATCAGGCATCAGGCGGCTTCCTGTTTCTTCTCGATGCGACCTGTCAGGATCATATTCTCCAACCAAATGAGGCAAGTGGCGGTGAGACCATTCCCGATGCCGCCCATGACCTTCTCCTCAGCCTCCTCGCGCGACATCAGCCGCACGGTGGTGAATTCATGCTCACCCGCCTCACCGAATGTCTCGCCATCCTCGATCTCGGAAAGATCCGCGATCGCCAGATAGTGGTGGATGATTTCGCTCGACCCACCAGGGGAGGGCAGAGTGCGCCGAGGGCCGTAGAAGACGTGACCCGCAAGATCGATACCCGCCTCCTCGTAGCCTTCGCGGATCACAGCGTCAAAGGGGCTCTCCCCTTCATCCACCATCCCCGCAATCGGCGAGAGCGCATAGCAGTCTTCCGGCGCCAGGCCAGCGGCAATGTTGCCGGCGCGAAGCTCCTCGACCAACAGAACCTTGTCGAGCTCGGGGTCGAAGACCAGAACGCAGGCCGAATGGCCACGCATGAAGACCTCGCGGGTATAGCTGCCTTTGATGCCGGAAGAGCTGAGCGTCAGCAGGTCGAGCTGGTAGAAACCGTCGAACTTGGTTTCCTGGCCCTCGAGGGTAAAGCTTTTGGTCATGAGTTTCTTTCCCAAAGATGAATGTCTGTTGGCGTTTAGGTGGTCGCTATTTACGTTTTTCGCAAGGCTTTTCCTGTCGATTAGCTGACCTGTGGCTATTTCGCCGCGGCGTATTTCTCCGGTCGCTTGATGGCGTCGCAATCGGCACCGCCGAACTCGCAGGTACAGCTTTCGCAGCGCTGTGGTTGCCAATCTGATGATGCAGAGAGGAAGCCCAGGCGGAATGCGTCGCTGAGCATGCTCGGCGTGTCGACTTCCATGCCGTGGGCCTTGAGGCGCGCCACGATTTCGGGCGTGTTGTAGGCTGGCTTGTTGTGCAAGGTCATTCCTGCATCCACTCATCTTCGATGAGTGCCAAAGGCGCCGTCGGATAATCCGCCGGGCGTCCGAGCCAGGCGTTTCCCTTTCGCAGCCCTTCTTTGCGGTGATCATGATCATCAGGATGATGATGCTTGGCGCCGCAGGAGGCGCACATCCGGAAGACGTGATGCACGGAGACAAACATGTTGTCCACGGCCATGAGGCGCGGCTCCGAAAAGCGCCCAACCATGGCAGGCTCCCCGCAGATCTCGCAGCCGAGGTTCTCGAAGTCCATATCCTGAATAGCGGGCTGAATGACGCGCAGCCGCTCGTTGCGCTCACTTCCGTTCATGCCGCCCGGCCAGCGAATGCGCGCTCTTCCGGTGTTGTCGACTGAGGTCACCTCTCCCCGTCGGCCAGGTTCTGTCACCCGCTCCACCTGGCTGCCTTTGGTGACCTCGTAGATCACCGGTTCATCCGGGTACTCGAGGACGCGCAAGCCGGAGATAGAGCAGGCGTAGGCGAGCGTTGGGGAGAAGCGCACGAAGACACCGCCCTCATACTCGGAGGGCCCCATAACGACACCTGTCTGGAGAGGCTCGCTGATGCAGGACACCTTGGTGCCCTGCGGAAGAGTTTTCTCTGCGATGATGCTGCTCATGGGATCACCGCTGCGCCTTATCATGGGCGCAAGTCAGGCAGGGCTGTGCTTCAGCACTCGCGCGTTGCGCTTCCGTCATGACATTCCACGCAGTTGCGGTGAATGTCCGCGCCCCACAGCTACATGAACGAGCGGAGTTTTCCTGATTGAGCTTAAGGTTTGGCATTGGTTTCTTCCTTTTTCGTTCAGACAATC
>Ga0114915_1001145_pt1 | contig 11571 bp, 15 predicted proteins | sample MalvirAntarct_55_FD_87288 | JGI IMG/M metagenome (GOLD analysis project Ga0114915, IMG submission 87288) | Marine viral communities from the Global Malaspina Expedition - Malaspina viral metaG Antarct_55 | ecosystem: Environmental > Aquatic > Marine > Oceanic | place: South Georgia Island...
AGACCATACTGGAGGACAGAGAAATTTTAATATTCAACAACTCTCAACACAAGATAATGACTGGCTTAAAGTTATTAGTGTTGGCGGCAATGCTGCTTCCACAGTTTGCATTATCCAAAACGACCAAGGAACCTCACTCGGCTGTTAGTATTGGTGGGATATCTGAACTTAATGGTTCAGCACAAATAGTAAGAGACAAGCCATTTAACGCAGAGGTAGATTTTGCAGTTCAAAGCAACGATGAGGCTGTTACCACCAATGGCAGAATGGCAATTAAGTTTCTTGATGATTCAATAGTAAGGCTAACAGAACACTCACAACTTTTAATAGATGAATATATCTACGACCCTGACCCGTCCAAATCTAAGATGGCTCTTACTTTTGGTTTAGGAACAGTAAGATTTGTTACTGGTAAATTAAACAAAATAGATAAAAACAATATAAAGCTAAGAACACCAACAGCAAATATTGCTATTCGTGGAACTGATTTTACTGCAACAGTAGATGAACTAGGCAGGTCTTTAATTATTCTTTTACCCGGACTGGATGGATTGACTAGTGGTGAGATAGAAGTAATCACAGCTATGGGCAGTGTATTACTTAACAAACCTTTCCAAGCTACAACTGTTTCTGTATACGAATCTAAACCAAGTAAGCCTGTAATACTGGACCTTACTTTAGATATTATAGATAACATGCTTATTGTTACTCCGCCCAAAAAAAACATAACTCTTACCGAAGAGGTATCGCAAAACGCTAAAGAAAATATATTAGATTTTAATGACTTAGATGTTGACTACCTTGATGAAGACTTCTTAGGGGAGGATGAGCTAGAGTTTACTGAGCTTGATATTAATTATCTTGATACTAATTTTTTAGAAGACCTACTTAATGTATTAGATTCTCTTGCTATAGGGGATGATGAAGATGTATTGGCAGACGCAGGTAGAATTAATTTAACAGGAACTAAATTTGGACAAGACCCTGAAACACAAATAACCACTTTAATTGCAGGTGATATTATAAGTGTAATAAGAAGTGTAAATGATTCAGTTAGATTGGACTTAAATAGCAATGATTCCTATACACTTATTATCATACAAGATGGCGTTTCTAATGTTGTTAAAATAAATGGTGGTGGAGATTCGGTAATAACAATAACACAATCAGAGTAATTAAGTGTAATAAAGTGTTGACTTCTGTTTATTTGTCTATATAATGTATAGTATATTAAATAAAAAGGAGTTAATTAATATGGAACTTAGAAAAGAAAAAACAGGTTGGACCTACCACGGAAATAATTACGTTTTCGTATTGTCTGACGAGTGTTACCACGAATACTCGTGCTTGGTTATCAAACCTTCACATATTAAAGTGCGTAATAATACAAGTGATATGTCTACCAAAGACCTAAAGACACAAATTATAGAAGACTGGTTCAAAGAAGAAAACGAACGAGTCAAGCTACACAACAACGAAAAAGCAAAACAACGTAGAGCTAAACTAAATGGAGGTAAGTAATATGAGTAAATCTACATTTCAGAAAACCTACGAAAAAATGACTATGATTGAGCAAGATCATAATAACTTAGTTTTGTTAGGTGTTGAATATGATGACGGCAGACCAGCAGTTGTTCTAGCTATCCGTAACGGTGATACTGTAACACCTGTAGCAGAGATGTTGAGTCAGGAACAATGTGACGCTATGAACCCTAACTTGGATTATAGCCAAAGACTGATTGCTATTGTTGACGGTGCTAGAGAAATAGAAGATAGGGTGGGTCGCGAAGCTTTCGATGGTCAACACCCTAAAATGGACCAATATTTTAAAAATGCCGATTTTTAATGAAGAAATTAATACTGCCGATACTGATAACACTAGCCTTACCGCTAGTGTTTCAGTCTACTCCAACAGAGATACTTAAATTAAAAACATTTGATGCGCTGGTCAAAGAACAAACGCCTAGTGGTAATTTTGTCATACTCAACATTACGGAGTCAGACGTTACAGAACGCGGCGGCTATCCTTTTCCAAGAAGAGACTTAGCACAGATACAAGTTGATCTTATAAACAAAGGCGCAATTGGAGTTGGCTGGTCTATGGCTTTTTCTGAAGCAGATAGATTTGGCGGTGATGAAACATTTGCTGAAGCATTGTCTTTTGCTCCAAGCGTTTTAGCAATGTTTGAAACACCAAACGGCTACTTCCCACAAACAGTAGGCACTGTAATTAAAGGCAATCAGGTTGGCGGAATACCCATAGAAGGTGTTGTAGAAAACATTAGCTTATTAAGAGACAAGGCTTATCAAGGCATGGCAACAGCACCTGTAGATGTTGATAATTTAGTAAGGCGAATACCACTGCTAATGAAAACACCTGATGGTTGGACTTCAAGTTTTGGTACAGAAATACTTAAAGCGCTCACAGGCACTCGATCATACATTATCACTACAAATGATAATGGTATACAAGAGATATCAGTTAGAGGAATACCGCCAGTAAAGACAGACAGCTTTGGTCGCAAATGGATTAGTTGGGTAGACACCCCGCAAACCAATTTGCAAGAAATGGATGTTGCTGGAAAGTTTGTAATTATTGGTGTGACTGCTAACGGCGTAATGCCAACTTTGGCAACACCCGTAGGTTTATTAGAACCCCATAAAATACAAACAGCATTAGCTGAGTCTATTCTTATACAAGACTCGCCAATAATACCTGATTGGAGTTTATCAGGAGAAATTTTAATTTTTGCAATATTTGTCTCACTGGTATGGTTTCTAATCAATTATCTTGGTATGACCCTAGGCATTGTATTAGCTGTTTTCACAATGTTGTGTACAGCTCTTGGTGGCTACTGGTTAATACAAACAGGAATATTGCTTGATGTAACATGGACTTTAGCCTCACAGTTTATAACTGGAGCTATTGCTTTCTATTTACGTTTTAGAGAACAGTTTAAGCTGCGTTTACAAATTAAAAAACAATTTGAACATTACTTAGACCCAAGGCAAATAAAACGATTGCAGGAAAATCCTGACTTGTTAAAACTAGGTGGTGAAAAAAAAGAAGCTACATTTTTATTTACAGATGTTAGAGGCTTTACAAGCCTTTCAGAAAAACTACAACCTGAAGAAGTTACTGATATTATGAACAAGGCATTAACAGTACAAGTAGAATGTGTGCAAAGAAATGGAGGCATGGTAGATAAATTTATAGGAGATGCTTGTATGGCAATTTTTAATGCTCCCATGGATTTAGAAGATCATCAAAACAAAGCAGTGAAGACTGCTATTGAAATGCAAGAAGCAATTAAAGAACTTAATAAAGAACTATCTCATGAAATAGCAATTGGCGTAGGAGTAAATACCGGTGAAGCAGTTATTGGCAACATGGGTTCAAGCACTAGATTTGATTATTCTGCTATAGGAGATGCAGTCAATACAGCAGCTAGACTAGAGTCTGCAACTAAAGAAGCAGGAGTAGATATATTAATTGGAGAAAATACTGCACAAAGTGTTAATTATAAGTTAAAATCTTTAAAGGCAATGAAAGTCAAAGGCAAAGCAAAAGCTTTAAAGATATATACAATAGAATAATATGAAAAGAGATTATAAAAAAGAATACAAAAATTATCACAGCAAACCTGAGCAAAAAAAGAATAGAGCCATGAGAAATGCAGCAAGAGAAATTATGAAAAAACTTGGTCGAGCATTTACTGGTGATAATAAAGATGTAGCTCATAAAGACAATAACCCTAAAAATAACAAACCATCTAATTTACAAATACAAAGCAAAGCAAAAAATCGTTCAAAAAAGTGAAAATAATAAAACGTTTATGCAAAATATTTTTTCAATGGTTTATAGGTTTATTTAACACTAGGTACAAAATTACAGTATCTTTTAATAAAGAATATGGTGACTCAGATGACAGAACTTACATATCTAAAAAAATAATTACACAAAAAGAAAATCATTTAAAGTTTCGTGATGAAAATAATAAATTAGTTGAGTATATGAGCGCAGGTGGATTGAACTATATTATTGAGGATATGCAATGCAACAATTTTTACTAGCAATAATATTGACTTTAAGTTTTACTTCTTACTATTTGTATAATCAAAATAAAGTGCTATCTGCTAATAATATTATTTTAGAAAATGCCATAGCATCACAAGAACAAGCAATTAAATCTATTCAGGCTGACTTTGAATTACAATCAGGGCAATTAAATATATTAACTCTTAAAAGCCAAGAGTCACAAAGAGAATTAAATAGATATACACAGTTTATACAGAACTATGAATTAGCTGCAAAAATACTTGCAGACCCTATAAAAATGGAAATGAAGATAAATAATGGTACAAAACATATTATGGAAGAAATCGAGAAACTTAGCGGTACAGTTGATTCTCTTGATGATGGTTTGCAGTTGCAGCCTAATTCCAACTAAACAGATAGAAGTTACAACAAAACCACTCGAAAGGAAAATAGTGCAACCTGTTATGCCTAGAGAAATTGATTTACAGGAACCTATGTGGATAGTCATTACGCCTGATAATTGGGAAGATAAGCTTGCAATGATTGAAGAGCAGGAAGGAGAGTTAGTTTTTCTTGCAATGACTATACCTGATTACGAAGTAATGGCTTATAACATGCAAGAATTAAAGAGATACATAAATGAACTTAAAGAAGTTGTTGTTTATTATAAAAAAGTTACTACAAATACTGAGGAGTAAAACTATGAAAATATCGCAAGAAGGAATTGATTTAATTAAATTTTATGAAGGCTGTCCAACAGATAACGATGGCAATGTAGTAAGTTATAGATGCGCCGCTAATAAAGCTACAATTGGTTTTGGCAGCTTAAAGCTTATTGACGGCAGTCCTGTACAAGACAATATGACAATAACCAAGCAAGATGCCGAAGAACTGCTTGCACACGAGTTGCACGAATACGAAGGCTATATTAACAATATGGTAGAAACAAATTTAGAACAAAATCAATTTGATGCTCTCGTATCGTGGGTATTTAATCTTGGACCATCAAACTTACAAGCCTCTACTTTATTGAAAGTTTTAAACAACAAAGACTGGAACGATGTGCCAAACCAAATTAAAAGATGGAACAAAGTTAATGGGGTGCCAAATACAGGTCTTATGAAAAGAAGAAACTCAGAAGCTTTGTTGTTTGAGGGCAAAGAATGGGGTACAGTCTGATTGACATGATTGTTTGTAGATATTCACGAATATCTCCTCTCTCTCTTCAAACGCATGTCATGGAGAATCAGCAGTCCTTTATATTCCGTTGGTTCTCCGCCTAATGCTTAATTTAGAAAAAATAAAATCTTTTGATGCTTTGTCTAAAGACGAACAAGTAGAAGCGCTTACGCTTATAGATAGGTGGAAAAACTTAAATGCACGAGATAGATGTAGAGCTGATTTTTTAGAATTCGTAAAATTTCATTGGGAAGGTTTTATCATGGGAAGACACCATAAAATACTTGCTGAAAAATTAAATCGCATATCACAGGGCAAATGTAAAAGATTAATGGTTATGCTCCCACCAAGACATTCTAAGTCAGAGTTTGCCTCAACTTATTTTCCTGCATGGATGATGGGTTTGAATCCAAGTCTAAAAATAATACAAGCAACCCATACCGCAGAACTAGCTGTAAGATTTGGTCGTAGAGTTCGTAATATTATAGATAGCGAAGAATATCAAGCAATATTTCCTAACATAAGTTTATCAGGAGATAATAAATCAGCTGGTCGTTGGACTACCGATGACGGTGGAGAAGCTTTTTATTCAGGTGTAGGTGGTGCTATTACAGGTCGTGGTGCTGATTTACTTATAATTGATGACCCACATTCAGAACAAGATGCTATGTCACCTACTGCTATGGATGCAGCATGGGAGTGGTATACATCAGGACCAAGGCAAAGATTACAACCCGGCGGAACTATAGTTTTAGTTATGACGCGATGGAGTACAAAAGATTTAGCAGGCAGACTATTAAAAAGACAGTCAGAAACACACGCTGACCAGTGGGAGGTTGTAGAATTTCCTGCAATCATGCCTGATACTGATGAGCCTTTATGGGGTGAGTTTTGGAAAAAAGAAGAGTTATTATCAGTAAAAGCATCATTACCAATATCAAAATGGAACGCACAGTGGTTACAAAATCCTACAGCAGAAAGTGGTTCTATTGTTAAAAGAGACTGGTGGCAGACTTGGGAAAAAGAAGCTACTCCTAAATGCGAATGTATTATACAAAGCTACGATACAGCTTTTAGCGCAAAAGAAACCGCTGACTATTCTGCAATAACAACATGGGGAATATTTAACCCTGAAGACGGTAGCGAAAATGCAATAATTTTATTAGATGCAAGTAGGCATAGAGTAGACTTTCCTGAGTTAAAAAAACTAGCATTAGAAGAATATAAGTATTGGGAACCTGATATTGTATTAATAGAGGCAAAAGCTAGTGGCACGCCTCTTACACAGGAACTTAGAAAAATAGGAATACCTGTACAATCCTACTCACCCAGCAGAGGTCAAGACAAAGTTGCAAGAATGAACTCTATTGCACCTATGTTTGAAAGTGGTATGGTATATGCAACAGAAGATGCTTTTGCAGAAGAAGTAATTGAAGAATTAGCAGCTTTTCCATTTGGAGAACACGATGACTTTTGTGATTCGTCTACTATGGCTTTAATGAGAATAAGACAAGGTGGCTTGATAGAATTGGACAACGATTATGCAGATGAAGTGTCATTTGATAGAAAGTCATTAACATATTACTAATTTTATGGATATAATAGAAAACTATGGCAATTGATAGACAACTAGGCACTGAAAATAATCCTGATGTAATAGATCAAAGCAAGTCTGTAGATGTTGGATTTGAAAATTTTGATGTAGACACACCTGAACCAACATTTGATGAATCTTTATTGGATGCTATGGAGATCAATATTACTGATGAAGAGATATCTTTTGATGAGCCAATGCAAGAAGAAGAAGAAGAGATACCATTTGATGCTAACTTAGTAGATTATTTGGATGATTCAGTTTTAGGCTCATTGTCTTCACAGCTAATAAGTGCTGTAGATAGTGACAAAGAATCAAGAAAAGAATGGGAAAAAACATACACTGACGGTCTTAAATATTTAGGCATGAGGTTTGACGAACAAAGAAGTAAACCTTTTGAGGGTTCTTCAGGTGTTATACATCCAATTTTGGCAGAAGCCGTAACGCAGTTTCAAGCACAGGCGTACAAAGAACTATTACCCGCACAAGGACCTATAAAAACACAAATTATTGGTCAAAGAGACATGAATACAGAAATGCAAGCTGAAAGAGTTTGTGAGTTTATGAATTATTACATCATGAACGAAATGCCTGAATATGACCCTGATTTAGACCAATTGTTATTCTATTTACCGTTATCAGGTAGTGCATTTAAGAAAGTTTATTACGATGCAGCAAAAAACAGACCTGTGTCAAAATTTATTCCTGCTGAAGATTTGCTTGTACCTTACGAAGCAACTGACTTGCTTGGAGCAGAAAGAGTAACGCATATAGTGTCAATGAGTAGCAACGAGGTTAGAAAACTACAGCTTACTGGTTTTTATGCTGATGTAGATTTACAAGACAGCGACACCTCTGTAAGAGATGATATATCAAAAGAAATAGATAAAATACAAGGCGTTGAACCTGACTATACAGGTGCTGAACAAAGAAAATTATTTGAAATACATACTGTAGCAGAGATAGAAGGCTTTGAAGACATGGATGATATGGGCGAGACAACTGGTTTAAAGATACCTTATATCATAACTATAGACGACTCATCACAACAAATATTGTCTATTAGAAGAAACTATGAGCCTGAAGACCCATTAAGAAACAAGATAAATTACTTTGTACAATACAAGTTTTTGCCCGGACTTGGTTTTTATGGATTAGGTTTATCACACATGATTGGTGGCTTATCTAAAGCATCTACGTCTATATTAAGACAATTAATTGATGCAGGTACTTTAAGTAACTTACCAGCGGGTTTTAAGGCTAGAGGCATAAGAATTAGAGATGAAGCCTCACCACTACAACCCGGTGAATTTAGAGATGTTGATGCTCCCGGCGGTGCATTAAAAGATTCTTTAATGCCATTACCGTACAAAGAGCCAAGTAGTGTTTTATTTAGCTTACTTGGGTTACTGGTAGATTCAGGCAAAAGATTTGCAGCTATAGCTGATATGAATGTTGGCGATAGCAATGCTAATATGCCTGTAGGCACGACTGTAGCATTATTAGAAAAAGGCACCAAGGTAATGAGTGCAATACATAAAAGATTACACTATGCACAAAAAAATGAATTTAAAATACTTGCAAGAGTATTTAAAGAATTTTTACCACCTGTATATCCATACGAAACAGGTAGTGGTGTTAAAGAGGTTAAGTTAGAAGACTTTGATAGAAAGGTTGACGTTATACCCGTATCAGACCCAAATATATTCTCTATGAGTCAAAGAGTTATAATGGCACAAGAGCTTTTGACTATGGTTCAATCTAATCCTGAACTACATGGTCCACAAGGTATTTATGAAGCATACAGAAGAATGTATGCAGCTTTAGGAGTAGATAATATAGAAACATTATTAATGCCACCACCCGACACCACACCAAAACCTGTAGATGCAGGTATAGAAAACAGTGGTTTATTGCAAGGCATACCACAACAAGCTTTTCCTCAACAAAACCATGAAGCACATGTAGAAGCACATAAAAGTTTATTTATAACCCAAGCTGTGCAAATGAATCCACAATTACAATCAGTGATAATTGCACATGTTATGCAACATCTACAGTTCATGGCTACACAAAAAGCAGAACAAGAGATGCCACCTGAAACGCAGCAACAGATACAACAATCTATGCAACAGGCACAACAAATGTCGCCACAAGAACAACAAGGTTTACAACAACAGATACAAGGAATATTGGAAACCTTTAGTTCACCAATATTGGCACAATTATCAAATGAGTTTTTATCTTCAGTACAACCACCACAACAACAAGACCCATTAGTTGCAATAAGACAACAAGAGCTTGGATTGCGTGATAAAGAAATTGACATGAAGAATCAACAGTTTATGGCTAAAGAACAACAAGATGCCATGGAGCAAGGAACTGAGCTACAACTACAGCAACAAAAAGCTGACCAACAAGCAATGATTGGCAATGAAAAAAATGACATTTCTAAGCAAAGATTGGAACAACAAGCTGAGTTAAAATTAATAGATTTACAAGCGAGGATGAACAAATGACAAGTTCAATAAATGAGAAAATAGTAGAACAAATAAAAGCAAAAAAAGTTGAAACTAAAATTTTAGAAAACCCAACAACTGAAGTAACGGAAGTTACACCTGTAGAAACTACAGAACCAGTAAGAGCAAGAAACGAAAAAGGACATTTAATGGGTGATGACGAATCTACTCCTGATGTCAACGAGGCATGGGAAGGTGGTAAAGCACCTAAAGCACAGAAAAAAGTTGCTACGAAAAAAACTACAGCTAAAAAAGCTACAGCTAAAAAAAAAGCTACAACAAAAAAAACTAAATAGGAGCAAGCAATGACAGCAAAAACTTCACTAAATATAAAGGGTCAAGGAAGCATACCTTTATCACAACCAAAAAAGGTTAAAGTGGATGCGCCACACAAACCCGGTTATGGCAAGGGAAAAAGCAGAGGTAAAGGAGCTGCTTTAAGAGGTAATAAATTTAACGGAATTTTTTAAGTTATGGATATGTATGATTTTATTCATGCAATCCGTAAGGATTTGAGTGAAAGAGAAGAGCAAATCAAAGATATCTTAATGTCAGGTGGCATTAAAGATATGGAAAAATACCAATTTTTAATGGGCGAAATATCTTCATTATCCTATATTCATGATAAGATAAAAGAACACTTACATGAAAAAGGAGAGATTGATGAAAGGTGAGCCAAAAAATAATATTGTAGAAGAACAACAAGAAGAAATTATTGACTTAGATAAAGCATTTGTTGAAGAGGACAACAGAGTTTTAGACCCAAGTTTATTAGATAAAAACGTTCTTGAAAGAATACCTCAACCTACGGGTTGGCGTTTATTGGTATTGCCTTACAGGGGTAAGGGAGTATCAGAAGGTGGAATCCAGTTAGTAAAGGAAACCATTGAAAGAGAAACCCTAGCAACTGTTGTTGCCTACGTTGTAGCCATGGGTCCTGACTGCTATAAAGACAAAAAAAGATTTGAGTCTCCGTGGTGTGAAAAAGGAAAGTGGATATTAATAGGTAGATATGCAGGTTCTAGGTTTAGGTTGGCTGATGAAAGCGAAGTCAGAATCATCAATGATGACGAAGTTATAGCCACTATTTTAAACCCTGATGACATTGTTTCAGTATAAGGAGAATTATATGGAAGAAGTAAACAAAGAAAATCAGGTTCAAGCAGAAGAACAACTTATCATAGATGTTGATTTAACAACTACTGATGAAGAACAAACTGAAGCAACCGAAGCCAACTCAGGTGGTGACGATGAACTTGATAAATACACTAGAGGTGTATCAAAAAGAATAAATAAATTAAACGATAAAATTAGAGAAGCTGAAATAAGAGCAAGCACAGCCGAATCTAAATTCAATAATTTATCCAATGAGTATGTTTCAGTAAAAAACAGAGCCAATACTTTAGACAAAAGCTACACTGAAGAATATGAAACTAGAGTAAAATCTCAAAGGAGTCAAGCAGAAGACCTATACAGAAAAGCAAGAGAAACAAACGACCCTGATTTAGAGGTAAAAAGTGTAGAACTTTTAAATAAAGTATCTTTAGAAGAAGAAAGGGTGCGATTAGCTAAAATTCAACTACAAACTCAAGAACAACAAAGTTTTCAAAATAATCCACAAAGTGTACAAAATACGCAACAACCAGTGTATGATAAACCTAAGCCTGATTCTAAAGCAGTTGAATGGCAAGAAAAAAATGACTGGTTCCAAAAGGATAGAGTCAAGACATACACTGCAATGGGTGTTCATGAGGACTTGATAAACGAAGGTTTTGATGGTTCAGATAATGAATATTATGAAGAATTAGACAAAAGAATGACAAAGGTTTATCCTAATTTAAGGAATAAACCTGAAGGCGTTTCAAAAGATGCAAACTCATCTGTGCAAAGAGTAGCATCTGCTTCCACTGGAAGTCGCCAAGGAACACAAGGGAAGAGAAGCGGTATCAAGATTAATTCTAACCATGCTTCAGTGAAGAGTAACCTGAAGCCGTACGGAATGACGCAACAAGAGTGGCTGAAACGTGTAGGTAAAGAAATAGTGAAAATTGAAGGAGCAAAATAATGGATTTAGATGCAATTGACAATGTAACACGCGAATCTCGTGATGAAGAGCTACACGATAAAAAAGCTAGAAGAAAACCATGGCAGCCTGCAAGGATGCTTGAAACTCCAACCCCACCCGAAGGTTATCAATACCGATGGATAAGGTCAGAGTATGTAGGAATCGAAGACAGAAA
>Ga0114915_1001147_pt1 | contig 11566 bp, 8 predicted proteins | sample MalvirAntarct_55_FD_87288 | JGI IMG/M metagenome (GOLD analysis project Ga0114915, IMG submission 87288) | Marine viral communities from the Global Malaspina Expedition - Malaspina viral metaG Antarct_55 | ecosystem: Environmental > Aquatic > Marine > Oceanic | place: South Georgia Island...
ATGGTGTTAAGCCAAAAGTTTTATTAGATACTTTGTGTATGGCTAGGGCGACACATGGGACAGAACATAGTGTATCTCTGAAAGCTCTTACCGAGAGATACAAACTAGGTGCTAAGGGTACTGAGGTTATTATGGCGAAGGGCAAACGTCTAGCCGATTTTACCGAAGAAGATATATCGGCATATGCGGGTTACTGCAAAAACGATGTAGAGTTGACCTACGCATTGTTTAATAAGATGGTAGGTGGCTTCCCTAAGAAAGAGCTAGCGTTAATAGACGCCACGCTACGCATGTTTACTGAACCTACGCTAGACCTAGATATGGGTCTATTGGAAATGCACTTAGAAGATGTGCGGGATCGTAAGCATAAGTTGATGGTAGACGCCGATATTAACGACAAAAAAGACTTGATGAGCAACCCTAAGTTTGCAGACATCCTAACTTCATTTGGTGTCGAGCCACCCGAAAAGACAAGCCCAACAACGGGCAAAGAAACATTTGCTTTTGCCAAGTCCGATGAGGGGTTTAAGGCTCTAACAGAGCATGAAGACGTGCGGGTACAGGCAGTCGTAGCAGCGCGGCTTGGGGCAAAAAGTACCCTAGAGGAAACACGTACCCAGAGGTTTATCGACATCTCCAAGCGTGGTATGTTGCCTGTGCCTGTAAGATACTATGCAGCCCACACAGGTCGGTGGGGTGGTGACGATAAGATCAACCTGCAAAACCTGCCGAGCCGTGGAGCCAACGGTAAGAAGCTAAAGAAGAGTATAATCGCGCCTGATGGTTACACCATTATTGACGCCGATAGTTCTCAAATCGAAGCGCGGGTACTGGCATGGCTTGCAGGGCAAGACGAACTTACTAATGCGTTTGCAGTGGGCGATGATGTTTATAAACACATGGCATCTAGCATATACAACAAGCCCGTTGAAGAAGTAGGCGGTAGTGAGCGGTTTGTAGGTAAGACAACAATCCTAGGGGCAGGGTACGGTATGGGTGCTGTCAAGTTTCAGTTGCAGTTGGCAGGTATGGGGCAAGATATAAGCCTAGTGGAAGCCCAGAGAATTATTAAGGTCTACCGTGATACTAACGACAAGATTAAAGAACTGTGGGCTGACGCAGGTACGATGCTCATAAATATGTATAACAACACTAAACATAACTTTGGTAAGGCTGGTGTATTAGGTATGATACCTGAAGAGAACGCCATTGTATTACCCTCTGGCCTGTTAATGCGTTATGAAGACCTTGCATTTGAAACAGGCGAAATGGGTGTGGAGTTTAATTACAAAACACGTAAGGGCCGCACCCGTATCTACGGGGGCAAGGTTGTTGAGAACGTATGTCAGGCTATCGCCAGATGTATAATCGGGGAGCAGCTTCTTCAAATATCTAGCCGCTATAAAGTTGTACTAACAGTACACGACAGCCTAGCGTGTTGTGTGCCAGACAAAGAAGTACCTAAAGCTAGGGCGTATGTAGAAGAATGTATGCGGTGGACACCAGATTGGGCAGAAGGTCTGCCTATAAACTGTGAAAGCGGCATAGGTAAATCATATGGGGATTGTGAATAATGGCTAATGCCGCATGGTCGTATAGTAGGATCAAATCTTTTGAGCAATGCCCTAAAAAATTCTATCACCTAAAGGTTGCCAAAGATTATGAGGAACCCGAGACTTCTGCTATGGGTTATGGCACCGCTTTTCATCTGGCTGCGGAAGAGTTCATCCGTGATGGTAAACCAGTTTCTGAGGAGTTTAACTTTGCTACTGAAGCACTTGAGGTGCTTAATGCCAAGCAGGGTAAGAAGTTATGTGAACGTAAGATGGGACTCACTCATGAGCTGAAGCCGTGTGACTTCTTCTCTAAAGATGTTTGGTGGAGGGGTATTGTAGACCTACTCATACTAGATGGTGATCTTGCTTGGGTCGTGGATTACAAAACAGGTAAGTCGGCTAAGTATGCCGACAAGGGGCAGTTGGAACTGATGGCGCTCGCTACGTTCAAACACTTCCCTACTGTTAAGACTATAAGAGCAGGTCTTTTGTTTGTTGTTAGTAAAGATTTGGTCAAGGCCACATACAGAATAGACGAAGAGCCTGTTTTGTGGGATAAGTGGTTCGCAGACTATGCTCGGATGGAAACAGCATTTAAAGTTGATGTGTGGAACCCGCGCCCTAGTGGATTATGTAAACGCCACTGCGTAGTTACTGAGTGTATACACAACGGGAATAACTGACATGGCATACAAAAACCCCAAGAAAGACCGCCCATATAAGCGCGAGTACGAATTGCAACAGGAGAGGGGCGAAGGTTCGGCCCGATCTGAACGACAACGCGCCAGAGCTAAGATGGACAAGAACGGCAAGGATGCCAATAAGAACGGCAAGGCCGACAAGCGTGAAGGTAAAGACGTGTCTCACAAAAAGGCACTAAGCAAAGGCGGCAAGAATAGTGACGGCGTATCCGTCCAGAGCCGCAAGAAAAACAGAGCTGCTGGTGGCGCGTTAAGTAAAGGGCCAAAAAGAGCCGTTAAGCGCACTAAGAAAAGTTAGGCCCAGACCTAACAATAGGAGAATACCATGAAGATTATCGACGGTAAGGCGTTGTTAATGCGGTTACGCAACCCTAAAAAAGTGACCGCAATCATACCCAAAAGCAAAGAGATTAAAGACAACAATGTCCTTGTGCATTGGGGGGTAGGCGAGGCGCAAGCCTTGCAGCGGCTGGACATTAAAGCCCCGTCACCCATCGAAGCGCATTACACATGGACAGGTAAGTACGAACCTTTTGCTCACCAGAAAAAGACCTCCGCTTTCCTGACATTACACAAACGCGCCTTTTGCTTTAACGAACAAGGTACAGGGAAAACAGGCAGTGCTATATGGGCCGCTGACTATTTGATAGACCTAGGCATAATCAAACGGGTTTTAGTTATTTGCCCTCTGTCGATTATGGATAGCGCATGGCGGGAAGACTTGTTTAACTTTGCCCCTCACCGGACAGTAGATGTAGCGCACGGCGCAGTAAGCAAACGTGTAGAGATAATAAAAGGTGCAGCTACGTTTATCGTGATAAACTATGATGGTGTTAAGATCGTAGCCGATGAAATAGCTAAAGGTGGGTTTGACCTCATAATAGTAGACGAGGCCACACACTATAAGAACGCGCAAACTACACGGTGGAAAACGCTCCGCAAAGTTATAACCGATGATACATGGCTATGGATGATGACAGGCACACCCGCCGCGCAGTCTCCCGTAGATGCGTATGGGTTGGCTAAACTTGTTAACCCCACAGGGGTTCCTAGATTCTTTGGTTCTTTCCGCGACATGGTTATGTTTAAGCAGACGCAGTTTAAGTGGAAGGCAAAGGAAAATGCGGTTAAGACCGTACACAAGGCCTTGCAACCTGCCATAAGATTTACGAAAGAAGAGTGCCTAGACCTACCGCCTATGGTTTACGCCAAGCGCGCCGTAGAGATGACACGGCAGCAGAAACACTATTATAAGCTGCTAAGAGATAAGCTAATCATGGAAGTGGCGGGAGAAGAAGTTACCGCTATAAACGCTGCGGTGGGTATGAGTAAGCTACTGCAAATTGCTGGCGGTGCTATCTACACTGATGGTGGTGACACTGTAACCTTTGACATAAAGCACAGATATAAAGTGCTGCGAGAAGTCATAGACGAATCCAGTAAAAAAGTGCTTGTGTTTGTGCCTTTCAAACACACCATAGATGTGCTGACAGATAAACTACTTACTGATGGCATAACTACTGAGGTTATACGGGGTGACGTACCCGCGCATAGGCGAACTGAGATATTCAAACGGTTCCAGACTACACCTGATCCTAGAGTGCTAGTCATACAACCGCAGTCCGCCGCGCATGGGGTTACGTTAACCGCAGCTAATACAGTCGTATGGTGGGGTCCGACTTCTTCACTGGAAACATACGCACAGGCAAACGCTAGGGTTCATAGGGCGGGACAAGACCACAAATGCACGGTTGTGCAGTTGCAAGGCTCTGCGGTAGAAAAGCATGTATATAGACTTTTGGACGCCAGAATAGATGTCCATTCAGAAATTATAAATCTTTATAAAAATATACTTGACTAGGCCATCAAACTTAAATATACGTTAACTCTCGACGTGTTAGGAGAATACTTATGTTAGAGAAAGATGTGTCAGTAGACACGCTTACACGCACGTATATAAAAATAAGAGCAAAACGTGCCGAACTATCGTCTGAGTTTAAAAAGTCAGATGATGTACTGCAAACGCAGTTGGAGAAGGTAAAATCTACACTACTCAACTACTGCAAAGAGCAGGGTGTAGAAAGTGTCCGTACCTCTGAGGGTATATTTTACAGGTCTGTTAAGACGCGATACTGGACTAGCGATTGGGAAGCCATGCACGGCTTTGTTAAAGAGCATGATGCTCTTGAGTTGCTAGAGAAACGTATCAGTCAATCTGCCCTGCAAGAGTTCTTAGAGGATAACCCTGACCTTCCGAAACCAGAGGGTCTTAAAGCTAAGTCTGAATACACATTGTCAGTGAGGAAAAAATGACAGCACAGTTTAAGACAATAGAAGAGTTGGCAAAGAATTTGTCAGTCTCTACGTCCACTGTAAGAGCGTGGACACGGCAGGGTCATATCCCTGAGAACGCCTACATTAAGATCGGACAGACATACCGATACTTAGTGGATGAAGCGATAGAGGGGCTAATCAAACATAATGCCCCACCCAACACGATGATTATCGATGATGCAGTTGATGAAAAAGAAATGCTGTACGACGATAGTCAGACTGAACTGTTGTTCGATAATAAATAATAACGCCAAGATAGGAGAATACTATGGCTGAACAAAACCCGATGTTTCACAACATCAACAACGTGGTGGTAATGTACCCACGTATGAACAAGACATATCGCTTCGATAACACAGAAAAGAAATCTGTGCCTTGCGGTGTGTTTGAGGATGGCGCGGCCTACTCTACATCATTCTTTATGGCTAAAGAACAAGCGCAAGAATTGTATGCTGCTATGGAGAAAGCATACACTATGAAGCGTGAACCTAGTTGGCCTGAGAAGTTTGATATGCCCTTTAAGAAGCGCGAGGACGGTACTTATGAGGGTAAGGCCAAGCTAAAGGGAGCTTATGGTGAAGACGCTACCCGCAAGCCATCTAACTATGATGCTAAAGGCATTAAGCTGGACGATGATTTCATGTTAACCTCTGGAAGCACGGCCAACATCGCTATCGCTTTCGTACCATACAACATGCGCGAGGCTTCTGTGTCTCTGCGGCTTCGTGCGGTGCAAGTCATAAGCCTCAAGCCTATGGAAGAGCAGAACCCGTTTGGTTCTGTTGATGGGTATGACAGCAAAGCAGCGCCGCAGATTAGTGGGTTTGAAATTGAAGTAGACAAAAGCCCCTTCTCTACGGAAGACGAAGAACCAAAAAAGGCAACCCAGAAAAAGGTTGCACCTAAGTCAAAAGACGTAGACCCTGAGTTAAGTACCATCTTGGGCGCTTGGGAAGACTAAACACTACTGCCACAACTAGACTACAGACACGGCGTTTATACGTCTAGTTGTGGCGTCTTTTGACGTTAGGGATGGTGATGGACACTAAGACTTTTTTATCCGCAGTGCTTCCCCCCGAGGGTCCGTACTGCGTGTTCGCTGCCCGTGCTTCCGATGAGCGTAGGGTACAGAAATTTTACAATACTTTAGATTTTGTTGTTGATGCTACTGTTGGATTTAACAACGATGGATTTGATGTTTACTTCGCGTTAGCTTCTTTAGTCGAGGCGAAGAACCGCAAGGTCGATAACGTAAGCCACCTAAACTCTTTTTTCCTAGACTTAGATTGCGGCCCGTTAAAAGAATACGCTACTCAAGCAGAAGCCGTAACTGACTTAAAGGCGTTCTGTAAGAAACTTAACCTGCCAAAACCGTTAGCCATAAACTCAGGGCGAGGCGTACACGTATACTGGCCTTTGTCTGAACCTGTAGCACTTATGGAATGGCTACCCGTAGCAGAACAACTAAAGTTAATGTGCAAAACGCACGGACTTAAAGCTGATGCAGCGGTTACGGCTGACGCCGCTAGGGTGTTGCGCCCTATCAATACGCATAACTATAAGTCTGATCCCCCGTCACTTGTGGGTCCGTTCTTTGAGGGTGTTATTACCACGATTGATTACGACAAGTTCTCAGGTTTGTTAGGTGGTGATCCTTTAGCTGCGCCTAAGAAGTATACTCCTCAGACTAACAACTCAGTTACAGACTTACTGCATCAGAACATGCAGAGTAATTTTAAAGATATTCTAAATAAGACAATGGGCGGTCGGGGCTGCGCTCAGTTACGCAGCATTGTGCTTGAGCAAGAGACTACTTCTGAGCCTATGTGGAGGGCAGGATTATCTATAGCTAAGTTCTGCTCTGATGCAGATAAGGCCGCACACCTTATATCTAAGAAACACGCAGGGTATTCAGCTTTGGATACTAAAGAAAAGCTGGACCTTATAAAGGGGCCGTACCTGTGTAGTACGTTTGACCAGCATAATCCTGACGTTTGCCCACACTGCCCTAACTGGGGTAAGGTAAAGTCACCTGTAACTTTGGGTAACAGGGTCAAAGAGGCCGACACTCCTGAGACGGTAGAAGCACCTGCGGTTAATCTGCCTAACACCCCCAAGAATAAGTATGTTATACCTGTGTACCCCAAGCCCTATTTTCGTGGGGCAAATGGCGGTGTGTATTACAGGACAACGAACAGTGACGGCGACGTAGATGAGAAGTGTCTCTACCACAACGATCTTTACGTGGTGCGTAGGTTACGTGACCCCGAAGTAGGCGAAGCTATTGTCATGCGTCTACACCTACCTAAAGACGGGGTGCGAGAGTTTACTGTACCACTGACCGCTGTGACTTCACGCGATGAGTTTAGAAAATATATGTCTATGCAGGGTATCGCGGTTAGCAAGCCTGACGAACTTATGCAGTACGCAACAACATGGGTAAATGAAATGCAAGCGACAAGTATGGCAGATGAGGCGCACACGCAGTTCGGGTGGACTGATGATGACGCCAACTCCTTTATATTAGGCAACCAAGAAGTGTTTGCTGATAGGGTAGAATTTAACCCACCCGCCACTGGAACCCTATCGCTGTTCCCCGCCTTTGAGCCTAGGGGGAGCCTGACAGAATGGCGGCGAGACATAGTAGGGTTCTATGAAGGTGAGGGTCTGGAACTGCACCAGTATATATTTGGTACGGCTTTTGGGAGTCCGTTGGTACAATTCACACCTATAAACTGCGCGACTATGCACATCCACAGTAAGGAGTCAGGGGTGGGTAAGACTACTACCCTCAAGGCTGCGCTATCTGTGTACGGTGATCCCGATGAGCTTATGCTGCAAGAGCGTGATACTTATAACATTAAGATGAACAGGGCCGAGCGACTGCATAGTGTACTGCTGGGTATGGACGAGATAACCAACACACCTAGTAAACAACTTAGTGACATAGCCTATCAGTTTACTAGCGGCAAACAGCGTGGTCGCATGACCAGCAGTGCTAACGTAGAGCGGCACAGGGGCGTGGCGTGGAAATTATTGGCGGTTACTACGGGCAACACCAGCATAATTGAACGTATATCCATAACCAAAGCCGCGCCAAAAGCAGAGGCGCAACGTATTCTTGAGGTGAAGGTAGAGCGTAAGCTATTCGACACTAAAGAGGAGACAGACGCATTAGGTATGGCAATAGAAAGTAACTACGGTCTGGCGGCTATTCCCTACCTACAATACGTTATGAAGAATAAAGACAGTGTGAAGAAGATGTTGGCGCAGACACAGTTGCGTGTGGATCAGGCAGCAGGGCTTACCGCAGAAAATAGGTTCTGGTCTGTGCATGTGGCTTGTACGTTAACGGGCCTTATAATTGCTAAGAAGATGAAGCTGATTAACTTTGATATTGAGAAGGTATTTAACTGGGCTATAGCAACGGTCAAGCGCAACAAGGTTGCCTCTACCGATATGAACGCATCAGTAGAAGAGACACTAAACGATTACTTTAGTGAACACTGGGGTAATTTCTTATGGATTAAAAGTACGGACGATTTGCGCGGTACTGTGGAGAATGTTATTCCCGAAATCATGCCTAGGGGTGCGCTTGTAGGTCGGTACGAAACAGATGTTAAGAAAGCATATCTGATACCTAAACCGCTAAAGTCTTGGTGCGCCAAGCAGCAGATAAACTACTCATCTTTTATAGATGATCTAAACCTAAAGCTGGGCGGCTCAACACGGATGATGAGGTTGAGCAAGGGTACTCATCTTAACTTACCACCTACAAGAGTAATAGTTGTAGATTTTGCAGTGGAGGGGCATGATGAAGACGTTGAAACTTCACCATTTGCACCCTGATGGGGTAAAAATAGAAATTCCGTGGGGGGATATAGAGGTTAGCATGTCTGTATTTGTCCCGTGTGTAGACACAGAGACGTGTGCGCATCAGATAAAAGAGGTGGCAGCGCGGAACAAGTGGGAGGTTAAAACCGCCACAGTAGTAGAAAAAAGCAAGTTAGGGGTACGTTTCTGGCGTATGCTGTGATACGGGGTGAAACAATACATCTTCACTGCTGTATTCTCCTCCTACTAACCCCGCCCTTAGTGGCGGGGCTTTTTTATTTCCCCGCGTATTCTCCGCTTAGATTAAAGCCGTCGTTATACTCTTCGGCATTGTTAAGTAACATCTGCCGTACGGCCCCACTAAGGACAACCCCGTAGTGCATGGTTGCAGTTGTCTTAAAGTGTTGTTTGACAGACCGCAGGATAGTGTCAGGAGAGATGATAACCTTTGGGCTGTCTGGGCCATGCCGCTCGTTAAACTCTCGTATCTCTAACAGCGCATCTTCACGACCTCGACCATCTCCCTTGGTAGTTGCCAGATAAAACTTCTTCAACAGCTTAGTGCGCCTAGTAGTTATGGCCTTATCTATACCTTTTAGGCTCTGGTTTAACTCTTGGTTGTAGGACAGGACATTGGGGTTAAAGCCGAACATTAGGCCTACAAGACTCCCTGTAGATATATCGTCGGCTATAGGATCGAACCGCCGTGTTCTGGCTGTACCCTCTCCACCTAGTGCCTCAATGTCAGAGTACCGCATTGCTTTCATGGGGTTCCGTATCGCGGAAGGCATCATGGCTTCTATGCCACGTTGAAACTCACCTTTTGCTAGGTCTTTTGCCCCCCGCTCAAAACTCTTATATACGCCCCACGCTGGGCCACCTAACCCTGTTACTATGGATTCTTCTGTTGAGGCGTCTGCGTTAAATTTGTTGTTCTGGATGATAAGTCCTGACAGTCCCATACGAGTTGACAGGTCAACGCCGACCATCGCAGAGGGCAGACCTTTAAACCAAGTCTCTCCTAAGTATTTACGCGCTATTGTTTCCGCATCGTCCTCTTCATCATCTAAGAACATATTAGCTATCAGCGTATATGCACCGAAGATAGGTGCGCCTCGCACACCTGTTAACAAGACAGCCGAACCTAAAATACCCAGCATTTGCTTTGCCGCTATAGACCGCTCTCGCTTGGTTAAATCGCTGTTCCCAATCATATCCATAGCTAGCTTTATCTGCATATGCAGTAGCGTTATGCCGTAGGTCTTAAACATAAGGCCCACCCGCCCAATGCTCTGCTTAGATAGCGGCGGTGCAGTCGCAATCAACGCGCTGCCCCCCGTTCTGGCGGTTACATCAGACGCTTTACGTACAGATTGTGCCATCATTTGTTCGTTGGACATGCCTCGCTCACTCGCTTGGGGTTTTGTCCGTAACCTGTTTAGTTCAAGATTATATGTAGCCAGAAGGGTAGCTTGGCGGTTAGCACGTTCTACGGTGTGAAACAGTGAGCCGCCCCATACTGAAATAGTGTCAGTGAGGGTACGCCCTACAGACGATCCCTCTACACCAAGGCTATCGTAGAACAAAGAACGGTTAAGACTACCTAGGTCAGACATTTCTTTTACGAAATAGGACAGGTCTTGTAGTTCTGCCTTTCGCGCATCACTTAGGCCTAGGTCACTACGGACTACATAATTATGTACTTCCCGTTCCGCGCCTGTTTCTTCGTCCTTTATGACTTGTGTCTTTAGCTCAAAGTAGTTGTCTAGTGAGGGTAACGCACGAACCTTACGGTATTCACCCTCTAGCTCATTACCGACAAGCATTTTCTGGTTGTGCGAGAAGCCGCTCTTTGTGAACATAGCAAGCGCATCATATAATGCAGTCGCACTTTCTGCTGCGCCGTACTCTCCCGCTAAGTATGGTGCTACCACGATAGGCACAGATGAGAGGTTAACCAGAGCAGAGGATACGTTACCCATAAGAGTCCATGCAAACGCTGTTTTGTTTACGGCTCGGGCCAGCGCATCATTGGGCGGCTTGATTGCGTAATCTGCACCTGCCTTTAACTCTTCTATGATATCTAAGTTTAGTCCACCATTACCAGAGTTTTCGCGCGTATAAACTTTAGCTTGTGCTGCTCGGATATTCCTAGACGCTTTCATATCTTCTATCTGAGAGCCAAGGCTATATGCACGTAGTGAAAACGCCTCAAGAGGGTCTACTATAAAGCCCGGCACTGACTTACGCTTCTGAAAGGCCTTTGCAAAAGATGTTTCTGGCATAGCATCTATCGCTAGTTCCATAATCGTAGTCTTGGCTTCCTCGCTAACACCAGCTTCATCTAGTGCGGCTAAGACCTGCTTAACAAATGCGTTCTCAGGAGCGCCCCCAAAGGTGGCGTTGTCTAAACTTTCAAAGGGCGTAATGTCAGATATGATAAAGTCCGAAGTATCCATGTTGCCAGATTCTAGGTCTTGCATAAACTGCTGTCTTGCCAGTTGAGTCTCAAAGAATATGACGGGGCTTTCTGTGGTGTTACCGTAATATTGTATCCCGTTGATCTGTGGCAGCTTCCCCGCTTCCTTTACGGCGTCAGGGTTAGGCGTGGCTGTAAAGGTTAACTTAAACTCACCCTTACGTGCTAGGGGCAGGAATGATACTAGGCGACCTTTACCAAACAGCTTACCAAACACATCGTTCTTTAGCCGTGCAGCGGCAGCGGGGTCGGTTATGTTGTCATCTATTTTAGCGTAGATTATAGCTCTAATTTGGTCGTAGAGCTTAGAGTATACGCCTAGTAATTGCTTACGTGCAGCGCGTTCTCGGGCGTTCAGCTTATCGTGTTGTTTGCTAAGTTTCTTCCACGCATCAAACTTTTCTTGGCCTGATATGTCCATCCCGATAGGATCGGGGCTACTTAGGTATTCTTTATCAGCCTGTTTCTCTGTCAAGGTAGGGTCTACGCTGTAGATGTTGGATTCGTTCAAAAGGTCTGTCCAGAGCCTATAGCGGTCCTTGGACATATCTTTTCTAAACTCTACCAGCACGGAGTTAACAGCATCTAACTCACCCAACATACGGGAGATGTCACCGTTTTTATTTGAGATGGCGTCCATCAACCTACGCGCACCCTTTATC
>Ga0114915_1001149_pt1 | contig 11561 bp, 5 predicted proteins | sample MalvirAntarct_55_FD_87288 | JGI IMG/M metagenome (GOLD analysis project Ga0114915, IMG submission 87288) | Marine viral communities from the Global Malaspina Expedition - Malaspina viral metaG Antarct_55 | ecosystem: Environmental > Aquatic > Marine > Oceanic | place: South Georgia Island...
AGCCTGAAAAGCTCCTGCGTTTGCTTCTAGTATTACGTCATATAGACTACTAGGTATAACAGTTACTGCATTTGCTGAGCCATGGAATCCTGAGTATAACACTTTAACTTTATTATTACCACCCGAGGTTAATACTACACTCTTTCCATGTCTTATCCAATAATATCTTGCTGCTCCATCTTCACCAACGTTATGCTGGTATACTCTTGTTGCACCTTGAGTTTTGTGTAGTAGTGTTCTATTTGCTGCATTGCTGTTTGGACTCACGTAAATCTCAGTAAACATGTTGTCTGTAAAGGTTGTATTATTGCTCCAAGCTAAGTCTATACTACCTACTGCTTTTGATGTAGCTGCTAAGCTACTAGGTACTCCTGGGGAAGCTTGCAGTCCTTGTCTTTGGTCATTTCCAGATACGCTAGGGAGAGCTGGTTTTGATATAGTGTAAAAACTATCATCATATTCTGACGCTGATATAGATGCACTACAATCTTTTTGAAAGGATATATTACTAATCCTAAATAATTTTCCAGAAAAACCAAATCGTTTGTGAGTAATACTTATTGTATCGCCTGGTACTAATAATAATGACTTAGGCCCTACCTTGAAACTTATTGTCATTCCGTATCTTGATTTACGCAAGAAGTTTTCTACATTTATTCTCGCATTATAGTAACTAGATACTGACGCTACATTAACTGTTCCACTCTTTACAATATTTTTATCTGCTCTTAAGTAGTTTGAGTCGTAAAAAGTTACGGCTGTTCCTTTAAACTGGTTTCCAGGATCAAGGATTGAGGAACTTACTGTATTATATGACTTAGAAGGACCTTTATCATCTATCTTAATGGTACCTATTATGTCTTCTTCTTTTATAACTCTTGGGTTAATTTCAGCTCCTACACTATAACCTGTATCACTAGAAGTAGCTATGTCTGACACGATTGTATCTGAGGTTGTTTCTATTCTTAGTGCATACTTTCCTAACTCATAAGATAACAGTCCGTTAAACTGCTTTAAAAATCCATTTATGTTTTCAAATACAGACTTAGAAGTATCCACAGTACCCGCTAATTGATGTCTTGTTACCTCTCTTTGATGTGGTGAGTTCCACCCTAAATATCTCCAGTACTTAACAAAGTCAGCATCAAATATGCTATAACCAGTATCGAAGCCTTTAGTTGCAGGATTATACTCACAACATGGATTCATATATAGTCCATTTGTTACTCTTGAGAAAGTAGCTGTTGTACTAGATATAGTACCATTAGTATTTAACTTAAATAGTGGAACACTAGTAATGTGAGCCATACCGTTGGTTGTATTAGATGTATGTGTTGGTTTTGTTGGTTTTACTCCAGCTACTGTTACTCTATAGTAACCAGTGGCTTCTCCTGTAAATATAATGTCTCCCACTGCGTATGAGTGGCTGTTTTTCATAAAGCTCTTAGTGAACTTTCCATATACTTCTTGAAATTCTGTATAGTCTGTACCCGCGGAGTCTGTAAAATCCCCTTTAGATTTTACAAGTCCCATCGATACTACTGAGCCTGAAGCTGTACCATCTGATGTTAGTACGTACCTATCTCCTGCTGTGGCTGTTTTACTACCTACTAATGTTTGGGTTCCCCTACTATCACAGGTTCTTGCGGCCTGTAAAAAGTCTGTCATTGATATATCAGTTTCTCGGTCTAAACCTTTACCATATGTTTTTGCAGTCATATAGTCCAATAATTGAATTGCTGGGTTTATACTTACTCTTTTATCATCTTGCTTTAAATTAGGTAGTATTCTATATGTGAACACTGCTCCATCTTCTACTACTACGTCGTCTGGATCAGGAGCTTCTCCTGCATTCCAAGGTTGTTGTACTGTAGCTACTTTTTGTGAACCTAGATAGTCTATTATTCTTCTAGAATATGTTGAGGCTTCTTTTGTGCCTGTAGTAGCGTTTGTTAATGTTTTAGTAATTTCTACTGTATAACCATTGTAAGCATCGTTTGTACTACTAGCATTTGAAGCTAGTTGTACTCTATCTGTTGATACTATTGTTTTTGTTCCTGTTGTAACTCCATTAGAGTTTCCACCTGTATGAGTACCTGTAGTAGTACTAAAATCTAATCCGAAAGTTTTATCAAAGTAAGGCTCATTTGGGTCTGTAAAGGCAAAGTTGTATAAGCCACTAAAGTCAAAGTAACCTCCTACTAGCCAGTTTGGATTAGTCCCTGTAGCTACTGTCATAGGATTGCCAGAAGGTGCACTTACTGTTACATCTATACTTAGAGTTGCTGGAACTGTTCCTGTGTGCGCTACGTTATTGTACGTTACCATGTCCCATCTGTTTGTTCCATCTGTCATATAGAAAGCAGTAATAGCTGGTACGCCATTTACGTATGTTAAGTCTGGTGCGTCTGAGAATCTGAATCTTTGTCTTATATTTTTGTCTGAGTCTACAAACGTCCACTTATCAATAATATATACATCATTGTTTATAACAGCATTTGTATCTGCTCTTTTTAAATCTACTACATCACCTACATTGAAGTTTGTAGCCGCCTGGCCTCCTGCTCCTGAGTGGTCATAACTATAATCATAGTTATAAGTAGATATCTCTTTTCCTCTTACAACATATTCTATTTCAGGTACAGTTGTTGCATCATCTGAAATTTCGCAATCTAGTACTACATATGCCGTGTCTAGTAATCTGTGATTTGGACTCCAATATTCGAAGTCTCCTGTAAAGTAATCATTCTGTCTTTTGAACCCAGGGCTCTGTGCTATAGATACTAGTGTGTTATCTGCAGTTTGATCTCTTTTACCTGTATGCAAAGTTAATTGCATCTTGTTCGGGCTATCTAGTGTTATGGTTTCTCCATGAATAACTCCAGAACCGTTAGCATCTACTGTTCCAACTCCTAAGCCACTAATGCTATTATTAGTAGTATAATACTTACCTATAAATTCATCTATGTACTCGTCTCTCGGTTCCCATCCGTCTCTTCCACGGCCTTTAAATCCATTACCATAAGCATAGTTTGTTCCTGTAGAACCACTAACTCCATTACCAGATTTTTTTATTCCACCGAGGGTAGTTCCTAAATCTTGTCTACCTCTACAGAATACTGAAACGTTTTCTTTTGCTGCTCCACTTGCATCATTTCTGTCGTCGGAGTCTTCTTTATTAATACATACAAGAGGACTTCCATCTATATATAAATCAAATAGACCTGCTATTTCTCCTTCAGAAATTGCGTAGGCTATAAATATATTGTTTGGGTCATTTGATTTTGTATCTACAAATACAGGTTTACCTGCAACTCTGTCCACACCATATACTACAGGTAAGAAAGAAGATTGTAATGAGAAGTTAAGATTTACATCATTTTCAACTTCAACGTCTTCCATATAAGAAGTCATTTTTACTTTACCATACCACTTCTTCTTCATCTTATATCTTTGTTCTTGCTCGATAGAAGTGTATGTAGCTAAAATATTTGTTGTTTGTTCTGCGTGCATGAAGCCTAAGTCATTTGCGTATTCAGGTCTTATAGCTGCAAGAGGTTGTCCCCTGTTATTTGCATCTGCTGCTCTATGTATTTTATCATTAGACATTCTGCCTTGTACAGCAGCAAAGTCTCCCCAATGACTAGTTAAACTCCAGTTTACTGTTAGGTTTCCTGAAGGACTATCAGATATAGAAGTACCATTGATTATTCCTTTAAATATCATTACAGGATTACCTATAACTATACCTGAATCTACATCTAAAAATGCTTTGTATACGAATACTTCTCTATTATGATAAGACTTTAAAGACCCATCATTAATTTCACCTAGAGGTCCTTTTAGTTCGTCTGAGGCTAGTGCTATTGTTACAGCAGTTCCTGAACTTTGATTTACTACAGCATGGTCTATAACTTGAAGACTTAGTACTGTATTGTTTGTTTTCATACCAACGATTTTGTAGAACTTACCATTCATACTACCACCAGTGATTAGTATTTTATCGCCTTCTCTAAACCCTTCTTCTACCATATCTATGTGAGAGGGAAGTGTAATAGTACTAGCACTTGCGTTGGCTGTTATTGCACTGCTTACTACTTCTGAGCCTAGTGCTTCAGCTGCAAACTTTAAGTTTAATCCAGATGCTCTAGCTTCTACTGTTTCGGAGTAGCTACCTACATCTAATATTTTGTCAGCTATATATGTTTGGCTACCATTAGCATTGCCGTCCATGTTTTTAGTACCATCATCAAAAGCTACATTGTGAGTACAGTCAGTATAGTATGCGTATCTTACTGCATCAGTACTAAACTTACCATTTATTAAAGCCTCACTAGGTCTTTCGAATTTGAGTAAATGACAGTATGCAAACGGCTCGTTGTTTATGAGTAACTTTTTTAAGTTAATATTTAGTAGTCTTTCTGCCATGTTATGCCTGCGCTTCTTCTAGATTGAGTGAGAATTGATACAGATTATTAGTACCAAGACTATATGATTGAACATCATTTTTTAATATAACTCTTATGAGTGGTTCGTGATAGTCAACACCAGCTCCTGAGGAGACTGAACGTTGTAGGCTAGGGGTAAAGTATATTACTCTTTGCGCTGTTGTAGGTTGAGAATGTAATCCTGAATGATAAGTAGCATTAGTCATAACTCGTGTAACTCTGTAAGCTTTAGTATGTAAACTATCATTTGTGTCTACCATAGTAAACATGTCTCCTGGTTGAGGGGTTGTAGTTTGATTAGTAGAATGTCCTGCCTGTAGCATGAATTCTGATCCTGCATTTAAAGCTGTACCCGCTGTAGGTGTGTTACTAGCTGTATGAGTAGTGAAGGCAGCGTTTCTTGATGTGTACTGATTTGGTAACTGTACAAAGAAAGGTTTTAGTCTACCCTTCTGTGCTAGTAAAAAATTATAAATTGGTTCGAATTGGTCTCTAGTCATTGGATTATACTTTATATTGATACTCCATTTATGACCTGCTGCTGTTCTTGATATTACACGACCACTATTAGTTCTACTAACTTGTATAGGTGACTCAGAACTGAAATCCATAGAAGCAAAGCCAGGTCCGTTAGCGCCTCCATTTCCTGTTGTTAATGGTTGACCGCCTGGGCCTGTTGGGTTATTTGGATCGGGTAGTACGTTTTGAAAACTTGTATAAGCTGCCATTATGAATAAACTCCTGTGTCAACTGATTCCATAAATTCTTCTCCATGCTCGTTTGCTGCTTCTCTTATCATTCCTATTATATTTCCTCTTTGTCTTTGTAATACATCTTGTACTCCTTGAGCATCTACTGCGTTTATTGTAAAGTTTACATTAGAAGAGCCACCACCAATTTTACTATTAGGTGTTATTGACATAGGTCCTAAAGGAGCTATTACTTCTGGCCCTCTTTCTCCTACTAGTATCTCTCCGCCTGATGCGTAAGATTTCATTCCTGATGCTGCTGATGGTCTAAAGTTATTAGCAGTTGCTCCCATACCTTGTCCGCCTCTTAAGTAACTACTCTCACCTGCTGTAGCTGATTTAGCAACATCTACTTTATTGTCTCTTTTACCAACACTTATATTAGTAGGTGCTGCTGCGGCACTTGAAGCTCCACCGTTGTAAGTCATTCCTTTAATTATTTTAACTTGTGCCATTCCAAGTCCAGCAGCCATAGTAGCCATTATAGCACTCCAAGGTAGTCCTGGAGGTCCTACTAATGCTGAAGATACTGAAGCAGCTGTTGCCATGATAGCTTGTGCTAACATTAACTTTTTATTTGTATTGAAAGATTTTCTCTTTATATCGTCTTTTCTTTTCTCCATAGCGGCTATTTTTGCTACAGAACCTTTTGACTTGCCGTCTCTTTTCTTTTCGGCTTCTATCATTTTATCTATTTCACCAACTGCTTGTTTTGCGGCAGCAGCTTGTATTGCCATAACTGAGCCTATCGCTGCGGCTGCACCTGCGGATACTGCAGCTACTTTGCCCATACCACCTTCAGCTTTCTCAAAAGCAGCAGCGGCATTTTGTCCTAAATCTACAAAGTTTGCTCCTGCTGTAGCTAACGCACTTAATAGTGCTCCGTCTTCACCTAGTGTTTCTTCTATGTTTGATGCCATTTTTAGCATTGACTCTTCAACAAGATTTATTTCTGCAGCTGCAATTGCAGCTCTGCCTTCCTCGGTGTTCATTGCTGGGTCTACTTTAGCTCCAGCTATTAGACCTCTACCCATGTTTAAGCTTTGAGAATCTTCTCCAACTGAATCACCTTTAATTTTTCCTAAAGCTCCTAGTAGTTTTGATACGTATGCATCTCCTGCTATTTCAAATGTTTTAGTTATAGTACTTACAACGGTTTCTGACTCCGTTGCCATTCTAGTGATTTCGCCAGATATAAGTGTTCTTTCCTTTTTTATAGCCTCGAAATCTTCCATTCTCTGTATTTGAGCTTCAGGCGGATGCTGTTCAGTCAGCTTTCTTGCAAGAGCGTCTTGTTCTGCTGCCTTCTGTGCGTCTAAAAGTATATATTCTTCTTCTAGTATTTGGAATTTGATTCTAGCTATCGCTATTTCAGTATCTTCTTTTAATTTGGCTGTTTTTGTTCTTGCGTTTTCTTCATTTCTTAAAGCTGTTATTACATCTCCACCTGATAATGAAGTTCTTCCTGTTTTCCCAAAAGATTCTAATTTTAGTCTATTATTTGCTAATGTTGCGTTTGCTTTATTTAGTTTTTCTGCAATAGCGATAGATTTAAGTTGTAGATTTGCTCGTTGTTGGTCTATTTTAAAACCTTCTAAATTTTTATTTAGTGCTATCTGTTCCATCAACCCTTGAGTTTTTAAGTGTTCGTTAATAGCTGCCATTAATTGACTTCTATTCAATAATTTAGTATCTGTTTGTGACATGACTTCATCAATACTTTCCATTATTGATAATTCAGCTATTCTTTCAGTAGTTAATTTTAATTGTCCTGCTGCATTATCACTATTTATTTTTTGTATTTCTAATTCTAGGTCTGCTTTTCTTTTTAGTAGGTTAACTCCTAGTAGGAATCCTGCGTTTGTTTCTTTTATAGTTCTACTGAACATCTTTTCTTGTTTAGTAATTAGTCCCATTTCCACTTTATTCATGATTAGTACACCTTGTTGTTCTAAGTAAAATTGTTTGACTTCTTTTAGTACCTTTCGTCTTTTAGCTCCATTTTTATCTAACTGTGTATCTATTTTCTCTAACGCGTTTAAATGTTCTTTTGACATTATAGCAGCAACAGGACTAGTGAATAAGCCAGTTACATCATCTTTATTTAGTATTTCGTCAAAAGTATTATTTATATCAAAAGCAGATAAAGATAAGTCAGCTAACGCTGAGTCCATTTGTCTGAAACTAGCAACTACTGGATCTACATCTGTTTTTATAATGAACTGGTCTCTAAATGCTGACATAGTATCTTTAGACCCTTCGACTGCGCTGTTTAGTGTATTTTGAGCCTTAAGAATTTCAGGGGCTATATCGTTTATTTGTCGTATTATTTCTGAAACAGCTAATCCATTTGCCTTGCCGTCTGTTATTAGGTTTTGTATTTGCATCGATACCACGCCTCTATTAGCTTCAGAAACTAAGCCATCTACGAACTGGCTCATAGTTGCCATTTGTTCATCAGTATAAGCTTTTGCTCCTGTTATGCTATTTTTCATAATGCCATCTATGTTTTCAAATACAGCACCTTCATTCCAATGAACAGCTAGTGCTAAAGCAGAGTCTGCCATTTCTGTCAGTGCCGCAGCAGAAGATGATACTTCATTTGACATTGCTAGTGCTCCTTCTCTAGCCATTGTAAAATTTAGACCTTCCATTCTTTTTGACGCTTTAGCCATTGTTTGGTCAAAAACTTCCATAACTTCAGCGGCTTTCCCTGTTGATTCCTTTAAAGCCTTAGCTTCTTCACTAAAGAATCCGAACTTTTTAGCTACGAAGGATACTAAAGGTGCCAAAAGTGATATGGCTACTAGGACAGGAGCAATTAACAGCATTAGTCTTGACATAGCTGTTTGTAGTATTACAGCTGCTCCTGCTGCGGCTAACATTGATTTTTGTAAGAAACCAAAACTAACACCACCTGCTGCTGCTGATACACTTGCTGCGGCTATTGTTCCTCCTAAGTTTCTAAAGGCAAAGGCGAATCCTTGAGTCTCTGCAGAGGCAGCAACAGCTGCTAGTCCAGTAGCTCTTATTTCGCTTCTCATTAATTTTATTCTCATTAGATCTGCTTTTTGGCCTGGTTTCACAGATAGGGTAGGTTGATTTCTTATACCTTGTATCTCTTGTTCTATTGCTTTAATTTTTCTTAAATCTTTAATCTCCTCATCTATTGCTGCTTGTTCTGCTTTTATTTGTACTTTTGTACCACTTCTTATTGATTTATTTAGTACTTCTTTTTTATTCTGTAAAGCTGTTATCCTTGCTTCTTTTGTTGCCGCCGCGTCTAGTTGGGCGTTTGCTTCTTGTAAAGCTTTTCCTCTACCTTGATAACTAGCTGTATTCTTCTTTGCGTCCATTGCATTTTTAGCGTCTTGTAAACCAGCTTCTTTGTTCGCTAGTATAACATGTTGTGTTTGTCCTACTCTTGCGTCCATTGCGTCCATGTGATCAGCTGCTGCTACTTTAGCCGCAGTAGCATTGGCTTGTAAACTTACAGTAAACGAACTCATTGCAGGAACAACTAATCTTAATAGTGCGAAAGCTATACCAGCAAATACCGTTCCTAATAATACCTTATTTTCAGCCAATAAGTTTACTACGAAAGAAATCGCAGGACCTACTGTGGCTAACAGAGTTTGAGCCATGTCAGCAAAAGAAGCTGCTAGTTTGGAATAAGGGTCTGTTTCTATATCCCCAAAGTCTGAGAATTTTTCTGTTGCCTGTCTTAAAGATTCAGTCGCAAAAGCTTGTCTTTTTTGAAATTCTGTTAAATCACCTGCGGCAAGGCCTAGTTGACTGGCATATCTTGCAGCAGCTTCATTTACACGAACGAATAAACCAATTTCATCTAATAGTTCAGGTTCTACTTTGATAACACCTCTGAAGATTCTGTCTAAAGCATCTCCCATCGGTCTACCTAAAGATACCGCTGCGTTTCTTGCAGCCTCCCCTAATTTTGTAATTGTACTGGTATCAAACCCTGCACTCATAGCTAATGAGGTTGATCTTAGAGATTCTGCAAAATCTAAACCAAATCCTGAAGCTTCTTGCAGGTCTCTTGCTACCTGTCTTATTGACTTACCAGATTTAATTTCTAATTCAGTCATTGATTCTGTTAATGTAGTTATTTGAGCAGAACGAGATAGTATTCCAAAAGCTGCACTAAGTGCAAAAACGTTGGCGGCTAGTAGTGCATAAGCTCTTACTAGTCCACCAGAGCCGCCTCCTCCATCAATGCTTTGTTGCATTTTTGAGAAGTTCTTAGTTGAATTTGAAGATATTCCAGCCGCGCCTTTTTCCCTACGATTGTAGCTATCACGTGTTTTTGCTAGTTTTTTTGTAGACCTGTCAGCCTTATCCGTTGACTTGGTTAAATCATCGGTCTGTTTCTTTACAACTTTTACACCTTTAGCGGTGGCGCGTATTTCAAATATTACTTCATTTGCCATAATTTTTTATTTTCTTTTTATTTTATCATATTCAGCTTTTAGTTGCTTTTGTGATTCTTCTAATGTTCTCATATCAAGAAATATTAGTAATTCGAATATCCAATCTTTTTCTGTTGATTCTTCAATGCGGTAGCTTTTTAATAATGAGTCTAGTAAAGTATAGTCTTTTCCAGTGTATCCTATCTCAGGCATTATTTTGCTTCCTAGAGTATGGAATATATTTATAGCATTATGAACAGATAGTGGGAAGTCTTCCCAATCTGGTGGGCATTTTTCCCAATCTATCTCTTCTCCCATCTGCTCGACCATACGTAAGTATTGGTCTTTATTCATACCTATTCTTTCGTGGTCAAGAAATATCTTTAGTGACTTCTTTATCCTTTCTTTCGCTTCCTGTACGAAAATTTTCTAAGTCGAAGACTACCTCATTGAGCCAGTTATCAAACTCAGAAGAGTTCTCTACTAATTGTAGTGCATTGTCTTCTGTAAAATCTAGTAAAGTTTTAGGGTCTTGGTCTTTTAAATCTACTAGTAGTAAATCTTCTAAGTACCCAAGTTGTAATCCTTTCCAACCTTTTACAGTTGATTGACTAAATTCTTTTACAAACTGCTCATCATTTAGAGACTCTTCGAAAGCTCTTGTCTTTCTGTTAAATTTGTTTTGTGTGCATTTTTTTCGTAGTGCTACGAGTTCTTTTCGGGATAGGTTTGCTAGTTCGACTTCAAATCCGTCGAGTCCAGGAAATTCTACCATAGTCGTTTTTGTGTCGACCAATAGGCTTTTAAGTTCCATGTATATATTCTCCTATGAATATGTTGATATTTGAGTTGCTACAGTAACATCGCTTACAGAACGAAAGTCATAAGTCTGAGTGTATATGTCGCCAGCTGTCATTCTAGCTGTATACATACAAGGATTTAAAGTTATTTTCCAAAAATCCGTATTATCACTTGCTTTCTTTCCTGTTATAGTAATATTGCTACTAGTACTGAAATCATCAAATTGTGTTATATTATTATCAGTTTGGTATTGTTGAATGTTCCCCGAGACCATTCTGTTCGTTACCACGTACGCACTTGGAAACATAGCATTACTAGAATTAGTAACTGATAAGCTGTTATGTAAAGTTTCAAATGGTGTCCATTCTATATCATTTTGTACCTGTACGACTACGCTTAGAATACTGTTCATATCTAAGCTATCTACGGATACTGAGGGATAGACTAAAAGTGGAGTTCTTGTGGAAGTCTCAGATTGAGCGCTCCCAGGTATGGTATAACTTGCATTACCTGCTCTACTTAATTTAATTCCTTGTCCTTCAACATCTACCGTAAACTGTTCTCTTGGGTTAAGAGAAAAGGCGGCTGATGTTATAACGCAGCTTTGTACTTTAAAAGTACTGCTTCCTGTTTGAACATACATATCAAATGCTTTTAATTGCTGTGTTTCTATATCAGAATCACTGGTAGCAACTAAATCTGCTATGAGGTCCATAACTAAAGACTCGTCTTTCTCCGCTGTTAGGGGTACTCCGAAATTAAATGAAGCCGGGTTGGCTTTGTTAATTATTGTTCCTTCTGACATTTTTGATTGAGTGTGCAAAGTCTTTACTGGGTACGACTCTTCCGCAAATGATTGAGAAAAGTTCAGGGCGGTATTAGTATAGATTCTATACTTGTTACCGCCATAAACTATAAATAGCTTACTCTCCTTGAGAAAACTATGTGACATCTATATTTAGACTGCTCTAGTGGAGGCTTCGTTGTAGCCATCCTGAGTATGCGTAGTAGCACCTAAATATTTTACTTTTATTTCATCTTTATGTAATAAAGAAGTTCCTTGAGCTGCAAATTCTAGGGAAGCTGAGATTAAATCTCCAACTTCGATAGTAGGTACAGATAAATGACATTTAGGC
>Ga0114915_1001153_pt1 | contig 11528 bp, 17 predicted proteins | sample MalvirAntarct_55_FD_87288 | JGI IMG/M metagenome (GOLD analysis project Ga0114915, IMG submission 87288) | Marine viral communities from the Global Malaspina Expedition - Malaspina viral metaG Antarct_55 | ecosystem: Environmental > Aquatic > Marine > Oceanic | place: South Georgia Island...
AAAGAAATATTATTGAAATAAGTGAATACCTAAGGGGGAATGATGATGCAAGGATATCTTTTTTATCTGAAGCTCAAAGGTCTCAATTAGATTACGCGCGGCAAAAAGTAGACGGTTTGACTGAGATCCTTATTGATTTAGTATCAAGTAAAGGGAAGCTTAGTAAATTGGAACAGAATTTTATTGAGAAACTAAGGGGTAACCAAGGCACCTACCTAAAGAGAAGTTATGAGGCCTTTTCTGATAACGGGAAATGGATAGAACAGTTAAATTCAACGAAGGGCGAAATGCCTAAGGCGAAGCAGGCTCTTATCGACGATGCGGCTAGATTTATTATGGAAGAACAAGGTAAATCTTTTGACGATGCTCGTCAAGTTGTAAAAGGATACATTCAGGATATTGCGGGTGGATTTAACAGCGGAGGGATCACTAAAGGACAGGGTCTTATAGGGGCTTTAGATACACGAATGTTTAAGGGGAGGAAGGAAATTCCAGAAGCGTTTAGAAAGTTGCTAGGTGAGATTGAAGACCCAATCTTTAATTACGCTGCTACGGTGAATAAACTAGGGAACTATGTAGGTGATTGGCAATTCCAAAATACTTTCAGTCAGCATTTAATTGAGACTGGATTAGGTAGAAAAAGTGACGCTAATGGAAATGGACCTCAAGGATGGGAAAGGTTAGCCGATACAGGAAAGGCTTTTGATGTTTTATCTGATGTATGGGTACCAAAAGAGTTTAAGAAGATGTATAACGACATGCAACCTCTAGGGCAACCAGGAGGCAGTCTCTATAGATTTTACTTAAGGATACAAGGTACAGTGAAAGGTTACAAAACGGTTTTCTCCCCTGGAACTATTGCAAGAAATATGGAGAGTGGAATCCTTCTCTCTGCTAATGCTGGGCACTGGGCTTTGTCTGATTTTAAAAATATAAGTAAGATTTCTAAGATGGCTTGGGGGGACTCAGAAGGCTTAGTTAAGAACCGTAAAACTATGGAGTCGGATAAACTAAAGAGGTTAGGGGTTATTGGGGATACGGCTAGAGCGGGGGAGTATATGATGATGATGAGAGATTTCAGTTCTGCCGACGCAGCGGTAAGAGCTGCAGAGATATCTGGTAAAGGTTTAAAAGGGGCTAGAAAAAGATTTAATGACGTAGCGCAAAAGGTTTACGCTTTTGGAGATGACTACTATAAGCTTAGTGGGTACTACCAAGAGGTAAGGAAATTCCTTAGAGACGATCCTAATATGTCTAGGGCAGATGCCGAGATTAGAGCTGCAGAGCGTATCCGTGGGGGATACCCTACATATTCTGGCTTACCTAGAAACATAAAGAGGTTAAGAAGGTTTCCTCTTACTGGTATGTTTGTTTCCTTTGCTTACGAGGTACCTAGAACTACAGCCAACAACGTAAGATATGCAGCTCAAGATTGGCGGGAGGGGAGAACTCAAATGGCTATGGAGAGACTTTTAGGTTTAGGGCTATCTACTTCATTAATCTCTGCAATGGTAGCAAAATCTCAAATAGAGTTTGGGTGGGATGACGATGACACTAAAGCAATACAAGGAACAGGAGCATTTTGGGATAGGAACAGTCAATTTGTAGCGGCGGATTATGCTGACGAAAGGGGTAAAGATGGGGTGTTAAAGTATGTAAACCTTTCTAGTATAGTTCCTAATGAGACTTTTATAAGACCTATAAGAACTTTATTTAAAGATGGGGCACCTACATTAGAAAGTACTCTAGACGCTGCATTAGATCTCATGGGGCCTTACATAGCTCTAGACGCTACAACCAACTTTGTTAATGAGATGATGACGGGACAAAAGAAAGGTGGGGGGACAATAGGCTATTGGGATAAAGATAAACATCCGCTTGAAAATATAGATGAGAACTGGGATAATATACTCAAGCATATGTTGGTTGGGGTGGGTCCTGGATATTTCCGTAACATACAAGACTTCGCTAGGGCTAATAAGATTTTGCCAGAATTTTTTGGTGGGAAAGCAAATGAATATAAAGAGTATACCAACGAAGAAGCTTTCTTAAGGATGATGGGTATTAGTATACAAAGCTTTGATTTAGGTTTGGCTGTCCCTTGGAAGGTCTCCGAAGAGGCTAGAGACTACCAAAGCTATAAGAAGTTCCACGAGAAAGCGGATAAGATAGATTTATGGATGGGTAAGGATTTCCCTAGTGGAGAACTTCCTGTCTACGACGATCCTACTCAAGGGGTTATGAACCGACTTAATAAAAACTCTCTCACTATGGATAGAGTAGCCGAATACAATGGGGTTGGACCTGACTTTGAATACTTAGAGGAATATGGGACTGAGAGAGCTCGAAAACAATACAACTCTTTTGTCCGCGCCCAAGGGTATGCAGACCTAGCGTTTAAATCTGGTATCTCGCAAGAGAAGTTTCTTTTCACTTTACAGGACGCTAATATCTCTAAAGCAGACGCGCAGGCGCTGTGGGTTAACTCTCAAGGAGAAATTCCTTTAAGCTTAGCTAAAAAAACATTAAAAGAGGAAAGGTTTGTAGATCTAAGAAATCAGCTTGGATGGGAAAAGGCACCTAAAACAGTTGATGACGTAAAAGATCCTACTAAGAGCGAGATAGCGGAAAAGCGTGACAAAATGCTAGAAACTAGAGGCGATCGGGATGTAATGCCGTGGGCTATAGATTTAATCTCTGAAGAAAGGACTAACACTCTTAGAGACAGAGTTATATACATACAAGAGAAACTTGGTAGCGATCAAACTGTAATAGACGCTAAGTTAGAGGAGCTATATAATACTATAGGTCAAGTGAATAACTGGTACTTAGAAGAGTGGGCTAGGTTAGCTGGGAAAGGTCCAGGCTTAACCCCTGAACAACAAAAAGAAGGAAACATACAACGTTTAGAAAAACTTAAAAATGAGCAACAAGAAGAAGATTAAAGACACAAAGCTAGGGATCTGGCTGAGAGACAAAGCACCCAACATCCTTGGGCTTGTAGGAGACCTTTTGCCTGATAAAGGAGCGCTAGGCGTAGTTAAAAACCTTATCGATAAAGATGATAGTGTAGACTCTGAGGAGGCTCAACGCATGATCGATGCGGAGGTGCGTTTCCAAGAGAACGTAACGGAGCGTTGGAAAGCAGACATGGGTAGTGATGTAAAGCTAGCAAAGCTAATACGACCACTAACCCTTATTGCCCTGATGGTAATGTTTATGTTGACTATGACCGCCGACTCTATAGACGCATGGCCTTTCACTGTAAAGGACTCATATGTAGATCTACTACAGATACTTATGATGACCGCTTTTGGTGCTTACTTTGCGGGAAGGACTATAGAAAAAGCTAAGAAGTAATTAATAGCATTTAATCTCTTTGCTATACACCCCATTATAGAAGGTATTTAGCTTTCTCTGAATAAACTCTTCCGTATTTGGTTTTGTTCGTATACTTATAATGCTGTATAGTTTATCGAACTTATCGTTATAGGTTTTTAACTCGTTTTTAATTAAATCGTTTTTTTTGTTAAGAACGAGTTGCACGTTTTCAAGCCTTTTTATCTCACGGTTTAGGGTTGAAACATGCGATCTCTCAAAGGTAACTTTATCTTTTAGCTTATTTATTTCTAAAGAAATAAAGTCGTTTTCAGACCTATCTATTTCCTTTAAAAATTTCATTGAAACCTTGTCATATCTTCTTGTAAAGCCAGAGTCTGTTTTTAGTACACCCTCTATCCCTCTTACGTAATGCATAATGGTAGCGTGGTCTTTATTTAAGGCCTTACCAATCTTAGTAAAGGAGTGACCTTCGTTCTTTAAAATAGCAGAAAACGCTCTTCTCCCGTCAACATTTTCCCTGCGCCTAACGGGGCTCATTACGTCACACTGAAAAATGTCATTTACTATTTCCGTTAATACTTCGGAATATTTCTTTTTTACTTTACGTTTCATTAAATTGTATTTAAGTTGCCTTCAGGAGAAATATATTCCCTTGAGTATGTGATTATATTATAACTATTTAATTGTTTAAGGTCTTCTATTATAAGCTTAGTAATTTTATCTTGTCTGCCTTTCCTTTGGTATATTTTACGGTAGGCATTTGTCTTACTTGTAACTTTCTCTGGAGAAACGTTTTTGTAACACCACTCTAAAAGCTCTTGTCTCTCTACCCTGATAAAACCTCCCACTTCACACATTTCAAATGCTATCCACTTAGCCGCTCCTTTGGTCCAACCAGGTTTACCGAGGACGTTGGAAAACTCCACCCAGATTTCGTCAGGTAGGTTGTTTCCTTTTACATCTACTCCATCTTCTCCGTGCCAGAAGTCTACATGTAAATTTATATCCTCGTATTTATTAGACACACGAGCATCAGGGCAAGCTCTCTTGTATCTAGTGGCGGAGATGTTCCCATCTCTCCAAGACTGTTTATATCTAGCTTTACTTACAACATTAGAAGGGTAGGTCGTTTTCATGTTCTTTACATATTTCTCGGACTAGGTCTATTTCTATATTTACCCAATCCCTAAAGGATTTAATTTGGACTAACACATCGTCCAATTCAGTTAAGGCCTCTCCTTCTTCTTCGTGTAAGGACTCATACAACATATCTGCTGCATCGTGAATCCTTTCACAAGCTTGGAAGTAGGTTTTACTGACGTTACTATTATTCATTCTCCATGGATTTTTTAATCTCTAAGACACACTGATCGACTTGTCTTTTATTTTTAGCTAAATATACGTCATAACCTAGCTTATTATCCATAATATGCTTTAAAAATATCTTCCATCTCATGGGAAAATCATGATGGGAGGGTAAGTACCCTTTTGTTTCAATGATCCACTTGGAATCCTTTCCTACAAAATCAGGTGTATACCTAATAGGCTGTTGAACGGAATTAGTCCTATCGGACATATCCTTGCCCTTAGCGGTCATCTTGAAGTATTTATGTTCAAACCTAAAGGACTCCATTAAAACGAACTGCTCGCTTTCATAATAGAAAGCTATCCCAGCTTCACGTAACTTATCGGAACAATACTTCTCTATAGCACTAGCAAACTTGCCTAGCGATTTAGATTTAGGTTTAGATTTTCTTTTGTTTCTTTTCATAAGAATGCGAAGTTACACTCCAAGCAACTACGCTTCCTAATTTATTTTGATAAAAAATCTACAAAAGGAAGAGCTTTTTGCTTATCTTGTTGAAAATCAATAGGTAAGAATAAAGGCTTCTTTTCTAGCCAAGAGATAAATCCCGTATGAGAGAGGTTCATAAGGATCTGGTAAGGGTCATCTACAGACGTTGGCTGACCTCCAGTCTCTACTTCTCTTACTTTCCTTACATGCAACTCACTCATCTTCCGTATGTTATGGTCTGGTGATTGAACCTTTCGATGAATAGTAAGGAAGCAATCGCATCTATTCACAAATTTACCTCCTCCCTCTGTATCCTCCGCATACGGGGCAACGGGGAGACCGTCTGGTCCTTTACGTCTTTGAGCCTCAGTAAAGGCATGCATGTTTAGCCATACAGCTACGTCGTTAGCTTTTGAGAACGTAAGGAACTGACTAGCAGCCTCATAGTGGTAATCATGTACACCTATGCTTGAATTACGCATGTCTAACCTTAGTGAGTTATAAGGATCTATAAAGATGGCGTCTACATGTTGTTGCCTCATAACTTTCTCCATGAAAAGAATTATATCGGAGTAGCTATATACTTGATTGTTGTTGATGATAGTAAAGTGTTCCTGGACCCACTTGTAAGCCGCCTTACGTTGAGCGTAGTTCATATCCTGAACCTTCCTATCTGAAGCGAACTGCATGAGGTGCATCTTAACGGAGGCCGTTCGATTCTCCGAAGAGTATATCACCCACTTCCATTTGTGCCTCACAACAGAGTTTGCTATAAGGTATAGAGCTGTGGTTGTCTTACCTACATTACTGTGGCCGTTCATAATAACAAACTCCTTCTTATACCTAAAGTATTTGTCTAGAACTTCATCCCCAGTGTCTAATCCTATCGCTACCTTCCCTTGAGAGTAATCGTCGATCCATCTAAAGTCCTCATCGTCAGAAGATATAAACGACATATCCCCGTCATTAATGAGCATCTCCCTTTGTGCCGTCTTCTCGTCTTCTATAATCTCTTTAATAGGTAAGGCCTTTCCTTTCTCTACCCCCGCGATTATAGTTTGCTTAGCGTGGTCATCTGAATCTATATCCCTTTTCTCTATTTCTCTAAAAAGGATTCTCAGTACCTCATCCTCCTCCATGCGACCAGCAGAAATATATCCTCCGCATAGTATAGCCGCCCTATTAAGCGTTACCCACTTCTCCCCGTCCTTAGCGTTCCGTATCATACGGGCAGCTAGGTTAAGCTTCATGTAGTCTGTATAAGAATAGGCCTTATTGCTTGGGACTTGGGCTTCAGCGTGTTCAGAGGTAAATGCCCCAAACTTTAAGTAATCATCCTTAACTATTAAGTCAGGATCGTAAGACTCAAAGCAGGCCCTAGATTCGTTTATACCTGACTCGTCGACCTCCAGTCCGTGTTGACGGCTAAAGTACGTTATAAGGGCTCTGAAGTGGTCTCTGTGGCGTTCAGGGTGTGTTATCTTGACCAGAGCCTTAACTCCGTCACCACTCGGTGACATCCAACATGAATGAATATAATCATCCGTGGCAAGGGCTGTCTTCGTCGCCTCAACATCAACGTGATCGAAGTCCAGAATAATAAATCCAGAGTGTTCGAATAAACTTTCATCAGTCCTAGAGGAAAACTCTCCGCTGAAACATACAACAGGGAGCTTAAGCTTCTTTTCTTTATTTCCTTTTCTGACTTCAAGAATCAGATCCTTGCTCTTCCCCTCCTGAATACGTGATAGCGCAGTCTCCAGCTGTATGTGATGCGCTTCCTTTATGAGCTTTACATCCTTGAATATTGTTACCTTCATCTTCTTTTGAAATCATTAAAAGGATTATGTATCCCGCTATATCTATTAGTGTGTCTTCAGTGTCTTCAACTAGCCCAGCATTCGCTATACGTTTTAGTTTGTCATCTAAGCGTACCTTTATAGAAGTAGATGCGTTACACGCTGAGAAAATATTTAGAGGATTCAATGCTGAGTCCCCATACTTTTTATTTTTATCAATTAGTAAGTCTTCTATCTCCTTACACTTTTGTTTTATTCGATCCTTGGTGTTCATCTATAGTTAGATTTGAATATGTTAAAAGTTTCTTGTCTATAATTCGTCTTATTATTATCTCTTTATTTTTAGCCTTACTCGTCTTTCCATAGATGTGTCTAATCAATCTCTCGACGGTTCTTTTATCATGCTTCATGATATCGAAAGGCTTATCGTAAATAGATACTATCCACAATAAACGCTCAGACACAACCTTATTTTTTTTAAAGGCGATCTGAGCGTTCATGTAGTAGATAGGGGCTTTACTAGAACGGCATATCATCCGTTACAGCTTCCGCCTTTGCGGCCTTAGCAGCTCGCTTTTCTTTAGCACCCTCACTATTCGGATCAAAGACCGAACAACAAGACTTACCAGACTGAGCCATGAAGATCTTGAGGTAGACGTTACCGCCTTCCCCTGCTTCGTTACGCCTTGTAGCGTATTTCTCAATCATCTCTTTCAACTCGGTGTCCTTAAGACGAACACTCCAACTAGAAAGTTGTCCCTCAAATAAATGAGGCTCTTCTGCGTACCCAACGAGTACTGAATCATACTTTTTATCACTCATGTGAAAAAATTTAAAAGGTTAGAAAAAAAATGTATAATATATAGCGTTAACTATAACATAAAGACATGCTCCATGAAAAAACACGTAGCCTAAAGCGTCTATGGCTTTTGCAATCAAATCAAACAATGTAAGATGCGTAGCAATTCAACTCAGGGTCTTTATCTTTTAGATAAGTCTTAATATTCTCCAGGGCTTGATGATATTTCATCTCCCCCTTGAACAGGGTTTCCTCCGAGCATTTTATCTCTGCGGGGTAATATGGGTGCGTCTTCTCTTGAACTACCCAATAGTAGTCCTTGATATTAAACACCTTCGTATATATATAAGCTTGTATGTCGTAGCTAAAACTATTGATGTCATAGCGGAACTTGTCTACACTTCTTGAGCTCTTGCTGTCAGTGATGAAGCCATCCCCTAAGCAATCTAAAAATCCTCTTAACGGCACACCATCGATATCTTCATTGAATTCAACTTGGTACTTACCCGTAAGTCTCTTCTTAAGTAAACCACATACGGCTAGTCTCTCAACCATATCGTTAGCAGTCTTCCAGTCCGCAGAAGAAGTAATAGTCTGTCCTTTTTCTTTGTACTCCTCTGCCATCTGAGCCTTGATTGTTTTGTAATCGCTCGTTAGCTTAGGGTTTTTTGCGAGAAGGGTTTTGCTTTGGCAACGCTCTAGAACGTCTTCTTCCTCTATTACTTTATACTCAGCAAATGCTTTGTCGCGCTCAAATAAGAGCATGTCATACATAGTTCCGAATACTAAGGCATCAGAAGTGTAAGGCGCTTGACCCTTCATCTTCATCTCCCATAACTGCATGTCTCCAAGAGCATACTTAATGGAAGAGTAAGACAAGTGGCCTTTACCCGTAGCGGCTGTTAGTTGTTCTCTTAAAGTCATCTCTTCTTTTTCTTAGGGAAATAGATCAGATCTTTTTGTTCAGAGCATATCTCTTCAATATTATATAAAGCTTTGCTTTGATCTTCATCTACGCCATTAATACCTCTAAATAAATGAGTTAATTGTAAGATCTCATTCCAAGCTTGTAAAGGCGTGAAGTTGTCATACTTTTCTCTGTCTCTTTTAGCTATTTCAACTAGCTCTTCAATGGTGTGTGTTGTAAAATGTCCCATTATCGTACGAATTTCATTATACCTTCAACTTGCTTCTCAGTAAACTGGTCTCCTTTTGTCCTCATGACAAAGTCGAAAGCCTTTTGCTTATCTGATTGAGTCTTTATATACCCAATAACCTTACTCATTAGCTCAGGATCTCGTTCCTCAGTAGCTGGCTTCTTAGTAGTAGTTTTCTTTGCGATAGGCTTGGTTGATGATAGTGCTTTCTTAGGGGCTGTGGCCTCTTGTTTAGCAATAGCCTCCGTCACCTCGTTAGCCGAAGCTATGGAAGCATCTATACCTATACCCATCATAGCCAAGGCTCTACCTATAGCAGAGGTCTCGCAGTTCTCAACATAGCTTGTCTTGTTGATATTACCGTTAGACCGCTCTTCATGGGCATGGCCAGTAGCTACCACACGTTGCGTAGTGTCGGCTATAACAGCCCGACATACACACATGTCCGAATCCAACGCTGTGAATTCAGTGGAGATAGTCCAGTGTTTATACTCGTCTTCCTGACGGAAGAACTTTATACGCTCGTTTACTTCGACGTATTGTTTACCACGTATGTTCGTGGTCTTAAATTTATAATTAGACATATTAAATTAAATTAGGGTTTACAAATATAACAAAAGTTTTTAACAGAAACAAATTAAAAACCATATTTTCTCGCATCGTCGTATAGATTATGTATTGATTTATTAAACGTCTTAGATGTCTGATGTGTATCTCTACAGATCTCCATGAATTGATGCACTATAGTAACAGCATCTTCTTTTTCTATCTCACTCATTATCAATTAGTTATTAAAGGTTACATTAAGTTTTAGTTTAAGGCAGAAGGCATCGACAACCCACTCTACTGCTTCAGCATCTTCAACTTGAGTGAAGTTTACGTAGGCTATGCATAGCTCATCTAGAGATAGATCTCTGAAAGGATTCTTTATGTGTGTCATCTTTATTCAGGGCCCATGTCAGCCCAGTATTCTTTGTGGCATTCCTTAGAACAAGGTTGGCCTTCAACCTCTACCTCTTGATCACCGCAATTGATGCACATGTGAGAGGATATAAACTCGCAATGCTCTAAGCATTCGGGGCATATACCCATTTCTGTATCGGTTGTGGAGGTTCCACAGCAATCACTAAATGTTTCGTCATTCATCTTGTTATCTCAATTAGTCCCCAGCATAGCTTTATAGAGAAGCCGCGCTTAACTACAACCTCAGGTCTAGGGGAAGGTTTAGAATTAACAGGAGGGAAGGGTATCTTAATCGATTCAATCTCCTTCTTCTTCCCTGGGTTATCTATTACAGTAACACCCTTCTTAAGGAATTTCAAGAACCTATGATCTTTCTTCTTATACTGGAAAGTAGACTCTCCGTTTCTTACTCTTGCAACGGCACACCTAACAGAGGTGTGAGGTCTATCTAATTCCCTAGCAATTAAGGGATAGATACTGTCGTTGTACTCGAAGTCTTTTGCAATCTTGCAAGCGGTTAACAGCTCTTCGGCTGTCCAATGTTGATTGGTTTTCATAATGTATTGTTTTATATAGATTAATTAATTATTATTTTTTTTAAGTTTTCTTTCTAGCTTCCTTCTTTCCGTTCTAACGGAAGTTAAAGGGACTGATATTAATGGCGCTCCTGGGCTTCCGCCAGTAATCACGGTTATTGTTTTATTGTTGTATGCTTGTTTTCCCATAGTTCTTTGATTTTATTTATGCCATCCATCTATTCCGTATCGTTACCCATATGGTAGCTTGTAGGACAGAGGGGAGGACGTTATACTTTTTGGCTACCTTCTGGCAGTCCATTTCTAATTGCTTATACTGCAGTGCAGTTACTGAGGTTTTACAGTCTTTAGGTGAGAGACTTCTCGTCTGTGTAGCACGTAAGTGCCACTTGTCGATCGTAACTCTGTTAGTATCTAATCCGCTAATGTTTTTAGCGAAGGCATATGTTTTAGGTGATTGTTTTAAGATCTTTACGTCCCCATTAGCAATAGCAAAGGCTTTGCGCTTGTTGTTGTTGTAAGTACATACCTTTACCTGATCAGGAGGGATGCCTTTACTTACTGCTTCCAGTACAGCATGAGCATCAATCTTATTCCTCTCCCATCTATTGTTAGGGGAGAGTGCAGATACTACACCTGCACAAATAATCTGAGGTGTATCGAATCTTAAAGAGAGGACTTTAACGTACTCCCTAGCTTCGTTGTACCATACCTTACCTGATTCACGTTCGTCTGCAGTAGACTCTTTATACCAGTAATTTAAAAGGACTCGACCTTTACTTCTTTGTTGTAGCGTCATGATGATAGTGTTTTTGTCCGCACTTACGGACGATTCGTGGCTTCATTACAAGGTCTCGTGCAAAGTCTTGCATGTTGAATGATGCGAACTTAACTTGATTTTTCTTTTTCTTCATAGTTATGTGCTTTTATTAATGTTACACACGTATCATGTACGTCCTCAATTTCTCTACTGCCTAATGCGTTGTCAATCATTCCATGTGGATCGAAACCCTCAATCTCTATCTTCTCTACAACGGGCATCAGCCAATCCCATGAGGTGTGGTATTGATTCCACTGATTAGAGGATTGTGCTTCGTGTAGCTTCCCAACCCCCATAAATTCTGCTATTAGTTTGTT
>Ga0114915_1001157_pt1 | contig 11504 bp, 8 predicted proteins | sample MalvirAntarct_55_FD_87288 | JGI IMG/M metagenome (GOLD analysis project Ga0114915, IMG submission 87288) | Marine viral communities from the Global Malaspina Expedition - Malaspina viral metaG Antarct_55 | ecosystem: Environmental > Aquatic > Marine > Oceanic | place: South Georgia Island...
GCCTTTCCCGAGCCGCTGGTCCGGCATGAGGACGCAGCGGTGGTCGCAAGACGGCTCGTCGGCGCACTCTGCGAGAGGCTGGAGCGCGAGCGGCTCGGCGTGCGCGACCTGACGCTCACATTCTACCGGGCGGACGGCGGGGTCACGCGCGCCACGCTCGGCACCGGGCGGGCGTCCCGCGACCCGGCCCATCTGCTCGGGCTGCTGCGCGAGCCGCTCGCCGGGCTCGATCTCGGCTCGGTGCCGGGGCACGGCGCCGAGGCGGCGGTTCTGTCGGCCGTGCGCGTCGAGCCGCTCTCGGCCCGGCAACTCGGCCTGTCGGCCGAATCTGCGGATCGAGAGGGGGGCGGGACGGAGGCGATGGCGGAGCTGGTCGACCGGCTGACGCATCGCCTGGGGCCGCAGGCGGTGGTGCGCCCCGTGCTGCGCCAGAGCCACGTGCCGGAGCGCGCCGTCGCCAACCTCCCGCCGCTGGAAGCGCCGGGGGCGCCGCTGTCGGGTTCGCCGTCACGATCGGCCGAAGCGGCAGACGAATGGCCGCGGTTCCGGGGGCTGCCGTCGCGGCCGCTGCGGCTGCTGTCGCGGCCCGAGCCGATCGAGGCGATGTCGCTCCTGCCGGACTCGCCGCCGGCGATGTTCTACTGGCGCCGCATCCCGCATCGCGTACGCCACGCGGACGGACCGGAGCGGATCGCGCCGGAATGGTGGCGGGCCGGCCCCGCCGCCGGCGAGCCCGATCCGGCTTGGGGGGAGGATGATGCGGCCACGCGCGACTACTACCGCCTGGAGGTGGAGGGCGGCCGCCGCTTCTGGGTCTTCCGCCGCGGTCTCTATCGGCCGGGCGCGGCGGCGGCACCCGCCTGGTACCTGCACGGCCTGTTCGCATGATCGATCCGCCCGATGCGGCGCTTTCCGTCCACGCGTGCTAAACCACTCGGCCGAATCGACATCCCAGCCGAGAATGCGAGGCCCGTCCATGATCTCCATCGCCACCGCGCTGCACGCCCTCGCCGCCGTCGTATGGGTCGGCGGGATGTTCTTCGCCTACATGGCGCTGCGGCCCGCCGTCGGGCCGTTGGCGCCGGCCGAACGGCTCGCCTTGTGGAAGCGCACCTTCGATCGATTCTTCCTCTGGGTCTGGGCGTCGATCGCCGTGCTGCTCGTCACCGGCTACTGGATCGTCTTCGGCGAACTCGGCGGTTTCGGCGGGGCCGGGGCGCACATCCACATCATGCAGGCGGTCGGCCTGCTGATGATCGCGCTGTTCCTGCACCTCTGGTTCGCGCCCTTCGGCCGTCTGGGCAAGGCGCTCGCCGCCTCCGACCTGAAGACCGCCGCGGCGCAGATCGACCAGATCCGCATGATCGTCGGCATCAACCTCGTCCTCGGCCTCGTCACCGTGGCGATTGGCGCCTCCGGCCGCTACTGGGGCTGACGCGGGTTCCTTCTTCAGGCGTCCGAAACCCGCTTGTCACCGGCGGGCGATACGGTATCGTTCGTCCGGAGTTCGGAACATATGGAGAACATCATGATCGGTTATGTCACGCTGGGCACGAACGACCTGCCGCGGGCGGCGGCGTTCTATGACGCGTTTTGCGCCGAGTTCGGGGTGGGGCGGTTCATGGAGACCGAGCAGTTCATCTCCTGGGGCAAGGGCGACGGCGGCTGCGGGATCGGCCTGACCAAGCCGTTCGACGGCAAGCCGGCGACGATCGGCAACGGCGTCATGGCGGCGTTCCAGGCGGACAGCCCGGCGATGGTCGACCGGGTGTACCGGAAGGCGCTGGAGCTGGGTGCGAAGGACGAGGGGGCTGCCGGACCGCGCGGCGACAGCGGCTTCTATGCCGGCTATTTCCGCGATCCCGACGGCAACAAGCTCAACGTCTTCTGCATGAGCTGAGGTGGGCGCGCCAAGCGCTCCCCGGGAGCTTCCGGGATGCGGCGGGGGCGGCGGCCGTCAGTTCGGCTTCGGTGCGCCGCCGCCAAGGGAACCCTGGCCGCCAAGGCTGCCCTCGCCGCCCTGGGCACCCTGGCCGCTTTGGGCACCCTGGCCGCCCTTGTCCTCGCTGCTGAACATGAACTTGCCGATCAGCTGCTCGAGGCTCACGGCGGACTGGGTGAAGCGGATGCGTCCGCCGGCGTCCAGCATGCGCTCCGAACCGCCCGGCACCAGGGCGATGTAGCGGCTGCCGAGCAGGCCGGCGCTGGCGATTTCCGCCGAACTGTCCTCGGGCAGCTTGATGCGCGGGTCGACCTCCATGGTGACGACCGCGAGATAGGTTGCGGGGTCGAGGTCCTGGCCGGTGACGGTGCCGATCTTGATGCCCGACATGCGCACGTCGGTGCCGAGGTCGATGCCGTCGATTCGGTCGAACTGCGCCGTCACCGGGTAGCCGCCGATGTCGCGCACGCCGGAGCGCGTATAGGAGAAATAGAGGAACCAGGCGGCGACGACGATGACGAGCGCGCCGATCACCGTCTCGAAGATGTTGCGGCGCATGTCACTTCCTTGGGGGCACCGGTGTCGGGTCGTCGGGCAGCATGGGCGAAACGGCGGTCAGCCGGGCGTCCAGGGTTCGTAGTCGCCGGTCGCGCGGGCACGCTTGCCGCCGCTGTATTCGTGGCCGGCGGGGCGGTAGGCGAGGGCGGTGCCCGTCATGTTCGCCTGGTGCGGCTTCTGCCACGGGCGGCGCGGACGGTCGGCCTTCGGCACCTCGTCGCTGGTGTGGTGCAGCCAGCCGTGCCATTCGGCCGGCACGCGCGACGCCTCGACCTCGCCGTCGTACACGACCCAGCGACGGCGGCGCCAGCTGCGGTACTGCTTGCCCCGCTCCGTATAGTAGCGGTTGCCCAATTCGTCCGTACCGACGAACTCACCCTTCCACCAGGTGAGCAGCCGGGTGCCGATCGATGCCATCGACTGGTGCCTTCATGCCTTCGCGAAAAGCGGGCCGGACTATCGCAAACCCCTTCCGCCGCGTCCAGCCTGCTCGCCGTCGCACCCCGCGCGGGGTGCGGCCGGCCCCGGCGCGGGGGATGTATGCGGGGGCGACGCACAGGCCTGTCCCCGGCTTATCCACCGCCGCGGACGGCGGATTCGCGGCATCCGCGCGGCCTTATCCACGCTCCGGGCGACGCTAGCCCTGGCGGGACACTCATCCGGAAAACACAAAATCTGGTAACGCAAGGCTTGATCGACCCGGCGAATGGGAGCACCATTCGCACATCTGGAGACGGCCTGGGGCCGCCCCACCAGATCTAGATTCACCGCGATACAGAGACAGGAGCCACGGCATGCGGATCGACCGCCGCTTTACGCGTGAGGGACAGGACGCCTACGAGGGCATCGCGTTCCGCACCGCAGCCAGCGAGATCCGCAACCCGGACGGTTCGACGGTCTTCAAGGCCGAGGCGATCGAGGTCCCGGCCTCGTGGAGCCAGGTCGCCTGCGACGTGCTCGCCCAGAAGTATTTCCGCAAGGCGGGCCTGCCGGCGAAGCTGAAGCGCGCCGCCGAGAAGGGTGTGCCGAAATGGCTGCAGCGCCACGTGCCGGACGAGGCGGCGCTCGGCCGCCTGTCCGAATCGGACCGCGAGGTCGGTGAGACGAGCGCCAAGCAGGTGTTCGACCGGCTGGCCGGCACATGGACCTATTGGGGCTGGAAGGGCGGCTATTTCGACGCCGAATCGGACGCCCGCGCCTTCTTCGACGAGCATCGCTACATGCTGGCCGCGCAGATGGCCGCGCCGAACTCGCCGCAATGGTTCAACACCGGCCTGCACTGGGCCTACGGCATCGACGGCCCGAGCCAGGGCCACTACTACGTCGACTACAAGACCGGCGAGCTGACCAAGTCGGCCAGCGCCTACGAGCACCCGCAGCCGCACGCCTGCTTCATCCAGTCCGTCGCCGACGACCTGGTGAACGACGGCGGCATCATGGACCTGTGGGTCCGCGAGGCGCGGCTGTTCAAGTACGGCTCCGGCACCGGCTCCAACTTTTCCAAGCTGCGCGGCGAGGGTGAGCGCCTGTCGGGCGGCGGCAAGTCGTCCGGCCTGATGAGCTTCCTGAAGATCGGCGACCGCGCGGCGGGCGCCATCAAGTCGGGCGGCACCACGCGCCGCGCCGCCAAGATGGTGACGGTCGACGTCGACCATCCCGACATCGAGGCCTACATCGACTGGAAGGTGAGGGAGGAGCAGAAGGTCGCCGCCCTCGTCACCGGCTCCAAGACGATTCGCAAGCACCTGGCCGCGATCATGGCCGCCTGCAACGGACCTGAGGCGCCGGCCGGCGACGACCGGTTCGAGCCGAAGGCGAGCCCGGTCCTGAAGGAAGCGGTCCGCGCGGCGCAGAAGGCCTCGGTCCCGGCGAACTTCGTCCAGCGCGTCATCCAGTTCGCGCGCCAGGGCTATACCGAGATGGCCTTCGACGCCTACGACACCGACTGGGATTCCGAGGCCTATCTGACCGTCTCGGGCCAGAACTCGAACAATTCGGTGCGCCTGACCAACGACTTCCTCGACCGCGTGCTGCGCGACGACGAGTGGCCGCTGACCTGGCGCAAGAACGGCAAGGTCGCGAAGACCCTGCGCGCCAAGGAGCTGATGGACAAGATCAGCTACGCCGCCTGGGCCTGCGCCGACCCCGGCCTGCAGTTCGACACCACCATCAACGAGTGGCACACCTGCCCGGCCTCGGGGCGCATCAACGCCTCGAATCCATGCTCGGAATACATGTTCCTCGACGACACGGCCTGCAATCTGGCGTCGATGAACCTGCTGACCTTCCGCGGTCCGGACGGCCAGGGATTCGACACCGAGGCCTACAGCCACGCCGTGCGCCTGTGGACGGTGGTGCTCGAGATCTCCGTGATGATGGCGCAGTTCCCGTCGAAGGAGATCGCGGAACTGTCCTACCGCTTCCGCACCCTCGGCCTGGGCTATGCCAACATCGGCGGCCTGTTGATGGCGGCCGGCCTCTCCTACGACAGCGACGAGGGCCGCGGCGCCTGTGCCGCGATCACCGCCCTGATGACCGGCGTCTCCTATGCGACGTCGGCCGAGATGGCGAAGGAGCTGGGGCCGTTCCCCGGCTATGCCGAGAACCGCGAGCACATGCTGCGCGTCATCCGCAACCATCGCCGCGCCGCGCACGCCAAGCGCAGCGGCTATGAGGGCCTGTCGATCCTGCCGGTGCCGCTCGACCCGGCCGACGTGCCGTTCCCCGGCCTCGCCGACGCGGCGGCGGCGGCGTGGGACGAGGCGCTGGCGCAGGGCCAGCTGCACGGCTACCGCAACGCCCAGGCCAGCGTCATCGCGCCGACCGGCACGATCGGCCTGGTCATGGACTGCGACACGACGGGCATCGAGCCGGACTTCGCCCTGGTGAAGTTCAAGAAGCTCGCCGGCGGCGGCTACTTCAAGATCGTCAACCGGCTCGTGCCGGAGGCGCTCACCGCGCTCGGCTATGCGCCGGACCAGATCGAGGAGATCGTCCGCTACGCCGTCGGCCATGCCACGCTGTTCGAGGCGCCGGGCGTCAACCACAGCCGCCTCGCGGCAGCCGGCTTCGGCAAGGCCGAGATCGAGAAGGTCGAGCAGGCGCTGCTCGCCGCCTTCGACATCAAGTTCGTCTTCAACAAGTGGACGCTGGGCGAGGAGTTCTGCACCAAGATTCTGAAGCTCTCGAAGGCGCAGCTCGACGACCTGTCGTTCGACCTGCTGGCCGCCATCGGCTTCACCCGCCAGGAGATCGAGGCCGCCAACACCTATTGCTGCGGCGCCATGACCCTGGAGGGCGCGCCGTACCTGAAGGCGGAGCACCTGCCGGTTTTCGACTGCGCCAACCCGTGCGGCCGCATCGGCACGCGCTATCTGACGGCGGAGAGCCACATCCGTATGATGGCGGCGGCCCAGCCCTTCATCTCCGGCGCCATCTCCAAGACCATCAACATGCCCAGCGCGGCGACGGTCGAGGATTGCGCGACCGCCTACATGCAGTCCTGGCGCCTGGGCATCAAGGCGAACGCCCTCTACCGCGACGGCTCGAAGCTGTCGCAGCCGCTGGCCTCCGCCCTGATCGACGACGTCGAGGACGTGGCCGAGGAGATCGCGACCAAGCCGGCCGCCGCGGCGACGCCGATGGTGGTGGAGAAGATCGTCGAGCGCTGGATGCACGACCGCCGGCGCCTGCCGCACCGGCGCAAGGGCTATACCCAGAAGGCCGTCGTCGGCGGCCACAAGGTCTACCTCCGCACCGGCGAGTACGAGGACGGCACGATCGGCGAGATCTTCGTCGACATGCACAAGGAGGGTGCGGCCTTCCGCAGCCTCATGAACAACTTCGCCATCGCCGTGTCGATCGGCCTGCAGTACGGCGTGCCGCTCGAGGAGTTCGTCGAGGCCTTCACCTTCACCCGCTTCGAGCCGTCGGGACCGGTGCAGGGCAACGACGCCATCAAGATGGCGACGTCGATCATCGACTATGTCTTCCGCGAGCTGGCGGTGTCCTATCTGGGCCGCGCCGACCTCAGCCACGCCGAGCCGGCCGACCTGATGCCCGACACGGTGGGCCGCGGCGAGCAGGAAGGCGACCTGGGCGAGTGGGAGGACCGGCCCGATCCGGCCCGCGAGGCCGGCATCCGTCGCGTCGCCTCCGCCGGCTTCCTGCGCGACAATCTCTACGTCGTGAAGGGCGGCAAGAACGGCGGCGGCCACAGCCACGGGGGCGGCGCGGGCGCGGGCAAGACCGCGGCGACGGCCCAGTCGGTGCACACGACCGAGACCCTGCTGCGCACCGCCGGCACCACCGCCCTGATGACCGAGACGGTGGCCGTCGGCGCCACGGTGATCCAGGACGACAAGGCCGACCTCATCCGCAACGCCCGCCTGAAGGGCTACCAGGGCGACGCCTGCGGCGAGTGCGGCAACTTCACCCTGGTGCGCAACGGCACCTGCCTGAAGTGCGACACCTGCGGCGGCACGACGGGGTGCAGCTGAGGCAGATGTGAACATACGACATGACGAAGATGCTAAGCATTGCGGATATTTTTACATCCCTCGGACAACCGACGGTAACATATGTTGAGAGAGAAGCGGGCCGATATGAAAATGCGCTGCTCTCCGGGCTCGCTGAGAATGGCCAACTTTGCCTCATCACCGGGCCCTCGAAGACGGGAAAGACCACCCTCTATCGGAGGGTACTAAAGACTCTTAACCTGGAGCCGATAATCATACGCTGCAACGACAAGTTGACGGCGGATGATTTTTGGAAACAGCCGCTTGAGAGCTTAGACTTCGGACGTATTGCGGAATCCGAATCCGCTAAAGCCCGGACACTCTCAGGCAAATTGGGGGTGAAGGCGAAAATTGGATGGAAGTGGCTTGGAGAGTTAACGGGACAAATCGGGGCAGAAACTGATTCAACCATCTCTGAAAGCCAGATTCGCCAATATGTACTGGCGAAACCATCTCCTCGGCATTTAATACCACTTTTGAAGTACCTACCGTACGTCCTCATTGTGGAAGATTTTCATTACCTCAAGGAGGATGTGCAAAAGAGCATATTCCAGCAGTGGAAAGAGTTTACAGACAATGAGGTTTCAGTAATCGTTTTGGGGACGACGCATCATGCAGTCGACATTGCTCACGCTAATAAAGATTTGATCGGCCGCCTTTGTCAAATAGATATATCGACGTGGTCGGATGACGACTTAAAGAAGATCGTAGAAAATGGTTTTAATTATTTGAGCGTATCTCTTGATGAAGAAATTATTGACTTAATAGCGAAAGAGTCTGCCGGCTTGCCGATAATAACGCAGCAGGTGTGTCACCAATTATTCAAAGATAAGGGCATAACGAAAATTAATCGCGGTGGAACTATCGGTATAGTGGATAAAATCACGACAAAATTTGCGCTTCATAATCTCGCTTCTACTAAATATCTACAGCTAGAAGATTACTATAATGATCTGATAACGGGCCCTAGAAAGCGGGCGCGAAAATACAATACATATGAGCTAGTTCTAACGTGCTTTACATTGAGTCCAACGAAGTTTTCCTTGCAGAGGCATGAGATCGATCAACGGCTACGTGATCTTCCAATTGAAGCTGTCGCACTGCCACCGGCGGCCTCAATAAACAGCACGCTCAGTGCACTGGGAAAATTCCAAAATAGCCGAAGTATGGAGCTGCTTGAGTGGAGCGATAAAAGGAAAACTCTCTACATAACCGAGCCGTCATTTCTATTCTACCTTAGGTGGCGCACCCAAAATCTAATATTCTCCTCAGGCGAGCGTCAGTCAATTGCTGAGTTGCTAGCATCTCTTTTTCAGTGGCACGACTCAAAAGTATTATCAACAAATATCGCTCCTCTGACTCGTCTAAACATGCCGGATCTACGCATAAAACTCAAATTAAAAGGCGGCGCTGAAGAGGCCGACGGAGACTCCGGCGAATAAAGGACTATAGGCTAACGGTCACGGCGGGCAGCGTTTAGCGATGGGACCTTTGTGGATGCTCAGAACTCAGGGGGCTCGTTAAATGGACGAGTGGCCGATGAGGTTGTATGAAAATCAGCGGGCGCGAAGCATAAGCTGCGCATTACGCAGATGTGGCTTCAGGCGCCCCGGCAAGGATATCGCTCCTCCGCTCCCGATAATCGCAGTCAACGTGTGCCCAGGGGCGCGTCTGGTCCTGGCACGCCGCGTCGAGGGAGGATATCCCATAGACTATGTTCGCTTGGGCACACCTCCGTCCCCTGGAACTTTGTGTCCACCTGACCCGAGCAAATGGGAATGCCGCCGAAGACCACCCTCAACGCGAAGAACCTGGAAGCCCTCGGCGCGGAGCGGCTGGCGGCGCTGCTGATCGAGGTCAGTGCCGGCGATGCGGCGGCGAAGCGGAAGCTGCGGATGGCGCTGGTCGGGCTGCAGGCGCCGGGGGAGGTGTCGCGGGAGATCCGCAAGCGGCTGACCGCGGTCGCCAATGCGCGCAGCCGGGTGGGATGGCGCAGTCGCAAGGCGCTGGTCGACGACCTGGACGGCCTGCGCCGCGCCATCGCGGAGCAGGTGTCCGGCACCGACCCCGTCGAGGCGCTCGACCTGATGTGGCGGTTCCTGGAACTGGCCGACCGGGTGTTCGCGCGCTGCGAGGACCGCACCGGGACGGTCATGGCGGTGTTCGAGGCGGCGCTGGCCGACCTCGAGGGCCTCGCCGCGGCGGCGAAGGCCGATCCCGTTGCCTTGGCCGAGCGCGCCTGCCGCGCGCTGCGCGACAACGGCTACGGCCAGTATGACGGGCTGATCGTGGCGCTGGCGCCGGTGCTCGGGACGGGCGGCCTGGAGCATCTGAAGGCGCTGCTCCTGGACCTGGCGAGGACGCCGCCGCCGAAGCCGCCGCAGAAGGAGCGTGTGATCTTCGGCTGGAGCACGGCGGGGCCGATCTATGCGGACGACGTCGAAAGATCCGCGCGGGCGAGCGCCGTGAGTCTCGCACTGGAAGCCATCGCCGATGTGCAGGGCGACGTCGACGCCTTCATCGCCCAGCAGAGCGGCAAGGCGCGAACCGTACCGGCCGTCGCCACCGAGATCGCCCGCCGCCTGCTCGCCGCCGGGCGGGCGGAGGAGGCGCTGCAGGCCTTAGACGTTGTCGATACGGGCAGGCGCGGCTGGATACCGCTGGAATGGGAGCAGGCGCGCGCGGATACGCTGGAGGCGCTCGGCCGCCGCGACGCGGCGCAGGCCTTCCGCTGGTCCTGCTTCGAGCGGAGCCTGGAGCCCGATCACCTGCGCGCCTTCCTGAAGCGGCTGCCGGATTTCGACGACATGGAGGCCGAGGAGCGGGCGATGGCGCATGTCGCGGCCTTCCCCGCGGTGCATCAGGCGCTCGCCTTCTTCCTGGAGTGGCCGGCACCGGACAGGGCCGCACGCCTGGTCACGGCCCGCGCCGGCGAGATCGACGGCGACCATTACGAGATCCTGACGCCGGCCGCCGAGGTTCTGGAGGCCGACCACCCGCTGGCGGCGACGATCCTGCTGCGCGCGATGATCGACTTCACGCTCGGCCGCGGCCGGTCGAGCCGCTACCGCCATGCTGCGCGGCACCTCCAGTCGTGCGCCGTCCTCGCGGGCCGCGTCGCGGACCGTCACGACGTCAAGGCCCACGATGCCTACGTCGCGGGCCTTCGCAGCAAGCACGGCCGGAAGAGCGGGTTCTGGCGCCTGCTCGCGTAGATGGCGCGGCGATCCACGCGGTCAGGCGGACGCCCCGCGTCCGATCACGCGGGGCGTCCGTAGGTCCTGGTGACCGGCGCCGCGCAGGGCGGCGCGCGGTCAACGCTGCTTGGCGGGCATGTTCGGCGTAACTTCGGCGCTGCCACCGCCGGTGGCGCTGCCCCCAGTCGCCGCGGATCCCGTGCGCGCGGGATCGGCGCCGGTCGTCGGCACCGTCACGCGGGCCGGATTTGCCGCCCGGGGATCGCCTTCGGGCCGGGTGATCGCGGCGCTACCACCGCCGGTGGCGCTGCCCTGGGTCGCGGCGGAGCCGGTGCGGGCCGGGTCGGCGCCGGTCGTCGGCACGGTCACGCGCGCCGGGTTCGCGGCCTGCGGATCGCTCTTCGGCACCACGATCTCGTTGCTGCCGCCGCCCGTGGCACTGCCTTCGACCGCCTTGGAGCCGGTGCGTGCCGGGGAAGCTCCGGTCGACGGCACAGTTACGCCGGTCGAACTCGCGCTATCGGCTTTCACGCCGGCTGCCAACGCGGGCGCGGCGAGAAACATGGTCGTGACTGCGGCTGTCGTCATAAGCAATCGCATTTAGTCCTCCTGGATCCCATGGGATCCGCTTTCAGGGTGTCTCCGGCCGATACGGCTCGAAAGGCAGTTGCCCTTCCAACTGGCCACGCGCGGATTGGTTCCCTGCGGATGTCGCGTCGCAACTCCAGTCCGGGGTGCCCCACCGTGCGCCTCGCCGGCCAGGGTGTGGCTGGTCACACGGGCACGAGCGCTGGCTGTGACTTCTCTACAGGGTGTGTCTATCCGGCCCGAGCCCAGGAGGCTGCAGTTGCTTCAGTACCAAACGCCCATCTGCCGACGAGGTTGAACCGACAACAACCTGTTGAGCCTCCGCAGCTAAGACGCAAAATATACAACCAAAAATTGTATAAAAGGCGATATAATATTGCCATTGGTTTGTAATCTGGTAAGTTGGGCCTACCTGTCCGAGGAGATCACGATGGCCCGGTTCACCGATCGTCAGTTGGAATTGCTTCAGGCGTATGTTGACAAAGTGGTGGCTGCGTTCGATGAGGCGGGTCTCGCCTTCACCGTCGAAGGGGACCTCCGGGAGTGGGCCGAGACCATGCGGGCTGCCCCCTCGATCACCGCGGTGTCTCCGAGCTTCGATCCGGACCACAGCTGGCTGACACCGGCCAACAGCTTCTGGGTGTGCCTGCGCGACGGCTCGGGACAGGTGATCGGCTGCATCTGCAGCCGCCTCTTCGAAAC
>Ga0114915_1001158_pt1 | contig 11503 bp, 14 predicted proteins | sample MalvirAntarct_55_FD_87288 | JGI IMG/M metagenome (GOLD analysis project Ga0114915, IMG submission 87288) | Marine viral communities from the Global Malaspina Expedition - Malaspina viral metaG Antarct_55 | ecosystem: Environmental > Aquatic > Marine > Oceanic | place: South Georgia Island...
ATAACATAGCTGATGCTCAAATATTATTAACATCAAATGAAGGTTGGGGATTAACACTTACTGAAGCTATACTATCAGGTACTCCAATTATAGCTAATGCAACAGGTGGTATGCAAGATCAAATGAGATTTGTTGATGATAATGGGGAATGGTTTACACCAAGTGCTGATGTGCCTTCTAATCATAGAGGTACTTATAAAGAACATGGTGAATGGGCATTTCCAGTTTACCCAACAAGCAGATCAATGCAAGGTTCTCCTCCAACACCTTACATTTATGATGATAGGTGTGCATGGGAAGATGCAACTGAAAGGATAATAGAACTTTATAACATGGACCCTAAAGAAAGAAAAGAAAGAGGTTATAAAGGAAGGAAATGGGCAGTTAGTGATGAAGCTGGGTTTACACATAAACACCAAGCTAGTAGGTTTTTAACTTCTATGGATGAATTATTTTCAACATGGAAACCAAAAACAGGAAACCATATTATCAATACTAATGAATATAAAGGTAAATTTTTAAACCATAAATTAATATACTAATGAGCAAACCAAGTTTTTATATAAGTTCCCCATTTGACACTTACAGTGGTTATGGAGCAAGATCTAGAGATATAATTAAAGCAATTATAGAACTAGATAAATATAATGTTAAGTTATTAAGTCAAAGATGGGGTGACTGTACCTTAGGATTTTGTAACGCACATCCTAAATTTGATAGTTTAGCTAAATTACAAGTACCCAATATACCTAAAGGTACAACCGCTGATATTTGGATGCAAATTACAATTCCAAGTGAATTTCAAGCCGTAGGAAAATATAACATTGGATGTACAGCTGGTATTGAAAGTACAGGTTGTGATGGAACATGGGTTGAAGGTTTAAATAGAATGAACATGAATTGGGTTTCATCTAAACATAGTAAGAAAGTATTTGAAGATGTTGTATTTGATAAAAGAGATAAACAAACTAACGAAATAACAGGAAAAGTTAAATCTACTAAACCTATACACGTTGTATTTGAAGGTGCGGATTTAGATGTTTACAAACATTTACCAGCTAATGAAGTAAAATTAGATTTAAGTGAAATTAAAGAACAATTTTGTTATTTATTTGTTGGTATGTGGATGCCAGGTGATTTAGGTCATGATAGAAAAAATATAGGTCAAACTATTAAAGTATTTTTTGAAACATTTAAAAATAGAAAAAGCCCACCAGCCTTAATTTTAAAAACATCTGAAGGTGTAGAAAATTATATAAGTAGAGATAGTATTCTAGAAAAAATAAAAGGCATACGAAATCAAATTAAAGGGGCTAAGACATTACCCAATGTTTATTTATTAAATGGAGATTTTAGTAATTCTGAAATGAATGAGTTATATAATCACCCTAAAGTAAAAGCAATGGTTAGTTTTACTAAGGGAGAAGGTTTTGGTAGACCATTATTAGAATTTGGATTATCTAAAAAACCTATTATAGCTTCTAATTGGTCTGGACATTTGGATTTTTTAAATCCTGATTATACTGTTTTAATACCTGGGAAATTAGAACCAGTACATCAAAGTGCTGCTAATAGATGGTTATTACCTCAAACATCATGGTTTTCACCTGATATAATGCAAATGAATAGAGTATTTAAAAATGTATATGAAAAATATAAATCATTAACAGGTAAAGCTAAACAACAAGGTTATTATGTTAAAACCAATTTTAGTTTTGATCATATGAAAGAGTTAGTAGATAATATTTTAGATGCAAATATACCTAAATTTCCTAAAAAAATGGATTTAGCAATGCCTGAAGATATTAAATTTAATACTGACGTAAAACTACCTAAAATAAAATAATATGAAATACGATGAAATAGTAGATTGCCCCAAATCAGGTGGTGATTTATGTTATAGAATAGAAGTAAATGGAGATATAACCAACTATATGAGTTTATCATGTGGTTTCTGGACTAATACTCTTATGAAAGAGGGAACAGAATTTTATAAAGAACAGGTATTAACTTTACCTGAAATTTATAAAGATTTAGCTTGGACAGACCCAAAAACAGACCTTATTTGGTTACCTAATACAATTAATATCCCAGAACAAGGAATGTTATTTGCTTCAGGGCCAGACAAAGATAATTGGTCTTGGGGAGCTGTAAAGTCAATAGAAGTATCTGAAGAAGATAAAGAAAAATATAAGGGGCAATCATATAGAGCAGATATGTCTACCATAAAATATTTTAAAGAACGTGATTACCTAGATGCTCTTTCGTATATTGGAATATTACCAGAATAGATATGAAGATAAGTTATGCAATAACAGTTTGTAATGAATTAGATGAAATAACTCGTTTATTAAATTTTCTTATAAAGGCAAAACGTAAAGAAGATGAAATCGTTATTTTATTTGATAAGAAAAAGGGTACACCTGAAGTATGGCAACGTGTTAGTGAATTAAAAGGTGATGATTGTTGTAGTTATTATGCAAAAACATTTAAACATCATTTTGCAGATTGGAAAAATGAACTAACTAAATTATGTAGTGGTGACTATATATTTCAAATTGATGCTGATGAGTTACCTCATAAAATATTAATTGAGAAATTACCTTCAATACTTGAAGGAAACCCAGATAATGAAGTTTATTTAGTACCTAGAGTAAATAAGGTTTCAGGTTTAACTGAGGAACATATTGAAAAATGGGGATGGAAGGTAGATTCTCAAGATAGAGTCAATTGGCCTGATTATCAATGGCGTATTTGGAAAAATAAACCTAATATTAAATGGGTTAATAAGGTACATGAAAAACTAGAAGGTTTTGAAACATATGCTTTACTACCAGGTATGCCTGAATTAGCTTTATACCATCCTAAAACTATAACAAAACAAGAAGAACAAAATAACTATTATAATACTTTATAGGCATGGAAGTTTTAAGATATGACTTACTAAATTATTTAATTGATGAGTATAATTACCAAGATTATTTAGAAATTGGGGTTGGACAAGGCGATTGTCTTAGAGCAGTTAAAGCTAAAAACAAAGACGCTGTAGAAAATGGGTTAGAAGGTATAACACCTCCAGAAGTAACACATAGAATGTCTTCAGATGAGTTTTTTGAACAAAATACTAAAAAGTACGATTTAATTTTTATAGATGGATTACATGAAAAATATCAAGTAATTAAAGATATAGATAATAGTTTACGTGTATTAAAACCAGGTGGTACCATTTTAATGCATGATTGTAATCCACAAACTTTTGAGTCACAAGTTATTCCTAGAATAACAAGTACGTGGCATGGTGATGTTTGGAAAGCATTTGTTGACTTTAGAGTTAAATCCCCACAAGTAGAATGTTATGTTATTAATACTGACTGTGGTTGCGGTATAATAAAATACAATGAAAACCTTAAAAAATTGCCTATAAATGTAGATGTACATTATAGAGATTTAGATTCAGATAGAAAATCGATGCTTAATTTAATCACAGTAGATGAGTTCCATGAAAAATTCCAAAATTAATATGAAAAAAGAAATACCATTATTTAAAGTATTTATGTCTAAAGATGCAGCCAAAAGGGCTAGCAAAGTTATTAATAGTGGGTTTATAGGAGAAGGACCTCAAGTTAAGGAATTCGAATCTGAATTAAGAAGATATTTTAAAACAAAAGAAACATATGATATTTCAACTGTAAATTCAGCTACATCAGCAGAACACTTATTGTATCATTATTTAAAAAAAGATAGAGAACTAATTGAAAATGTTTATCAAGGTGTTGCCTTTACCTCATGTAAATGGGATGCTTTAAAACCAACAGATGAGGTATTAACTACAGCTTTAACTTGTACAGCTACAAATTGGCCTATAATTAATTCTGGATTAAAGCTTAAATGGGTTGATATAGATCCTGAAACTTTAAATATGGATTTGGATGCATTGGAAAAATCTATAGACAAAAATACTCGTGTAATTACAGTAGTACATTGGGGTGGAAATCCAATTGACTTAGATAGATTAAAAATTATAGCTGATAATGCAAGTGAAAAATACGGAAGAAAAGTAATTATAATAGAAGATTGTGCTCATTCATTTGGTTCCTTATATAAAGGTAAGAATGTTGGGTTTACAGGCAATTTTGGTACATTTAGTTTACAAGCTATAAAGCACATTACTTCAGGTGATGGTGGTTTTATAACTAGTCCATATTATTCTTCAACTAATGATTTTAATTTATTAAGATGGTATGGTATAGATAGAGGTGGAGATCGTTCTGATTTTAGATGTGAAGCTGATGTTGCTGAAGCAGGATTTAAATACCATATGAATGATATAAGTGCAGCTATAGGAAGAAGCAATTTAGAACATGCTGATTATATAGTAAATTCTAATAAATCTAATGGTCAGTACTATAAAAATAACCTTAAAGATGTTGATGGAATTACATTAATAAAAGAATTAGATAATGTTGATCCCGCTTATTGGTTATTTTCATTACATGCAGAACGAAGAGATGATTTAATGAAATATTTAAATGAAAACGGTGTTAAATCGTCTAGAGTACATGAAAGAAATGATTTACATACTTGTACACAACAATATAAATCATACTTACCAGGAGTTGATAAAGCAGTAAAAAGTATGTTATGCATTCCTGTAGGCTATTGGGTTGATCAAGAATCAAGAGAATATATTGTTGATTTAATTAAAAAAGGTTGGTAAATGGACGATAAATCTATCCAATACCATTCTGCTAATTTCCCTCAATTTAAAAGAGATAAAAAAGAAAAATTTGATAGGGAAATGGCTAAAACGGCTGTAATCTTTGAAGATAAAAAAGAGTGGCTTGGGTGGTTAAAAAACCAACCTTTAAAAAGGTCATTTTCCCAAAATAAACAAAATTTAAATACATTTCATATTCATATCCCAAAAACTGGAGGTATATCTATAAAAAATTATGTTTATGGTGATACTACTCATTATAATAATTTTGGTCATCATAGTGCATGGAGATTGAAAGAATGGTTTAATTTAAATAAAAATAAAGAAGAGTGGGATAATTATTATAAATTTGCTGTAGTTAGAAATCCATGGGACATTTTATGGTCAGGTTACAAATATACTAAATGGGGCAGTAAAGAAATAAAAGCAATATCAAAAACACCAGACCTTTTAGAACAATTTGATAATCCTCTAGTAATGTCTTTACATGAAAAAGTAAATGATGAGGCTATTAGAGCCCAGCATAAAAAGAATGTAAGTGCTTTAAGGGGAATGAAGAACAATAATTCAGTAGCAAAATCATTTAAGGAATATGTAGAAGCAATATATAATTCAAATAAAATAAACCCATTTAGTGGAAGATTAATAGAAGTATATGATGAAAAAGTAGGTAAAAAATTATTTAAAAATATGCCTTTTACAACATTTCAATTCCCTTATATTATTGATTTAGAAACTGAAGAGATTATGGTTGATCATGTAGGGAGATTTGAAAATTTAAAAGAAACAGTATACCATCTTGCTGAAGTAACAGGAGATACCAATATAATTCATAATTATAATTTATCTACTAAAAACATATCAGCTACAGAAGTACATTATAAAAATATGTACGATGATGATATGATTAATATGGTAGGAAAAATATATAAAGAAGATATAAAAAGATTTAATTACGACTACTAATGGGCAAAAAGGCACAATATATAATAGAAAACGATAAATTATCACAAAATGAAACTGATCATTTAGGATGGCCACATTCATTTATTGAAGAAGGAATGCTTAATACATTACCTGATGATTATGATGGATGGTTTTGTTTTACTAGAATGGATTTTTCAATTGGTGATTGGGCTGTAATAAGTGGACTACCAGAAGCATTAAAGAAAAAACACCCAAAAATAAAAATTGCATTCCCATCTAGAAAATGGTTTATAGACTTATTAGGAACTCATATGAATTCATGGAATTTTTCTAAACACCATAACGCTATAGATAATTTTGACATAATATTTAAAAACAACCCTCATATAGACTATCTATTTGATCCAGGTGAAATTAAACAAATATTTACTGACCATGATAGATGTTGGTTTGCTCCAGATTCAAATTTGCCTATTGTAGAACAAGTATTACTTAGATTTGGATTTACAACAGATGATTTAAACACAATAGATTCTAGACCATCTTTATATTTTACTCAAGAAGAAGTAGATACAGCTAAATATATAGTTGGTGATGAGAAATATGGTTGTTTATTATTTTCATCACGTATAGAAAGATTAAAAGGAAGATGGAAGGATGATAACTTGTTAAAAGAAGCTAGGAAATTTAAAGATACTCCCGTATATTACTATAGTGATTTTGATCTAGAAGGTACAGAATGGGATGAAATATTTCCTGTAAGATACAATTTTGCAAAAATGGGATTAACTTTTAGAGAACAATTATGTATAAAAGCAAGAGCGGAATTTAATCTTAGCTACCAATCAGGTGTAAGTGATGCAGTTGCAAAAACAACAGAATCTATAGTACTTTGCCCTTATAATTCACCTAAAGCAAATACTGTTAGAAATGTTAAATACGTGTTTATAGATAAAGATTTAGAATTAATTTTTAATAAAATATAAAATTATGGGTTTATTTGATGAATTAACAGACCAAAAAGTTAGTGTATACTACAGATTGTCTAACTTCCAAGCTGGGATGAGTAAGAATAAAATTCCAAATGCTACTAAACAACATTGTTTAGAAAATTGTGTTAAGGAATTTGGGGTTGATAATATAACAGTTATAGGAGATACTTTGAATGATGAAACAAAACAATTTGTTTTAGATAAAGGTTTAAAATTAGTTGAAGTAAAAAATGGTACAGGTTCAAAAACCTTTTTAGATGCTTTAAATTTATCTTTAAATGAAAACCAAGATGATGATATTATTTACCTTTTAGAAGATGATTTCTTACATAAACCTAATTCACTTAAATTAATTAAAGAAGGATTATCTCAATACCCTCAATCTTATATAACACTATATGACCATCCAGATAAATATATTGATGCTGTTAGTGGAGGAAATAAACATATTGAACAAAAAGGTGAAGTTACTAGGTTAGTTAAAACAAATTCCGTACATTGGAAATTAACAAATAGTACAGTTATGTCATTTGCTTCTACTTGTGGGCGATTAAAATTAGATTTGGATTTATTAAATAAATATGCTCAAAATAGAATAACAGATTCATATGGTTTTTTCCAAGAATTAATTCAAACAAAGAAAATAGGTGTTATGAGTTCAATTCCTGGTTATTCAACACATTGTGAAGCAGCTTGGTTATCACCATTAACAGATTGGAATAAAATATGATAAGTTTAATTATACCTACATACAGAAACCCAAAATATTTAGACCTTTGTCTTAATTCTGCTATTAAACAACAATGGAATGATAATGAAATCATTGTTGCAGTAGACGGTTTTATTGAAGAAAGTCAAGAAGTATTAGATAAATACAAGGACAATATAAAGGTATTGGATTTAGGTTCAAACCAAGGCATGCAATCAGCTCTTAATTTAGCTGTAATGAATGCTACTAACGAAAAGATACTTATTGTAAATGATGATAATGTATTTTGTACTAAATGGGATATAGTAGCAGCTAAAGTACCACAAGGAGAAGTATGGACACTAAACCAAATTGAACCAACAGGACCAGGTATATTTAATTTTCAAGTTAAAGATTTTGGTCGCACACCTGAGGAATTTGATTATAAAGAGTTCATTGAATATGAAATGATTACAAAACAAAATCACTTAACAGATGATGGAGGTATATTTCCATTTGCGATGTATAAAAAGGATTATATGATTGTAGGTGGGTTTGATACTCTTTATAAATCACCTTTTATATGTGATTGGGATTTCTTTTTAAAATTAGATTTAAACGGAATAGTATTTAAAAGAACACATGAAGCATGTTTATATCATTTTGGCAGCACAGCTACTAAAAATGGTAAAGAAGGTGAAATGTTCAAATCAACTGAACGACCAGCAGCTCAATTATTTATGTATAAATGGGGTATGTCACCACAATTATTTAATAACTTATCACATAATCCTAAAAACGGACAAACAATTAAAGGAATAAAATATGAATAAAAATATATTAATTACAGGAGTAGCTGGTTTACTAGGAAGTAGGTTAGCAGATTGGATTATAGAAAATAAACCTGGATATACAGTAATAGGTGTAGATGATTTAAGTGGTGGTTATAAAGAAAACATACATCCAGATGTTAAATTTTGGGAAATGGATTTAGTTAATCACCCAATTGAAAATATATTTAAATCACATAAAATAGATTACGTATATCATTTTGCTGCATATGCTGCTGAGGGATTATCGCCTTTTATACGTTCTTACAACTATGATAACAATTTAAAAGCTACAGCACGCATAGTCAATGAGTGCATAAAGAATGACGTTAAAAGATTGGTATTTACGTCTACAATGGCTGTTTATGGTCATGGTGAAGGTGGTATATTTCATGAAGATATGAGAAGAAACCCAATAGATCCTTATGGTATTGCTAAAATGGCTTGTGAAATGGATATTGAAATAGCAAACGAACAACATGGATTAGATTATACTATTATTAGACCACATAATGTGTATGGTTCAAAACAAAATATATGGGATAAATACAGAAATGTATTAGGAATTTGGATGTATTATTTACTTAATGATGAACCAATTACAGTATTTGGAGATGGTGAACAAACTAGAGCATTTAGTTATATTGATGATTCGATAGAACCATTATGGAATGCACATTTTGAACCTAAAGCATCAAAAGAAATAATTAATTTAGGTGGAGTACATGAATATAGCATTAATGAATGTGCTAATGTATTACAAGAAATAGTAGGCAAAGGAGGAGTAGAATATCTAGAAGGTAGACATGAAGTTAAACATGCTATACCAACGTTTCAAAAATCAATTGATATACTAGGTTTTGAACATAAAACGGACCTAAAAGAAGGATTAACTAAAATGTGGGAATGGGCTAAAAAACAGCCTATGAGAGATAGATTTGTGTGGGACAAATACGAAATAGATAAAGGAATATATAGCTTTTGGAAAACTAAAAATTAAATTATGAATATAGGAATAATAGGACAGGGTTTTGTTGGTAATGCTATTTACCAAAAATTAAGTAAATATTATAAAGTTTTTACTTACGATTTAATGGCTAAATTGAGTAATTCAACATTCTCAGAAACTATTGAGAGATGTAAAATAGTATTTGTATGTTTACCAACTCCAATGAATAGCGATGGTAGTTGTAATTTAGACATAATTGAAGGGGTACTATCACAAATTAATGAATATACTGATACTAAAAGAATAGTTGTAATTAAATCAACTATGATACCAGGATCAACTGATGAGTTTAATAGCAAATTTAAAAATATTGATATAGTATTTAATCCAGAGTTTTTAACTGAGGCGAATGCTGTAGATGATTTTGAAAATCAAAGCAGATTATTACTAGGTGGTTCATTAGAATCAACTACTAAAATTAAACAAATATTCTCAGCTGTATTTAGAAAAACACCTAAAATAATTAAGACAGACGCTAAAAGTGCTGAATTAGTAAAATATGTTACTAATACATTTTTAGCAACTAAGGTATCCTTTGCTAATGAGATTTACAAACTGTGTGAATCATTAGAATTAGATTATGATAAAATAATTGAAATGGCTACATTAGACCCTAGGTTAGGAGATTCACATTGGGGTGTACCAGGTCCAGATGGTGATTTTGGTTATGGTGGACATTGTTTTCCTAAAGATTTAGCTGCTATTATTAAGATGACTAAAGATAAAGATACACTTAATCATGTTTTAAAAGCCGCTCAAGCTACTAACGATGCAGTTAGAAATAATAGAGACTGGGAAAAAATGAAAGGCCGCGCAGTACTTTAAAGACACCCGCGCAAAGGCTTGGCTACCACAGTAATCTTTCGTATATTTACGGTATAATAATTAAAAACAATAAAGGTTATGTCAAATTTAGAAAATCAATTAGATTTATTTCAAGGAGTATTGTTATCAACTAAGCAGGAACAAGAAATTGATACTTGGATTCAAAAACAAGCTAAAAGAGCAGTTTTAAGTAATGATGAGGTTAATAGAATAATGTTAATGTTAGATAGAGCAGGTTTTGTTCAAAATGAAGATTATAAAAGTAATTTTGAAATTTTTGAAGTTACTAAAGAAGTATCATTCGGTTATTCACACAACAATACTAATTATGATCATGAAGTTACTTATATGAATTCTGTAGGTGGTGTTTCACTTATTACTAATTGTATAATTGAAAATAAAATAATAAAACGTAATGCTAGTGTAGATAGAGATGGTGAAAAATTAATGTGTACTGCTGTTACTGATCAATATAGATATTATAAGCCAAGTTCATTATTAACTAAACTTAAAGAACATAATAATCGTATAATAAGTGATCTTGAACATAATGGTAAGCAAAAAATAGCAATGAATAAAATAATTGCTAAGTATAAAAAATTATACCCTGAAGCTGTTGTTTATAGTAGTACTGATTATCGTAGAGGAGATTATACTTCATTCCCAATTATCAAAGTTAAATTCAATTCAGGTAGTGAAGTTAGTTTTATTTTAGGATATGGTGATGAATTAGATAAAGAAAGATTCCATAAAAAATATGATGCTATTAATGAAACTACTGAAACATTATTAGAAAGGTTCAATAATCAAAAAGCTAAATAATATGTCTTATATAAAACAACTATTTTATCCTAAATTAAATTCTAAACCTACTAAACTTTGGAATACCCATCAATTAGCTAGAGCAGTAAATAGATCACCAGGGAGTGTTAAACGTTATATGTCTTATGCTAATATTAAAGCAGATGTTTATAAACCAATTGATAATAGAAATAATCATCCTGCTAAACACTATAATCAGGAAAGTGTATTAAAGTTCTTTGAGTATATGGCTAGTGGGATTAGAGGAAAACGTAAATAAAATAAATAATTATAGATAAAAAATAAATCAATATTTATGCTCACATTAGATAAAAAACAAAATATGAAATTTAAAATGATTGAATGCAGGTCTTGTGGAAGTGAAATGCCGGAATTGAGATTAACACAGTATGGATATTCTTTTTGTGTTACATGCTCTGAAAATGGTAAAGGTGAAGGTATGAAACATGGTATACCTGTTATGATGGGTGAAGGTGATCATACATGGATTGAAACTGTTATTATGGATGATGCTCAATATGAATCATACCAACATAATGAAAGGGCATATAAAGATATGAATAAAGAAGGTAAAGCTGAAGTACAAAATATGGACGATGATAAGAATTTACACGGCCCCGTTGTAATTAAAGACACAAATGGGAAATAAGAAGAAATTCTTAAGTAAGGAACAAATAGTTGCGGCTCAAGGTA
>Ga0114915_1001163_pt1 | contig 11478 bp, 10 predicted proteins | sample MalvirAntarct_55_FD_87288 | JGI IMG/M metagenome (GOLD analysis project Ga0114915, IMG submission 87288) | Marine viral communities from the Global Malaspina Expedition - Malaspina viral metaG Antarct_55 | ecosystem: Environmental > Aquatic > Marine > Oceanic | place: South Georgia Island...
GATGAGGAGTTTTCCTTCTTTTTCATAGAGAAAAAGGTTCAATTCATCTCATACACATGATACAACTGAAGCGTACTCATAAAAAGACTTTCATCCTGAGCCTGCTTGCCGGGGCATTTTTTTCCTTTACCTGGCATTGGTCTTTGCCAACGGACATCGCACAGGTACCCGCGCCCTCTACTCCTAAAAATATCATTTTTATCCTGGCCGACGACCATCGGTACGATGCCATGGGCTTCACGGGTAAGTTTGCGGGCCTCAAAACGCCAGCCCTCGACCGCATGGCCCGTGAGGGAGCGCACCTCCAGAACGCCTTCGTGGCTACCTCGCTGTGTTCGCCCAGCCGGGCTACTATTCTTACGGGCCAGTACCCACATAAGCATACCATTGTGGACAATCAGGCTCCTATGCCCAAGGGACTTATGTTCTTTCCACAATATTTGCAGAAGGCGGGCTATAAAACGGCTTTTCTGGGAAAATGGCACATGGGCGATGGGGACGATATGCCGCAGCCGGGTTTTGACCATTGGGTAAGTTTTCGGGGGCAGGGCGTGTATTATAACCCGACGCTCAATATCAATGGCAAGCGCGTAGCTTTTGGGGATAGCACCTACATCACTGATTTGCTGACTGACCAGGCTATTCAATGGATGGACAAGCAGGATAAGAAAAAACCGTTCTTCCTGTATCTATCACACAAGGCCGTACATGCAGAATTTCAGCCCGCTAAGCGTCATCAGGGCGTTTTCCGGAATACGCCGATTCAGTATCCGGCGAGTATGTACCTGACTAAAACCGATACCAGTAAGATCTTTGGCCCCATGCCCTCACAAGGCGTTGAAGGTAAGGAAATGAAAGTGAATCTGCCCGATATGCCCAACTGGCTCAAGGCACAGCGATACAGCTGGCACGGCGTAGACTACATGTACCATGGTACCATTGAATTCAACGATTTTTACCGCCGTTACCTGGAAACTCTATTGGGGGTAGATGAAAGTGTAGGTCGGGTGCAAAAGTGGTTGGAAGATAACGGACTGGCTGAGAATACGATGGTAGTGTACATGGGCGACAATGGTTTTTCGTTCGGAGAGCATGGGCTTATCGACAAGCGGCATATGTACGAAGAATCCATGCGGGTGCCCTTGCTGGCCATGTGCCCGTCGCTCATCAAAGGCGGAACTCAGGTATCCCAGGTAATCCAGAATGTGGATATTGCCCCTACCTTGCTGGCCTATGCCGGGGTACCTAAGCCCAAGCAAATGCAGGGCGAATCATTTATACCGTTGCTAAAAGGGGAGAAGGTCGCCAACTGGCGCGACCGGGCTTTCTATGAATACTACTGGGAGCAGGCATTTCCGCAGACTCCGACGATGTTTGGCGTGCGCACGGATCGCTACAAGTACATTTTCAATTATGGCGTGTGGGACGCCAATGAACTCTACGACCTCAAAGAAGACCCCCATGAAGTAAATAACCTTATCCGTAGCCCCGAGCATCAAGCCATAGCCAAGCAGCTACGTGATGAAATGTGGGCCTGGCTCGAGCAGACGGGCGGCATGAATATTCCCCTAAAACCCATTACCAATAAGCGGGGCGACCATATCTATAAAGGTACCTATTGAGTATTTTCAAAATACCAGCCGCATCACGAGATACAACACCGACGGGCAAATGAGGCATCCCAGACCCGTATAAAAAGTCGCGGTCAGCGCTCCGTAGGGTACCGTACCAGTTTCGGGTCGGTAGCCGCCAGGCCAGCCGTGACGCCACTGGTGGTACCCATTAGTCCACCGAAGATCATGGCCGTGTGGGGGTTGTCGAGCCTGATGGAGCGAGCGATGAAAGGGGTACCTATGGTTACGACGATAGTCTTGACCACGCCAGCTGCGATGCTGAGTGCAATTACCTCCGAGCTAGCTCCGATAGCGGCACCCGTCACGGGGCCTACAATGTAGGTGCAGGCTCCGGCTCCAAGGGTAGTGAGGCTCTCGGCATCTCGGTAGCCCCACAGCAGAGCTACGAGTACGCCGCCCAGAAACGAAAGCAGAATACCCAGAAGTAACGACAGAGCACCCACCCAGCCCGTACTTCGCATTACTATCAGGCTAGCCCCAAGGGCGGTGGAGACTACGGCAAAATCGCGGAACATAGATCCTCCCAGCAGCTTAAAACCCGAGAAAAAGGGAACATCGGCTAATCCTTTTTGTCCCCCTGAATACATACCGCCCAGATAGGCCAGGAGTAGGCCTATGATGATGGCAATAGCTGAGCTGGGTATCTTTTTGTGGGTGAGTTTCTTTGATAAAAATCCTGAACCGTATAGAATTATACCCACGACCAGAAAAGCAAAAATTAGCCCGTTTTTATCCAGAAATTCATTTAGGATTTCCATAGGGACTTTCGAGGAATACGCTTGGACAAACGGGAAAGTAAGGGAAGAGTGGCGATGCATAGCACCACGGGTAGGCTACCGACCAGCAGCACGATCAGCCCACTGGATACGGCCAGTTTTACATTTTGAGTAGCTGCCATCGCGACAATAATCGGAATATACATTTGATTCCAGAAGTACATCCCCGATTCAGTGGTCAGGTCAAGGTACCCCTTCTTATGCAGCCAGTCATTGAGTAGCACAAGCAGCAGCATCGCAAAACCTACTCCGCCTACATTGGCATCTACGCCGATAAGCAGGCCGAGGTACTCGCCCAGGAGTTGCCCTACCAAGTAACAAAATGCCAGCAAAGCAACGCCGTAAATAATCATAAGAAGATAGGTAGGGATGAAATCCTAAAAGAGTTTTTTCAAATCATTCTTGGTCACTTTACCCATGGCGTTCCGGGGTAGTTCGGCCAGAATTCTATATTGCCGGGGTGTTTTGTAGGCAGGGAGTCGTTCCCGAAGCCAGGGTACCAGGGTGTCGGTGTTAAGCAATGGATCATCCAGCACTAATACGGCTCCCACCAGTTCGCCCCATTCTTCATTGGGGATACCTACTACACTACAATCAGCAATGGCGGGATGAGAGCGCAATATCTCTTCAATTTCCAGGGCAGATATCTTGTAGCTGCCTGACTTGATGATATCAATCGAATCGCGGCCCAGAATACGGTAGTAGCCATCTTCTACCAGGGCTATGTCGCCCGTTTTGAACCACCGATCTTCGGTAAAAGCGTTTTGGATTGCCTCGGGTTTATTCCAATATTCCCGAAATACGCCCGGTCCTTTCACCTGGATCTCGCCGGCTTGCCGGGTAGCGAGTACCTGATCCTGCTCGTCAACCAGCCGTACCTTGACACCCGGTAGAGGCTGACCGATGTACCCGGCCCGGCGTTCGCCCTGGTACGGGTTGCTGATGCCCATGCCGATTTCGGTCATGCCATAGCGTTCCAGAAGGGTATGGCTGCTAATAGCTTTCCATTTCTCCATGACGGACACAGGTAGGGCAGCCGAGCCCGACACCATCAGGCGAAACTTGACCATCCGTTCCGAAAGTATTTTTTGCTCATCGGTAGGTAGGCTCTCCCAGTAGGCAATTAATTTGAAGTAAATAGTGGGCACCGCCATAAATACATTGATCTGCGGCCCCTTTTGGAAAGCACTGAAAACTGCTTCAGCCGAGAACGAGGGCAAGAACTCTACGGTAGCCCCAGCCCAGAGTGCACAGGAAACTACATTGATGATGCCATGTACATGATGTAAGGGCAAGGTACATAGAATATGGTCGGAAGCAGACCAGCGCCAGGCTTCCACCAGAGTCGAGATTTGGGCGTTGAGGTTGGCGTGGGTCGTGACTACCCCTTTGGGTAGATTGGTGGTACCACTAGTATACAGAATCATGGCCCGGCGGTCGGGTGTGATATTCGGCAAGCTTTTGAGTTCTGGTTCTGCATCTTCCACTGCCCCCAGAATAATGAATCGAAAGCCTTTTTCGTGGGCCAGAGGTGCCAAAATAGAAAGGTACTCCTGACTAACAATCACGATTTCGGCGCCCGTATCTTCGATGACGTATTGCAAAGCGGGTAGGGGGTAGGTAGTGCACAACGGCACGGCGATTCCCCCGGCACGCCAGATACCCCACTGTGTCTTGACATAATGGAAACCAGGCGCTACCATGTAGGCTACCCGGGTTTCGCCCAAATCGGGGGTGTGCTCGAGCAGCAGCGACGCAGTCTGATGAGAAGCCGCTAGGAGCTCCTGATAGGAATATCTCCTGTTCTCGGACACTATGGCGGGATGATCAGGGTGTTGGCTGGCGTTAATTATCAGTTGAAGCATACAGTGGCTGGTAAAGTCCCCTCGAGACTGGGTAAAGATAACAGGTCATTGCTGAATCAGCTTTACCCGAAGCGAGGATTTAGCCAGTAGCTCGAAAACAGTAGGTACGGCAGGTATTTTGCTCTATCACGTACTGCCAGCGAAGCGAAGGTTTGTAAATGCAAAATGCCCCGGCCTGAGCCGGGGCATTTTTTTGACTTTATTGATTGTACTTAAACTCTTTTGTACTAATTAATTCGCCCCTCCGAAATGATTTCATACCAGACGGGTAGCCATCGGACCGGTACTCGTAGAGATGAAAAATTTCTTCAATGTAATTATCCCTGACCTCGATCCGTTCCGACATGACATTGTTAGCATTCGAGATATTATTGGTGTAAGGCAGGTACGTGACTTCACCGGCTAAATCTTTCAGCCGCATAACATCCCCCGTAGTTTGGAGAGGATTGGGTTTGTCATCGTAGGTGAAATTCTCCAAACTTTCCTGAGTCGCAGATTTTGAATAGATGAAAACGATATTTCCGACCTCATCCCGTTTGAAAATTCTGGAATATGTTGTTGTTTCATCTGCACCATTCCGGTAAAGTACATCTCTTCGGACCAGGTTTCCAGAGATTCCAAAACCCAACCTCGATAGAGTGGTGCCAACCTTCATTCCGTACCCGCCATAATCAACCTCGTCGGTTCTTTGGATTACAGTTGGGTCGTTGGGGAGAGACTCAAAGATAACCGTGGAATAGTGTTGGAGATCGCTGTTCTGTGCCGGTCTATAGGTTATACTGGGATTGTTTTTATTCATTTCGACTACAACCGTAATTTTGCCGGTACCCTCATACCGATAGCTGTACTTCAATAGAATAAAACCATTTTTGTCATGCTCGGTTCGTTCCGACAGCCGTCCTGCGGCATCGTATTGGAAAATAGTCTTGGTTTGCTCTTTGTTATAAACACTTGTAAGTTCAGTCAGTCGAATGGAATTAGAGGGCTTGGTCATTGTTCCAAATGGGTACTGTAGGGCCTGGCCGGGTGCGCCTAATTTTGGAGTATAGGAGGTTACGGAATCAGGAGCAAAAGGCTTTTGAGCTGTTTCCGGCACAGGAGGTAAATAAAAAACATCATCTTTCTCAGGTTTGCAACCCAAAAATACGGCCAGCAGAACGAGGGGCAGGTACCTTGCAGATTTCGTTTTCATTGGAGTAGATCGTTTTTTATAAAAATAATAAAATTCTGATTTCCAGCCATCTGGACGGGGAATTGTTTTTACCGTACCTCTACGATCCGCCAGAAGGTCGGTCCTTCTTGCGTCACCTTCCCTGCGTCGTCCAGAACCTGGAGCGACACCCGGTACTGGCCCATGGGTACTTCGTTGGGGATGAGAACGTGTGAACCTGCTTCGAGGTTGCCTAAACTGATGACCGTTGCTTGGGCGTAGTAAGTCATGTCGGCATTGGCCACGGAAATCATTTTGAGGCGTACCTTGGTGTCGAAGTCGGCTACTTGGGTAGCTATGCGTTTGTTTCTGGACACGACGATGGGACCGTCGATCGAGCAGGTTACGGATACTTCATTTAGAAAATAGATTTCGTAGGGTACGTTCGCCTGTTTTCTTAGGTAGAGGCGCCGGCAGACTGATTGGCTCGATGTTTCATTGACAAAAGGAAGCGTTGGGCTGCTGAATCGTAGCACATAATGGCCGTGTGGCAGAGTGGCGGGAATAGGTACCTGCAACTCGCTCCCAAACTTATTGAACTTTAAATTCGACAAGGTCAGTGCCTGGCCAGTTGAATCAATCAGCTCCAAATTGACATCCTCGGCAAAGATGTTATGTCCCTTAATGACCAGCGTTTCTCCTGGCTGTACTTTGGAATAAAATATGTCGCCTGCCCAGCCGAGATCAACCGGGCCTTTTTTGAGGAATACGGGTTGGGGTACCTTTAACGTCTCCCCATTTCTGGTAACGAATTCTAGATCGAACGACCCGGGAGGTATCATCAAAGGGTACATCTTGATTCCCAGTTGATTGACATTGGTATATAAGCCCGGAAAAAGGTAGGTCCTTTCGGGTGTGTTCTCAAATTCAAAAACTTCTTTACTTGATTTGTCAGTAAAAATTAACTTGACGGGTAACTCATTGCCGTATAAGTTGCTAAATGGAATATGAATTTCGTCGTTCTGTCCATTGTATAACTCATATTCGATTGGGGAGGCGACCGTCCCGATTTTCAAGGGAGCTGTGGGAATCAGATTGACGGTATAGGTAGTGAGAGGTATGTATCCTTCGATACCCGTGTAGCCCAGTTTGATTTGCCGATCGTCGGGGCGGATGCCCGTAAAGACCCCATTCCAAGAGGTGGGAGAAAGTTCGGCCTGATCGGTCAGCGTTACCTCGGGTTCAATCTCCGTCGGCAGAAGCGGGGGTACCTCTATGGTAATCACAAAATTCTTTTGATCAATTGAGAAGTTCTCCACGGGAATGCCGGGAAATTTAATCGAAACAATCCGAGGTTTGCTGTAAGCCAGCGGATCTGGCGTTCTGTCTTTGCAGCCCAAGAATACGACCAGCAGCACAAAGGGTAGGTACCTCACATGATTTGTTTTCATAGTTGTGGAGCGGTTAGATTGTGTAGGATACGAATGAGATTTCGTTGCTTACGTTTTCAGGGTAGGTCAAGAATCGGAGTTCTTTCTGGTATAAAAATAGCGAAAACCTAGACTAATTCCACCCGATGAAAGGGTAGGTGAGAAGTTATATTCAAAGAAATTTCCTCTGATTTTCAGATTCTCGCCCTGCGGGTTCTTTTGCTGGTAATTCACGGTATTGGAGATACCGCCCGTAAGACTGATCGGATTCGTGAAAGCAAAGCTTCCGTACAATGCCCACCTAGGGGTGAGTCGCCAGGCGATGCCTGCGCTTATGCCTGCCCCAAGCGTTAGTGTATGGTTTTGGGTTTCAGAAGTCAGCTTAGCGTTCTCGTTAGTCAGCGTATTGTTTAGCGCATAAGTAAGGCCGATGCGAGGTCTGATATAAAGTACCAATTTTTCAAAAATAGGCTTGGAATAATACTCGGCAAAGCGTTCAATGCCAATAGTGGCTCCCTGAAAGGAGCGGGGAGCAATATCATAGCCATTTATAATCCGGCTGGATAGGGAGTGATTGATTCCCCAACCCTTGGCTTTATTTTCTTTCGTGAATGTCCCCCACGTACTGTTGATATTGTAGCCGAATGCGTTTTGAGCAGACTGGTTTTCGTCGAGTTTGAGATCGCTGGCAGAAAAAGAAAAACCTCCACTAATAAAGGATTGCCCAACTTCGAACTGTGCTTTTGCTTTATAGGAAACCAGAATAGCTACCAAAAATAAAGCAATAGATATAGTATATTTCATATTCATGGCTCGGTGGTTTTGGAGGATATGTTTTTGGTCAGACGCAGGGTGAAGTATCCTGGAAAATCCGTAGAGAAACCAGTTGTAAATGAGAACTGCCGGGGCTGATCAATTTCAGATCGGAGGGGAGTAAAGGCAGTCTCAAGGTAGAGGATGTTTGCATAGCCTTCTAAGGATATTTTCTTGCCAGGGAAGAAATATACAAGTCCTGGATAGACCGACAGAGAGTATCTCCAGTAGTCCATTTTTCTTGTAGGCTCAACTCCGCCTGTATTCTTGGCCTTTTCCCAGGTATAGGTAGGACCTAGCTCCGTGTGCAAAAACACAGCCCAACGCTCACCCAGGAATTTGTATTTACGGACAAAAGGAAGCACGGCGAGGGATTGCCTTTGAAATCGACCTTTGTATGAGCTATTGGTCTGAGAATTAGTAAATTTATTGCTACTCCAAGAAAGATTATAGCGGCTGCCTAATCCCCATACGGTAGTTGGGTTAGCAAACTTTCCCCATTGTACTTCGGGAGCGATGGCATGGCTGCCATAATTCTGTTTCGAATCGAAGCCGAAGGGATGACTTCGGCCTATTTGCCCATTAAAACCCACCGTGCCGCCCCAGTAGGTGGTGCCCTTTTGAGCCTGGGCTTGCGCCGGAATCCAGCCGCTCAGGCTAACCAGAATTCCCCAAAGAAAAAGTTTTTTCATGTTTTATGGTTTGGATTTGAGAAAGCAAGGTACTGATATTAGTAACCGTATTTCATGACTTAACTTTTTTTAAGAAAATTATGATTCGGGTACCTGGTATTATTGGTAAATATATACTTTAAGTTATTGTTTTTCAGGATTAAATAGACGAAAATGCGTGTCTTTTTCTTGCTTTTATAACCGCAAGCGTAACGCATAAAAAAACCCCTTAAGCCTGCCTTTATCAGCATCGTCTCATTGGTCGGAATTATAGAAGTATACCCCGGTAGTAAATGGAAGTGAATACGTATTTGTGTTCTGCAGAATAGAAAACAGGTGTGCGCTACTGAGAGGCTAAAAAAGCAGAAAGGTACCTTGGGAAGATTCAACTTCCCCAAGGTACCTTTCTATCCTATTTACGTATCTACCCTACCTACTCCCTACTTTGCCTCTTGTCCAACTGCCCAGGTAGCGATTTGCTGCACTAGTACTTCGTTGATTCGGACGTAGCTTTCGTGGGTCCAGCCTGCGATGTGGGGTGATAGTACTACCCGTGACGAATTGCGGAAGTAGTCGAATGTTTCTTGTTGCAGGTTGGTAAGTTGACTTAGTTTCTCGTTTTCCAGTACGTCAAGGCACACGCCTAGAATTTTGCCATCTTTCATCGCTTGCACCACAGCTTCGGAATTCACAATCTCTCCGCGTGACACATTGATGAGATAAAAAGGTTTGTGAAAGCCTGAAATGAACGACTCATTGACCATATTTCGGGTGAGGTCGGTGAGCGGAATGTGTAGGCTGAGTATATCAGCTTCGCGCTGAATATCGGCCAGGGTAGCTTCTCGGGCGTACTGATCGGAGTAGTACTCACGGTACTTGTCGTAGGCTAGCACCCGGCAGCCAAAACCACTGAGTCGCTGCGCGGTGGCGGTACCGTTGTTACCATAGCCGATCAATGCCACGGTTTTGCCCATCAGTTCTACCCCCCGGTTGCCTTCCCGGTCCCAGATCGCCTGCCGCACTTCCCGGTCGGCGCGGTTGAGATTGTTGAACAACATCAGCAGCATACCCACCGTATGCTCGGCTACGGCATCGCGGTTGCCTGATCCGGCATGAAACAGCGTAATGCCCAATCGATGCGTAGCAGTGTCGTCGATCAGGTCGAGCCCAGCCCCGGCTCGGGCAATGAACCGTAGACGGGTAGCCTGGGTCAAGAGTTCTTCGTCAATCCGGGTTTTGCTACGGATAATCAAGCCGTCGTATTGGGCCAGGCAGGAAATAATATCGTCGCGGCGGAAATCAGGATGATAGTCGTAGGTCCAGCCTTGCGATTCGAGCATCGCAAAAAGCGAGGGATGCATTTGATCGGCAATCAGTATTTTCATGGGAGCAGGGGATTTTTCGTAACTTGCCCGTTAGTATAAGTACAAAAGTCGCGGATAGTTGTGTAAAAAGCGTACCTGTGATTAGCTATTAACCCATACCAACTGACTGCTAACATATTTAAATCCTTGGATTACAAATCTTTGTGTATGCTACAAGGTGTCAGAATATTATTTTCTTCTTTGAAGCTAAAAGCCATCGGCCAATAGCAATCAGTATTTTATCAAATGAGTGAACTACAAAATGACAAGCCGGTAATCGGCATAAGCATGGGCGACTATAACGGCATTGGGCCGGAAGTAGTCCTGAAAGCATTAGAAGGAAATCAGCTGACGAGGCAATGTACCCCCATCATTTATGGATCATTGCGCGTATTGAACCGCTATCGCCAGTTGCTCCAGATGAAAGACTGGAACCTTCAGTCGATCCAAAAGCCCGAACAGGCCAAATCTAAAAACACCAATGTGATTACCTGCTGGAACGACCATCAGACCGAAGTAGAACCAGGGAAAATTACTTCCGAAGCGGGTAAAGGTGCCTACGCGGCCCTAAAACGCGCTACCGAAGACCTGAAAGCCGGGCGCATTGCTGCACTGGTTACGGCTCCAATCAACAAGGATACCATGCAGAGTGAGGAGTTCAAGTTTCCCGGTCATACCGAGTTTTTGGCTCAGGCTTTTGATATCAAGGAGGCGCTTATGTTTATGGTAGCGGGTGATTTTCGGGTAGGTGTCCTGACGGGCCACATACCACTCGAAAAGGTACGTTCACAAATCACCAGCGAAAAGCTTACCGCCAAAATACAGCAAATGCTGCATTCGCTGCGGGGCGATTTCGGCATTGCCAAGCCACGTTTGGCTGTGCTGGGACTCAATCCACACGCAGGTGAAAATGGCTTGCTGGGCCGGGAAGAACTGGATGTGATTGGTCCGACGCTGCTTCGCTTTCGTGAGAAAGGCGAACTGGTATTCGGGCCATTTCCGGCCGATGGTTTCTTTGCAGCTTCCACCTACAAGCAGTATGATGCCGTACTAGCCATGTACCACGATCAGGGGCTGATTCCTTTTAAAACAATTGCTTTCAATTCGGGGGTTAACTTCACGGCGGGCCTACCTGCTGTGCGTACTTCGCCCGACCACGGTACGGCCTACGACATTGCCGGGAAGAACCTAGCCGAACCCGGTTCGATGCTCGAAGCTATCTACCTGGCTTGCGATGTGTCGCGCTACCGGCTGGAAGCGGCAGAACTGGCTAAAAACGCGCTGGTCTCTACGCCCCAGGCTTCCGAAAGCCAGGCCCCTGGTAAAGCGCAGAAGTCGAATCGCCGCTAGGGTAGGGTGTTGATTTGTTGATTGGTGTATAGGTTGGTATATCGATACATATCCCGAAAACAGCCTGCACTCATTGGAAACAGCCATTCGATAGTCTCACAAATCCACACACCCACTGTCTCACAGTTCAACAATTACACAAATAAACAAATCAACACTTTTTTCATGCTCAAATCCATGACTGGCTACGGAACAGCTACCCTCGATTCCGATTCTCTTTCCGTAACCGTTGAAATCAAAACCCTGAATTCTAAATTCCTGGATATCTACTGCCGTATTCCGCGCCAATACTCCGAGCGCGAAATCGAGATCCGGAACTTGCTTACGCAGGTGCTGGAGCGGGGCAAAGTAGAACTGAACCTGACGATACAGGCCAAGGGTACCGGCGCGGGAAGCACGGTGGTAAATCGCCCGCTGGTAGAGGC
>Ga0114915_1001164_pt1 | contig 11476 bp, 9 predicted proteins | sample MalvirAntarct_55_FD_87288 | JGI IMG/M metagenome (GOLD analysis project Ga0114915, IMG submission 87288) | Marine viral communities from the Global Malaspina Expedition - Malaspina viral metaG Antarct_55 | ecosystem: Environmental > Aquatic > Marine > Oceanic | place: South Georgia Island...
GAACATATAGCGGATGTTGTTGTAAAAGATAAAGTATCTTGGCGTTTACACTTATTAATTTTGATGTTAATTATTCTGTTTTTAATAATTGGCTTGTTATATAAATCAGACATGACCCAATGGTGGCAACAATATTATCAGCAAGCTGAGCCTGAAGTGCTCACAACGGCAATTTCGGTTAAGCAAATACAGCAGCCATTAGCGAATAGCGAAAATAGCGTTATTGCAGCGCCACCTAACTTACCTGCAAGCACAGTTGAGCTACAAACACCGCATAATGATGTGCCTGCAATTATGCAAAGTCTGACTGCGAAGCAAACAACTCCCAGCTCTAAAAATACACCATCGGTAGAGCCAAAGATATTAGCAGCGCAGCCACACAGTAATATTTCAGCTCAGGTTGAGAGCAAAATACTCACAGGTAATGCATGGTACTTACAACAGCCAGACACAAATACAGTTATTCAATTATTAGCGATTACTCAGCAACAAGTCAGTGCTGAATTTATTAACCAGCATAAACTACAAAAAGTAGCGCATACCTATCAAACTAAAAGAAACAATAAAACTTGGTGGGTGGTAACAGTGGGTAGTTTTACTGATATGAATGCTGCAAAGTTAGCTATGAGCGCTTTGCCTGCAGAGGTTAAAATAAATAAGCCTTTCTATAAAAAAATAAGCAAAATAAAACAAGAAATTGTATTAGTTGATCAGTAAACTAAGCAACTTTAGTGTAAAATCGCGCAACACCAGATTGAAGTAAAGAGCCAATGCAGCAAAAGAGTAGAGCCTTCCTTAAATGGGCTGGCGGAAAATACAGTCTAGTTGAAGATATTAACGCGCGACTAAAGCAAGCTAGCCAGCAGGCTGATACTTTGGTTGAACCTTTTGTTGGTGCCGGCTCAGTGTTTTTAAATAGCGATTTTAAACACTACATTCTTAATGATATTAATGCCGATTTAATTAATTTATACAAAGAACTTAAAAACTCGCCCGATGAGTTTATAAGTGATGCTAAAAAGCTGTTTGTGGATTTAAATAATCATCCCGACGCTTACTACGAATACCGCGTGCAATTTAATCAAAGTAGCGATATATACGAACGCGCAATGCTGTTTTTATATATGAATAGACACGGTTATAACGGGCTTTGTAGGTATAACTTAAAGGGTATTTTTAATGTACCTTTTGGTAAATACAAAAAGCCGTATTTTCCCGAAAAAGAAATGTACTTTTTTGCTAAAAAAGCGCAACAGGCTACGTTTACCTGCCTTGATTACGATGACATTTTTAAACTAGTACCTAAAAATGCAGTTATTTATTGTGATCCACCGTATGTGCCTTTAAGTAAAACAGCCTCGTTTACCTCGTATGCTAAGGGCGGTTTTAATTTAGATGATCAAGCAAATTTAGCAAATTTAGCCGAGCAAGCGGCGTTTGAAAATGACACTCCAGTGCTTATCTCTAACCATGATACGGTATGGACGCGTAAAATTTATAGCCAAGCCACATTAGATCAAATTCAGGTAAAGCGTACTATTAGCCCAAAAGGCGGATCGCGTAATAAAGTGAGCGAAATAATGCCTATGTACTTACCACCGAAACAACAATCGCGTAAATCGAAATAATAAAAACAATAAAAAGCATAATAGCTATTATGATAATGCTAACTGGCGAGTGGTGTTTAAAATCTGCGTGGCGTTTATTGTTAGATTGCACCCCAAAAAATGCAGCAAGTACACTTTGTAAGGCGCTAAAAAATTGTCGCATGTTTAAAATGATGGTTTTAAAGAGGGAAGCTTTTTAGAATCACCAGAGCTTGTAAGTAACTCTAATAAATCTAAATAATGAAACTGTGCACTGCGGCTATCGCCTGTTATCCATGAAGACCAAGACGATTCATCTACTATTTTAAGGCAAGCACTTACAGCTGTATCTGTAGAAGTTGTTTGTTTTTGCTGGCAATTGTTAATTGCCGTTAAATCTTGCTCAGAACTTGAGATAAAATTTAACGCTCCAACAAACAAAAATGCTGACGCCATTAATATCCCTGTTTTAAAAGCACGCATGATTTAAACCTAATAATTTGATCCTTTTTTAAGCATAACAAAAATTGCTTAAATAACAAACTTAAATTTTAGCATTAGCTTCTAAAGTCGAATAAAAATAAAGGCTTATCAATAATCTTTATTTTTATTAAGCCATTATATTTGTCGCGATTACTTGGGTAACATCATTAATTAAGTTACATTAACGCAATATATTATTCATTGTCGGATTAACTATGTTGAACCCAGAAAAAAAATACTTAATAGCCCCTTCTATTTTATCTGCTGATTTCGCTAAACTAGGTGAAGATGTTGATAGTGTACTTGCTGCGGGTGCCGATGTGGTTCACTTTGACGTGATGGATAATCACTATGTGCCTAACTTAACTATTGGCCCTATGGTGTGTAAAGCGCTTAGAAATTACGGTATTAAAGCGCCTATTGATGTGCATTTAATGGTTAAACCGGTTGATAGCCTTATTCCTCAGTTTGCCGAGGCCGGTGCTTCAATTATTACCTTTCATCCAGAAGCCAGTGAGCATATTGACCGCACATTACAATTAATAAAAGATCATGGCTGCCAAGCTGGTTTAGTGTTTAATCCAGGTACTAGCTTGAGCTTTCTTGATCATGTGATGGATAAAATTGATGTTATTTTAATTATGTCGGTTAATCCAGGGTTTGGTGGACAAAGCTTTATTGCGCATACTTTAGAAAAACTACGCCAAGCAAAACAACGTATTGTAGAATCGGGTCGCAATATACGCTTAGAAGTTGATGGCGGAATAAAAGTCGATAACATTGCCGCTGCTGCAGAGGCAGGAGCTGATATGTTTGTAGCGGGTTCAGCCATTTTTAACCAGCCAAATTACCAAGAAGTTATCGATCAAATGCGTGAGCAATTAGGAAGTGTTAAATAATGAAGTACGACCTAGCCCTGTTTGATTTAGATGGCACCTTAGTAGATAGTGTATACGATTTATACATAGCACTTAATCTTACTTTGAGCGACTTAGCATTTCCGATTGTTAGCCAGCGCTTAGTAGAAAGCTGGGTTGGCAATGGTATAGAAGTATTAGTAAAACGCGCACTGAGTGGCGAAATGCAAATAAGTGAGCATTTAGATAAAGCACTTAGCGATAAAGCATTTTCATTATTTTACCAACATTATGAACAGCAAGTAGGTGAATATAGCGTACTTTACCAACATGTTGAAACTGGGCTTGCTGCCCTACGTGGTATGCCCAAGGCATTGATCACTAATAAAGATCGTTTATTTACCGAAAAATTACTGGATAAGTTAGCCTTAACGAGTCATTTTGAGCTAATAATTTGTGGTGATGACATGGCTAAAAAGCCATCAGCAGAGCCGTTGTTATTTGCCTGTAATAAACTAAATGTTGAGCCCAGTAAAGCGATTATGATTGGCGACTCTAAAAGCGATATACTAGCTGCCAATGCAGCTAAAATTGACGTTATTGCACTGAGCTATGGTTATAATCAAGGTGAAAACCTTAAGGACTATAATCCACAGTACCTATGCGATAACTTCTTAGATATAATACCTGTTCTTACACAGCGCTAAGTGCTGTTAATTAAGCAAAATAAAGGAAAATCATGAGTAAACCAGTAGTTTTAAGTGGCGTGCAGCCAACCGGTGGTATGACAATAGGCAACTATGTTGGCGCTATTAACCAGTGGCTAAAGTTACAGGAAGACTATGATAGCTACTTTATGCTTGCAGATCTTCACGCAGTAACTGTGCGTCAAGACCCTGAATTACTTCGCTCGCGCGTTTTAGATGGTGTAGCGCTTTATACTGCTTGTGGTATTAACCCAGAAAAAGCCGCGTTATTTGTGCAATCGCAAGTACCAGAGCATGCACAACTTGCTTGGGTATTAAACTGTTATGCACAAATGGGCGAACTTAATCGTATGACCCAGTTTAAAGATAAGTCGGCAACGCACGCGCACAATATTAACGTGGGCTTATTTGCTTACCCAGTATTACAAGCGGCCGATATTTTATTATACCAAGCAGAGCAAGTGCCGGTAGGGGAAGATCAAAAGCAACACCTTGAACTAACCCGCGATATCGCAACACGTTTTAACAACCTGTATGGCGAGGTGTTTAAAATACCTCAAGCGTATATTCCAGAGTTTGGCGCGCGAGTAATGAGTTTGCAGGATCCGCTGAAAAAAATGTCTAAGTCTGATGAAAATCTAAATGGTTTTATTATGATGTTAGATGAGCCAAAAAAGATTGAGAAAAAACTGAAAAAAGCAGTTACCGATTCAGACGAACAAGCGCGTATTTACTTTGACCGAGCTGAAAAGCCTGGAGTGTCAAACTTACTTACCTTGTTAAGTGTGGCAACTAAACGTTCAATTGAGGATTTAGTGCCAGAGTACGAAGACAAAATGTACGGCCATCTGAAAAAAGACACTGCAGATGCTGTAGTGGCAATGATTGAGCCAATTCAAGCGCGTTTTAAAGAGATCAGAGAAGATCAAACACTCCTTAATAACATCATGAAGCGTGGCGCAGAAAAAGCCAGCAGCCAAGCCGAAGGTACGTTAAAAGCTGTGTACGATGCACTTGGTTTTATTCCTCGCGGTTAAACCTTGCTAGTTAAAATGCTCAATAAAAATGCCGCTTTATTTATAAAGCGGCATTTTTGTTTTATTAGTGTATTTGGCGGTTAATAAAAGAAGTTAACCACCAAATACACAAAAAAATGAATAGCTACCCAGCTAAGCTGCACTCGTTATTTAAGCAGTTCTTTTAAATAACGGCCAGTATGCGAGCGCTCACACTCGGCTACTTGCTCAGGTGTACCTGCAATGAGTATTTCACCACCGCCAGCTCCGCCTTCAGGGCCTAAATCGATAACCCAATCTGCGGTTTTAATAACATCGAGGTTATGCTCAATAACAACAATAGTATTACCGTGATCGCGCAAGCGATGAAGTACAACAAGCAGCTGTTCAATATCGGCAAAGTGTAAGCCTGTTGTTGGTTCATCAAGTATGTATAGCGTTTTACCGGTATCGCGTTTTGACAGCTCGCGGGCTAATTTAACTCGCTGTGCTTCACCGCCCGAAAGCGTTGTAGCTGCTTGGCCTAAACGAATGTACGATAAACCTACGTCCATCAGGGTTTTAAGTTTGCGTGCAATGGCCGGTATTTTATCAAAGTAGTCGTGGGCATCTTCCACTGTCATGTCGAGTACTTGATGAATATTTTTACCTTTATACAGTACTTCAAGGGTTTCGCGATTATATCGTTTACCCTTACATACGTCGCACGGCACGTACACATCAGGTAAAAAGTGCATTTCTACCTTAATTACGCCATCGCCTTGGCAAGCTTCACAGCGTCCGCCTTTAACGTTAAAGCTAAAGCGACCTACTTTATAACCACGAGAGCGCGACTCTTGCGTACCGGCAAATAATTCACGAATACCAGTAAAAATACCAGTATAAGTAGCCGGGTTAGAGCGTGGTGTGCGGCCAATGGGGCTCTGATCAATGTCGATCACTTTATCAAAATGCTCAAGCCCTGAAATTGATTTATACGCAGCAGCTTCGGCAGTTGTTGCGCCATTTAATTCAGTATGCGCAAGCTTAAATAAGGTGTCGTTTATGAGCGTAGATTTGCCCGAGCCAGACACACCTGTTACACAGGTCATTAAGCCAAATGGAATTTTTAAATCAACATTTTTTAAGTTGTTACCAGTAGCACCAAATAACTCCAGCCATTTGTCGTTAGTGGGGTGGCGTAATTTAGGTATTTCTATTCTACGTACACCGGATAAAAACTGCCCAGTAACCGATTCTTTACAGGCTAAAATATCGTCGCGAGTACCTTGGGCAATTATATGCCCGCCATGCACACCAGCACCTGGGCCAATATCAATAATGTGATCGGCTGCGCGAATGGCATCTTCGTCGTGCTCAACCACAATGACCGTGTTACCTAAATCGCGTAAATGCACCAATGTTTTTAATAATCGGTCGTTATCGCGCTGATGCAAACCAATTGATGGCTCATCCAGTACATACATAACACCCACTAGGCCTGCGCCAATTTGGCTTGCAAGGCGAATACGTTGTGCTTCACCGCCCGAAAGCGTATCGGCACTTCTATCGAGTGAGAGGTAGTTTAAACCCACGTTAATTAAAAACGATAAACGGTCGCGAATTTCTTTTAATATTTTTTCAGCTATTTGGCCTCTTTGTCCGGTTAGTTTTAACCCTTCAAAAAAGTCCATTGCTTCACCAATACTCATATGAGTAATAGTGGGTAAGTTAGTTTGGCCAATAAATACATGGCGCGACTCTTGGCGTAAACGCGAGCCATGACAGCTAGGGCAGGCCTGGCTGGTTTGATACTTTGCTAGTTCTTCACGTACCGAGTTTGATTCAGTTTCACGGTAGCGACGGTACATATTATTAAGTACCCCTTCAAACTCGTGATTACGGGTAATTAAATCGCCGCGGTCGTTACGGTAGCTAAAGGCTATTTTAGTAGTGTCTGAGCCTTCTAAAATGATTTTTTGCGAGGTTTTATCTAAATCCTGATATGGCACATCTAAATCAAAATTATAATGCTGCGCAACGGCTTGTAGCATTTGGTAATAATAAAAACTGCGTTTATCCCAGCCTTTAATTGCGCCACCGGCCAAGCTTAGTTCAGGGTTTTGTACTACGCGGTTTGGATCAAAATATTGGCGTACGCCTAGGCCGTCACAGCTTTGGCATGCTCCGGCTGGATTGTTAAACGAAAACAATCTTGGCTCTAACTCGGTCATGGCATAGCCACAAGTAGGGCAGGCAAAATTAGCCGAAAACAGCATTTCTTCTGCGCTGCTGTCATCCATATAAGCTATGTTAGCCACGCCACCCGACATTTCTAATGCAGCTTCAAATGACTCAGCTAAACGCTGTTGTTGGCCATCTTTTACTTTAAAGCGGTCTACAACTACTTCTATAGTATGTTTTTTATGTAGATCAAGTGGCGGTGGATCCGATAGGTCACATACTTCGCCATCAATACGGGCACGAATGTAGCCTTGGCTCGCCAATTGCTCAAGGAGCTTAACATGCTCACCTTTACGCTCTTTTATTACCGGTGCAAGCAACATGAGTTTACTGCCCTCAGGCAGAGCTAAAACAGTATCGACCATTTGGCTAATAGTTTGTGCGGCTAACGGTAGGTCGTGAGTTGGGCAACGCGGTTCGCCCACGCGGGCAAACATTAAACGTAAATAGTCATAAATTTCGGTAATCGTACCCACAGTCGATCGCGGGTTGTGCGATGTTGACTTTTGCTCAATAGAAATAGCCGGAGAAAGACCTTCAATATGATCTACATCGGGTTTTTCCATCAGTGACAAAAACTGCCTTGCATACGCAGAAAGTGATTCAACATAACGACGCTGCCCCTCTGCATACAAAGTATCAAATGCAAGCGAAGACTTACCCGAACCAGATAGGCCAGTAATAACAATTAGCTTATCACGTGGGATGGTTAGGCTGATGTCTTTTAAATTGTGCGTGCGGGCGCCTCGGACTTCAATGTTTTCCATGCTATCTCGTCTATTACCAAAATTATTTGTCCAGTATCGCATAATACGTAACATTATTAATCTATGATCAATGAAAAATCCTTACTTATGACGATTAATTATTAGTAAGCTTATGGTAGAATCTCAGCCTAAATTTTCCACACAGTAAGATCACGCAAATAATGACCGCATCTTCACTTAATTCACGAGAAAAACGCGCTGCTATATCGCTAGCTAGTGTGTTTGCATTTAGAATGCTCGGCTTATTTATGCTGATGCCTGTATTAGCTATTTATGGCCAATCATTGGAGGGCTTTTCGCCTATCTGGATAGGCTTTGCTATTGGCGCGTATGGTTTAACCCAAGCGGTATTGCAAATACCTATGGGTCGATTGTCTGATAAAATTGGCCGTAAAAAGGTTATTGTTGGCGGCTTACTAATGTTTGCGCTGGGCTCGGTAATAGCGGCATTAGCCGATTCAATTCAAATGGTTACAGTTGGGCGTGCGTTACAAGGTATGGGCGCTATAGCCAGTGCATTACTGGCGTTTGCTTCCGATTTAAGCCGCGATGAACAACGCCCCAAAGTAATGGCTGTTATTGGTATGAGCATAGGCATGAGCTTTGCGTTTGCTATGTTACTTGGGCCAATCGTTGCTGCCTCGTGGGGTATTTCGGGGGTATTTTGGTTAACCGCAATATTAGCTATGGTCGGCATATTTATAGTGACTATGCTAGTACCTAACGCGGTTAATAAAGCTCCTAAAGGCGATACGCTCGCCAGCTTTAGCGATATTAAAAAATTGATTAAACACCCGCAGCTAGCGCGCTTAAATGCGGGCGTATTACTATTACATTTAACCCTCACTACTATTTTTGTAGTGTTACCGAGTCAGCTTATTAAAGATGGCTTAGTGGCCGATAATCACTGGCATTTATATATCCCAGTATTATTTTTAGCTTTTTTATTAATGGTGCCTATTATGATAATCGCCATTAAAAAAGAGAAAGAAAAGCAGGCATTTATTGGCTCCGTTATACTGTTAATGTTGAGCATGCTGGCTATGTCGGTATGGGTTAACAGTATTGTAGGTATTGCTGTTTGTATGCTGTTGTATTTTGTTGCATTTAACTTTTTAGAAGCCACCATGCCAGCGCTAGTATCGCGTATTGCACCAGCAAGCCAAAAAGGTTCTGCCATGGGTGGGTATTCTACTAGCCAGTTTTTAGGTGCCTTTTTAGGCGGTATGCTTGGCGGTTATGTAGCACAAACCACAACAACGCAAGCGGTGTTTGCGGCAGCGGCACTTGTTGGGTTAATATGGCTTATTATTGCGTGGAAAATGCAAGTCCCACCCAAAAGTAAAGTTATTAGCTTAATGACCAAATTAGACTCAGAAGAGCAGGCACAGTCGCTTGCTTCTCTGTTAGTTGCTTTACCTGGCGTAATAGAAGCAACTGTAGTGCGCGACGAAAGCCGCAGCTACTTAAAGATTAATGATAAAGAATTTGACCTAGACCAAGCACGTAAAGTAGCTGGTTTAATCTAACGTTTATAGGAGATAGTTCCATGGCACGCGGTGTGAACAAAGTAATTTTGGTTGGTAATTTAGGACAAGATCCTGAAGTACGTTATATGCCTAACGGCAACGGTGTAGCAAATATCACCTTAGCAACTTCAGATAGCTACAAAGACAAAAACACTGGCCAAATGGTTGATAAAACTGAGTGGCACCGTGTGGTATTTTTTGGCAAGTTAGCAGAAATTGTTGGTGAATATTGCCGTAAAGGTTCACAAATTTATGTTGAAGGTAAACTTCAAACACGTAAATGGACTGACCCACAAGGCCAAGAAAAATACACGACTGAAATTGTAGTTGACGGTTTTACCGGCCAAATGCAAATGTTAGGGAGCCGTGGTGGCGACCAGCAAGGTGGGCAACAAAGTGGTGGTTACCAAGGTAATCAATCACAAGGCGGACAGCAAAGTGGTGGTTATCAAAATAACCAATCACAAGGCGGCCAACAAAGTGGTGGTTACCAAAGCAACCAGGGGCAAAATAACCAACAGCAAGGCGGTTATACTCCACAACAGCAGTCTGCACCAGCAGCACAGCCACAGTCGGCTCCTACACCACAACAAAATAACCAATATCAGCAGCCACAAGGTGGTTTTGCACCACAGCAAAGCAGTGCACCACAACAGCAAGGTGGCTTTGCTCCTAAACCGCAAAATGCTCCACAAGGCGGCGCGTCTAACCCAATGGAACCAACCATTGATTTTGACGACGACATACCATTCTGAGGAATACATAAATAGAATATAGAGTGTCAATTTAGGCATTTAATATTATCTAAACCCAGCGTAACTGCTGGGTTTTTTGTTTTTAAAATGAGGTTTTAAATAGAGTTCAGGGTAGGTTAATATTATTAAAGCGATTGATATTGATAATAGTTTGCATTAACATGCGCCTTCGGTTTTTATCTGAGAAATAGGCATGTCTCTTAAACGTTTAGCTTTAGTAATAATCTTTGCAGCATTAGCGCTCACTGGTTGCGGAGCTAACTCAGCGCCTATTTTTTCACAAGCCAGTTACCAAATCCAACTAAACGAAGACAGTGTTGCAAGCTTAATGGTTGCTGCAACCGATGCAGAAAACGACCTTCTGACATTTTATTTAGCAAATGCTGCGGCTAACGGCGCAGTTGCTGTTAATGCTAATAGTGGTCATATTAGCTATACCCCCAAAGCCAATTTTAATGGCGAAGATAGCTTTCAGGTTGCAGTATCTGATGGTGGAAACCTAACTACTAGTCGTGTGCTGGTAGTTGTTACAGCAATTAATGATGCACCGGTTATTCATACCGATAAAGTGATTGTGAGCGGTGGTGAAATTAAACGCGGCAAAGTTAATGTATCCGATGTAGATAACGACCCCCTCAGCTATAGTATTTCACGCCCAGCCGAGCATGGCACTTTGCTAATTAACGCTAGCAATGGCGAAATTAGTTACCAAACTACACGCCTAGAAAATCAAGAGGATAGTTTTGAGCTAACGGTTGCAGATGGCAATGGCGCTGTGGTGAGTAAAAACTTAATTATAACCACTAATTTGTCGACTAATGCTGATCGCGCTTATTACTACTATGCCAGTGATGAATCGCATTTAAAGCAGGCGGAGTTACTTGCAAGCGAGTTACAAAATGATATTAATCTAAGCGCAATAAATGCATCGCTTGCAGTAGGTTATGCACAAGCTGGATTAAATAGTGAAGTTACACGTTTAACCTCGGTTGATAAAATAGCGCGTAATAATATACGCGCTATTGCCTTGTTAGAGGTAGCTACCTTATATAGTAAGCAAGGCAATAACGAGCAGGGTAATGAACTGCGTTTAACAGCAAAAAACCTTTATGCAGAGTACGTTGCAGCCAAAGGAATTAGTGCCTTTAATAGTGAGGATCAGCGTTTTTATAATGATTTAGCTTTGTCTTACTTACAGGCGGGTGAGTCTGAATTGGCAAGTGTTAGTTTTAATATTCTCGATATTTTATTTAGCTCAGCGCTTGGAGAGGAGCAAACAACGCAAGCCTTGTTACTTTTTTTTGGTTATCGCGACCGAGTAGAGGATGTGGTTAATAATTGGCGTCAATCTCGAAACCAAGCCGACTACGATTATGCACTTAGTATGGCCGATAGGTTGTATCGTTATGCCAATATGATTGGCTACAGTTATGTAAAAAATAATAAAAATGGCAATCAAGGAAAACCCTATTTTAGCTCACGCCAAGCAGCGCTGAGTAATGTTATGGCAAACTACCTGGCGTTAAATGCAACACAAAAAGCCAAGTCAGTAC
>Ga0114915_1001166_pt1 | contig 11471 bp, 3 predicted proteins | sample MalvirAntarct_55_FD_87288 | JGI IMG/M metagenome (GOLD analysis project Ga0114915, IMG submission 87288) | Marine viral communities from the Global Malaspina Expedition - Malaspina viral metaG Antarct_55 | ecosystem: Environmental > Aquatic > Marine > Oceanic | place: South Georgia Island...
CTAACAGGCATAGCATCTACATCACAATAAATACCGCCATAGTCCCTTAAAAGCAACATTCTTACTCTATCAGTGATAAATGCCCATTTATATAAGTCTGGGTCTTTAATATAATTTTGTAAATAAGGATCGTCTTTGTATACTTTTGTGAAGATTTCATTCCCCCATATTTTTACATCCCAGTCTGGATGTAAGTCTTTCATTTTTTGTGTAAATTGTTTACAGTGTTCTGGCATTTCCCTTTCGCCAACCCATATTTGGTGAATGATTTTAGGGATTTGGATTTTACTTTCCATACAAATTATTAAGTTTTAGTTTAATATAATATTTCCTACTAATTATATAACCTTCTCATAAAATGTTTAGGTAAAAATGTACGATTTATCTAGGCCCTCTTGGATCTTCTGGATCGTTGTCTCCAATTCCTCCATCTCCACCGCCTTCGCAAATTCCACTGCCCATTATTGAATAATTGAACCACTCTTCTACGGTTGCTTGGTATGGATTAGTAGTGATAAGTACTACTTGATCGTCCCAATTAGTTGTATAACTAGATCCTTGGAAGAATCTACTAGAACTTCTAAATTTTCTTGACGGACCACCTTCACATAGGGTTCCATTTGCAAACCAATATAGAGGTTCTTCAGTTGCATTAGTTGCATTAGTTGCTTTCGTTCCTATAGTAGCAAGAGTTGGTTCTAACGTCGGTTCCGTTCTTAGGGTTGTTGCTGCAGTTGCTAAAGTTGTTGCTGCAGTTGCTAAAGTTGTGGCTGCAGTTGCTTTCGTTGTGGCTGAAGTTGCATCAGTCGGTGCTTCCGTCGCTTCCGTTCTTAGGGTTGTCGCTGCTGTCGCTGCAGTCGCTGCAACTCCAGATCCAGTGATTGTAACAGTAGCATTACTATTAGAATTCGGTATCGTATAATCTAATGTCCATGATTGGCCTGCATTTGAACCTATTGATGGAGTACCGCCAGCTAAGTTTGTATTTGTTGAAGCAATACTATTAATCGATGCGGACACATATCCACTAACTGGCATGTAATATAAAGTTTTCGTACCGGTTGCACCTGGGGCTCCAGTAAATGAATCTTGGTTATATGTTGTATAACCAGCGCCTGAACCAGATGTAACAGATGCTTCTAGGTTAAGCTGAGAATCTCTATACTTAACTGTTAAAGTTCTTTGTATAATCGCTGTATTACCTCTAATTTCAACTTCTGCAATTCTATTTGAACTCCCACCAGTTACAGTAATTGAAATAGATCCAGCAGCATTGACTGATGCCACTGCTGTTGCGTTATTACTAGATGATGTTGGACCGGAAGTATAATAGTATCCACTAGATAATGATATAGCTTCAGTAAATGTGTGTTGTGCTCCTACTGCTAATGTCGCTGTTAAAATTTTAACACCTTCGGCATTTGCACCAACAATTGATGCATTAGGAACCGCATCTCCTAATGATACTGTATATAAATAAGTATTTAAAGTTTGACTTCCTTCTACAGCTACAGTTGCAGTACCTCCACCAGATGGCATTACTGTTTTAACAGTAAGTGTCGTTCCTGATTTAGTTACTGTTACTGCTGCATTATTAGATGTTATTTTATCAATAACATAAGATGTATTAGCATCTGTACTTGTTAATGTTTTAACTGTATTAATTGTTTGACCCGCAGTACCTGTTACAGTAATTGGCTCACCATAAGTTTCATCACTAGTGAAATCATCGGTAAATGTAATTTCCATGCTATATGTTGATGGTACACTGCTTCCTGCAACAGTTACTGTTGCTGAATCTCCACCTGATGGCATTGAAACTACACCATACACCTCTCCTGCTCCTGCTCCACTGCCGATACTAACATAAGTACTAGGACTTACTGAATTTTCACTATAATCTATTGTATATGATGCAATATTTGCCCCTGCTGTTAAATCTGCATGCCAATTAAAAGTTTGTCCAGTATAACCAGTATATGTTTGTGTTTGATCTCCGCTAATTACTGAAACTCCAGTAATTGAATCTGTTACTGTTAAAACAAAATTGTAATCTGGTTGATTAACTTGTCCATCTAGAAATATTTCAGCAACACCACCGCCTGATGGCATTGCAAATGTACCGCTAACAGAAGAATCATTTACAACTATATTAGGTCCTATTGCATTTTGAGCCGCTGTGCTTGAATAAGTATCTATATAACTTGTTACATCTATGCTATAATCTGTTGGATATGGATTTAAATCTAAACCAAAACTATGTGAAGAACCAACTGTACCTGAAAAGGTATATAGTTGAGCTCCAGTTTTTGTTGGATATGCAGATGCTGCATTTAACCAAAAGGCTTCAGGGTTTGTTCCAGTAATAGCTATTGCTCCGGATGGTGATTGAGCAACACCGCCTGCATCTAATCCATCTGGTTCATCACCAATTACAATTACTTTCATACTGTAACCAACGTTATCCAGTTTGGCAGAAAGTACAATAGTAAATTCTGCATCTTGAGTCATAGGACCTGCAATTTGGAATTCATGTTGCGCTAAATCAGGATTTATATTAGATAATCCAACACCGTTATCTGTAAATGACTTAAAATTTGTAGAAGTTCCAGATTGTGTAGAGTGACCCACAGCACTAATATTCGATATAGAATAATCTGTAGCAGCCTCTATTTCCCATGTTATGACACCATCAGCTCTGTATGAATTAGAAGTAGAGTAATCTCCGGTAAATATAAATGTATTTGCATCAAAATAATTTGGATGATCTGAAGGGATTGGTTTAATATCCCAACTAGCACTTTGTCCAGCTCCTTTAGCTAAATTAACCTTTACTGTATAATTACAAAGATTTTGTGTTGTCCAAGCAGTTCCATTCCAATAATTTGCACGGTTAGCACTAGCGGCAGATGCCATATACCATCCAGTTGCTATTACATCACATGAATATAAATATGTACCGGAACATAGTGATGAAATTGAAGAATTTAAATTAGTAGTCCAAGAGTTAGAATTGTAATTTAGCAAATAAGTAGCAGATCCTGCAGGCTGTGTATCTAATAAACCAGACCATCTATTATGAGTAAACCCTCCGAACGAATCGCTAGTTTGATACAGTACTTGTGCTCCAATAAAGTCTAGATCATCACTTACCTGAGCTGTTGTGGGATTGGAAGTCCAATTAGAATATGTACCATCTGTAATTAAAACTATTAATTTTTGAACCCCTGATCTAAAAAAACCAGCAAAATCATTATTAACTATTTCATGAATAGCCTCAATTCCAGTTGGGTTGCTGTCACCTATTGGCATATCAGCAGTGTTAATTGAATTAAGAGCTTGTGTAAATGAGATTGAATTACCAATACTGCTCATTTTTTCTGCACAAGTAACCAATATTCCGTTTCCATTAATCTTTTGTGCAGCTGGTAGAGAAGTATAAAAATTACTACTACTGTAGTTTAATTCACCCCCGTCGAATAATACCAAACCTAATCTATAATTACCACCTGATGAAGAATTAATAGTACTAACTATACCATTAACACCTGTTTTAACACCCTCTATTGCATTAGACATTGAAGATGTATAATCTACTACAAATACAACATCCATACCCTCAGTACATGTATCTGCGCCTGCAGCGTATGGTGTTTCTGAATTATTTACAATAGTTTGAAGAGATCCGTTATTAGCAAATATTGCCGTCGGAGTTCCGCCTCCATCACATAATACATCGGGAGATGTTGGATGGTACATTACACTCACTTGCTCCGGTGGTTCCGGGCAATTTAAATCGTTTATGAATCTTTTAACCGATAACGCCATGTTGGTAAATTAGTTTATATATTTATTGTTGCCACATTAATGTTGCTGTAAACCCATAAGCGTTAGCACCACCTTCAGTACATTTAATATAAACTGTTTTACTATTAAGTGATGATACATTTACTGAATGAATATAATGTTTTAAATTAGCCGGAATTGTCCATGTTGCTGCTGTTGTAGGTTGGTCTGCTGAATCTACTGCAATTAATTGAAAAGTAGTACCGCCAGTTGATTTTATATTAAACGCACATTCTATTTTTGTTAAATTACCTGTTAAAGCAGTTGGTACGAATACAAATGCCTCTTGGACGTTTGCAGCAACAAATGCTTCATTCCTTGCAATAGGATTTAATGCTATATGTTCATATTGATATGCTGCAGGACCCTGAGCACCTGTTTGACCTTTAGTACCAGTTGCACCTTTATCACCAGCTTCAGTAGAAGCTGCACCAGTTGCACCTTTTTGACCTTTATCACCAGCTTGAGTAGAAGCTGCACCAGTTGCACCTTTTTGACCTTTAAGACCTGTACCAGTTGCACCTTTAATACCATCTACACCAGATAATCCAGAAGATCCATCATCACCACCAGAACCAGATGCACCTTTAAGACCGGTTGCTCCTTTACCTCCACCAGTACCAGAACCACCTTGTGCTCCTTTTTCACCATCATCACCATCAGCACCATCAGCACCATCAGCACCAGGTTCACCTTTTGTACCAGTTGCACCTTTAGTACCATCATCACCAGATGTACCAGAAGTTCCACTTGAACCACCTGCACCTTTTTGACCTTTTTGACCTTTAATACCATCTACACCAGATAATCCAGAAGAACCAGATGTTCCATCATCACCATCACCACCATCAGCACCAGAACCGCCATCAGCACCAGGTGCACCTTTTGTACCAGAGGCACCTTTAATACCATCATCACCCGATGTACCAGATGTTCCACTTGAACCACCTGCACCTTTTTGACCTTTTTCACCTTTTTCACCGTCATCACCATCGCCACCGCCAGTACCAGAACCACCTTGTGCTCCTTTTAGACCAGTGTCACCTTTTAAACCATCTACACCAGATAATCCACTTGAACCACTTGTTCCTGCAGAACCAGATGTTCCGTCTGAACCAGATGTTCCAGATGATCCGTCAGAACCAGAAGTTCCGTCAGATCCAGATGTTCCATCAGAACCAGATGTTCCACTTGAACCTCCTTCACCTTTTTGACCTTTTTCACCTTTTTCACCATCATCACCAGTTGCACCTTTGCCTCCACCAGTACCAGAACCACCTTGTGCTCCTTTTTCACCAGTGTTACCTTTTAAACCATCTACACCAGATAATCCACTTGAACCACTTGTTCCATCTGAACCAGATGTTCCAGATGATCCATCAGAACCAGATGTTCCAGATGATCCGTCAGAACCAGAAGTTCCGTCAGATCCAGATGTTCCACTTGAACCTTCTGTACCAGTTGCACCTTTTTGACCAGCATCACCTTTATCTCCACCAGTACCAGAACCACCTTGTGCTCCTTTTTCACCGATGTTACCTTTAAGACCGTCTACACCAGATAATCCACTTGAACCACTTGTTCCTGCAGAACCAGATGTTCCGTCTGAACCAGAAGTTCCAGATGATCCATCAGAACCAGATGTTCCACTTGAACCAGCATCACCTTTACCTCCACCAGTACCAGAACCACCTTGTGCTCCTTTTTCACCAATAGGTCCTGGATCTCCTTTAATACCATCTACACCAGATAATCCACTTGAACCAGAAGTCCCGGCTGAACCAGAAGTTCCAGAAGTTCCGTCTGAACCAGATGTTCCGTCTGAACCAGATGTTCCAGATGATCCACCAGAACCAGAAGTTCCAGAAGAGCCGTCAGAACCAGATGTTCCATCAGAACCAGAAGTTCCACTTGAACCTCCTTCACCTTTTTGACCTTTAATACCATCTACACCGGATAAACCAGAAGAACCTGAAGTTCCGTCAGAACCAGAAGTTCCACTTGAACCAGCATCACCTTTTAGACCAGCTGTACCAGCACTACCTGTAGCACCTTTTGCACCTTGTGGTCCTTCAATACTACCTACATTATTAAATTGAGTACCATCCCAAACATATAGATTACCATCGATAATATAACCATCTCCATTTGTGTTTCCACTAGTAGGTAAATCACCGACAACATCATAAGTACCTAATATTGTTACTGAAGTACCTGTATTACCTTTATCACCAGATGTTCCAGAAGTTCCACTTGAACCACCTTCACCCTTTTGACCATCGCCACCAGTTTCACCTTTATCTCCTTTAAGACCATCTACACCAGATAATCCACTTGAGCCGCTTGTTCCTGCAGAACCAGATGTTCCGTCTGAACCAGATGTTCCGTCTGAACCAGATGTTCCAGATGATCCGTCAGAACCAGATGTTCCATCAGAACCAGATGTTCCACTTGAACCAGCATCACCGTCACTACCTCTATCACCTTTAACTCCAGATATACCATCTACACCAGATAATCCAGAAGAACCTGAAGTTCCATTAGTACCATCTGCACCAACTAGGGACGCTAACCATTCTGATTCAGTTCCCCCATAATTATTTTGTAATGCAATACCAAATGCACTTAAACCGTCATCTCCATTTTTAGCGAATTGTATTGATAAAATATCGTCTGTACTTACTGAATTTTGTGGAGTTCCAGCAACTGTATCTAATAAAATTCCGACTACGTCGCCAGAAACATTATGTCTTAAAGTACCTCCAATTAAATGAGTAGTATTAGTATTATTAGAACTTTGAATTACTATCCAACCATCTGGATCTGGACTTGCATCATCTGTCCATAATGTTAAGAATGAAGATTGATCTAATCCATGGTGGTCAACTTTGTTAAAATATAACCAAGTCGTGTTTGTAGCAAAGTTTACGCTCATTGACAAATAACCAGCAGCAGGTGTTGTAGTATTACTAGCATCCCATTTCCAGTTTAATCCGCCTCTCCAGCCGTCTGTTCCAGATGTTCCATCAGTACCATCAGAACCAGCATTTGCAGATGCACCATCAGCACCTTTATCTCCTTTTAGACCATCTACACCAGATAATCCACTTGAACCAGATGTTCCAGCAGAACCAGCAGAACCTGCTTCACCGTCTGTTCCGTCAGTACCATCTTGACCAGTAACTCCTTTATCTCCTTTTAGACCATCAACACCAGATAATCCTGAAGAACCAGATGTTCCATCTGTACCACCAGTACCATCAGTCCCGTCTGTTCCGTCTTGACCAATAGGTCCTGGATCTCCTTTTAGACCATCAACACCAGATAATCCTGAAGAACCAGATGTTCCATCAGTTCCATCAGTACCATCAGTACCAGCAGAACCTGCTTCACCGTCTGTTCCGTCAGTACCATCTTGACCAGTAACTCCTTTATCTCCTTTTAGTCCATCAACACCAGATAGACCACTTGAACCTGCACCACCAGCTGTACCATCTGTACCATCAGTTCCGTCAGTACCATCAGTACCATCAGTCCCGTCTTGACCAGTAACTCCTTTATCTCCTTTTAGACCATCAACACCAGATAGACCGCTTGAACCCGAAGTTCCGTCAGTACCAGCAGTACCATCTGTACCATCTGTACCAGCTGTACCATCAGTTCCGTCAGTACCTCCTTGGCCAGTTGCGCCTTTATCTCCTTTTAGACCATCTACACCAGATAATCCAGAAGAACCTGCACCACCAGCTGTACCATCAGTACCATCTGTTCCGTCTGTCCCGTCAGTACCATCAGTACCATCTTGGCCAGTTGCACCTTTATCTCCTTTTAGACCATCAACGCCAGATAGACCACTTGAACCTGAAGTTCCGGCAGTACCATCTGTACCATCTTGGCCAGTTGCACCTTTATCTCCTTGTAAACCATCTACACCAGATAATCCACTTGAACCTGCATCACCATCCGTACCATCAGTTCCGTCAGTTCCGTCAGTTCCGTCTGTTCCACCATCACCCTTTTGACCTTGTAAACCATCTACACCAGATAATCCACTTGAACCTGAAGTTCCATCAGTACCAGCAGTTCCGTCTGTTCCGCCTGTTCCGTCAGTACCATCAGTACCTCCTTGGCCAGTTGCACCTTTATCTCCTTTTAGACCATCTACACCAGATAATCCAGAAGAACCTGCATCACCATCCGTACCATCAGTTCCATTTGTACCATCAGTTCCATTTGTACCATCAGTTCCATCTGTTCCAGCAGGTCCATCAGCTCCATCGACACCATCAGACACTACTTTAATAGTACCCCTCATTGCCGCATGTCCTACAACTGTACAGTGGTATGAATATTCATTTTGTGCATCAAATGGCACAGTCCATACTAAATCATTTCCTTGTAATACCGGTAAACTACCTGCATTAATACCTGCACTAATACTATTCGCTGAAAGATCTTCAATATCTAGTGGATGTCCTGCAGCAACTCTTCTAAATGTATAAGTCTCACCTCTATTTACATATAGGGTTGGATTTTGTATACTATTAATACTTTCATAACCTGCTGAATCATTTACTGTCCAGAAAGATCCATTACCGGAAAATTCAAATAGAGTACCAGAGTTAATTAAAACTGTTATTGGGTCTCCTTCAGATAACGCGATGTTAAGTTCTCCTGTTGCTTGGCTATAACTAGCTCCTGTAATAGTTGCTCCACCACTACCTAGTTTTGTCCAAGATGATGACTGAGTATCATCGGCATTAGTCAACATATATAGACCATTATTCTCAGCAGTATCTTCTGTAACCGAAACAAGCATACCTAAGTATGCGAATGGTAAAGAACTGTCGATAAGTTGAGTTGCTAAAGGTGTTACCGCTCTAGCGTCTAGTGGTCCTAGCTTGTTTACTTCAAAGTTTGCCGGAAAGTTAAATGTTCCTATAGGTCTTGCCATGTTGTATTGTTCTCTTTTTAACTAAATTTAATTCTATATAGTGGTAATCCATTAACATCACCACCTCCTGCTGGAGATGCCTTTGTATATACTGTATAATTTACTGCTGCGCCCTCTATTGTAAATTGTGTTGGAGCATTTGTGAATTCTGACGCATCTAAATCAGCATAAGAACTAGAAACTGGATTATATTGTTGAAATCCTACTGTTCTACCTGCAATCATAGCATCTGAAATACCAATTCTATGTCTTACTGTACCTTCATTGTAAGGTTGTGAACATGTTAATTGATTTAATGGAGCACCATGTGATATTAATGCTCTATCATTAAAATCATTATTACTTGTAGAAGCTCCTAATTTAATTGGATAAACTCCTTCAAAAGAAGTACTATTAGTTTTAGTACCACTTGAATATTGTAATGATGGATAATCTGCTCCAGTAGAATCTAATGGCATTGGACCATTATCAAATGTTGTTGTTAACGTCCAACTATTAGAACCTATTTGAACTTCAAAATTATTAACAGGTTGATTATCTATTGCGTTTGATTGAGGACCTATGCCTAATGTATAAGTACCTGATTCTCCTGTGATACTTGCCGCAGTAACGTTCCCGGCATACTGCCCTTGAGAAACGCCATTTAAGCTAATGTTACCTAAATTTGCAGTGGTATTCAAAATCATATCGATAGTCGCTCCAATGGTCTGTAAGTTGCTCACATTGTCAGTTAAACTAGTACTTGGTTGACCTGCAGTAGGATATGAAGTTGGAAATAAAATAGTATCAAATAATTGATCGTATGTTTTTATATCTGTTAAATCTGAAACTGCTGTTCCAGTTGGCATACCACCTACATCTTCAGTCATCTCAATAGTATTAGCTAAATTAGATGTGTAAATATTATCGGCGCCTCCAACTATTTCAACCCAACAATCTGCAGCATTACCTGTTCCAGTTTGAGTTAACGCCTCCGGCGGAAATGGTGGTGGAGTACTTTGGCCATAAGTTACAGTAGCAGTAGGATTGATAAGAATTGCTTTATTCGGTTCAGAAAGAGCTAACCATTCAGTCATTCCTAATTCACCATCATTACCCCAATAACCTTTAGGTATTAATCTATATGTTTTATCTTGTTCTATTACATAAACAGTTTGTCCTATTCTTCTTCTACCAGTAGACCATCCTCCGTCTCCATTTGCTGAAAAACCAGCATAAATTATGCCAGCATCTGGGGCAATAGGTATTTCATACATATCTTGTAAAGCAGGCATTTCTGAATGCCCACCAATTATATTAAATGAATGCAATATCCCTAATTGATCTTCTAGACCTATATCTGGTCCAATAAATCCGGGAAAAACACTTCCAGCTGCAGGTAAATTGTAATTAGTTGCCATTTATTATCTTATTTTATTTAAAACCGTATGTTTGTGCATTAGATGCCGGTGCAGCTGCTAGTTTATACAACCAGTAACTTTCCGCATTATATGTAAATGCTGTTCTATTATTAGCATTATATGGTTGACCATTACAATCATATTGCAATACTCCATCTGTAATTAAATTTTCAGTAAAGTCTGCATTATTAGGTACAGCTAACCAAAAGAAGTTAAGTCCTGCTGATACATTAGATGTCCATGATGTACCACAATCATTACCGGTAATTGGTCCGCTAAACTCAAATGAGTTAACTGATGGCATGGCAACTCCATTGCCGTTTGTTTGGCCATCTCCGTTTGCAATTAAATCAGCCATTAATACACTAAGATCTTGAGTAGAAGCTCCTGTCGACAGATAGAATGTTCCTCCAGCTGATAAATCAGAATATGGAGCTACTGAACCTCCTCCTGCATGAAATTCATAGAATGTATGTTCTAATGGAGCTAAAGTTGTTGCTAATGTTGTAGGATCAGTTCCAATAGCAAAATCTGTACATTCTATTGAAGCACCTGCATTAGAATACGGAGTACCGAATGTATTAGTTGCAGGAACAGTTATCGTTACTGTATATTCAGTATTTCCACTTTGTTGAGATGTTGGAGTTATACTTGTCCCGGTACCTACATTTTCATAGGATAAACCATCACCTGTAATTCCATCATCAACTATTAAACCAGCTTCTGTACAAGTAAATGTTGGAAGAGTCGTAGTTGCTAATGTTGTTGGATTTATTGACGTATCTACGATTTCACCAGTCACGCTTTCACTAAATGTACCATTACCTTGGGTATCAAACGCTGCTAGTGTTAATATGATTGTTTCGTTACCTCCACTTTCTGTTAAATTATCTTCGTACGTTGTTACTGTATAAGTGGCAGAGTTATTTGTTATTACAAATTCTGTTGGAGTAACAGGAGAATAGTCACCCAACCATGGTTGGCCAACATTTACTACAGCTGTACCTCCAAGTCCAAATGGAACTACATCACCATCTTGTAAACCTGTAGTCGTTAATGTAAACGTCATATCACTACCTTCATTAACTGGACTGTTAACACTTAATGAGTATGTTGGTGCTAAAGTAGTTGCTAATGTTGTCGCTGGAGTTGCTAAAGTCGTAGCATCAGAAGCTAAAGTCGTAGCATCAGTTGCTAAAGTCGTAGCATCAGTCGCTAAAGTCGTCGCATCAGAAGCTAAAGTCGTAGCATCAGTTGCTAAAGTCGTCGCA
>Ga0114915_1001167_pt1 | contig 11471 bp, 19 predicted proteins | sample MalvirAntarct_55_FD_87288 | JGI IMG/M metagenome (GOLD analysis project Ga0114915, IMG submission 87288) | Marine viral communities from the Global Malaspina Expedition - Malaspina viral metaG Antarct_55 | ecosystem: Environmental > Aquatic > Marine > Oceanic | place: South Georgia Island...
GGCACGTAAGGACAAAAGATCCGTTCCTCCAATAGAAAGATACTATCAAGATATGAAAATGTATCAAAGCATTACAGGTACTATGGATGCACGATACATTGAAAGATATTACAATTTAAAAGACACTTTCTATATAAATATTGGTACAAGGGGTTTCTATTTACTTGGAACAAAAAACCCTCTAAATATAAATCGAGCAAGAAGCGCCAAAGGATCTTATGAACCTATTATACCATTTTCTAGTGTTGCTCAAACATCTTGGAGAGCAAGAGTACAGAAGAAAACAGAGGCAGGTGGATATCAGTTCACATTAGAATTTGTATTTACTATACCTGCATATAGTCGGTCTCCTTTAAATATCGGACCGATTAGATCAGATGGCAAGACAGTTGATATTTACAATATAAGGGCGCAAGCGGATAATCTACAGAGTATATTCGGAATGGGTCGTTAGGGAGAATAAAAATGATCGACCCACTCACAGCAATAGCTGCTGCATCGGCCGCATATAAAGGACTTACTAAAATAGTCCAAGCAGGGCAAGAACTTGAAAATTGTACAGACCAATTAGGAAAATGGTTTGGCGCACTTAATGATATTAATAGAGCAGAAGAACAAAGAAAAAGACCACCATTACATGCTAAGTTAATGGGTTCTGGTTCCATTGAGGAAGAAGCCTTTGCTATAATATCACATAAGAAAAAGATGAAAGAGCAAGAAAAAGAAATTATGTTTATGTTGAATATGAGATTTGGTCCTAATACATGGGACGAGATGATGGAGTTAAGACGAGCAATTAAGAAAGAACGTGAAGACACTGTGTATGCAGCCGAAGAATTTAAGCATGCTGTTTTAAATGGCGGAATTATGCTTGCACTATCATTTGGTATAATAATTACTGTATTTGGCGGGGTTTATTTAATCGGAACAGTACAAACTCCACCTTGGTGGTAAATTAACTGTTTACAAGCTATTCATTATATGATATTATAAAGTTATATGATAAATAGGAGAAATAAATAATGTTAACCTTTAGTCAACTCAAAGAACAAAAGAATATGCACATGACTCATATTGAGGATAAAGTCCTTTATGGTGGTGTGCAAGGAACAAGACAAGCTATACTTGCACTGCGTGAGCTGCGAGATATGCTAAAGGGAGAACATGATGGTTCAGTTAGTGTTAAATGGGATGGTGCACCTGCTATTTTTGCTGGCATTGATCCGAATGACGGTGAGTTTTTTGTTGCTAAAAAATCAATATTCAACAAAAATCCTAAAGTCTACAAGTCGGCATCTGATGTCAATTCTGATACTACAGGTGATCTTGCTCAAAAACTTGTGCTGGCTCTAAAGTATCTACCAGAGTTAGGTATTACAGGTGTTATTCAAGGCGACTATCTATTTGAACAATCGGACTTAAAGAAAGAAAAAATCAAAGGAGATGACTATGTCACTTTCCACCCTAATACAATTCTATACGCAATCCCAGCCAACTCCCAAGAAGCAAAAGAAGTACAATCTGCTAAACTGGGTATTGTCTGGCATACAACATATAATGGCGCAAGTTTTCAAGAGATGAGAGCATCGTACGGCGTGAATGTATCTAAATTTAAAAAGTCCAAAAACGTGTGGTCACAAGATGCTATGTTAACTGATATGACCAACTATACTATGTCAAAATCAGAAACGGAGACTGTAAATGATCATCTACAAAAAGCTGGTAAACTTTTTAACCAGATTAATTCAACTACCCTTAAAACTCTTGAAGCTAATCAAGAGTTGGCTAAACTCATTGAAATGTTCAATAATACTTATGTTCGGAAGGGTGAAATCGTTAGTAGTCCGGCTGCTCATGCTACCAAGCTGGTTATTTGGATATCTGAAAGGTATGCTAAAGAAATAGCAAAGTTAAAGACCCAGAAGGGAAAAGCAGGTAAACAAGCCAAACTAGATAGTATTCTAAGTTTCTTTTCTGGGTCTAATAAAGCATCATTAATTAAGATGTTTGAATTGCAACAGACCATTGTTTTGGCTAAACTAAACCTTATAAATATACTTAATAAGCTATCAAAGACAAGAACTTTTGTTAAGACCAAAAACGGATATAAGACGACTGGTCCAGAAGGTTATGTTGCTATAGATAGACTTGGTGGTGGCGCTGTTAAAATAGTTGATAGGATGGAATTTTCCTACAATAACTTCTCAGCTGATATATTAAAGGGATGGGATAAACCAGGAAGGTAATAGATGACTAAGTCATTAGAAGAAATACGTAATGTACGTATTGCAGAAGAGAAATGTGAAGATTGCGGTTGCGACATAGACAATCCTAAAGACGGTTGTGAGTGTGAGAACCATGCGCATGTGGATGAGGCACTAACCATTTCCCAACGGCGTAACAAGTCGATCAGCATGAAAAGAAATAAAGCAAAAGTTGCTATTGGCAGAAAACGTGCCATGAAAAAGATGGCTAGCAGCGCAGTTCTTGGCAAGCGTGCTCAAAGACAAGCACGTAATCAGATGGCTAAAAAGTTCACTAAAGATGTACCAAAGGCTGATTTAAGTCCTGCAAGAAAAGCTGCAATTGAGAAACGCTTAGATAAGATGAAAGGACGCATTAATAGAATAGCCAAGAAATTGGTTAAAGACGTCCGTAAAAAAGAAATTGAAAGAAAGCGCGGCTAGATTATGAAGTATAGTTTTTCTGACTATTTAATTGAAGCAGAAGGTGCGGTATATTTTACCTTTGGTAGAATGAATCCACCGACTGAAGGTCATGGTAAGTTACTTGATAAATTATCAAGTTCTGCCAGAAACGCTCCTTATATGGTATTCCTATCTCAAACAAATGATAAGAACAAAAACCCACTACAGTATAAAGATAAAATTAAATTTGTTAGAAAAATGTTTCCAAAACATGCACGACAAATTATACTTGATACCAAAATTAAAACTCCAATGCATGCCTTAGACCACTTATATAACAAAGGTTATAAAAAAGTTGTTATGATTGCAGGTAGTGATAGAGTAGTAGAATGGGATCTGCGCCTTAATAAGTATAACGGACAAAAGAGACACGAAGGTTTCTATAATTTTGAAGGTGGTATTAAAGTTGTATCAGCTGGAATTAGAGACCCAGACTCAAAAGATGTAGAAGGTTATTCTGGTACTAAGCAAAGAGAATCAGCTAAGGCCAATGACTTTCAAACATTCTCACTAGCACTTCCAAGAACAATGTCTGATAAAGATGCTAAAACTCTTTTCAATACTGTTCGGACTGGCATGGGTCTCAAAGAAGAAAAAGCATTTAAAAACCACGTTGAATTTAACCCTGTTTCAGAAACTCGTGAGGCATATGTCTCTGGAGATTATCTGAAAGAAGGCGATAAAGTGATTGTTAAAGATAGTGAAGAGATTTGCAAAGTTACTATGTTAGGTGCAAATTATGTTATAGTAGAATCCAGTTCAGGTAAAAGATCACGTAAGTGGCTTGATGCAGTAGAATTGTTAGAAGAAAAGAAAAAAGAACAACCTGAAGAAGGAACTCCTGCAGCCACAGAAAAAATGAAAAAAGCTGTAGCTGGTCAGAAATCATTTAAAGCATATATTGGAGCAACAAATGAAAAAGTTTAAAAAATTTATGGATGAGGGTGAAAAAGGCGGACTATGGGATAACATTCATAAGAAACGTGCACGTATTAAAAAAGGTTCAGGCGAAAAGATGCGTAAACCTGGATCAAAAGGCGCACCAACTAATGCAGATTTAAAAGCTGCACAGGACTAGACATGAAAACCTTTAAATCTATTAGAGAAAAAGATAAGCATTATCGTTCCACTAAGTCTGGAGCAGGTATGACACAAAAAGGTGTTGATGCTGTAAATAGAAAGACTGGTGGAAACTTACAAACTGCAGTAACTGGTAAAGCTAAAGCTGGCTCTAAAGATGCGGGTAGAAGGAAATCATTCTGTGCTAGAATGGGTGGAATGGAAGGTCCTATGAAGGACGATAAAGGCCGCCCTACAAGAAAAGCTATGTCACTAAAAAGATGGAAATGTTAAGACAATGATGAAATTCAATACATTTAACGAGTCGGCCCTGTCCGCGCTTAGAACAGCCACTAAAGCACATGCTGGACAAACTAGAAAAAGCGGCGGTGCGTATATTAACCACCCTAAAGAAGTTGCCCGCTTTGTAAAACAATTTAAAAAGTCGAATAACTTATCAGCTATGATTCAAGCTGCTTATCTTCACGACACTCTTGAAGATACTGATACAACATATCAAGACCTAGTTAAACAGTTCGGCGCTCTTGTAGCTGATATGGTCCAAGAATTAACTACCGATAAAGCAGCATCTGATGCAATTGGTAAAGGTGAATACATTGCAAATAAAATGGCTAAAATGTCCAGTTGGGCACTAGTTGTTAAGTTAGCAGACAGACTTGCCAATGTGCAAGATATAGATACAAGACCAGCAGACTTTCAAAAGAAGTATGCAGCTCAAACTACATTAGCAATTAAAAAATTAAGAAGTGATCGGTACTTGAGCAAAACTCATAATAAAATTATTTCTGCGATTGAGAAGAAAATCAAAGAATATGTGTAAGTATAAATAAATTTAATGGGGCACTACTATGGCTGAGGAAAACAACCAGGTTAGATTAGACCGAATAGAACAGAAGTTGGATAAGTTGGCGGAAGCACTAATCACAATCGCACGGTTTGAAGAAAAAATGGATGCTTATAATGAGTATCGTCTGAACTCGTGGGAACGAATGAACAAGTTTTCAGAAAAATTAGATAATATAGAGAAAAAAGTTGATGAAAATGCTCACACAGTTACTGTTATTAACAAACTGTTTTGGGTGGCAATAGTTGCGGCGTCTGGCGCCATAGCAGCACAAGTATGGATGTAAAAGGAAAAACCCATGAAACATAATAACAGTCTGAGTGCCATACTATTGTCACTTAAAGAGAAAAAACTTCACCCTAACCAAAAAGAGTTAGACAAAGATGGTGATGGTGATATCGACCCTAAAGATTTTGCTATGCTTAGAAAGCAAGCAGGCAAGATCAATAAGAAAAAAGATAAAGAAGAAGTTGAAGAAGAATCAGTCACTGAATTGGATAAGAAAACTCTTGGTAGATATGTTAAAAAAGCCTCGGGTGATATGGCTGTCGGCGCCGACAAAGGCGACATGAGAAAAGTTGGCAAGCGAGGTCAGGGTATTAGCAAAGCTGTTGATAAAATGACTAAAGAAGACACAACTAAAATCAATGAATTGAGCAAGAAAACTCTTGGTAGTTATGCCAAGAAAGCTATGTCTGATACAGATACACAAAAGAAAGCCGCCACCGACTTTGAAAAGCGTGGAATGGCAGCTAAAAGCACTGCAGTTCAGGACAAGAATTTCAAAAAAGCAAACCGTGCGGATGATAAGTTCAGTAATCGTAAAAAAGGTATTAACACAGCTATTGATAAACTGACTAAAGAATCCAATAAATCAAATATGTCGGCTGATAAAAAACCAGAAGAATATACTGATGAAAAAGGTATGAAGCGGACTAGAATGGTTCCTGTAGACAAAGAAGTTGTAAAAGAAGCAATGCCTTCACAAGCTGATGCAATTAAAGCGTTGAATAAAAAGACTGCTGCTCAGAAAGCTAAAAATACAGCTAAACTTAAAGCTGCGGGTAAGATGATGCCTACTAAGGAATCAACTGACTGGCCTATCTATAAAAGAATTATGGAAAAAGCTAATCATACATCTGATCCAAAAACATCCGAGCCAATGGATAGTAAACTACAGCCATTTGAGAAAAAAATGGTAGATGCCCATGTTGGTGTTACTCCTCCAAATGAACTTGTAGATGTGCATAAAGCAATTGAAAAAAATCTAAAGACCCTGTCTACAGCACCTATTAAACAAGCTGCTAGACCAAACGGTCAATAAAGGATAGTTAAATGATTAATGACCCAAGCACAGCTAAAATAGCAGATGCGTATAGAAAGATGGTAGAGGACAGAAACAAGCCTGCTCCAGCACCTACAGCTACAGAACCTACGCCTGCTCCAATTACAGAGGAAAAATAATGTTAAAAGCCCCACCATGGTGTGAAAATGCCATTCCAACTCCAGAAGGATGGACTGACCCAGATACAGGTGAAGTTTATGTTTCTACTAATTTTACTGCTGAACAAATGAATACCTGGAACTCTAAGGGTAAACCTGCTCCTGCTCCAGAACCCGTAGCTGTAGTTGAAATGTTAACTGAAGCACCTGCTTCTCAGAGCCTTTCTTCTATGAGTAAAATTGAACTTGAAGCACTGGGACGTCAGCATGGTATTGAATTGGATCGGAGAAGTTCCAAGCCAGCACTTATAAGTAGATTAAACGAGGTAATTTAAACTTATAAGTGAAGTAGACATAATGGAATTGAATCAAAGTAATTTTTATCTGTATGCAGCTAAAAACTATTATAACCCTTTAGGCGTTGATCATGATGAATTTAGTGAAGACTTAAAAAGATTTAAATATGTGAAGCGATTAGTTAACAGATATCTGGAAACAGGTCAGTTATCTGATCGCCTCATTTTAAATCATTTAATTGTTATTCATAATGTATTTGGTATAGAAGCCTCAGTTGAAATGATGGCATTAAAGTTACAAGGGAACCAATGGCCAGTGATTAAGCCTTTCTTAATTTTTCTTAGGTATATTACCAATGAAGAATTAACAGGTATTGATCTGGACAAAAAAGTTGTAGAAAGATTAAGGGAAATTTAGATGGGAATATTAACAAGAGCAGCAGACATTACATATACGCTAAGGTTTCTGCGTCTGTTGACAACACCATTTGATAAGACTACAGCATTTGAGTTAGGTATCATTGACGAGAAGGGTAAAAAGATCCGTAAGCCAACAACGATAGCTGATCTTGCTGCCTATAACGCATTTCATAGACTTGTATTTAATATCAAAAAGCTAATACCTGGTAAGAGATTGGGAAGCTATGTAGCTGCACTCTTTTTACTTAAAGAGAAATATGGTGTTACAATTAATAAAAAGATATTGGCTGCATCTGGAATAGATCCACTTGATCTACTATCAGAACAGACAGAATGGTTTATATTAGAGAATAAGCAACTATCACCTGGCGTGTATAGAATACATAATGAAAAAGTTTTAAATAATGATTGCGAAGATTTGGTAATGATGAGGGATAAAGTTCGGATTCCAGAAGATTGTTTTCCAGTTGGAGATATTTACGGTCTTGATGTATATGAAGCAATTCACTTTAGAAGCAATAAAAAAATATTCATTACAGCTGGAGAGTTATTAAGATGAAGAAAAAGAAAGTCGAAGAAGATGCCCCAACTAATGCAGTTGCTCATGGCAAGGTTCCTATGGGTCCGTTTGGTAAAAGACCTGACGTTGTCGACGTCACAGACAAAAGAAGAAAAAAAGATAAACCGCCAGTAGTCCTAAAACGGTTTAGAGCATATATCAATACATGATTAGAATTTACATAGCCATAGCAATATTTACTCTTGTTGGAGGTACCTGTTATGGTGCTTATGTGACATGGAATAAAATGCAAGCTAAAATAGAATACCAAGCAGAAGTGATAGCAACACAAAAAGTTGCTCTTGTTTCATCAGCAAAAACTATTACTGATCTAAAAAATAATGCACAAGAACAAGAAAAAGCAAATCGTGACTTAGCTATTAATTTACAAAAAGCTGAAGCAAGCACTGATGATTTAAGACAGAAATTGTCTGATCATGATTTGACTAGATTAACATTAAAGAAACCGGGTTTAATTGAAAGGCGAGTCAATGGTGCTACGCAATCTGTGTTTAGCGAGCTTGAGTCTATTACTGCTAAGTAATTGTACGGTCCCTGAGCCTGAAATAATAACGAATATAGAATATGTTGAAAAGAATATTCCCATTCAAGCTAGGCCAAAAGCTGTTAACATGGCCGGAGTTGAATGGTATGTTATTACTGCAGACAACTTAGATGAAGTTATTGAGAAAATTAAATCTGATAACGGCCAACTTGCTGTAATGGCTACCTCTGTTAGAGGTTATGAAAATCTTGCCCTCAATGTATCCGAACTCAAAAGATATATACTCCAACAGCAGGAGATTATAGTATATTACGAAAAACAGGCTGCGTCAAAAGATACTGAAGAAAAACCTTAAAAATAGCGTTTTAAGCTATTTACAAGATCACTGTTTTAATATATAATACTACCAATCAAGATAATTTAAATAGAAATCGCAAAGTCCGTTTGCGATATAAGGATGTTTTACAGATGCTATTCGAAGAACAAATTTCAAGAAAACCAGATTTATACCCATGGACCAAACAGTTCATTGAAGCTATATGGAAAGGGTTTTGGACACCAGAAGAATTTAATTTCCGTTCGGACTATTCCCAATTTAAAACAGATTTAAGTCCAGAAGAACGAGAGATTGTAGTTAAGACAATGTCTGCTATCGGACAAATAGAAATTGCTGTTAAATCTTTTTGGGCTGATATCGGTAATCATTTACCTCATCCATCTATTAAAGATTTAGGCTATGCTATGGCCAACTCAGAAGTTATCCATAATATGGCATATGAGAAAATTCTCGACGTGTTGCATTTGACTCACGTCTTTGAAGAAAACTTAAATGTTGATGTGATTAAAGGACGTGTAGATTATCTGCGCAAGTATAACAAGAAAGTGTATGCTGACGACAAGAAGCAATACATCTATTCTATTATGTTGTTTACATTGTTTGTAGAAAATGTTAGTCTGTTCTCACAGTTCTATATTATTATGCATATGAATCGGAATAAAGCAGTGATGAAAGATTGTGCTCAGCAAGTACAATATACACGTAATGAAGAAATGCTACACGCTCAAGTCGGCATTAAGTTGATTAATACGTTGCGTGAAGAATATCCAGATCTGTTCGATGACGAGTTAGAAACACGTGTTAGGGAAGAATGTATTGATGCTCTTAAAGCTGAGAGTAAAGTGATTGATTGGATTATGAGTGGATATACAATTCCTGGTTTATCATCTCCTATTCTTAAATCATTCATTGCAAAGAGAATGACAGAATCCTTAGATCAAATTGGATTTGATAGTAGTGAAATTAAGTATGACCCAGACCTGTTACATGAGACACTCTGGTTTGATGAAGAATTGCTAGGCGCTAATATGACCGACTTCTTTCAAAAGCGCCCGGTAGAATATGCTAAAGGTAAAGGCATTAGCGCTGATGATTTATTTTAAAGGATTATATAATGACATTTAAATGGGCTAACGATGACTCAAGAACATTTCTGAGTAGAGGTTATATTGATGGAAATATGACCGTTGAGGAGAGGGTAAGAACAATTGCCCAAACCGCTGAATCAATCCTTGAAATAGAAGGCTTTGGTGACAAATTCTATGACTATATGAGCAAAGGTTATTATTCTCTTTCCTCTCCAGTATGGTCAAACTTCGGTACAAAGAAGGGTTTACCTATCTCTTGTAACGGAGTCAAGATTGAAGATAATATGGAATCAATTCTGCTTAAAGTAGCGGAAGTTGGAATGCAAACTAAAATGGGTGCTGGAACATCTGGTTACTTTGGTGCTTTGCGTTCCCGTGGAGAACCTATTAAATCAGGTGGCACAGCCGATGGACCAGTTCACTTTATGAACTTAACTGAAACTACAGTAGATGTAGTTGCTCAGGGTAATGTCCGAAGAGGTTCTTTTGCTGGTTATCTTGATATTGAATCTCCCGACATTTATGAGTTTCTTGACTGTCGTGAAGAAGGTTCTTCCATTATCAATATGAGTTTAGGTGTTTGTATCGGCGATGATTGGATGAACTCCATGATTCACGGTGATCAAGAAAAGAGAACACTATGGGCAAGAGTATTGCGCAAGAGACGTGAGAGCGGTTACCCATATCTATTCTTTAAAGATACTGTAAACAATAATAAACCACAAGTTCTTAAAGATCAAGAGATTCCTATTTGGGCATCTAATCTATGTTCTGAGATTTGTTTACCGTCAAGTGAAGAATGGTCTTTTGTTTGTAATCTAGCATCTATGAATTGTCTCACGTATGATGAATGGAAAGAGACAGATGCTGTGGAAGTAATGACTTACTTCCTTGATGCCGTAATGGAAGAATATATTGAAAAGACAGCCAATATTCCGTTTATGAAATCAGCTCATGACTTTGCTTTACATTGGCGTGCACTTGGTCTAGGACAACTCGGATGGCATTCTTATCTACAAGCAAATAACATTGCATTTGAATCATTTGATGCTCATATGAAAGCTGTTGAGATTAGTAGATTTATTGATGAAAGATCACTTATTGCTTCTCAAGAACTAGCTATTGAATATGGTGAGCCAGCTGGTATGTTGGGATATGGAGAACGTAATTTAACAAGAACAGCTGTTGCTCCAACTACAAGTTCATCATTTATTCTTGGACAAGTTTCTCCATCCATTGAACCACTAGCATCTAATTACTTTACAAAAGATTTGGCTAAAGGAAAGTTTACTTATCGTAACCCATATTTGGCCACAGTATTTGAGAAATATGGTAAGGGAGAAGAAACTTGGATGGACGTGTTAAAGCACGGCGGATCAGTACAACACTTAGACTTCTTGGATGAGCATGAAAAGAATATGTTTAAAACTTTCTCAGAAATATCACCATTAATTATTGTACAACAAGCTGCAGCAAGACAGAAATATATTGATCAAGCACAATCTCTTAATATTATGATTGGACCAGATGTGCCAGCTAAAGATGTTAATGCTCTATTAATAGAAGGTTGGAAACTAGGAGTCAAGACATTCTATTATCAACGTAGTTCTAATCCTGCTCAAGAGTTGGTTAGAGATATTATGAACTGTGCGAGTTGTGAAGCATAATGGCTCGGCATAGTCCCGCGTATGTACGTGAGAAAATGGCCGAACTAATGGAACCTATTGATCGTCAGATTATGATGACTGATGATCAAGAAGAAATACTTATGTTTGCTTGTACTATGTTGCAACGTGTAAGAACAATACTAGATAGTCAGATAGGCCCAACTGGTAGAAAACAAATCTTGCAAGATGCTATCGACAAGGATTAATAAATAATGAATGACGTATTTAGTAACTGATAATTGCATTAAGTGTAAGCACATGGACTGTGTCGAAGTATGTCCAGTAGATTGTTTCTACGAGGGCGAAAATACTTTGGTGATTAATCCAGATGAATGTATTGATTGCGGAGTGTGTGAGCCTGAATGTCCTGTAGATGCGATTGTGGCAGACAACGAATTAGAGGGGGATGAACTTGGATATTGGCTAAAGATTAATACCGATGCATCCGCTATATGGCCAAACATTACATTAGCAAGACCAGAAGACGTTCCAAAGGATGCTGCAGAATGGGATGGCGTACCAAA
>Ga0114915_1001168_pt1 | contig 11462 bp, 13 predicted proteins | sample MalvirAntarct_55_FD_87288 | JGI IMG/M metagenome (GOLD analysis project Ga0114915, IMG submission 87288) | Marine viral communities from the Global Malaspina Expedition - Malaspina viral metaG Antarct_55 | ecosystem: Environmental > Aquatic > Marine > Oceanic | place: South Georgia Island...
CCGCCGACGATCAGTGCCAGCACCCGAAGCACCGTCGCCGCCTGCGCCGGCGTCGCCTTGACGAACCACCGCGTCAGCAGCAATCCGCCGAACAGGAGCAGAATGCCGAGCAGGAACCAGGGCATCAGCGGGGCTCTGCGCCGTGCGGATCGACCGGGCCGGCTCTCACCGCCGACCCGGCAGGGCGCGCAACTGCCCGGAGAGCCGCGCGGCCTCTCCGCCCGCGCGGTGTCCATAGTCCTCGAGCGCCTTCATGCCGCCGGCCGCAAAGACCGCGACCGCGGCGAGCAGCGCCTTCAGCTGGTCGGCGCTCGACCCGTCGAAGCTGCAGCAGGCGCCGCCTGAGAGCCGCGCGATCTGCTCGAAGGCGTTGCGCGCAACCGGATCCGGCCCTTCGTGGAACATGAAGGCCGGCATTCCCAGCAGGCCGAGTTCGCCGGCCTGGGCGCAGACGGCGTCGATTTCCTCCTCGAACGCATCGCCGACGAAGACCAGGGCGTTCACGCGCTTGGCGCGGCATTCCTTCGCCGCATGGGCGAGGACGCGGCCGATCTGCGTCCTGCCGCCGAGACAGGAGACGCCGGTCATCTTGCGGGCGAGGGTAGCGGCGTCGGACACCCAGGGGCTGGCCTTGCACTCGCCATAGCCGCGATAGAAGACGAGCTGCACGTCCAGCCCGCCGATCGCGCTCGTCGAATGAAACATTTCGGACTGGATGTGACAGGCGCGGTCCCAGGCAGGCTGGCGGCTGGCGGTCGCATCCATGGCGAACATCAGCCTGCCGCGCGACCCGCCCGTCGCTGGGGCCGGCGCTGCGGCGACCTTCCGAAGGAAGGCCTGAACGTCCCCCGACGTTTCCGCCGTCTCCACCGGACGAACCGGTCTGTCGTTCCGCGTTACGGCCATCTCGCCCTCCAGATCATCAGATAGGCGGAAGGTGGCTGGCTGACAAACCCCCGGTACCGCGTCGCCGCCCGCCCGCTCCGGGCAGGCGGCTCACGCAGGTCAGGCAGGCGGCTACTGGCCGGCGACCGCCGGCTGCGGCTCGGGCGCGCGCAGGTACTTCTGCGAGACGATGACGAAGACGAGCAGGGCGAGCCCGATGCCGTCGGTGAGGAGGCCCGGCTTGATCAGCACGAAAGCCGCCGCGACCATCAGCAACCGCTCCCACCACGTCGACGCCCGGATGAAATATCCGTGCAGCCCCGCCGCCAGCAGGACGACGCCGAGCAGGGCCGTCAGGCTGGTCGTCACGATCGCGTCCCATTCCCCGATGAGGAGGAGGGAAGGGCCGTAGACGAACATGAAGGGGATGATGTAGCCGGTCGCGCCCAGCTTGATCGCCGCGATGCCGCCGTTCCACAGACCGGCCCCCGACAGGCTGTTCGCGGCGTAGAGCGTGATCGCGACGGGCGGCGTGATCGCCGACAGGCAGGCGAAGTAGAGCACGAACATGTGCGCCGCCTCGACCATCACGCCCAGCTTCACCAGGGCCGGAACGAGCAGTGCGACCTGCACGATATAGGCGGGCGTCGTCGGCAGGCCCATGCCGAGGACGATACCGGCCAGGGCCGTGAGGATGAGCGCCAGGATCAGGCTACTCTGCGAGAGGCCGATGACGAAGGCGGAGAAGACGACGCCGACGCCCGTCAGCGAGATGACGCCGATCACGATGCCCGCGCATGCCGTGGCGGCGACGACCTGGAGCGAGTTCTGGATGCCGGAGATGAGGCCGTCCAGCACGGCGGCCGGGGTGACCTCCTCTCGCGTGGACTTCCGCAGCATCGCGATTGGCACAACCGACAGCAACCCGATCGTCGCCGCATAGGCGGCGCTGAAGCCCGCCACGAGAACGCCGACGATGATGAACAGCGGCAGGAACAGGTGGCCGCGCTGGAGCAGAACCTCCTTCATCCGCGGCAGGTCGGCCTTCGGCAAACCCTTCAGGCCGAGCCGCTTCGCCTCGAAATGCACGGCGACGAAGACCGCGATGAAGTACAGCAGTGCGGGCAGAAGCGCGATGAGGATGACGGTGAGGTAGCTGACGGCCAGGAACTCGGCCATGACGAAGGCGGCCGCGCCCATGATCGGCGGCAGGATCTGCCCGCCCGTCGAGGCGACGGCCTCGACGGCACCGGCGAAGGGCGGCTTGTAGCCGAGCCGCTTCATCAGCGGGATCGTGAAGGCGCCGGTGGTCATCACGTTCGCGGTCGAACTGCCGGAGACCGTCCCGAACAGGGCACTGGTCATCACCGCGACCTTGGCCGGACCGCCGGCGGCCGACCCGGTGAGCGCCAGGGCGAAGTCCATGAAGAGGCGCCCGGTGCCGGTGCGCTCGACCAGCGATCCGAACAGGATGAACAGAACCACGTAGGTCGCCGACACCGCGATCGGAATGCCGAACAGGCCCTCGGTCGTCAGGTACATCTGGTCGAGCAACTCGCCCGGACGCACGCCCGCCCCGAACCATGCATAGAGCAGGAACAGCAGGGCCGTGATCGGCAGGGCGGTGCCGACGATGCGGCGCGTGCCCTCGAGCACCGCGATGATCAGGCCGATACCGAGCACGTAGTCGATCGCGCGCGGCTCGTCGATATAGGCGAACCGGTCGAGGATGTAGTCGTGCTCGACGAAGAGATAGCCGATGGCGCAGAGGGAGACGACGAGGAGGGTGGCATCGATGATGCCGCCGATCAGCCGCTTGCTTCCCTGCGCGTCGGTGAACGTCCTGTACCAGAGGAAGGTTAGGACGAGGCCGAAGCCGAGATGGGTGCCGCGGAAGTGGAACACTTCCGGCGCGCCGGTGAAAACGACCCATAAATGAAATGCGACCATCGCGAGTGCGATGACCGTCGGTACGAACACGGCTGGACGCTGCCAATCCGCAATCATCTGACGCCGGCTCCCATCCCTGACACGCACCGGCCCTGCTTCCGGTACAGCGTTGACCCGCTCTACGTCGTCACTGCGGCCGCGCCGGCTCTACGGCCGGCGCGGCCCGCTGCGGCTGGTTCAGAGAGCGCCGGCTTCCTTGTAGTACTTGGCCGAGCCGGGATGGTGTGGCACGCCCACGTCGATGGCCATTTCCTTGGTGGTAAAGTTGGCCAGGCTCTTGTTGACGGAGCCCAGTTCCTGGACACGCTTCGCCAGGGCCTTCGTGATGTTGTAGGCCGTCTCTTCGGACATCGTCTTGCAGTTGACGATGATGTGCATCGGGAACCCGGCGATCGGAACGGGCTCGGACTGGTCGGGGTAGGCGTTCGCGCGGATGTTCACGCGGCCCCAACCGGCATTCGCATCCTTGATCTTGGCGAACTGCTCGTCGGTGATGCGCACATGCTGCGTGGTGCGCGAGTTCGACAGGTCGAGATAGCCGCCGGCGGGCACGGCGGTGATGTTGAAGATCGCATCGACCTGGCCGTCCTTCGCCATGTTCACCTGGTCGGTGATCGACGCGAAGTTGACGAGGGCGAGATCGTCGTAGGTCAGGCCGGCGGCCTTGAGAAGCTGCTGGGCCGCGACTTCGGTCGTATTGCCGCGCGGCAGGGTGGCGAACTTCTTACCCTTCAGGTCGGCCCAGGTCTTGATCGACGGGTCGACCGCCGCGAGCTGCGCGTACTGCTGGTACATCGCGGCGAGATTGCAGAGCCCCTCGACCTTCTTGTCGAACGGCGGGTTGCCGTTGATCGCGTCGACGGTGGAGATGACGTTGCCCATCCCGAGGTCGGCCTTGCCCTCCGACACGCCGCGGATGTTGATCAGGCCGGCGCCGGGCCGGATGTCGACGGTGGAGCCCGCCACTTCCTGCTCGACGATGTTCTTGATCGCGGCACCCAGCGGATACCAGGACCCGCCGGCCGGACCGGTCATGAACACCAGGCGTTCCGCCGCGGCTGAGCCGGCGATGCCGACCGTCAAGGCGCAGGCGACGCCGGCCGCGGCCGCTATTCTGCTGACTGTATTACGCATGTGGTTCCCTCTCCCGAGCATGAAGCGTTCTTTTTGCCGGCCGTCGGCGCGTGGCATCCGACCGGCCCTTGTCCCGGATTTGCTCCGTGGATCTGGAGGAACGCTAAAGGAACTGCCGCTTCGACGGAACCCTCTATCTGGCCGCCGCCGCGTGTGGCGCGCCTTGACCGGCCATCGCCCGGGCGCAAGAGTGGCCGCCGTCGCGGAGGAGGCGGAGAGGAATGGCCGAGAGGGTCGACTGTGTGGTGATCGGCGCCGGCGTCGTCGGACTGGCGGTGGCACGGCGGCTGGCGATGGCCGGACGCGAGGTGATACTGCTGGAAAGCGCCGACATGATCGGCACCGGGACAAGCTCGCGGAACAGCGAGGTCATCCATGCCGGCATCTACTATCCGACCGGCAGCTTCAAGGCGAAGGCGTGCGTCGCGGGCAAGCACGCGCTCTATGACTATTGCGCCGCGCACGGCGTGCCGCACAAGCGGATCGGCAAGATCATCGTTGCCAGCGCCGAGAGCGAGATCCCGAAGCTGAAGGCCCTCCAGGAGATCGCGGCCGCCAATGGCGTGCCCGACCTGGAATGGCTCGACAAGGCGGCGGTGGAGCGCATGGAACCGGCCGTGCGGGCCGTGGCGGGACTGCTGTCGCCGTCGACTGGGATCGTCGACAGCCACGGGCTGATGCTGGCCTATCAGGGCGACGCCGAGGAACACGGCGCGATGATCGCCTACAACAGCCCCGTGCTCGGCGGACAGGTGACGGGCGAAGGGATATTGCTGCGCGTCGGCGGCGACGAGCCGATGGAGCTCCTCTGCCGGACGGTGGTGAACAGCGCCAGCCTGTTCGCGCCGGACCTCGCGCGATCGATCGAGGGCATCCCGCCCGAGACGATCCCCAAGGCCTATTACGCGAAGGGCAACTACTTCTCCGTCCTGGGCAAGCAGCCTTTCACGCACCTCGTTTATCCGATGCCGGGGGCGTCGGTGCTCGGCGTCCACGTGACGCTCGACATGGGTGGCCAGTGCAAGTTCGGACCCGATCTCGAGTGGATCGATGATCTCAATTACGACGTCGATCCCGGCCGTGCCGACAAGTTCTACGCCGCGATCCGCGCCTACTATCCCGACCTGAAAGACGGTTCGTTGCAGCCGGCCTATGCCGGCATCCGGCCGAAGATCCACGGGCCGGGCGAGCCGCAGCCGGACTTCCTGGTGCAGGGCCGGGATGCGCACGGCGTGCCGGGGCTGATCAACCTCTACGGCATCGAATCGCCGGGGCTCACCGCGTCGATGGCGGTCGCCGAGGAGGTCCTTCGCCGCACGCTGCCCGGCAACGGCTGAGCGGCGGGCGGCGCCGATGGGCAAGGGTGGCCGCCGCGGCAGACCCGTTCGCAGGCCCACCGCACCGGCGCAGCGGCGGCGCGATCCGCCGAGATCGATTTACGAGAACCGCCGGCAGGCCCGGAAGGTCCAGTGGGTGAGCGCCGGGGCGCTGCTGTCGATGGTCGGCTCTATCTGGTGGGGCATCGCACTGATCCGCGGCGCCGGCCCGGGCCACGAGGACGATATCTACTGGGGGGCGTTCGTCGCGATCTTCGGCCTTCTGTTCGGGGCGTGCGCGGCCGTTTACCGCCGCGTCTACGCCGTCCGTCTGGTCACGGATGGCGCGATGGTGACGGTGACGACCCTCGGATGGGTATTCGCGACCGATGACGTGTACGAGATCCCGGATCTGGTGTCGGTGCATCGCCGCGGCGACGCCTACATCAATGGCGTGCAGGCACCCTGGCTGACACTGCGGGTGGAGCGGCGACGCATCCCCTACGTCATCGACGTCCAGGCCGAGCGGGTCGACGAACGGGCGATACGCGGACTGGTGCGGCGCCGGCAAAACGACTGACCGCTGCTATCGTCATCCGGCGTCCCGTTCTATCCTCCCGTCGCAGGAATTCGATGCCGCCTGGGCGGAAACGCCGAAACGGATCGCTATGGCGGCAGGCTCGACAGCAAGGATCCGCAGAACGATGACCGAGAAGACCGTCGACTATTTCTACACGCTGGTTTCGCCGTGGACCTATCTGGGCCATGCGCCTTTCGTCGCGATGGCACGCAAGCATGGCGTGCGGATCGTCCACAAGCCCTGCGACCTGGGCGCCGTCTTCGCCGTTTCGGGCGGGCTGCCGCTCGGCAAGCGGCCGATCCAGCGCCAGAACTATCGCTGGTTCGAGCTGCAGCGCTGGCGCGACTTCCGCGGCGTGCCGCTGAACCTGAAGCCGAAATTCTTCCCGGCGGACGCGACGCTGCCCGGCCGCATGACCGTGGCGGCGCAGGCCCAGGGGCTGGATGCCGATACGCTCGCGGGCGCCTTCATGAAGGCGGTCTGGGCCGAAGAGCGCAACATCGCCGACGCCGATACGGCGCAGGCGATCGCGACGGAATGCGGCCTGGACGGCGCGGCGCTGATCGAAGCGGCGAAGGGCGAGGCGGCGGTCGCCGGGTTCGACGCGAACACCGAGGAGGCCAAGCGGCGCGAGGTCTTCGGCGCGCCCTTCTACGTCTATCGCGACGAGCCGTTCTGGGGCCAGGATCGGCTCGACCTGCTGGAGCGGGCGATGAGCGGCACCGCGGGGCCGTACAGCCTGCCGGCGTGACGGAGCGCGGGCGTCCCGCCCGCATTCCGTGCTGACGTCGAAGAGGGCAGGGCGGGCGGGGACGCCCGCCCTCGGGATAGAGGGGAACCTCATGGCCAAGATCGTCGACTATTATTTCTGCCTCAACTCACCCTGGGTCTATCTCTCGCATCGCAGGCTGGTGGCGATCTGCGCGGCGGCCGGGGCGGAGATCCGCTACAAGCCGGTCGACCTGAAAGAGATGATGCTGCGGCTGATCGGCGACGACGATCCGCCGGAGCGCTCGGAATCGCACCGCAAGTACGGCAAGGCGGAGATGAAGCGCTGGTCGGCGTTCTACGATCTGCCGCTCAGCGAGAAGCCGCGCTACTACCCGGTGGCGCAGCATCGCGCGGCACGCCTGACCATCGCCGCCGGCCGGCTGGGTGCCGATCCGGGCGTGCTCGCCTTCGCCCTGCCCAAAGCGGTCTGGGCCGACGACCGCAACATCAACGATCCGAAGACGCTGGCGGCGATCGCCGAGGAGAACGGCCTGCCGGGCGACATCCTGCTGCAGGCCTCCGACGACCCCGGCGTGCACGAGGCGTTCGAGCAGAACACCGAGGAGGCGCTGGCGCGCGACGTGTTCGGTATCCCGAGCTACCTCTATGGCGACCTGCTGCTGTGGGGTCAGGACCGGCTCGATTTTCTGGAACGGGCATTGAAGGCGGGCTGAACCGCCGCGACGATTGGAGGAAACGATGGCGAAGACACCGACCTCGGCCAGCCGTGACGCCGTGCGCAATGTGGCGCCGAAGCTGATCGAACTGACCGAGAAGGTCATCTACGGCGACGTCTGGGAGCGCCCGGAACTGCCGAAGCGCGACCGCAGCCTGATAACCGTGGCAGCGCTCATGGCCATGGGTCGCGAGGAACAGATGCGCGGCCATATGGGCCGTGCGCTCGACAACGGCGTCACGCCGGCCGAGCTGATCGAAGCGATCACGCACCTCGCCTTCTACTCGGGCTGGCCGACCGCCATGACGGCGGCACGGGTGGCGAAGGAGGTGTTCGAGGCGCGCGGCGTGGCGCCGGGGGACTGAGCAGGCGAGGTCGCCGCGCTCCCAGCGACGACTTACTTCTTCGGCCGATCTGTTTTGTACCACTACGGTGGCCGCACGATCGTATCGGGCGTAGCCTGTCTCGATCTCCGGCCCGACTGAATCGGAAGCAGCCATGATCGACAAGCTCCTCCCCACCACCCTCGTCGGCAGCTATCCGCAGGCGGGGTGGCTGGTCGACCGCGATGTGCTGCTCGGCAGCGGGCCGCCGCGGGTGCGGATGAAGGCGGTGTGGCGGCCGGCCGAGGACAGCCTGGAGGAGGCGCAGGACGACGCGACCATCGTGGCGCTGCACGACCAAGAACGCGCCGGCATCGACATCGTCAGCGACGGCGAGGTGCGGCGCGAGAGCTACTTCAACCTTTTCGCCAACGCCCTGGACGGCATAGACCTCGACAATCCGGCCGAGGTGCCGAGCCGCACCGGCCGGCCGACCAAGGTGCCGCGGGTGGTCGGACCGATCCGGCGCACGCGGCCGGTGCAGGTGCGCGACGTCGCCTTCCTGCGCACCCAGACCGACCGGCCGATCAAGATCACCATCCCCGGCGCCTTCACGATGGCGCGGCTGGCCAAGGACGAGCATTACGGCGACCAGGAAGCGCTGATCATGGCCTATGCCGCCGCGCTGAACGCCGAACTGCGCGAGATGAAGGCGGCCGGCGCCGACGTGCTGCAGATCGACGAGCCCTACATGCAGGCCAATCCCGAGGATGCCGAGAAATATGGCGTTGCCGCGATCGACGCCGCGCTCGAGGGGATCGAGGGGTCGACCGTGGTGCATCTCTGCTTCGGCTATGCCCACTCGGTGAAGGACAAGCCTGCCGGCTATTCCTACCTGCCGCAGCTCGACGCCTGCCGCGCCGACGCCATCTCGATCGAGGCGGCGCAGCCGCGGCTGGACCCGTCGGTGCTGCGCAGCCTTCCGAACAAGAAGGTGCTCTACGGGGTGCTCGACCTGGGAGACCAGACTGTAGAGACGCCGGAGGTGGTGGCCGACAGGATCCGCGGCGCGCTCAAGCATGCAGACGCCGCGCGCATCATCGTGGCCCCGGACTGCGGCATGAAGTACCTGCCGCGGAGCGTCGCGTTCGGCAAGCTGAAGGCGATGGTGGCCGGGGCGGACAGGGTTCGCGCGGAACTGTCGGGCGGCTGATCCGCCGGTCTATTGAGGCGCTTCGCCCTCTCCCGGCCAAGCCGGCGCCAGCCGGCCGCCGAGGCGAAGCGCAGCGCAAGACTTGGCAAGGCCGGTACGGTCGTCCGTCTCGACCACGACGCCGCAGACCGTCGCCTCGCCGTCGGCGGGGGTCAGGCGCTCACCCGGCATCTTGCGGACGAAGCGCGCGACGGCCGGGGCCTTCTTCATGCCGATGACGGAATCATAGTCGCCGCACATGCCGGCGTCGGTCATGTAGGCGGTGCCGCCGACCAGCACGTGTGCGTCCGCGGTTGGGATGTGGCTGTGCGTGCCGACGACGAGCGAGGTGCGGCCGTCGAGGAAATGTCCCATCGACATCTTCTCGCTGGTCGCCTCGCCGTGGACGTCGACGATGATCGCCTGCACCGAGCCGCCGAGCGGGTAGGGGCCCAGCGCCTTCTCCATCGCCGCGAAAGGGTCGTCGAGCGGGTCCATGAACAGGCGGGTCATGACGTTGACCACGACGACCTTGTGGCCGGCTCTGGTCTGCATCACGGTCAGGCCGCGGCCGGGGGTGCCGGCCGGAAAGTTGATCGGCCGCAGCAGGCGCGGGTCGCCGCCGATATAGGCGATGATCTCGCGCTGGTCCCAGGTGTGGTTGCCGGTGGTCACCACGTCGGCGCCGGCCTCATAGAACTGTCGGCAGATCGCCTCGGTCAGGCCGAAGCCGTGCGCGGCGTTCTCGCCGTTGACGATCGCGAAGTCGATCCCGAGGCGCTCGCGGATCACCGGCAGCCGCGCGCAGACCGCATCGCGGCCGGACCGGCCGACGACATCGCCGAGAAACAGGATCTTCATGTCGGTTTCCGTCGCTGCGGTTCGGGCGCGACGTGCAACGCCGCCTCTTCGGTGACGATCCAGTCGAGCGGCTGGTCGTGACTGTCGTGCGGGACGGCCTCCACCCGCTGCGCGGCGAAGGCGACGCCCACGGTCGTTACCGGTCCGGCCTCGCGCAGCGCTGCGATGGTCCTGTCGTAGTAGCCGCCGCCATAGCCGAGACGGCAGCCGGCATCGTCGAAAGCCAGCAACGGGACGAGCAGCACGCGTGGGACGATCTCGGGAGCGTCGGCCGGCGGTTCACGGGTGCCGAAGACGCCGCTGACGAGCGTGGTGGCGGGGTCCCAGCATCGGAAGCGCAGGACCGTGCCGCGCGGCCCGGTGGCGGGCAGCCCGATCGGATGTCCTTCGCCGTGAAGGGCGAGCATCAGGGGCCGGATGTCGATCTCCTCGCCCATGGGCCAGAAGCCGGACACCGCGGAGGCCGGCGGGACCGGCACGCCGGATCGGAACAGGTCGAGCAGGCGGCGCGGTGCATCGTCGCTCGACCGGTAGGCGAGCCGGCGGCGAGAAATCGCCTCGCCGCGCATCCGTGCCTTGGCCTGTTTCAGCAGATCGGAAATACTCGACTCCGGGGGAGGGAGCGCCCGGAAGCGCGCAGAAAAGTAAGGAGCCGCGACGGCCGTTGGTCGTTTTCGATGCCTCTGGGACCCCACGAATGAGGTGGGCGCCGTGTACGCGGACCTGGATCCGCGCAGTGATAGCTCCCTAGAGAATCGATATCGGCCCCGGGATCGCCGACCTGACGCACCGCGCAGCCCCGAAGCCGTATCTAGTGAGCCTCGATGTCGTCGGCAACGTTTTCCAGACGGCTGGCCAGTGCTTCGAGCCGGCCGGCGAGGCGGTCCTCGAGATCGCCGATCTGCCGCTCGGCCTCGCTCCGCAGCTCGTCGACCTCGGCGCGGAGATCGGACAGTTCGTCGGCGATCAGCAGGCTGGTCATGACCAGCAGGCGCGCATCGCCGACCTGGCCGACGCTGTTGGCCAGTTCTTCGACGCGACTGCCCACCTGATGCGACAGCGCCAGAAGGTGTTCCTCCTGACCGTCGTCGCAGGCCATCTGGTAGACGCGGCCGTTGATCGTGACGGCGACTTCGGCCATTCAGCTCTCCAGGATCTCCTCGATGCGCCTAATTGTGCGGTCGAGGCGCGTTCTCACGGTACGGGTCGTATCCTGAAGTGCGGTGTGCTCGGCGCGGACGGCTTCGAGGGTCGCACGCAGCTGCTCGTCGTCCGCCCGGTCGCGTGACGCACCGTCGCCGGAACGGCGAAGGACCGCCGCACGCTCGATGCGATCGACGGCGCGTTCGACGCGCGCTCGGGCGGCATCGATTCGTCCCATTGCACGCGCACCCGGGCTGGCTGTACGGTCCTGCTGCACTTCTCGATTCGATCGAGTCCGCAGAAGCGGACAAACGTGAAGATCGCGCACCATACGGGAGCGTGCGGCGGGGCGTCAACCTGCGCCGCCAGCGAGCACGCGCAGCCCGGCCTCGGCCGGCCTCGTCATGCGGCGCGAACGGCAGAGGGACGGAACAATGCGCTTGGTCAGCGACTTCGGCGGACTGGATGCCGGCACGGTCGATCGCGAGGAGCACGCGCTCGGCGCGCGGGAGAAGCGCATCGATGCGATGAAGACGCTGATGCAGCGGAACGATCCGGGCATGACCTCCGATGCGAGCCGCCGCGCCCAGGAGGACCTCCCGGCGGCGCTCTACGAGGGGCTCGCCTATTA
>Ga0114915_1001172_pt1 | contig 11450 bp, 6 predicted proteins | sample MalvirAntarct_55_FD_87288 | JGI IMG/M metagenome (GOLD analysis project Ga0114915, IMG submission 87288) | Marine viral communities from the Global Malaspina Expedition - Malaspina viral metaG Antarct_55 | ecosystem: Environmental > Aquatic > Marine > Oceanic | place: South Georgia Island...
ATGCGTAGCGGCAGGCCGCTGCCCTTCAGGAAGCGCTGCATGCGCGCCACCTCGAAGCTGCGCGACAGCTGCGGCTTGAAATCGTCGATCAGGCAGATCTTCGCCGTGGTGCCGCCCATGTCGAAGGAGAGCACCTGGTTGAGGCCGCACTCGGCGGCGACGTTGCGCGCCAGGATGGCACCGCCGGCCGGCCCCGATTCGACGAGGCGGATGGGGAAGGCGCGCGCCGTCTCGATCGTCGTGACGCCGCCGCTCGACATGACCAGCAGCAGCGGGCAGGCGACGCCGCCGTCGCGCAGCCGCGTCTCCAGCCGGCCCAGGTAGCCCGACATCAGCGGCTGCACGTAGGCGTTGGCGAGCGCCGTCGAGAAGCGCTCATACTCGCGCATCTCCGGGCAGACGTCGGCCGAGCGGGTGATCGCGACGTCGGGCAGCGCCTCGGCCAGGATCGCCGCCGCGCGATCCTCGTGCGCCGGATTGACGTAGCTGTGCAGGAAGCCGACGGCGACCGCCTCGACCTTCGCCGCGCGCAGCGCCGGGACCAGCGCCGCCACCGCGGCCTCGTCGAGCGGCAGCAGCACCTCGCCGTCGGCGGCGATGCGCTCCGGCACGGCGAATCGCAGGTCGCGCGGCGCCAGCGGCTCCGGCCGCTCCATGTAGAGGTCGTACTGGTCGAAACGGTGCTCGTAGGCCATCTCGACCGCGTCGCGGAAGCCTTCGGTCGTGACCAGCGCGGTGCGTGCGCCCTTGCGCTCGATCAGCGCATTGGTCGCCAGCGTCGTGCCGTGGATGACGAGGCCGACGTCGGCGGCGGCCACGCCGGCCTCGGCCAGCACGCTCGCCACCCCCTCCATGACGCCGCGCTCCGGTGCGCCGTGCGTGGTGAGCACCTTGGCCGTGGTGCGGGAGGCGCCATGCTCCAGCACGACGTCGGTGAAGGTGCCGCCGATGTCGATGGCGATGCGCTGTTCGCTCATACGCTGGTCAGCCTCGCTGGATAGGGAAGGAGCATTCCGGGAAACTATGCGTGAGGCGCGTGCCGCGCGGAAGACGGCGGGTCCGTCGGTGCGCTACGGTGCCCCGACGGACATGGCCGATCATTCGCATGTTGGCAGGGCGGGCCTCTGCCGTTAGGTTAGTCGGTCGCAGCAATGCCCGCCTCGATGGGTATCGTTGTCTGGGACGGAACCGGGGAATGTCCGTCGGGCGTGACGCGAGGTGCGGAAAGTGCCGGCGTAACGTCCGTCATGCTGTCGAACCCCCGGGATTGTCCCGCTAACCCGAGCGCAGCCCAAGAGGAGGGCCGCGCCCGGCGTCGGCGCGTCGAGCCGCCGCCGGCGCGCGCTCTCGCTTCGTGAGGACCGCCTGTGAGCCAGCTTCCGCCCGCCCAGGGCCTGTATGATCCGTCGAACGAACACGATTCCTGCGGTGTCGGCTTCGTCGCCGATGTCAAAGGACGCAAGAGCCATGCCATCGTGCGGCAGGGCCTTCAGATTCTGGAGAACCTCGAACACCGGGGTGCCGTCGGTGCCGATCCGCTCGCCGGCGACGGCGCGGGCATCCTGATCCAGACGCCCGATACCTTTCTGCGGGCCGTGACTGCCGACCTCGGCATCAGTCTGCCCGCGGCCGGCGACTATGCGGCCGGCATGGTGTTCCTGCCGAAAGACCCGGCGCTGCGCCGCACGTTCGAGGAACTGCTCGAAGGGCTGGTCGCCGAAGAGGGGCAGGTGCTGCTCGGCTGGCGCGACGTGCCGGTCGACGCCTCCGGCCTGGGCGAGACGGTGAAGCCGACCGAGCCGGCGGTGCGCCAGCTGTTCGTCGGCCGCGGCGAGGGGACGCCCGACCAGGACACGTTCGAGCGCAAGCTCTACATCATCCGCAAGCGGGCGGCGAACGGCGTGCGCGCCCGCCAGATGCCGGGTATCGAGGACTTCTACGTTCCGTCGCTCTCGTGCCGGACGATCGTCTACAAGGGCATGCTGCTCGCGGCCCAGGTGGGCGCCTATTACCTGGACCTCCAGGACGAGCGGATGGACAGCGCCCTGGCGCTCGTCCACCAGCGGTTCTCGACCAACACCTTCCCGTCCTGGCGCCTCGCGCACCCGTTCCGCATGGTCTGCCACAACGGCGAGATCAACACGCTGCGCGGCAACGTGAACTGGATGGCGGCCCGCCGCCACTCGATGAAGTCCGCGGCCTTCGGCGACGATCTGGAGAAGCTCTGGCCGCTGATTCCCGAGGGCCAGTCCGACACCGCATCGTTCGACAACGCGCTCGAACTGCTCGTGCAGGGCGGCTACAGCCTCGCGCACGCGATGATGCTGCTGATCCCGGAGGCCTGGGCCGGCAACAAGCTGATGGATGAGGAGCGGCGCTCGTTCTACGAGTATCACGCCGCCCTGATGGAGCCGTGGGACGGCCCGGCGGCGGTGGCCTTCACCGACGGCCGGCAGATCGGCGCGACGCTCGACCGCAACGGCCTGCGGCCGGCACGCTGGCTTCTGACCGACGACGGGCTGGTCGTGATGGCCTCCGAGATCGGCGTTCTCGACATCGCCCCCGAGAAGATCGTCCGGCAGTGGCGGCTGCAGCCGGGCAAGATGTTCCTGATCGACCTCGAGCAGGGCCGAATCGTCGACGATGCGGAGCTCAAGCAGGAACTCGCCCGGGCGCATCCGTACAAGGAGTGGCTGAACAGGACGCAGTTCAAGCTGGAGGAGCTTCCGGCGTCGAACGCCGACGGTGCGGCTGCCCGCGCGTCGACGAACCTCGCGCGGAGCGACGTGCCGCTGCTCGATCTGCAGCAGTCGTTCGGCTACACCCAGGAGGACATCAAGTTCTTCCTGCAGCCGATGGCGATCAGCGGCGACGACCCGGTCGGCTCGATGGGTGCCGATACGCCGATCTCGGTGCTGTCCGACCAGTCGAAGACGCTCTACAGCTACTTCAAGCAGAACTTCGCCCAGGTCACCAACCCGCCGATCGACCCGATCCGCGAGGAACTGGTGATGTCGCTGGTCTCGATGATCGGACCGCGGCCGAACCTGCTCGACCTCGAGTCCGGCGGCTCCTACCTCCGCCTGGAGGTGAAGCAGCCGATCCTGACCAACGAGGAACTGGACAAGATCCGCACGGTGACCGACGTGGTCGGCGCCTTCCGCACGCGCACGCTCGACACGACCTGGGCGGCGGAGGAAGGGCCGGAAGGTCTGGCCGCCGCGGTGGAGACACTCTGCCGCGACGCGCATCAGGCGGTTCTCGACGGGTTCAACATCCTGATCCTGTCCGACCGCGCCACCGGCCCGGATCGCATCGCCATCCCGGCGCTGCTCGCGACCTCGGCCGTGCACCATCACCTGATCCGCGAGGGCGAGCGGACCGAGACGGGCATCGTCGTGGAGACCGGCGAGGCGCGCGAGGTGCATCACTTCTGCCTGCTCGCCGGCTACGGCGCCGAGGCGATCAACCCCTACCTCGCCTTCGAGACGATCAAGGCGCTGCGCGAGGACCTGCCGGACAGCATCAGCGAGGAAAAGGCGGCCAAGAACTACGTCAAGGCGATCAACAAGGGCCTGCTGAAGGTCATGTCCAAGATGGGCATCTCGACCTACCAGTCCTATTGCGGCGCCCAGATCTTCGACGCAGTCGGCCTGTCGACGCCCTTCGTCGCCCGCTACTTCACCGGCACCGCGACCATGGTCGAGGGCGTCGGCATCGAGGAAATCGCCCGCGAGACGGTCGAGCGGCACCGCCTCGCCTACGGCGATGCGCCGGTCTATCGCAACATGCTGGCGGTCGGCGGCGAGTACGCCTATCGCCTGCGTGGCGAGGCGCACAACTGGAACCCCGACAGCATCGCGAAGCTGCAGCATGCGGTCCGCGCCAACCTGCCGGAGACGTGGCGTGAATACGCCCAGCTGATGAACGACCAGTCCAAGCGGCTGATGACTCTGCGCGGGCTGCTCGACCTGAAGCCGGCAGACGGCCCCGTGCCGCTCGACGAAGTCGAGCCGGCGGCCGAGATCGTGAAGCGCTTCTCCACGGGCGCCATGTCCTTCGGCTCGATCAGCCGCGAGGCGCACACCACGCTCGCCGTGGCGATGAACCGCATCGGCGGCCGGTCCAACACGGGCGAGGGCGGCGAGGAGCCGGACCGCTACGTGCCGATGCCGAACGGCGATTCGATGCGCTCGCGCATCAAGCAGGTGGCATCCGGCCGCTTCGGCGTCACGACCGAGTATCTGGTCAGCGCCGACGACATCCAGATCAAGATGGCCCAGGGCGCCAAGCCGGGCGAGGGCGGTCAGCTGCCGGGCCACAAGGTCGATAAGGCGATCGCCAAGGTCCGTCACTCGACCCCGGGGGTCGGCCTGATCTCGCCGCCGCCGCACCACGACATCTACTCGATCGAGGATCTGGCGCAGCTCATCCACGACCTGAAGAACGTCAACCCGAGTGCCCGTATCAGCGTGAAACTCGTCTCCGAGGTCGGGGTCGGCACAGTCGCCGCCGGCGTCTCGAAGGCGAAGTCCGACCACGTCACGATCTCCGGCTTCGAGGGCGGCACCGGCGCGTCGCCGCTCACCTCGCTGACCCATGCGGGCAGCCCGTGGGAGATCGGCCTCGCGGAGACGCACCAGACGCTGGTCATGAACAATCTGCGCGGCCGCATCGCCGTCCAGGTCGACGGCGGCCTGCGGACGGGCCGCGACGTGGTGATCGGTGCGCTGCTCGGGGCCGACGAGTTCGGCTTCGCCACGGCGCCGCTGATCGCCATGGGCTGCATCATGATGCGCAAGTGCCACCTGAACACCTGTCCGGTCGGCATCGCGACGCAGGATCCCGTGCTGCGGGCGAAGTTCGCGGGCAAGCCCGAGCACGCGATCAACTACTTCTTCTTCATCGCGGAGGAGATGCGCGAGATCATGGCGGCGATGGGCTTCCGCACCATCAACGAGATGATCGGGCGCACGGACCGGCTCGACATGCGGCGCGCCGTCGACCACTGGAAGGCGCACGGCCTCGATCTGGGGAAGCTGCTGCACCGGCCGGAGGTCGCGTCGGGTACCCATACCTTCAGCTGCGAAGAGCAGGATCACGGCCTCGCGCACGCCCTCGACCATACGCTGATCGAGCAGGCGCGGCCGGCCCTCGACGCGCGCAAGCCCGTCGTGATCGATACCGCGGTGCGGAACGTCAACCGCACCGTCGGCGCGATGCTGTCGGGTGAGGTGGCGAAGAAATACGGTCATGCCGGCCTGCCGGAGGACACGATCGTCATCCGTGCCCAGGGCGTCGGCGGACAGAGCTTCGGCGCCTGGCTCGCGGCCGGCGTGACGCTGGAACTGGCGGGCATCGCCAACGACTATGTCGGCAAGGGCCTGTCGGGCGGCCGCATCGTCGTCTATCCGCCGGCAGGGTCGCCGCTGAAGCCGACCGATAACATCATCGTCGGCAACACCGTCCTCTACGGCGCGATCCAGGGCGAGGCCTACTTCAACGGCGTCGCCGGCGAGCGCTTCGGCGTGCGCAATTCCGGCGCCTCCGCGGTCGTCGAGGGCTGCGGCGATCACGGCTGCGAGTACATGACCGGCGGCGTGGTGGTCGTGCTCGGCCAGACCGGCGTCAACTTCGCCGCCGGGATGAGCGGCGGCATCGCCTATGTCTGGGATCCGGACGGCCGCTTCGAGGAGCGCTGCAACCTCGATCAGGTCGAACTGGAGCCGATCGCCCACGAGGCGACCGAACCGGCGCCGGTCGCCGGCGGCGTCGACCTGTCGGACATGACCCGTCACGACGCCGAACGCCTGCGCGGCCTCGTCGAGCGGCACATGCACTACACCGACAGTGCGCGTGCCCGCGAGATCCTGGCCGACTGGCAGGGCAACGTCGGAAAATTCGTCAAAGTCATGCCCGTCGACTATCGGCGCGCGCTGCGCGAGCTCGCGGAAGAGCGCGCGGCTGCGGTCGCCGCGGAATAGGAGCCAGCCACATGGGCAAGCCCACCGGTTTCATGGAGGCCCCGCGGCGCGACCGCGGCTATCTCAAGCCCCAGGAGCGCCTGCGCAACTGGAAGGAGTTCCTCACCCCGCTGCCGGACGAGGACCTGCGCGTGCAGGCGGCGCGCTGCATGGATTGCGGCATTCCGTTCTGTCACACGGGCTGCCCGGTCAACAACCAGATCCCGGACTGGAACGACCTCGTCTATCACGACGACTGGCGCGAGGCGCTGATCAACCTGCACTCGACCAACAACTTCCCGGAGTTCACCGGGCGGATCTGCCCGGCGCCGTGCGAGGAGGCCTGCGTCCTCAACATCAACGACAGCCCGGTCGCCATCAAGACGATCGAGTGCGCCATCATCGACCGCGGCTTCGCCGAGGGCTGGGTGGTGCCGCATGTGCCGGCGCGGAAGACGGGCCGGCGCGTCGCCGTCGTCGGGTCCGGCCCGTCGGGGATGGCCTGCGCGCAGCAGCTGGCACGCGCCGGGCACGACGTGACGCTGTTCGACCGCCAGGACAAGATCGGCGGGCTGATGCGATACGGCATTCCGGACTTCAAGTTCGAGAAGTGGCAGATCGACCGCCGCATGGAGCAGATGGCGGCCGAGGGCGTCACCTTCCGACCGGGCGTCCATGTCGGCGTCGACATGCCGGCGCAGGAACTGCTCGACGGCTTCGACGCGATCGTGCTGACCGGCGGATCCGAAGTGCCGCGCGACCTGCCGCTGCCGGGGCGCGAGCTCAACGGCGTGCATTTCGCCATGGACTTCCTGCGCCAGCAGAACCGGCGCGTCGCCGGCCTGGACGTGCCGGCCGACCAGGCGATCTCCGCGGAGGGCAAGCATGTCGTCGTCATCGGCGGCGGCGACACCGGCTCCGACTGCATCGGCACGTCGAACCGCCACGGTGCGGCCTCGGTCACGCAGATCGAGATCCTGCCGAAGCCGCCGGAGCGCGAGAACAAGGACATGGTCTGGCCGTACTGGCCGCAGAAGCTCCGCACGTCGTCCTCGCACGAGGAAGGCGCCGAGCGCGACTGGGCGATCGGCTCCAAGGCCTTCCTCGACGACGGCAAGGGCAACGTCCGCGCGCTGAAGGCGACGCGGGTGGAGTGGCAGGCCGGTCCGGACGGTCGCCTCGGCATGGCCGACGTGCCGGGCTCGGAGATGGAGTTGAAGGCCGACCTCGTCCTGCTGGCGATGGGCTTCGTCCACCCGACGCATCGGGGCCTGCTCGAGCAGCTCGGCGTGAAGCGCGACGCGCGCGGCAACGTCGACGCCGACACCGAGCGCTACCAGACGTCCGTCGACAAGGTCTTCGCCGCGGGCGACATGCGCCGCGGCCAGTCGCTGGTCGTGTGGGCGATCCGCGAGGGCCGGCAGGCGGCGCACGCCGTCGACAAATTCCTGATGGGCACAACGGAGCTTCCCCGCTGATGCGCGCCGTCGTCTGCGAAACCCTCGGAACGCCCGATACGCTCGTCCTGCGCACCGACTGGCCCGAACCCGAGCCCGGTCCGGGCCAGGTGAAGGTCCGCCTGCTCGCGCGGGCCGTGCAATATGTCGACGTCCTGATGGTCGCCGGCCAGTACCAGACCAAGCCGCCGGTGCCCTTCATTCCCGGCGGTGAGGCCGCGGGAGAGGTCGTGGCGCTGGGCGAGGGGGTCACAGGCTTCTCGGTCGGCGACATGGTGATGAGCCGGCACAGCCCGAGCGGCGCCTTCGCCGAGTTCGGCGTGTCGCCCGCCGACCAGACGATGCTCATCCCGGAGGGCATGGATGTCCAGGCGGCGGCCGGCTTCCGCTCCGCCTATTCGACCGCCTACCACGCGCTCGTGCAACGCGGGCAGATCCGCAAGGGCGAGACGCTGCTCGTCCACGGGGCGGCCGGCGGCATCGGTCTCGCCGCCGTCCAGGTCGGCAAGGCGCTCGGTGCCACGGTCATCGGCGCCGCCTCCACCGAGGCGAAGCGCGCGGTGGTCCTGGAGAACGGCGCCGACCACGTCATCGGGTACGATCCCATCGTCGACGGCCGCGGCACGTTCCGCGACAAGGTCAAGGAACTCACCGGCGGGCGCGGCGCCGACGTGGTCTACGATCCGGTCGGCGACTGGGTGTTCGAGGAATCGATGCGCTGTCTGAACTGGGGCGCGCGCATCCTGATCCTGGGCTTCCTCGGCGGCGGCCCCGCGATGGCGCGCACCAACCACCTGCTCATCAAGGGCGCCTCCGCCGTCGGCGTACGGCTGGGCGGCTTCGTCGAGGCCGAACCGGAGACGGCCGCGGAGAATCTCCGTGTGCTGGCGGACTGGGCGTCCAAGGGCCTTATCAAGCCCTACGTCTCGCACGTCCTGCCCCTGGAGAAGGCCGCGGAGGCCCTCCAACTCCTCGTCGACCGCAAGGTGATCGGCAAGGCTATCCTGGCCTGATCCGCCTCGGCTGACGCCGAAGACGGCGGGCGATGCCGTTCGCCTCTTTTACTTATGCTCAAAATGAGCATATTAGGCTGGCCCACAACGCAGGAGGCCAGCCATGGCCGGAGCCATCGCACGGGACCAGCTGTTCACGCCCGAGATCGCCCTCAGCACCGAAGCCGCCTGGCAGCGCGTGAAGCGGGTGATCCCGCCGTTCGAGTGGCCGCTGTTCGCGCCCGACATAGACGCCATCCAGCGCCTGAAGCGCGAGCGCAACGCCGTCGTCCTGGCGCACAACTACCAGACGCCGGAGATCTTCCACGGCGTGGCCGACATCGTCGGCGATTCGCTGGCGCTGGCGCGCGAGGCGACGCGGGTCGACGCCGACGTGATCGTCCTCTGTGGCGTCCACTTCATGGCCGAGACGGCCAAGATCCTGAACCCGGACAAGACGGTCCTGCTGCCCGACGCCAGTGCCGGCTGCTCGCTCGCCGATTCGATCACCGCCGCCGACATCCGCCTGATGCGGCAGCGCTATCCCGGCGTGCCGGTCGTCACCTACGTCAACACCTCGGCCGAGGTGAAGGCGGAATCCGACGTCTGCTGCACCTCGGGCAATGCGCTCAAGGTGGTGGAATCGCTCGGCACCGATCGGGTGATCTTCCTGCCCGACGAATATCTGGCGAGCTGGGTCGCCAGCCAGACCGACATCCAGGTCATCAAGTGGCAGGGCCACTGCGAGGTGCACGAGCGCTTCACCGGCGCGGAGGTGCGGCGCTACCGCGAGCAGACCGCCGGCCTCGTCGTCATCGCCCATCCGGAATGCCCGCCGGACGTGCTGGCCGAGGCCGACTTCGTCGGCTCGACCGCGCAGATGGCCGATTATGCGAAGGCGAAGAAGCCGCCGCGCGTCCTGCTCCTGACCGAATGCTCGATGAGCGACAACGTCGCGGCGGAACTGCCCGAGGTCGAGTTCGTGCGGCCCTGCAATCTCTGCCCGCACATGAAGCAGATCACCCTGCCGAAGATCCGCCATGTGCTCGAGACCATGACTGGGGAGATCGTGGTCGACCCCGCCGTCGCCGCCCGCGCCCGGCGCGCAGTGGAGCGCATGCTGGAGATCGGCCGATGACGGGCCAGCCATCGATCGTCGAACCGCTGCCGGAGATCCTGGTCGAGCCCGTCGTCCGCGCCGCCCTCGCCGAGGATCTCGGCCGGGCGGGGGACATCACCACGACCGCGGTCGTGCCGGCGGACGCGCGGTTCCGCGGCGTCGTCGCGGCGCGCCAGCCGGGCACCGTGTCCGGCACGGCCGTCGCGGCCCTGGCGTTCCGCCTGCTCGACCCCGCGATCCGCGTGACGGTGGAGCGCCCCGACGGCAGCCGCGTGACGCCCGGCGACACGGTGCTGCGCCTCGACGGCCCGGCCAGGGCGGTGATCACCGCCGAGCGCACGGCCCTCAACTTCCTCTGCCATCTCTCCGGCATCGCGACCTGCACCGCGACGCTGGTCGACGCCGCCCGCCCGCACAAGGCCCGCATCACCTGCACGCGCAAGACGACGCCCGGCCTGCGCGCGCTGGAGAAGCACGCGGTGCGCGCCGGCGGCGGGGTCAGCCACCGCTTCGGTCTCGACGACGGCATCCTCATCAAGGACAACCACGTGGCCATGGCCGGCGGCGTGGCGCCCGCCATCCGCGCCGCCAAGCGCGCCGTCGGCCACATGGTGCGCATCGAGGTGGAGGTCGACACGCTGGAGCAGCTCGCCGAGGCGCTGGAGGAGGGGCCCGACGCCATCCTCCTCGACAACATGCCGCCCGAAACCCTGCGCCAGGCGGTGAGGCTGATCGCCGGGCGTGCGGTGTCGGAGGCTTCCGGGCGGATCACGGCGGAGACGGTTCCCGCCATCGCCGCGGCGGGCGTCGACATCATCTCGGCCGGCTGGATCACCCACAGCGCACCCGCCCTCGACCTCGGCCTCGACGCCTGAACCGTCTCGCCGCCCATGCGTTACCCCGGTGGCCTGACGGCTGAACCGGGGGACGTTGGACGATGACATCGGCGATCGAACCGCTCGCACGCGCGGGCTACGGCGCGCGGGGACTGGTCTACCTCATCGTGGGCTTCTTCGCCGTCCTGGCGGCCATGGGCAACGGCCAAGCCAAGGACAGCGAGGGTGCGCTGCGCACGATCCTCGCCCAGCCGTTCGGCACCATCCTGGTGTGGCTGATGGTGGTGGGGCTGGCCGGCTACGCGGTCTGGCGCCTAGTTCAGGCCTTTCTCGATCCCGACCATATCGGCAATGGTGCCAAGGGATTGGTGGTTCGCGCCGGCCTCTTCGTCAGCGCGCTGACGCATATCGCCCTGGCGTTCTTCGCCGTCGGCCTCGTATCGACGTGGGGTGGGTCCGGCGGCGGCGGCGGCGGTGGCGGCGATCCGACCGCCGAGTGGCTGGCCAAGGCGTTCGACGCCGGCTACGCCCAGATCCTCGTCTGGATCGCGGCCGCGATCGCGGTCGGCGTCGGCTGCGCCTTCGTCTGGAAGGGGGCGAGCCGGGGATTCGAGAAGTTTTTCAAATGCCCCGAGAGCATCATGCGCTGGCTTCGGCCGGTTGCGATCGTCGGGCTCGTCGCGCGCGGCGCGGTCTTCATGTCCTCGCCGTGCTGATCGTCACCGGCGGGTCCGTCTACGACCCCGAGGCCCGGCCGGGGCTGGAGGACGCACTGGAAGCGCTCCAGCGGTTCACCTTCGGCTGGCTGGTGCTTCTGGTCCTGGCCTTCGGACTCGCCGCCTTCGGGGCCTACAGCCTCGCCCAGGCGCGCTATCGCCACATAAACGTCGACTGACCGCCCCGCCTGACCGCCCGTTGGCAAAACCCCCGCCGCCGGTCACTCTGCCCGCGGGGAGGATCCGTGCATGTCTGACGCAGCGGCGCTGCTGACGGGGTTGTGTGTCGTGCAGGTCGGCAGCGGCGGTGCGGCTGCGGTCTGCGGGCGCATGTTGGCCGATCTCGGCGCATCGGTGGCGGTTGTC
>Ga0114915_1001180_pt1 | contig 11421 bp, 15 predicted proteins | sample MalvirAntarct_55_FD_87288 | JGI IMG/M metagenome (GOLD analysis project Ga0114915, IMG submission 87288) | Marine viral communities from the Global Malaspina Expedition - Malaspina viral metaG Antarct_55 | ecosystem: Environmental > Aquatic > Marine > Oceanic | place: South Georgia Island...
CGTGAGGCGGCGCACGGCTTCCGGGTCTTCGTCGAGGTAGCCGGGGAAGGCTGTTTCAGGCCAGAGCAGCAGATCGCATGTTCCCGGTCGCGCGGAGAGCGAGAGATAGCGGGAGAAGATTTCCTCCCGCACATCCGGCCGCCATTTTTCTGACTGTGGCACGTTGCCCTGTACGATCCGCAGCCGGATGCTGCTTTCGCCCGCCGGCGCGGTGGCAAGCCGCACGACCCCGAGACCGGCCAGAAGGGCGGGGAGAGCAGCAGCCAGCACAAACGCTCCGCCTCGGGCCGCCATCGTGTGCGCCTTTAAGGTGACGGCAGGCAGGACGGCGATGAAGACTGTCAGGAAGCTCAGCCCGTAGATGCCGAACCAAGCCGCGGGTTGTCGAAGCAGGTCAAAGTCCGCAAGGGCGTATCCGGGTAAGTTCCACGGGAAGCCCGTCAGCACATGGCCGCGTAGCCATTCGGCGGCAAGCCAGCAGGCCGCAAAGCCGGCGGCGCCCGTCAGCCCCGATAGCCGCAGCCGCGCGAAGACCGCGCAGGCGAGCGCAGGAAACAGCGCGAGGCATGCAGAGAGGGCGGCGACTGCAGGAAAACCCATCCATCCGAAGCGCTCAGCATCGACGAAGAAGCTTTCCGCGATCCAGGAGAGTCCGAAGCCGAAGTAGCCTAACCCGAAGGCCCAACCGATGCCGAGAGCCGGCAAGGCGTCGCGACCCGCGATCAGCAGGTAGACCGCCGAATAGGCGAGCGGCGCGGCTGGAAGGATCGAGAAGGGCGGCAAGCTCAGCACCGCTGTCGCGCCGGCGCCGAGAGCGGCGGCTGCCGCCGCACCCCGTTCTATCCGTATGCGCCTCTTCAAGGCCGGCGTCGAGGATCTTCCGGCCGAGCGGCACGTCTTGCCGTCACCGAGCTGCGGTTGGTCAGCAGGGGATGCAGGATCAACAACGACACGCCGCAGACCACCGCCACATCGGCAAAGTTGAAGGCGGGCCAGTGCCATGATCCCATATAGAGATCGAGAAAATCCGTCACCGCGCCGAACCGCACCCTATCGGCGATGTTGCCGAGTGCGCCGCCGACGATCATGCCGCAGGCCACCGCTTCGATGCGTTTGGTCGTGGTCAGCATCAGGTGCAGGAGCCACAGGGAGACGCCAAAGGCGGCGACGCTGAGCGCCCACCAGGGGATCTGGCCGAAAAGGCCGAAGGTGACGCCCTCGTTGCGGAGGAATACAAGATTGAAGTTGGGCAGAACCGGCACGCCTACAGAGAGGCGTTCGGCCTCGGCGATGACAGCGGCCTTCGTGGCCTGATCCATCGCCAGTGTAGCCAAGATGGCCGCTCCGCCCCAGAGCGAATTACGTAGCGCGAAGGTCAATGTCCTCACCCCAACCAAACGTCCAGGAACAGCATCGCGACGAGCCCGATGGACAGCCCGAGCGTGGCCTTGTTCTGGTGACCGCTGCGATGGGTCTCAGGAATGATCTCATGGCTGATGACGTACAGCATCGCGCCAGCCGCGAAGGCGAGCCCCCAGGGCAGGAGGGGCTGAGACATTGTGATGACGCCGGCCCCGATCAGCCCACCCAGCGGCTCGACTATGCCGGTCAGCGCGGCGATGCCCCAGGCGCGGACCTTCCCGTAGCCCTCTCCCAGCAGCGAGATTGCCACCGCCAGGCCTTCGGGCGCGTTCTGTAGCCCGATGCCGATGGCGAGCGGCATCCCGCCGTCGAAGCCGCCTGCACCAAACCCGACGCCAACTGCCAGGCCCTCGGGAAAGTTGTGGATCGTGATGGCGATGATGAAGAGCCACACGCGGCGGAGTGAGGCCGCCTTGGGGCCTTCGCGTCCGGTCTTGAAATGCTCGTGGGGCAGCAAATCGTTCATCAGCGCCACGGCGCCCATACCAAGCAGGATTGCGGCGCAGGCTATGGCGGCGGGAGTCGCGCCAGCTCCGTAACGCGCCTCCGCGGCATCGAGCGCGGGATTATCAAGGAGAAGAACGATGCCGCCAGCATGACCCCGGCCGCGAAGCCGAGAGACATGTCGCGGAAGGCCCGTCCCGGAGTTCGTCCAAAGAGCACTGGAAGCGCGCCCACGGATGTCAGCATTCCTGCGGCAAGGCTGCCGAGAAACCCGAGAAGGATCGGGGACGCGCCCTCCAACCTCAATTCTCGTCGTAGGAGGAATAAACCTTGGTGGTGCCATCCGACTTGATAGCCGTCGCGCTCGTCGCCGAAGTCCATCCCCGAAGAGCCGAGCGGCATCTGTGGAATCGCAAGGCCGAGGGCCTTTGGCTGCTCGGCGAGAAGTCTGCGAACATCGGCGGCGGGGACGTGACCTTCAACGAGATAATCGGCGACGGTCGCGGTGTGGCAGGAGAACATGCCCGGCGTCGTGGTGCGCCGCTGTCGAGCTTGAAGCGGCCGAGCGCGCCGCCGGGCATGTCCTCGCCGGTCGGCGCGAAGCCGTTCCCGCTCAGATACTCCATCCAGGCGAGGCAGCACCCGCAGTCCTTGGTCTTCAACACCTCGATCGGCGTCGCATCGGCGAGCGCCTGCACTGCGAACATCGGAAGCTTCATAGACTTTCTTCCTTTGTGAAACCCGTCATTGATGCGCCGGAAAGGTCGCTCACGAGCCAGTTGACTAAGTGGGCGCGGGCCGCAGCAAGCCGCTGTTCTGCTGCCTCCCTATCGGTGTCCTGCGTCAGCTCGGCCACGCGCTCGTCCTCCATCGGATCGACTGGCTGGCCTTCGACCCGAACCTCATAGTGCAGGTTCGGACCCGTCGCGAGGCCGGACGAACCAACAGCCCCGATGAGGTCGCCTGCGTCGACGCGATTGCCCACCTCCAAGCCCTCGGCATAGGTGCTAAGATGCGAATAGCGCGTTATCGTGTCCGTTCCGTGCGCGATCTCGACGACCCGCCCGTAGCCGTTCCGTAGCCCAACAAACGCGACGCGGCCGGACGCTGTCGCATAAACGGGCGTTCCGCGCGGCGCGGCGAAATCGACGCCGGTATGCATCCGGACATTGCCGTAGAGCGGATGTCGACGCTTGCCGAACACCGAGGTTAGGCGGGCGCCAGCCACAGGCGGGGTGAAGGTTCTGAGAACCTGCCCATCCATGTAGATCGTTACGGCGTTCCCGCCGTCATCGGGCCAGACGATCTCGAATCGCGACCGGGACAGGTCGAGCGCGGCATAGCTCAGTCTCGACGTTCCAACCCGGGTGTCGCGCGGCCCGAGTTCCTCCTGCCAGAGCAGGCGCATGCTCTCGCCGCCGCGAAGATCACGCCGGAAATTCACCGTTCCCGCCAGTATCTCGGCCAAATCGACGGCGAAGCTCATAGGCACGCTTGCGCGTTCCAGCGAGGCATAGACAGAGCCGCGGACTTCCACTGTCGCGACCCGCTCCACGCTGCGGGTTTCCGGCTGAACGATCCGGACGTCCGGCGTGCCGTCGATCCGGACCATGACCTGCACGCCCTCATCGACCTCGATTGTCAACGTGTAGGGACGGCCGTCCGAGCGCCTGATCAGCTCGACCCGGTGCCCAGGTCGGAGTTGCGCAGGATCGAACTCAGCGGCGACGGCCAGCGCGAGTTCGCCGCGTGCAGGCGCATCGAGACCGGCGCGACTCAGAAGTTTGTCGAGCGTGTCGCCGGCGATCACAGTTGCCTCCCAGGCCGGAAGGAAGGCGGGTTCCCTGGCCGGCGCCGTCTCGACAGGTCTAGATAAGGTGGCGAGGGTTGGGGGATCCGCACGAAAGATCGGAGCCGTCCACTTGGGAACGTCGCCTGGCGCCGGCTCGGCCACCGTCGGGGAACCAGGCGGTGCGGTGATCTCTGCGGCCAGGGTTGCCCGGGGAGAGCGCGTGAGATCCCCGCCGAGCCAGGGTCCGAGACCGGCCGTCCCCGCGATGCCGATAGCGCCCGCTGCAATCCACCTTGCCCTCATTTTGCTCTCACATCTTCATCGTTCATTGCGCGCCGGATCTTCGGCACCGCGAATTGTCGCGGCTCGTGGTAGTCGATCGTCGCGACGAAGCGCCCCTTTGCGTCGAACAGAAAGACGCTCGCTGTATGGTTCATTGTGTAGTCGCCGCCCTCCACCGGGACCTTTTGGTAGGTCGCACGGAAGCCCTGCGCCGCGTCGTTGATGTTGTCCTCGGTGCCAGTCCACCCGCGGATCGCAGGATGGAAATAGCCGACATACTCCGCCATCGCCTCGACTGTGTCGCGCTCAGGGTCGACCGTGATGAAGACCGTGTTGAGCCGTTTTGCATCCGGCCCCAGCCCTTCGAGCCATTCCGAAATGTCCGACAGGGTCGTGGGGCACACATCCGGGCAGTAGGTGAAGCCGAAGAACACCATACTGGGGCGGCCGATCAGGCTTTCGGGACCGACCGGATTGTCTTCATGATCCGTCAGCGCAAACTCCATCTCGGTCAGTGCCAAGGGGCGCTTGCCAAGTTCGGGCGCGGCGCCCGGCCCGTCCACCTGCCACCAGCCGGCTACGAGCGTCAGGACGAGCGTGCCCGTGCCCAGCAGAGCATATGCGAGGGTTCTCCGGCGGCGCATTAGCCGTCCGGACCCCGGGCGGCGATGCCGAGGATCGGTACCTCGACCATCACCTCGCCACCGTCATCGAAGACGAGCGTTAGGGGGAAGCGCCCGCCTTTCTCCATCGGTTCTTGGAGCTTCATCAGCATGGCGTGGAGCCCGCCGGGTTCCAGACTGACCGCCTCGTTCGGCGCGATCTCAATGTCGCCCGCGGGAGCCATGGTGCTGACTCCGTTGGTATCGGTCGAGGTCAGGTGAATCTGCGACGTCATGGCAATCGCGGTCCGGATGCCTGTCAGTGTGACAGTGTCCGTGCCCACATTGCGGATCGTCAAATAGGCTGCGCCCGGTCGCGAGGTGCCGATTGAGGCCCGCGCCCATGGCCGTTCGACCATTACGTCATCGGAGCCCGCGAAGCCCGTAGTCGGGACTGCCAGCGTCATGCCGAGCGCGATTGTTCGGATTGCCTTCATTATCGATTCCTTTCGGTGTTCGGCAGACTGTTCATGGGCGGGCGCCCTCGACTTCACGTTCGACGAGCGCCCGAAGTTCCGCCTCTCCGAAAGGTTCGAGCGGCTTCCCGTTGACGAAGAAGGTGGGCGTCTGCCGGATCCCGACCGCTTCGACATCCGCTCGATCCTGGTTCAGCGTCGCCACGACCCCTGGCATCATGACGTCACGCCGCGCCCGCTCCACGTCGAGGCCGACGCCGCCTGCTATCTGGAAGATGCGCTCTGCGGCGGGCGAATTGTGCGACGCCCACGCCTGCTGATTCTCCAGCAGGGCTTCGAGGACGGGAACGAAGACGTTCTGGATCCGCGCGGTTTCAAGCACCTTGATCGCCAGTTCCGACCCCTCGCCATGGAATGGCGTATAGCGCAGGATCACGCGCACATCTTCGGGGTAATCCGTCATGATTTCCTCGACCACGGGGTAGAAGGCGCGGCAGGCCTCGCAAGCGGGATCGAAGAACTCGACGATAGTGACGGGGGCCTCTTCAGGGCCCAAGACCGGAGAATAGGGGCGGACGAGGCGCTCGGAGATTTCGGGTGGGGGCGGGCTGACGTCCTCGACCGGCGCGGGCCGGTTCACCCACCATGCCGCGCCACCGAACGCAGCGACGACGCCGCCGGCCGTGAGCACGACAAAGGTTCGTCTGTTCATGTCTCCTCCTTGCCGAGTGCAAGCAGCAGCCCAGCAATGGCGCCGAAAGCGCCGAGTGAAAGAAGCGGTAGGGGCGCGCCCAGCACGCGCATGTCGTCGCTCGTGCAGGAGGGGCCGGTCACGGTGCAGGGCTGGACTGTTTCGGGGATCAGGTCCCAATAGAGCCCGAGGTGCCAGAGCGCGATCCCCGCGCCAATTATAGCGAGCGGTAGGGCGTAGGGGCGGATGCCTCTGTCGCCGTGCCAGGCCGCTATGCCGAGAATGACGGCAAGGGGAAACATGAAGGCGCGCTGGAACCAGCAAAGAATGCAGGGCGCCTGACCCAACACCTCCCCGACGAAGAGCGCCGCAAGCGAAGAGACGAGCGCGATGAGCCATGCCGCAAGGAGCGGTGCCTGAAGCGTTGCCTTTTCTGTCATCCTTGGAGACGCTCTCGCAGATCGGCGACGACCTCTTCCGCAGGCGTTCCGTAGTTGAAGCTCTTCACAAAACCGGCCTCGGGATCGAACAGGAAGAGCTGGGAAGAGTGGGCCATAGCGTAGCCGCCGGGCGCGGAAGCCTCTTCGATCTTCTCGTAGTAGATGTAGAAGCTCTCTGCCGTGCGCTCGATCTGCTCCTGGGTCCCGGTCAGCCCGACGATCCCGGCGTCGAAGCGCGGCACGAAGCTGGCCAGCGCCGTCGGCGTATCCCGTTCGGGGTCGATCGTGATGAAGAGCGGCTGGACGCGGGAGGCGTCTTCTCCGAGATCCTCCATGACGGCAGCGACCTCGGCAAGGGTTGTAGGGCAGACGTCGGGGCAATTGGCGAAGCCGAAGAAGACGAGCAGCCACCGGCCAGCGAAATCCTCGTCCCTACGCACCATGCCCTGGTGATCGGTGAGCTCGAAATCGGCACGAAATGCAGGCGCCGTTCCCTGACGTGCCGAGTCCGCGCCGTAATCCAACCAGAGCACGGCCACGACCATTGCGGCAGCGGCAAACCCTGCGACTGCCCAGAGAATTTTGCGGATGGTCGTGAGACGCACCGATTCGGCCCCCGCTTGATCTCGACGCAACACGCTACAAGCTACAGCGGGTGTAGGTTCAACCCCCGAAAGCTCGTCTGCCATCTTGCCACCGCGGTTTGAGGCGCGTCTCTTGCGCCCGTCCACGGGTCCACTAATCTACAGAAGCTGTAGCTTGTGAGGCCTCATGCTGACGATTGGAACGCTGGCCCGGAAGACGGGCACTAAGGTCCAGACGATCCGCTACTACGAGCAGATCGGCCTGATGCCCGAACCCGGGCGCACCGAGGGCGGTCAGAGACGATATGGCCAGGACGAACTCGACCGTCTGGCCTTCATCCGCCACGCCCGGCAGCTCGGCTTTCCGCTAGACGCAATCAGGGAGATTCTGGAACTGGCTGATAGTCCGCAACGGTCGTGCACCGACGTGGATTCGGTTGCGAGAAGACAACTGAAGCAGGTCGAGCAGAGAATCCTGCGGCTTCAGGCGCTCAAGAAGGAACTAAAACGGATGATTGCGGAATGCTCCGGTGGCAGCGTCGCCGAATGCCGGGTGCTAAAAGTCCTGCGCGATCATTCCGAGTGTCTGACGGCACATGATGAGATCGGTGCCTAGAGCGGCGGATGCTCAGCGTACTCGCGGCGCCAGAGAACATCCTCCCCCGTCAAAATTGAGGAGGTGGCGAGGGTATGCAAGTCGGCGAGTCCGAGCCGGCGCAGGACCGCGCCAACGGTGGAGCGCGACATGTCGAGGGCGCGTGCGATCGTCGGGCCGGTCATCCGCTGTCGGCGCAGCCCCTCAAGGGCGGCCATCGTCGCGGCGGGGATGCCGGGCGGGCTTCAGCGCTGCCGCGTGCGAAAGCGGGTCAGCCACTTGTGGACGGTGCGCTTCGAACACGCCGGCGGCCGCGCCGACGTCCAGCCCTGCTTAAGGGCGCGCTTGACCATCAGAGCTCGACCATGCGGCGTCAGGCGGGCATTCCATGCGTGTCCATCCTGACTCCGGGTCAGCTTTGTTCGGTGTGGTGACCACAGCCTCACACCCAGCTCCGGATGAACAACCTTCAAGCCTTTGAGACCTGGACCGCCAAGACGTGCCCGAACCTGACGGTAACCAAGCGCGCGACCCTTCGCCAGATTTAAGCTTGAAGCTACAGTTCCTGTAGCTATTACATTCCGTTTCGAATCGGAAGAAAATCGAAGTTGCCACGCGTCGAGCAGGCGCAGAGTGGAAGGGATGCTCGTATTCGCCGGGCTCGAAACCGCGATGAGCCGCGGTTCCAATGCAGGCGGCGAGGGTGCCCTCACTCCGTTTGATAGAACAAGGACGGCGCTGATGCCCCATGACCACGGCCACGCCCATATAGACGCCAAGTCCGGCGACCGCCGGGTCAGCATCGCCATCTGGGCGAACGGTATACTGACCGTCGCGCAAATCGTCGGGGGGATCATCGCGGGCAGTCTGGCCCTGATCGCCGATGCCCTACACAACTTTTCGGACATGGCGTCTCTAGTGATCGCGTTCGGGGCGCGCAAGATCGCCCGGCGCCCTGCCGACGCGCGGATGACCTTCGGCTATGGCCGGATCGAGATTGTCGCGGCGCTGATCAACTATACCACGCTGATCGTGATCGGCCTCTACCTGATCTACGAAGGCGGGATGCGGATGATCGAGCCGCCCGAAGTCAAGGGGTGGTACGTCGTCATTCTCGGCGGCGTGGCGCTGGTCGTGGATACGCTAACGGCGCTGCTAACCTATTCGATGCAGAAGGGCAGCGTGAACATCCGCGCGCTGTTCCTCCACAACCTGTCCGACGCGCTCGCCTCGGTCGCCGTGATCGTCGGGGGCACGCTCATCCTCCTCTACGACATCCGCTGGGTCGATCCCGCGATTACGATCGGAATCGCCGTCTACATTCTCTATCTCGCCTTCACCGAGATCGGCGGCACGGTTCGCACGCTGATGCTGGGCAGCCCACCAGACATCGACACCGATGCGGTGATCACGGCCGTAGCCGGAGTCGATGGCGTCGCCGACGTCCATCATGTGCATTTCTGGCAGATGGAAGAACACCAGGCGGCGCTCGACACGCATGTCGTGATCGAGAAGGCGGCCTGGGGCCGGCTGGAGGAAATCAAGCGCGCGATCAAGGACGTCCTGGAAGAGCAGTTCGACATCCGCCACTCGACCTTGGAATTCGAGCACCCGGACTGCGCTCACCAGGATGCGGAGGTGTATGGCCATGGCTGACATCATGAAAGGAAAAGGCACATGTTCAAGGAAGTTCCCCTTGAAGGTGGAACCGTCATCGGCTTCGAGTGCAGCGGCACGTTGACGAAAGCCGATCTGGAGAGCTTGCAAGCTGTCCTCGACGCCAGACTGGCACGGATGCACAAGCCGTCGCTCGTCATTTTCATGGATGACTTTGACAGCTACGAGGACGCGTCGGCCGCTTTGGCGGATCTGCGAATTGACATGAAGCACCACGCCGATCTGGCCCGTGTAGCTATTGTCGCCAATAAGGCTTGGCTAAAGTGGGGAACGTTGTTGGCCGACCTGGTCACTGGCGCTGACTTGAAGTCGTTCGAGCCGGGTGATCGCGACGCGGCTCTGCGATGGGCGCGCGGCGGATCGTAGGTCTGCGCGCCGCGGCTGAACCTGGCAATTTTTCTCGTCCGCCTCCGGCGCTGATCGCGCGATCGAGAGCATCGACAACACGCGCCGTCTTGCGGAACGCCATGTGACGTCATGGAGCTGTCTGATCTAAGATCCTTTGTAGATGTTGCGGAGAGGCTCAACATCCGGCGTGCCGCGATGGCGGCTGGCGTGCAACCGTCAACCATGAGTCGACGCATCGCGAGGATCGAGGGTGAACTCGGGGTGTCGGTGTTCGAGCGCCACGCTTCGGGCGTCAGGCTCACCCGAGCCGGCCGCGATTTCTTCGATACCGCGTCGAATGCCATCCGCGACCTGGACTTCGGACTAAGGCGGGCGCGAGCGGCATCGAGCGGCGCAAGCGGTCATCTTCAGATCGGCATCTTTGCCTCGATCGCGAGCGGCTTTCCTCATGAGGCTATCCGGCTGTTCCGATCGCAGTATCCGGGCGTCGAGATGGATGTGGCCGAAGGCGAGCCGAACGCGCTGCTGCGACGCATCCGGGAACGCAAGCTCGACATCGCCTTCGTGACTGGCGACTGCGATCTGCAGGACCTTGACTGCGAGACATTGTGGTGGGAGGCGGTCGCCCTGGCACTTGCCAGCGACCATCCGGCGGCGGACGCGGAGCGATTGCAATGGTCGGACCTGCGCGACGAGCGCTTTATCGTCAGCCTGCAGGAACCCGGTCCGGAGATCCACGATTGGCTCGTTGCTCGCCTCGGCGGTCTCGGCGAGCGGACAAGGATTGTGCGATATGCGGTGGCGCGAGAGACGCTGTTCGTTCTGGTCGGCTTAGGCTTTGGGTTGAGCGTCGTCAGCCAAGCGGGCGTCGGTGTCGCCTATCCCAACGTTGTCTTCAGACCGGTCGGCGATCCGGACGACATCCTGCCATTCTCGGTTGCCTGGTCACCCGATAGGGATAATCCGGCACTGCGCAGGTTTCTCTCGGTGCTGCGGGCGATGGCGTCCGGTCGGCCGCCGCCACCCGTCGATTAGGTCGAGCCATTTCGCGCTCTGCGGGCTTTCGAGAAGGCACGGTCGGTCGCTATGAACCGCTCCAGCATCGGCGCGACCAGCCGCGACGGCTCGCCGACAGGCTGGCCGGTCTCACGGCCCAGCACCTCGGCATAGGCGACGAGATCGCGGTGAAGCGCAGCCGGCAGCTCGATCGTCAGCTTGACCGGCTTGTCGTCCGAGATCGCTCCGAGTTTCAGCTTCGTCATCGCAGAGCTCCATAGGGTTCGAGAACAAGATCGCGCGTCACGATCACCCGTACCGGAAACCCCGGCCGGATCGTGAGCGTCGGCTCCACATCGAGCTGCCGCTCGATGATCTGCTGGCCGGCGTCGTTGACGGTGTCCTGAGCGCCGCCGCGGATCGCGGCGATCAGGCGGTCCTCATCGTCGGCGGCGAGTTCGGCGCCGACACCGAGCAGGGTCGACAGCGCGGCGGCCTTGGCGAGGTCCCACCAATGATAGTCGACGCCGTCTTCAAGACCGGCGAATCCTTGCGCATCGGCGCCGGGCTGGCGCTCCAGCACGATCGACCGACCGTTCGGCAGGATCAGGCGGTTCCAGACGAGCAGCACCCGCCGCTGTCCGAACGCGACGCCGCTGTCGTACTGGCCGATCAGCCGGGTTCCCTGCGGCAGGAGAAGGTAGCGTCCCGAGGGGCTGTCGTAGACGTGGCTCGTGACCTGGGCGGTGATCTGTCCTGGCAGATCGGAGCGGATGCCGGTTATCAGCGCCGCCGGGATGACAGTTCCTGCCTGCAAGACATAGGGACTCGCCGGCGCCACGAGCTGGTCGCTCGATACGGTGCGGCGGTCCACGGGGCCGTTGAGGAAGGCGGTGTGACGGTCCTGCGAAGATGCGCCATCGCTACGGTATGGGCTGCTTGGACCCGCCGGGGTCTGCCCGGACATCGAGATGCCGGGCGCGGCCGGCTGGCTTCTCGCGCTGAAGAACAGCTCGCTGGTGCGGGCGGCCTCCTGTTCCTGAAGACGCCGCTGCTCTTCTGGATCAGGGCC
>Ga0114915_1001183_pt1 | contig 11413 bp, 4 predicted proteins | sample MalvirAntarct_55_FD_87288 | JGI IMG/M metagenome (GOLD analysis project Ga0114915, IMG submission 87288) | Marine viral communities from the Global Malaspina Expedition - Malaspina viral metaG Antarct_55 | ecosystem: Environmental > Aquatic > Marine > Oceanic | place: South Georgia Island...
GCCTGGACCCGGAGCCCAGCAATGTCTATCCTGAAATTGATTTTGTAAACAGTAGTATTGGCTGGGCCGTAAACGGCAGGAGCTTTTTAATAAAAACAACCAATGGAGGTAAGGTCTGGACCAACACTCCGTTAAAGGATGTCTATGATGTCGATTTCATAGATGCTAATACGGGCTATGCCGCCGCAAAAGGTGCGGCTAGGGGCGCAATAACCTTACACAAAAGTACCGATGGAGGAAATTCCTGGAACCCCATCTACAATTTTCCCATCGGTGATGTGGCCAAAATTCAGTTCATAAATAGCAGCGTGGGCTGGGCAATCATCGGATACAATGATCAAAATGTATACAGTACCACCAACGGAGGCTTTACCTGGCATGCTTCCTCCGTAGGCTTCAATACAGGCAGTCTATTTTTTCTTGATGCTTCCTTAGGCTGGGTAAGTGGAGCCAACGGCAGGGTGTCCAAAACCATCGACGGGGGGATAACCTGGACCCCTGTGAATGCCGGAACGGAATCGACTAACTACACGATTGATAAAATCTATTTTAAGAATAATAGTATTGGCTGGCTTACGGGGCTTAACACCCGCAAAACCACCGACGGAGGCTTGACTTGGTCGGCTAATGTGAGTAATGGGTCATCTGTCAGCTTCAGAAGCATCAGCTTTGCCGATGCCAATCAGGGTATTGCTCTTCCCTACTACAGGTCTCCCAATGGTGGGTATTACTACTATAGAACCACCGATGGGGGTATCACCTGGTTACAAGAACAGCTGCCCAGTAGTACTTTCTTTCAAGATATTATTCTTAGTGATGCAGCCAATGGCTGGATCACTAACGGCAAGGGGGCTATCATGCACTATGCCGCTCCCATCGCCTCGTGCTCGGCAAGTATTACCTTACAGCAGTCGCCGCCTGCTCCGCTGGTTACGGCCTCTACCCATAATGCCCTCTGTGAGGGCGAATCCATCACACTTACTGCCAGAGGCTGTACCGATGCTCTGAGCTGGTCAGATGGCAGTACAAGCGCGACGATCACTGTGACACCTTATAGTTCTACCACGTATACGGCTTTTTGTGGACCCAACAACGGCTGTCAGGGGGCAACCAATATGGGTATAGCGGTGATTCCGAAGATCAGGCTGGACACCACTTCTGCCCCCCCCTGTAATCGACCGGTTTTTAAGGCTTCCAATTTCTGGCCGGGGATAGACCTTCGCTGGATGAAAGACGGCAATGAAGTTGCATTCCAGGCTTCGGGTTTGTACCGAGCCAACAATACCTACCCTGTAACTACCCCCGGCACGTACATGGCTATTCCCGATGTAGGGGCGGGCTGGTCGCCACAGACGGGGGCGTTAGGAATCGGATACTTGAATGACGTGGATTTCGCTAACCCCTCTTTGGGCATAGCTGTGGGCGAATCGGGTACCATTCTGAAAAGTAGCAATGGCGGAACGAGTTGGAAAACGCTATCGAGCGGAACGGTTTCCTACCTAAGCAAAGTAGAAATGATAACCTCGGAGGTAGCCTGGGTCCTGGGCTTCGATATTACCCTAAAAACTACAGACGGGGGCATAACCTGGGTAAGGCAAAATATGGACAACATTGGTTTTTTTAGCAATATTTCCTTTTTTGACGCAAATATTGGCTGGGCCATTAACGCGGGCGACCTCTATCACACGACAGACGGAGGCACTAACTGGACGTCGCAAAAGATCGATGGCGCAACCAATTATTTGTCTATTCATGCCGTGGGGGCTAGCACTGCTTGGGTGACTACCTACTCCAAAGTGTTCAAAACAACCGACGCGGGGACTACCTGGATTGAGGTGAATGTGGGGAACAACGGGCAGTCACTAGGAAGTGCCGCCTATTTTACCGACGCTGACCACGGCTGGGTCGCTGGAAGTTATTCGCCCGCCCGCATATACCATACTACCGATGGGGGTGTCACCTGGAATACTCAGGCTCTACCTCAATTGGGTTATAGCAGCATAAACCAGATACAGTTTACGGACAATATGCATGGTTGGGCAGGAGGAAATAATCAACTACTGACCACAGACGATGGGGGAAACACCTGGTTCATTAAAACCGATCTAACCACCTCCGGGCTTGGAAGCAGCATACGGTTTCACTTTATATCTCAAAGTACTGGATTTACTCTGGGAAATGGTCTGGTGGCCCTCACCACAGACGGGGCCATCACGTGGCGGAAAGCCAGCGCCAATCTGCTGAGTTTTTCGCAGGCCGATCTTATGAGTGTGCATTTTATCGACAATGAGAAAGGCTTCGTCGTGGGCCGCAATAAGCTGCTGCTAAGCACCACGAACGGAGGTAAAAACTGGTCCAGCCGTAAACTCGACTTTGCTGGATACAGCGATGGGTACGATGTCTTTTTCGTCAATGACACTCACGGCTGGATCCTCAGCAATGGTAATGTACTGAGAACTACGGATGGCGGATTGAGCTGGAATCAATCAGCAAACAGGGTCAATGCCTATGCCCAGATTTTCTTTGTGAATACCGATCTAGGTTGGGCACCAGGTTATGGACAAGTTTCCAAAACAACCGACGGTGGCATCACCTGGACAGAGCAAGTTGTTCCCAACGGTAACGATTTAAGGGGGGTATTCTTCATTGATAGCAATCGGGGGTGGGTAACGGGCAGCGGCAGCATTTTCAGTACAACCGATGGTGGTAGTACCTGGGTCCAGCAATACACCGGAAATTATTCTTATACGCTGAACTCGGTACATTTCACAAGCCCTACCGAAGGCTGGGTAACAGGTGCGCCTCATCTCCTCCATACGACCGACGGAGGTAACACTTGGCAGGTTCAGACCCTTAGTACTATCAGTAGTGCTTATTTTTCCAAGGTACAGTTTATAAACGAGAACATTGGCTTCGTTAGAAGCAACCAAGTAGTGTATGCCACCAGCGATAAGGGTGTCACCTGGAAAAAATCGTATCCTCATGGCAATCTCACTGATATGCATTTTACCGACGCCACCCACGGCTGGTCGGTGGGAAACGCTGGTATTTTGGCCTACCACCCCGCCGTTACGGCCTGCCCCTCGGCTCCGGTCGTAGTAACACCTCAGAGCTTTGCCCCACTTAGTACCCTGTCCTCGGGTATCTGGGACTCACCCAGCGTATGGAGCTGCGGACAAGTACCTACCTCGCTCGATGCCATACGTATCAATGCTGGGCATACGATCACCCTACCGGAAGGGTACATGGCCAAAGCCAAAAGTGTAGAGCTGCGGGGAAACGTAGTACAGGAAAATAATACGAGCCTACAAATGGGGCAAGAGTGAATAGGGTTCGGGAAAATTTTTTCATCTAGTTATTTATCCTCATCATGAAATACACCGTCCTTCTTTTGCTTACGGTCCTGACTCTGCAAGCTGCGGCGCAAACCCCTGACAGCCTCACACGCTGCGGAGTTAATAGCGCTTTTATGGAAAAAAACATCGATCTGGAATTGCTTCATCAAATGCAGATTCAATGGGAAGACTACGCCCAACACAGCAAATCCAACGGGCGACTTTCTGGCGATGATCCAGTACTGGTAGTACCCGTCATGTTCCACATTGCACATCGGGGTGAAAGCGTAGGCTTTGGCTCCAATGTATCGGAGAGCCAGATTCAGGCAGCGTTAGCCAATTTGAATAATATCTTTCGGGCTCGGGGTAATTATGCCGCTGGTAATGACACACGTATCGAGTTTGTGCTGGCCAACTGCAGCGGTATCGATCGCGCCGATGCGTCCGGGGTATCTAATTTCTCAGCTCAGGGGGTCATCTGGACCGACTACAACCAACAGCAGCAGGTCAGGGCCCTCTTTGGAACCTATCAGGACAAGGTGGTAAATATATACGTGAGTCACGCCATTTCCGGGGCCGGAGGATTTGCTTCCTATGGCGGCGATATGTTCATTCTGGCTTCTGAATTTCCCCGAGTGAGCAGCTCCAACGCCAAGTCATTGACTTTTGCACATGAAATGGGACATTGCCTTTTTTTAAGCCACACTTTTGAGGGAGACAACTCCTGTCTGGGCTGCGCTAATGACAATATAGTTTGCCCGGCTAATGACAATCCCTTAACCGAGGGCGATCAGGTAGCCGACACGCCGCCACATCGGGTTTTTGACCTGAATTATAATACCCCTGCCAACGCCAACAACACCTGTACAGGGCAGCCTTTTAGTGAAGGTCTGGTTCGGAATCATATGGCCTACTATACCAACGCCGACCGCTTTACGCCTGGGCAGGTTACCCGGATGCGCTTTTTTCTTGAGAACTACCTGACTCGATGGCTCACTTCCGATGCCATTCCAACGCCCAATAATCAATTGAGCTTATCATCGGTTCCATCTTCCGTATGTGCTAATTCTAATGTGACCGTCGGGTATGTCAATAACTCAGGAAGCCCTAACCCGGTACTTCTTGTTCAGAAAGGTGATGATGTAGTACACTATGCCGACGCAAGCGATGGGCTAATCAACTTCACGTTTCCAGCCTACTATTTTAATGTAAATCCTGCTACAGGCATTCTCCCCAGTGGCAACGATTACAGGGTTCGGCTAGTAGCGGGCTGTAATAGCACGCTTTCCAATACCTTTCAATACAACAATGTGCCAGCTTATACAGCTTCCATTGTTGGGCCTGATGGTGAGCCACTACCTAATACCAATACAAAAACAGACGGAAGTGTAACTCTTTGTAGTGGCTCTTCCCTTACTTTAAAAGCCCGATTGACCTACACGCAAAACGGTATTGAGTATCGAGTATCCGGACCAGAACTAGCCGACTTAGACTTCCAATGGTCTTTGAACGGCAACAATCTCCCAAATGCGACTGGTAGTAGTTACACGGTCAACGGCCAGCAGGGTACCTATCGCTATACTGTGGCTAAGTCTGGCTGTACTAATCAAGGCATCACTTCCTATGGGATTCTTGTTGACTTTAATCCAACTTCCTACGCGGGTACCAGCGATTTTGACAATGGTAAAATTCCGCTTAAAACCCAGTGTACAGGTAGTACTCTGAAGCTCTACTCTACCTACATCAGTAATACGGCCACATATAAATGGTATAAAGACGAGGTACTATTGGCTGGCGAAACAGGAAGAACCTTACTAGCTGGAAGTAGTGGAACCTACAAAGTAGTGCCCAGCGATGGATCATGCCCTTTTGTAATGCCTGGAAATAAAGGCATAGCCATTACTATCGGCAATGCACTCGAAAACTACATTCGCCCGCCTGTAGATAGTCTGCTATGTAATACCTACACCTACCTATTTTCGGTCGGTTGGGCAGAAGGTCTCTCCTATCAGTGGCTACGCAATGGGGCTGAAATCCCAAACGCGTATCTAAGCTCATTTGGGACAAATCAGGAGGGAGTTTATAGCCTTCGCCTCCGTCAGGGCAATTGTGAGTCAGTAAGCAATGCGGTTAGATTATATCAATCAGATAAAGAACAAAAGCCCATCATACTAGCTCCAAAGGACTTTGGCAATGGGGTATCCTATTATATTTCGATGAGCAACCCTAACAACAATCAACAATGGTACAAAGACGGACAATCCATTCCAGGCGCTTACAATAGCAATCTAAAAATATCTACTTCGGGCGTATACACGGTACGTAAAGGCTACGGTACCTGCACGGTCGAATCCGATCCGTTGACGGTCAACTTTGGTAACGACCTGGCCCCTACTATTCTAGGAGAAGATTCTGTGCGCCTGGTGTGCAACAACCTGTCTACGTCAACTTTTCTACGCTTCGATGGCAGTTTTATCGAAAACGGTTCTGGGCTTAGCTACCGTTGGATGAAAGACGGCACAGACCTACCCCTTTACAACTACTACGCCGATAAACCTTTTCTTCAAACTTATGAAGATGGGGTATATCGCCTTCGCGTGAGCAACAGTTATTCTTCCGGGATATCCAACCCCATTACGGTCAGTTCTGTAAACCATCAAACTGTTCGGCTGGCTGCGGAAACCGGGCTGCAATCAGCCTGTACGGGCAATGTCATTAAACTCAATTTCCCAATGACCTCATTGATCGATCCCTTTCTGATATGGAAAAGGGACGATACGCCTATTCCCAACCAGCACCAAACCGAACTCACCGTCCTACAATCCGGCACCTATACAGCCTTTTATCAGGGTGATGGCTGTACAATCACAACTGATGCTATAGATGTGCGTATCGACAGCGACCGCGTGTCCGCTACACTCAGTGGCGATTATACTATTCGCGCTGGTGAAAGTGCTAATCTAACTCTTCATACGGCTACCGGATTTAATTACTTTTTTAAACTATCGGATGGCAGCGAATACGTAGGGGGGGAGAATACCATGCTGATTCCCAAAAGCCCGAATCTTTCTACACCCTATGCGATCACTAGCTTCGGTACCCATTGTGGGCTAGGGAATATCTCGGGCATGGCGCAAATCGACGTGACGAAATGTCCTGTAGATGCCGTGAATTACACACTTACCTCGGGTTTCTGGGATACCGCTTCCAACTGGAGCTGCGGCAGTGTACCTACGGCGCTGGACCCCGTGCGTATCAGTCCTTCGCACACGATTCACCTGTCACCCTATTACGAAGCAAAATCTAAAAGTATCGAACTACAAGGGCAGTTGCAGCAAGGTACCGATACTAAGCTACACCTAGGGCAAGACTAAGCAATGTTTACTTTGATAATTAAGGCCCCTGTATCGTTCAGAATGTACTACATTCTCAATGAATCATCAAGCCTGAGTTTCTTTGCTACCTGCTTAGGTCAGTCTCTAACCCGTCTAATATAACTCCCTATATTACAATCAGTTAAACCCAATAACAATTCTTTTCGCCTTACCTTTTATCGGTTAGTCTGATATAGAGGTATAATTCATGTACTACCCTACCCGATTGCTCTTTTGCTGAAATCCTGGCTTGGACATACCAGCAAAGAATCTGGTGATTAAAAAATCATCAATGGCTCAAAAAAGATATAAGTTACTACTGGGAAAATGCCTCTTGGTTGTACTCCTTACGGGCCTGAGCGTTGAAATGATTCATCGCATCATCGTAGCAGTTGATAAAGATACGGCTCTGGGTGCCGCCCTGATTGACAAGCACGCCTATGCAGCTACCCTTCCATCACCTAAAATACTTTTGCTTGGAGGTTCGGGGGCTATGTATTGTTACAATTCACAACTACTCGCTAGTCAGCTCAACAAGCCCGTCACGAACATGGCTCTATTGGCACCTCTGGGTATCAACTTCATCCTTGCTGGTGCTGATCGGTATATACGGAGGGGGGATACTGTCATTCTGTCGTTCGAATACTCATCCAATACCTGTGGTGGTGATTTGGAAACCCAGCTGGAAGTAGCGGAATACCTACCAGAGAGCTATCCGTTGATTTCGTTCCCGGATATATCTACCCTTATCAAGAGTGTGATACGTCATCGGCTGCGTTCTGTTCAGAAAATCCCCTCTTTATTTGAATCACCTGCTGTAGAAGATCGTACCTCCATTTATTTTCGGAGGGCGTTTAACCGGCAGGGGGACATTATAAGCCACATCAATAACTTTTCTCGCAAAATCCAAGCCGACTCTGCTGTTATTGAAACATTCAACTTCGAAGCACAGATCGACTGTATGAATGTATACATCGACTTGTTCAAAAAGCGAGGAGCGAATGTTTTTTTTGCGCATCCGGTAGTAGCCCAGACCTATCATTCGAATGCCCAGAAAGCAATTGAAGAGGCCGACCAACTACTGCTACAAAAGCTTCATGCACCCATCCTTATCCGGCCTCAGCAAAGCTACTACCCTGACAGCTTATTCTTTGATTCCATTTTTCATCTTAAGCCTGCCGGACGGGATATACAGACCCAAAAACTGATTCATGCATTACAACCGAGAAAAGAATCCTGAACCTAGTCCTGGTACCCATGCTGTTCAATTCGATTGAATTTCTCCTTTTCTTTCCTGTCGTCACGATCGTTTATTTTCTCCTGAATTTTCGGTTTCGTTGGGTATGGCTTTTGGCTTCCAGCTGCTATTTCTACATGGCTTTCCGGCCTATTTATATTCTTATTCTGGCCTTCACTATCCTAGTGGACTATTTCGCCGGATTACTTATCGAGCAATCCCAGGCCAGAACTCGAAAATCTTACCTGATTTTAAGCCTTGTCGCTAACATAGGGGTACTTTGTATCTTTAAGTACTATAATTTCTTTATTGGGAATCTTAATGCACAGCTTGGAACCAACTGGTCATTACTAAGTATCCTGCTTCCCATTGGCCTATCGTTTCATACCTTCCAGGCCATGAGCTATACGATAGAAGTATACCGGGGCAACCAGAAAGCCGAGCGACATCTTGGTATGTATGCTCTCTATGTGCTATTTTACCCTCAATTGGTGGCAGGCCCCATTGAACGCCCTCAAAATATCCTACCGCAGTTTCATACCAAGCATACGTTCAACTACGAGAATGCCCGGAACGGGCTTTTACTCATCGCATGGGGTATGTTCAAAAAAGTAGTAATAGCCGACCGACTAGCCCTTTTTGTAGATCAGGTTTATGGTAACCCCCTCTCTTATTACGGTCCCTCTATCTGCATTGCCTCAGTTTTCTTTGCCTTCCAGATTTACTGCGATTTTTCGGGCTACTCTGATATTGCTATTGGCACAGCCCGGGTGATGGGCTTCCAGCTAATGAAGAATTTTGATCACCCCTATGCTGCAAAAAGTGTAGCTGAGTTTTGGCGTCGCTGGCATATTTCACTTTCTACCTGGTTTCGGGACTATCTCTATTTCCCGCTGGGTGGCAATCGGGTGGGTCGCATTATCACCATCCGTAATACGCTCATTGTATTTCTACTTAGTGGGCTCTGGCACGGGGCTAATTGGAACTATCTTATTTGGGGAGCCCTGCACGGTTGCTTTATTGTAGGGGGTAGCTTAACCCTGAATTTTCGACAAAAGCTCGCCATCCGTGTCGGAATATCTCGAGTCCCTAAGCTCCAAAACTCACTAAACTGGTTAGCTACCTTCTCGCTCGTTACTTTTGCTTGGATCTTTTTTCGGGCCGACTATCCCGATTCTTCTCTGTTGTGGAACTTACTAAGAAACCTAGGCCTGGGCTGGGCTGACATAAAGAATATAGGTTCCCTTGATTATTTTATGAAATACATTTGTCTGGGGCAAAAGCGAAGAGAGTTTCTCCTGGCTATTGTCCTTATTTTATTCTTACAAATTATACTATACTGCCAAAGTAAGACAAGTCTGAATCAATGGCTCTTGGCCCAGTCTTACTACCTTCGATGGGGATACTATGTAGCTTTTATGCTGGCTTTGTTGTATTTGGGAGAGTTTTCGAACCGATCACAGTTCATTTATTTCCAGTTTTAAGACCTACTTCTTCCGGTTATCTCCCCGCCCGATCACAATGTGCTTGATAGAAACAAACATCGTGTGCCAGATCAGGTTGAAGAACGATTCGTCGCTGGCGCGCTCTACGGTAGCTTCTCCTATCCGGGCAGGACGATTTTTGCGTGGATTATTATCATTCAATACAATATTATTGACTACCTGCGATAGGAACGAGCGACGCTTTAGTTCGCGGGTGTCATCATCCACTTTGAGCACGTCTACTTTCAGATCGTCGTAGAGCATATGCATCACGATAGACGATCGAACATTGTTGGCATTGATTTCAAATTTCAGTTTGGATACCTTCCCAGAGCGCACCGATGCTCGGGCCAGAGCTCTGGTAATATCGTTGACTTTGGTCATATCGAAATTGGTCATCGTTCCCCCGCACGCAAAATCGCCCGCTTTCGAAGCCAGATTGAAGACAAAGTAGGCATTCAGCCTTCCTACACTCATAAACCGCGTCAGTACGCGTACCCGACAAGTTGGGTTCTTTTTAATCAGGGTCGAGTCATTAGTTAGGTTAGTGATGGTACCATGGGTACCGTCAAAAAATATACTCCCCCGCCGACGGGTTTCAGGGTTGACCTCACCGTATAACACCCGGGTACTTTTAAGGTACACCGTGTCGAAACCAATTTTGAGCTTGGAATTTAGTAATAGCTGGTGTGGATAGCGGCCCATTTTATTGCCTTTCACAAACTCATACCTCTTGTCCTTATCAATGTCCATAAGGCCGGCATCGATGTACAGTTTCTTGGCAAACAACTGGCGTTGCGTCAGCAAACGCCTCATATCCATCTGTGTAGCCTTAATATTCCTGAATTCCAGATCCAGCCGGTCCGTTGCCTGGCCTACCGCCCGGCTGAACTTATCCTTGGATAGAGTCGGCTTATACAGCACATTTTTGACTTTCAGCGTACTATCCTTAGTAGATAAGCTCAGTTCCTGCATTCGAAACACGTATAGTGCATTGCCTGAAGGTAGTTCTAGCCCCTGGGCTTTGAGTACCATATTTTGAGAGAAGAAAATTCGGCTCGAATCTTTGCCCGAGTCCGCATCCAGCAAGAAATCCGTTATATCCAGATACAGCTTTTTCAACTGGCTCTTCTGCGGTTTCTGCGTGGAATCCTGCCGATTTTCGTAGGTAAAATCTACATTATCTAGGTTAATTTTGTCAATCTGAATGGATTTCAACACCTTGCTGATCAATTCATAAGGCGATTTACTAGGCTTGTTATCGTTGTAGGGCTGTGGGTTGTGAACAATGTTCGCCACAGGCCGATCAATCAGAATTGCATTGATAGAAAGTGATTTGGATAGCAAAAGCTTAATCAGTGAAACGCCCGACAATCGCACCCGATCTGCCCGTAGATCAAATTGGTTGTTAGGCGCTTTTTGGGCCATCAGCAAGCGCTGATATACCGTAGAATCGGGCGTGAGTTTTACGCCCCGTACCTCGGCATTGCCAAGAGGAATGTTGATGGTAATGTTATCGTAAGTAATCCGGTACAGACTGTCTGATGCATTCGTCACAGATTCTTTCAGGGCCGCATCAAGTTCGCTTTTGAAGTACCTGGGTAGCCATAGGGAGATCAGAAAACCAATTAAAAACAATCCACCTAGCAAGCCTACCAGCCATAAAATCCATTTCAGATAAGGTGATTTTCGGATTGCTTGCATTGGGTTGAGAAAAGCTATAACGTGAATGCGTATACGGTAAAAATTCGTGCCATGAACAAGCGATTTGAATCAAGAGCCGGGTACCGTAGTCCGTGGAAAAGGTATGAAATGATCAATTTTATGTTTAAACTACTGACTAGTAGTACCTATGCTCTCATTATTATTAGTCCCGTCATTTAGAGATTAATAAAAAGCTACCTCTGGGTGGTGGAAGAATTTCTTGATGACGTTTGTTTTCAACTCCATTGTTTGCAAAGCCTTGGCTACGGCCTTGGCCAA
>Ga0114915_1001185_pt1 | contig 11408 bp, 16 predicted proteins | sample MalvirAntarct_55_FD_87288 | JGI IMG/M metagenome (GOLD analysis project Ga0114915, IMG submission 87288) | Marine viral communities from the Global Malaspina Expedition - Malaspina viral metaG Antarct_55 | ecosystem: Environmental > Aquatic > Marine > Oceanic | place: South Georgia Island...
GAGATTACACAAGCAGACATTGATGTTGCAAAGCAGGCATTACTTGATACTAACAATGACCAAATAGGTTAACAATGATTACTAATAAAGCCTTGGCAATGCGTCATGCAAAGCAAAGTGGTGTAGATTACGACAGTGCCCGTAGTGAAGTTGATGAAGTTAAGACACGAAAGAAAAGAGAAGGGCCAGGACCTTACTACTGTGATGCTGATAGAGAATATTGGGCTGAAAGAAAAGCAAACTTTGTTCTTCGTAAGAAACTTACACTAATTAAAAAGCCATTGTACTTTAACAATGTTAGAGACACATTATATCCAAATGTTTGGCAGTTTGATAGAAGAGAAACTACTATTGATATCAGCGAATGGGAAATGAGTAGTATTGTAGTTAACATGACTGGAGCAACACTACGCAGACATGAAGGTACTCACGCTATTGATTGGTGTAGTACACAAGGTATTAGTAGCCATTTAATGGCTAATAAACATGATACAGTTACAACTGTAGAATGTAACTCAGAATGTATGACAATGGCTAGAACTAATATAAAGAATATAGCACACATACAAAAGAATGAACACAAGCACAGTTTTAAAGAATTACCGTGTAATATACATACAGCACATATAGAAGCAATGGCTATAGACTGGAGCATATATGACACAGTAAGACTAGGTAGCAGTAGTGCACCACGCATATACAACGCTATACGAAGTCAACTAAAAGATTGCAAATTATTATTTGTGAATAATCCTAGTGATAGTTTCATACAGCAACTACAAGAGGATGGGTTCAAACATATAACGAACCTTAAAGCACAAGATTACTTTGCAAAAGACTAAATACAAGCATAAAAGGAAAACACAAAATGACTGACATAAATCAGGTAGAGGCTACTGAAGCCGCAACATCTAATGTTGAAACTCAGGGATCCAATGAAACTAACAACGCTTTTACCCAAGAGCAGTTAGATAGGATAGTAGAAGACCGTTTGGCTAAACAACGCAGAGCGTTGGAAAAACGATACAATGGGGTAGACCCTGATCACTACAAAGAACTTGCTAGTGCTGAGGAGGAGAAGAGACTGGAGGACGCCAAAGCAAAAGGTGAATTTGAGAAAATTCTTAAAGAAACCGTAACATCTAAAGACAATGCAATTAATCAATTACGCACAGAGTTAACAAGTGTAAAAGTTGATGGTGCTGTTTTAAGTGCCGCTAGTAAGGCTGGAGCCATTAATGCACAACAAGTTGTGTCATTAGTTAAGAACCAGATTAGACTAGGGGACGATGGTAATGTAGAAATTCTTTCTAAAGAAGGACAACCGCGTTACAATGACAAAGGCGAACCAATGAGTGTTGATAGTTTGGTAAGTGAATTTATTCAAGCGAACCCACATTTCAAATCCGCTACTCCAGGTGGAACAAGTAGTAAGAGCAATTTATCACCTAACAAAAGTACAGGTGGCAAACTTGATCTTGCAAGTTTGGATATGACTAATCCAAACCATCGTAAAATGTTTAAAGAAGCAAAACAAAAAGGACTTCTTTAAATTTAAATTAATAGCCAAAAGGAGAAAATCACATGGCAGATTCGTATATTTCAGTAACTAATGCTGACGCACTGGTCGTTCCAGTAAAATCCGCGGTTGTATATGCCGCAATGGAAAAATCACTTTTCTTAGGAGGAGAGTTAATTCCAGTAGTAAACGCACCAAATGGTGTACTACAAGTTCCAGAACTTGCTTCTGTAACAGCAACTTCTATCGCAGGTGGCGGAATTACAACTGATGTTGCAATTACAAACCCAGCAGACACTAAGAACACAATTACTTGTGACCTTATTGCCGCAAGAAGTATTATCAGAGACCTAGGTAACATTGACCCAATGGAAATTGGTAGAATGTTAGGTATGTCAGTTGCAAAAGCATTTGACATCACTGTATACACAGCATTGAACTCAGCAACAGCAAGTACTGTTGATTCGTTCCCAATGACTGTAGACGCAGTATTTGATGCAGTAGCACAAATCAGAGGCGCAGGTGAAACAGGACCATTAGTAGGTATTGTTAACCCAGCGGCGGCAAAAGAATTGCTTAAAGCAATTGGTACAGCCGCTTATGCAGGTTCAGATATGTTCCAAGCAGAAGCACTTCGTTCAGGCGCACTAGGATCACTAGGTGGAGTACAATTCTTTGTATCTTCATTAATTACAACTTCAAACACTTCAGGATACATTATGGGCACAGAAGCCGCTCGTATTGCTATGCAAAGAAATGTTGATGTTGAAATTGGTCGTAGAGTAGAAGCAGTTGGTGTTGATGTAGTTGCATCAGTAATGTCAGCAGTTGGTTTAGTTGACGCTACTAGAGCAGTTAAATTAATCAATGTCTAATCATTAATTAAGTTTAGGGGAGGACTAGTTTCTCCCCTAGCAATTACAAGGAGAAACGAATGGCGTTATTTACAGAAGCAGACATTATTGAATACTTTCCAGATCTTCATAATTATGGGATCCAAGACTTTAGCAATATGATTGCCAAAACAGATGAAGACATTTACCGTCTCCTACAAATTGATTGGTGGCCAAAACTTCGCACTGGCAGACGCGGGTGGGAAACTTTTGATACTACCAAACTTAAGGATAGTCAACTTACTCGTAGCGGTGTTTATTATTGCTTGTACAAATATATTCTTCCAAAACTCACACAGTGGGCAGTAGAAGGAGATAGTTTTCAGACTCAAATAGTGTTCTACAGAACAGCATTTGATGAAGAATTTGGTACAGCAACTAGACAACTCAACTATGATTTTGATGGCGATGGTGCACATACAGATGATGAACAAGAGATTCAACCAGCACAAAGGTTAGTTAGATAATGAGTATAAGAAACGATATTACAGTTAATATAGTTGATTTACTAGGTGATTCTAACGATCCTAAACCTATCTTTGTAACAAGAGATAGCATTGACTTGGAAAACTTGAGCAGACAACAATTCCCAGCAGTTGTAGTAAGAAGCGGTGATGAAACACGCACTGAATTTACTATGGCTACTTCAAATCAACGCAACAGTATATTCAATGTACAGTGTTTGTGCTATGTCACAGGCAACAACATTGATTTACAACGCAATGATATTGCAGAGCGTGTTGAGGAAGTGTTAGAAGCAGACAGAACAAGAGGCGGTGTTGCTTACGATACAAGATTATCAGATTTAGCAGTAGATGAAGAAATTGATCAAAGATATGGACTCATCACTCTTAATTTTGAAGTTGAATATCAATACACTAGAGGAGAGGCGTAATGAAAATTACAAACGGAAACAAAACCTACGATACGGCATCGTGGAATGAAGAAAGAATAAAAAACTATCTTGCTTCAGGATGGACTAAAGCGGGTGAGCAACCTAAAAGCCCTTCTAAAAGTAAAGATAAAAAACTTAAGGTTGAAGCAGTTGAAACAATTGATTCAGCACAGCCAATTAATTTAGAGGAGAACGACAATGGCGGCAATTAGAGGAAACAAAGGTGTAATAGAGTTTGGAGCGGCGTTAGTTGCAACAACAAGTTACACACTTGATACAACACAAGACACAGCAGAAACATCAGTAATGGGTGCTACTGGAAGAACATACATAAAAACAATGCATGGTTATTCTGGATCAGCAGACTTCATCTTACAAGGTGATGGTGCTTCTGGATCAGTTGTTCCACAATTTGATCAAATAACAGCAATGGACTTTAGTACTGATAGTGCTGAATCAATTGCATTTGTACTATTACCAGAAACTACAACTTCAACAGGTAGTATCAAATACAGTGGTAATGCAATTATTACTGGTGCAAGTTACACAACATCTTTTGATGGTATTGTAACTGGTAGTATTACATTCCAAGGCACTGGCGACTTAACATCTGCACTAGTATCATAAGGTTAAACTTATGGGACTATTAGGTGTTAGTTTAACAGGAGTTGGAATAACAGCAGTCTTACGCAAGGTACGGGCTAAGAATGCCCGTATCTTAGCGAATGATTTGTTCAGCGGTGTTAAGCAATTAACACCTGTTGACACAGGAACTGCCAAGCGTGGTTGGAAGATGGCACGCAGAGGCAAAGGTTATTTAATAACCAACAATGTCCCTTATATAACAGTGTTAGATAAAGGACGACACATGACAAGCAGAGGTATGCGTGGTAGTGTTCAAGCACCAAGAGGTATGACAGGTCCTACACTAAGACGAGTATCTCGTAAGAAATAAAAGCACAACACACAAAGGAAGTAAATTATGAAAAACCCAGTATTAGCAAAAGCAATACAACACTTTAAAAACCGTAGTGATGCAGAAATGCAGTCAATCCATATTGAAGAATGGGATACTACAGTTTATTACAAACAAATTGGAACATTCCAAGATCAAAGTAAAGTAATGCAGTTGCACCAAGAAGGCAAAGTAGTAGAAGCACTAGTAGAAACTATTATTGCTAAAGCAAGAACAAAAGATGGTAAGAAAATGTTTCAACCAGCAGAAAGATTATTTCTGTTAACAGAATGTGATCCAGAAGTATTAGTTAAGATTGCAACAGCGTTAAATACAGTAAGTGAAAACACTTACGATGTGGACGAAACAGCAAAAAACTAAGAAACGATCATGATCTGTTAATTCTATGCAGACTTGGTCGTGAATTAAAAATGACACTTGAACAAGTGTCTAGGATGAGTGTAGCAGAAGTTTATATTTGGCTTGCTTATTTTAAAATAGAACAAGAGGAGCAAAGTAAACGCAATGGCTGAACAAACTGTTAAATTAAAACTTGATACACGCCAATTTGATCAAGGTATGCAACGAGTTAAAGGTGGCTTTGGTGGTTTAGCAACTGCGATTGCGGCTACGGCGGCGGCATTTGGAGGACTCCAAGTTGCTAAAGGATTTTTAACTACTGCAAGAAGTATAGAGAATCTTAAATTTCAATTAGCCGCACTTACTGGCTCAACAACAGAAGCCGCTAAGGCTATGGAAATACTGCAAACTTTTGCAGGTGGTGTTCCATTTGAATTAGGCGAAATACAAAAAGCGGCTCCTAGTTTACTTGCTGTTGCAGACAGCACAGAAGAATTAAATGAACTGTTAGCAATAACAGGTGACATTGCCGCGGCATCAGGACTAGACTTCCAAACAGTTGCACTACAATTACAAAGAACATTTAGTGCAGGTATTGGAGCGGCAGACTTATTCAGAGACAGAGCAGTTAAAAGTATGTTGGGCTTCCAAGAAGGAGTTCAATACACAGCCGCACAATCTCGTGACTTAATTATAAATGGATTTAGAGATCAAACTATTGCCATAGCAGGTGAAAGTGCTAAAATGGCAAGTACATTTGATGGTGTAGTGTCAATGATGAATGACAAGTACCTACAGTTTCAAATTGCAGTTATGGACAGTGGACCATTTGAAAACTTAAAAGCCGCAATGACATTAGTAGAACAAGAGTTAAGTAAAAACTTTGGTAATATTAAAGACAAAGGTGCTGAAATTGGTGATACACTTGTTGAAGTAACTAAAAAAGCATTAATTGGTGGTGCAAAAATAATGGATGCACTAACACCAGTTTTTGAAGTTGTTAAAAGAGGTATTAACGGACTTATTAAATTTGTTAATCAACTTCCACCAGAATTTCAAATACTAGGTCTAATTGGCTTCTTCCTAGTTGGTAGAGGTATTAAAATACTACTAGTAACTGTAGCGGCATTCTTTGACAAGATCAAAGGCTTTATGGACGACATGGTTATATTCTTTAGCGACAAGATCAATGGCATGATAAGAGTTGCTAATATGATCCCAGGCGTTGAAATGAAAGAATTCACAATTGGTATGAAACCATTTAGTAGTTACTTAGAAGAAGTTAACAAAAACTTTGTAGACTTTGTAGATGGTGCTACTAGTGATGTTAAAGAAATTACATTTGACCTACTTGGATTAGACCAAGAAGATATGGGCAAACACGAAAAAAATATTACAAAAATTATTAAAGCACTTGAAAAACAAGTTGCAATGACCAAAGCATTAGAAGAGGCTGAACGAGCATTAGATGAAGGTAATGGTGGCAAATCAACTAAACCTCCAGTAGAAGAAAAATTAAGCAAAGAAGCAGTAGCACTTAAAAAACAATTTGACCAGTTAAATGCTAGTTTAATGAGTGAGACTGAGCGTGAATTACAAGAGCATCAAAAGAAACTATCTATACTAGACAAGTACTATGTAGATAAAAACAAAAAAGATGGCGAATACCAAAGAATAAGTGAAAGTCTAGCAATTAAACACGCTAACAAGTTGGCGGCTATTGCAAAAACTAACTTTGACAAACAATTAAACTTGTTTAAAGATGGTGAGTTTGCACAAATGGACTTTAGTAAGTTTAGTGCAGACCAAAAGAAAGATTTTGCCATAGGTGCAGGTAAAGAAGTACTTAATGCACTAGCACAACAAAACAAAGCGGCATTCCAAGCCGCAAAAGCACTTGCGATAACAGAAGCAATTATAAACACTGCACAAGGTGCCACAAAAGCCCTTGCACAAGGTGGAATATTTGGTCCAATACTAGCAGGTCTAGTTATAGCCGCTGGTGCGGCGCAAATCGCAACAATTAATTCACAACAGTACCAAGGAAGAAAAACAGGTGGAGTTGTTCAAAAAGGCACACCATATATGGTTGGTGAGGCAGGCAGTGAAATGTTTGTTCCTAACCAAACAGGTACAATTATTCCAAACGGTAACATGGGTGGCGGTGGAACTACAAATGTAACATTCAACATTAATGCAGTAGATGCCAAAGGTGTTGATGAATTATTAGTTGAAAGAAAAGGTTTGATTACAGGAATCATTAGAGATGCCGCAAACCAAAAAGGTGAAAGGAGCCCAGTATAATGTCAGGAGGATTATTTCCAGGAGGCGTTGCGTTTAATAGTGTAACTATTAAAAACAATCAGCCAGCAATTAGCACAAGTGCAAGTAGTGGCAGAGTGCAAGTTAAAACACAATTAGCACAGTATTGGAGTTTCAATGCAACGCTACCAACAATGACAAGAGCACAATGGGCACCAATAGCCGCATTTGTTACTACTCAAAGAGGTCCAAACTTTCCATTTACAATTCGTATACCAGAATACAAAGATACATTAGGTGCATTAACAACGCAAACAGTAACCATTAATGGTGCTCATGTGGCAGGCGATACAAGTGTTGCACTAACAAGCACAGGACTAACACAAACAGATAGTTTAAAAGCAGGTGACTTTGTTAACTTCTTAGGTGACCACAATAAAACATATATGGTAACTGCTGATGTAGACTTTAGTAGTGGTAATGGTGTATTGAACATTGAACCAGGACTAGCAGTTGCTTGTAGTGGTGGAGAAACATTAATTTATAAAGATGTAGCATTTACAGTAAGACTAGAAGAGTCAACTCAAGAATGGAGCATGGGACTAGCAAGTACTGTAGGATACGATATAGATTTTAGAGAGGCACTATAATGTCAAGAGGTTTACCCAGTGCTATTACAGATGAATTAGCCAAGGATAAAATTAGTTTTAGTGATTTACTAGAACTACATTTTGATGACAGTCCTTTCAATCCTTTAACACTTACAAATAGCCCAATTGACATTGCTGTTAATACATTAACAAGCACAGGTAAAACATTTTCCGCTAATGGCGAAATGTTAAGTTTTGACACTATTGAAGAAACAAGCGAAGCAAGAGTTAACCAAGTTAATGTTGTACTATCCAGTGCAAGTAACACAATTACAAATTTATTTTTTAACAACGATTATATAGATAGAAGAGTTGTTATATACAGAGTGTTTTATAACCAACAGTTTAACATTATAGATGTTCCTGTTATGTTGTTTGATGGCGAAATACAAGGTTACCAAGTAAACGAAAGCGGATCAACAAGTACATTAAGTGTAACAACAGCAAGTGTATTTTATGATTTTGATAGAATAAATGGAAGAAGAACAAACTCAACAAGTCAACAAGCACACTTTCCAAATGACAAAGGTTTTGATCAAGCGGCAGTTGTATCAGAGAAAATTAAATGGGGTAAGCCATCGTGATCAGATTAGCAACAGGCGGAGATTTAAGAGCACTAGTAGAATTAACTAGAGTATACTACAAAGACCATTGGTTTGGCGGACACACAAATTATGATGCTGATTGGACACATGAACAATTTAAAGGTCATATTGTAAGTCCACAAGCAAATGTAATTCTTAAAGATGATGCTGAACAAGGTATACTAGGATTTAGTGTTGCAATGGTATATCCATTACAATGGACACCACAACTTAGATGTACAATAGCATTTTCATATATTGACGAAGCACATAGAAGCAATGGTGTATATGGTGCACTATTAGACAACCATACATTGTGGGCAAAGAAATTAAATTGTGTTGATATAAACACAGGAGATGGTGCACAGTATAAAGGTAAATTTGGCACAGTGCTACAACCACTAGGTTTTGAACACATGGGCACTGATGCATATAAGGTATTACAATATGAATAAAATAAAAATATTATTATTAGCACTATCAGGAATATTAATTAGTTCACCAGCATGGGCAGGACCTGCCATTATTATTGGTGCATTAATTGGTGGTAGTGTAGCGGCAGGTGCCGCGGCATTGGGTCTTATAGCAGGATCAATATTTACAGCGGCGGCAATTGGTGCGGCTATTGGAGCAGTAGCAGGTGCACTAGGCGGAGATATGCTGGGTGGCTTTTTTGATACACCAGACTACAATGTGGCACAAAATGCACAAGCAATAAATGATGGTATCCTTGTTAACAAAACAGGAACACTTTCAAGTATACCAGTTGTATACGGTAAGCGTAAAGTAGGTGGTAGCATTGTATTTTTAACAAACGGTGGCGAAAGAAACCAATACTTGTATGCCGCAGTTGTGTTGTGTGAAGGTGAAATTGATGCCATTGAAAGAGTATGGATTGATGAAGTAGCAGAAGATGATGCTAGATTTAGCGGTAGAATAGAAGTTGAAAGACACTTAGGCGGAGATAACCAAACAGTAAGTACTTTGTTAAACGGTATAAGTGGTTGGGATGCCAATCATAGATTAAGAGGACTTGCTTATGTTGTTTGTCGTTTTCAATGGAAGAAGATTGAAGACCAAGATGATGCAGATGCAAACCCATACAGTGGTATACCAAAAATACAAGCAACTATTAGAGGCAAAAAAGTTAAAAGTGTTGCAGGCTTAGCCAACAGTCACAGCACAGCATATGCTAGTGAAAGTGTAGCATACTCAACTAACCCTGCAGATATAGTTTGTGATTATTTGCGTAATCCAAGATTTGGTAAAGGATTAGAAAACAAAAGAATAAACTTTGCCGCATTTAGTATAGCAAGAGCCAAGTATGCAGAAACTGTTAACTATGCACTAGGTGGCACAGGGCCAGTTATGACTAGTAACACAGTTATTGACACAAGCAAAAGTATATTAGACAATACAAAATTATTACTTGCAAATGCAAGAAGTGGTATGCCATATGTTCAAGGTAGATTTAAATTAAGACTACAAGACGGTGGTAATGCTACTAACAGTCAAAGTACAACTCCTGTTATTGCGTTTGCAGTAACAAGAAATGAAATTGTAGGTGGTATGAAACTACAAGCAAATGGTACTAGAGGACATTTTAACCAAGTTAAGGTAACATATATAGATCCAGAAAATGAATGGAAAACAAATGAAGTAATTTATCCTGAACTTAACAGTGCAACAGACCAAACATTACTAGCAGAAGACAATGGCAGAAGATTAACAAAAGAATATAGTTTTAACAATATTACACAGCGTAACATTGCTGGTGATTTAGCACATACATTGTTATTTCAAAGTCGTAAGCGTAAAAGTGTAAGTTTTACAACAACAGCAGAACTACACAATGTTGAAGTAGGAGATATTATAACAATAACATATGATTTACTAGCATTTGATGCCGCAGAGTTTAAAGTTAATACAATGAAAATTAACAATGATTATTCAATTAATATAACAGCAACTGAACATACACCAAGTGATTATGTATTTGCAAACACAGAAATACAGTTTGCTAGTACCAGTCAAACAAAGTATGTTGGTGGTATTATACCAGGTAAATATTATAGTTGGGATGGCAGTGAATGGATTGAAGGTGTAGCACCTCCTCCAACTGCTAACGAACCAACATTACCAACAACACCTGTTGTTAAAAGTGCAGGTCTTGTTATTAACAGTGTTACAGAAAAATTAACTAAAGTAGGAGGTGCATAATGGCAAACGGATTTGGTCAAATAGTTCAAAGCATAAAGATACCTCAACATCTTATTGAAGTTAATTTTAGTATGACTAATTTAATTAAAGATAGTGCTACCAATATTGCAATTCAAGGATACGATGGTCAAGCAAAGAGTTGGCAAACAATAATAAGTGGACCAGCAGATACATTTCAAAGTGTTGGCGATAATTACCAAGTAAGAACTTATTATCCTGCAAACGGAGTTGCTGTTGAATTAAGAATATTAGCAACAATGGAAAATGGTGACAGTATACCAAGTGCAACAAACTTTACTTACACACCAACACTAGCATTGGGTGAAAGTGTAAACATTAAGGAAAACTTCTAATGGCATTATCAAGCACAAGAACATATACATGGGCACAATTGGCAAGCAGTAGTGTAACATGGGCTGACTATGATGAATGGAGTGGTAATGGTGTTACTATTGGTGGAGCAAGTACAGACTTTGCAGATTTAGTTCATACAACAACTGAAGTAGACCTTGGAAGTGATAGAGATTTTTATATACAAGCAAGTGCAGAAAGTGTAGGTGCTCATAGTTTTGTTGTACAAGTAAAACCCAATGGTGGTGCTTATGCAGACAAAAATCCTGTATCAGATGTATTAAACGGTAGATTTGTTAAACTACAAGTTACAGTAGTAAATGGCAGTGCAACAGCACAGTTAAACAACATTGATAGTAAAGTAATGTTTGATGTAGTTGAAGAAACATTTGATGACTTTAGTGTAGGTGCAACAGCAACAACATTACCAATTACCCGTAACTACAGTAGAATATTAAACATGAATTACACAATTAAACATGATGTTACTGGACTACAAAAGTTTGTAGTTGCAATGACAGATGTAACTAAAACAGCACCTAAAGTAATTTCATTTGATATAGATACTTGGGGAAAAGTAGCAAAAGCCACAACAGCAGATATTACACTTAAAGGTTTCCCTCGTATGACAGTAACAAATGGAAACATTAGTGTAGGTTAAGGAGTTGCAATGGCAAAGTATAGAGGAAGTCCTTGTAAATCAGGTAACTGTGGTGGAC
>Ga0114915_1001190_pt1 | contig 11366 bp, 13 predicted proteins | sample MalvirAntarct_55_FD_87288 | JGI IMG/M metagenome (GOLD analysis project Ga0114915, IMG submission 87288) | Marine viral communities from the Global Malaspina Expedition - Malaspina viral metaG Antarct_55 | ecosystem: Environmental > Aquatic > Marine > Oceanic | place: South Georgia Island...
GTTCCTCTAGATATATTTAATATAATTAATCACATTTATGAAAAAAATATTAATAAACTTCCTTTAGCTAACAAAAAATTAATAGGTAAAATAGAAAATGAACATACTTTATTTGATCATGAATTATCCCAAAACTCATTACCTAAAAACATATTAGGCTGGTTTGAGGATTGCTATAAAAATTATTTAAATTTTAATAACATTAAAAATTATAAATATAATATTAATTCTATATGGATTAACGAAATGAAAGAAAACGAATATAATCCTGCACATACTCATTCAGGAATTTTTTCTACAGGGCTTTCTTCAGTTATGATATTAAAGTTACCTAATACATATGGTAAAGAATACTCAGCGGAAGATACTCCACAAAATGGAAAACTTCAAATGCTCGGATCAGCTTCAGGTCAATTTGCTAAAATAGATTATGAACCCCCTATGCAGTTAAGAGATTTTTATGTATTTCCTTATGATATGAGGCATGTTGTTTATCCTTTCAATGGAACAAAACAAGTTAGAAGAACTTTAGCAGCAAATTTTGATGTGGACACTAATAATATAAAGAATAAAGGAAAAGGTGTACATGATTATAACTGAACCTAAATGGAAAGCTTATATTGTCGGAACAAACGACCCTGTTTTTACTCCAGAACAGTGCCAAGAAATAATTAAAATGGGAAGAGAAGAACCTAAAAAAAATGCTGAAGTGGGCGGAAATTCTAAAGGTGGTGGTGTAGATTTAAAACAAAGAACTTCAGATATTTCATGGATTCCCTTTGATAAAGCTATCCCAATGTATAGAACAATTGAAGAACTAATGTTGAAAACTAATAATAATCATTTTGGTTTTGAAGGAATGTGTATAACTGAATTAGCTCAATACACAGAATATCAAGCAGGAGGTTTTTATAGTTGGCATGTGGATAATGATATTACTATGGAAAAACAACCTCCTGTTAGAAAAATATCTATGACATTAGCTTTATCTCCAGATGACGAGTATGAAGGTGGGGGTCTAGAGTTAATGGATGATGGAAAATTTGTTAGGCCTAAACAAGGTCACGCTGTATTTTTTGCATCTTTCTGTAGGCATCGAGCAGTTCAAGTTACAAAAGGAATTAGGCGTTCTTTAGTTATGTGGTTTGGGGGTCCTTCGTTTAAATGAAACAAGACTTACATTTTGCAACTCCTGTTTATAGTTTTGATATAGGTAATAGTAATTTTAATAAATATTTAGAAAACCATATTTTAAAATGGAGGTCTGAAGATAAAGGGATAGATAGAACTAATGTAGACGGTTGGCATTCTCAAGACAACATGTATACTAAAGAAGAGTATAAACCTTTAGTTGAGGATCTCTACACAGCTCAAAAATATATATATGAAAAGGAAGGTTATTTATCAGAACCTGTTTTAGGTAATATGTGGGCAAATGTAAATCCTCCAGGTGGGTATAATAGGCCACACATGCATCCAAATTCTTTGTGGTCAGGAGTATACTACATAAAGACACCAGAGAATTGTGGTGAATTAAAAATAGAAGATCCAAAATCTGTTGGTTTAATGATGTCACCAAAGAGAGGAGCTAAAAACTTACCTCAATATGCTTTAAGAGAAGTTCATTACACACCTGTGACTGGAAAATTAATTATGTTTCCATCCTATCTTAACCATTGCGTTGATATTAATAAGTCTAATGATATAAGAATATCAGTAAGTTTTAATTTCTTACAGAAAGGAATGTTTGTATGAGTTTTAAAAATGGTAATAAATATCAAGTAATTAAAAAAGCCGTTTCTTATGAACTGGCTAATTTTATATTTAATTATTTCTTACTTAAAAGAGATGCAGTTAAATTTATGTATGATAATAACATTATCTACGATAATAGTATGATGGGGACATGGGCAGATAAGCAAATCCCAAACACATATTCTCATTACGCAGATCCAGTAATGGAAACACTACTAGTTAAAGTATTACCAATTATGAAAAATGAAACTGGACTAGACCTATGTCCTACTTATTCATACGCAAGAGCCTACAAAAAAGGTGATGAATTAAAGAAACATAAAGACAGACCAAGCTGTGAGATATCTACTACTATTCACTTGGGTGGTGAGCCATGGCCAATCTTCATAGAAAACAACAAAGTCCTACTTGATGTTGGCGATATGCTGGTATATAGTGGGTGTGAATTAGAACATTGGCGAGAACCTTTTGAAGGGGAAATTTGTGGACAAGTGTTTCTTCATTATAACCATGTAAATGGTCCCTTTGCTGAAGGAAACCGTTTTGATAAGAGACCTATGTTAGGTATACCTTCGTTTGTAAAATAGCAAGTTCTATACTACTACTAATTTTTGTTGTAAAATAAGTGTATGGCATTACAGGAAGTAAATATATCACCAGGTTTTAACAAACAGGCTACTCCTACAGGAGCTCCTGGACAGTGGATTGATGGGGATTTTGTAAGATTTAGATACGGCTTACCTGAAAAAATAGGGGGTTGGTCTCAGTTAACTAATACCACTATGGTAGGTGCAGCAAGAGATCAGTTAGTTTGGGCTGATTTAGATTCTAGAAAATATGTAGCTATAGGAACAAACAAACTATTAGTTATTTATTATGAGGGAGCTTTCTATGATGTTACCCCTTTAGCGGCATCTCAAACAGGAGCAACCTTTACAGCTAATGGGACTACGACTGTTACTGTAAATCTTAATGCTCATGGAATGTTACCTGGAGATTTATTTACATTTAAAGCAATTACACCACCTTCAAATGGCGGAACAGATATTTGGGTAGCTTCAGTTTTTACCGTCCCAACTTTTCAAGTTATTACAGCATCTACAAATAGTTTTACAATTACACTACCTAATGTAGGGACAGGAGCTTCAGCTACTGCAAGTGGTTCGGCCACTGTTAATCCATATATAACATTTGGCCCTTTATTTCAAACTAGAGCTTTTGGTTTTGGTACAGGTTTATATGGTGGAACTGTTCAAGGAGCAGCAACTACTACATTAAATGGTTCACTAGCAAATGACACGGCTGGTAATAATGGTTCTGCTACAGAAATTACATTAACCAGTACAACAGGTTTTCCAACAACAGGAAATATATTAGTATCGGGTACAGAAATTATTTCTTATACAGGTGTAGCGGGACTTAAAATAACTGGAATAACTAGAGCTGCAAATGGTTCTACACGCTCGGCTCACGGTAATTTAGCAACAGTTCAAAATTCTACTGCTTTTGTAGGATGGGGTCAAGAAAGTCCTACATCAGAAGTAACTCTTGAACCTGCTAGTTGGTCTTTACATAATTTTGGAGAAAAATTAATTGCAACAGTTAAAAATGGTAAGACTTTTGAATGGTCTCCTTTGCATTCAAATAGTGGAGCTTTATCCGCAAGGGCTACAGCAGTAACTAATGCTCCTGAAAAATCAGTGATGTCTATTGTTTCTGATAGAGATAGACATTTAGTTTTATTAGGCACTCAAACAAATACTACTGATAACACTACTCAAGATAAAATGTTTATTAGATTTTCAGATCAAGAAAATATTAATGATTATAAACCAACCTCAACTAATACTGCAGGTACGTTTAGATTAGATAGTGGTACTAAAATTGTAGGGTCTATACAAGGTAAAGATTATATATTAATTCTTACAGATACTTCAGCTTATGTAATGCAATTCGTAGGACCTCCTTTTACTTTTTCTATAAGACAGGTCGGTACTAACTGTGGTTTAATTGCCCAACACGCATTAAGATTTATTAACGGAGCCTGTTACTGGATGGCGGAAGAAGGTGGATTCTTTATGTTTGATGGTACAGTTAAGGCTATTCCTTGTTTAGTTGAAGACTTTGTATTTACAGATAAAGGGGATAACTTAGGTTTAGCTTATAATAGTAGTAATATTATTTATGCAGGACTAAATCATTTATATAGTGAAATTAATTGGTTCTATCCTAAAAATGGTTCTGACCAAAACGATAGAGTTGTTACTTATAATTACGAAGAAAATACATGGGCTACAGGATCATTAGATAGATCTAGTTGGACTGATGCTACTTTATTTGAAGTTCCATACGCTACTGATTTTATAGAAACAAATATACCAAGCTTTCCTACCATACAAGGAGCAACAGCAATTAATGGGGCTTCTACTTACTATGCTCACGAAACTGGAAACAACCAAGTAGATTTTTTAGGTAATAGTGTTTCTATTAATGCCTTTATTCAAAGTGGTGATTTTGATTTAGATGTAGAAGGAAATGGGCAGTTTTTAATGTCGATGAGAAGATTTGTTCCTGATTTTAAATTGTTAACGGGTTATGCTAAGATAACAATTAATTTAAGAAAATTTCCAAGTGACACTTCAGTTAGTTCACCCTTGGGTCCTTTTACTATTTTCCCAACTACACAAAAAAAAGATACTAGAGCTAGAGCTCGTTTTGCATCTTTAAAAATAGAGAACGATGCTGTTGACCAAACTTGGAGATATGGTACATTCAGGGCCGACACACAACCAGACGGAATAAGATAATGGCTAAGATAACGGCATATATACCAGAACCTAAACAAGTCTATGAAGTAGATAACCAAAGACAGATTTTAGAAAGTTTAGAAACTGTAAAACAACAACTTAATTTTTCTTTTCAAAATGAATTGAAAAATGAACAAGACACATTTAATTATTTTTTAACATGACAGTAAGGTATAAAAGTACAGAATTTAATTTAACTACCACTAATTTAACTACAGTGTTAAGTATATCAACTTCAGCTACAGCTATTGTCAAAACTGTACAGGCTGTACACAAGGTAGCTGGTAATGTAGATGTTGATCTTGTTATTAAAAAACAATCAGGTACTAATACTGTTATTGGTTTTGCAGAATTAAATAAAGCAATGAGTAATATGATTGTTGATACATTAAATTTAGAAGCAGGGGATTCTATAAAAATACAAGCAAATGCTAGTAATGCAATTACAGGTGCTGTTAGTTTTGCTCTTTTAGATAGATCACAAGAGAATGGCTAAAAAATTTTCAGCATATGTAGAGAGAGACCAGGCTAGGAAAAGGCCTCGTAGACATAAAAAAACACTTAACAAAAGTGAAAAAAGAAGTTATAAAAAATATAATAAACAAGGGAGAGCATAATATGGCGACTAAAATTATAAACGGAAAAGAAGTAGAAGTAATACCAGCAGTAGCAAAAGAAATAGTTAAACACAAATCTACTGGAAAAGTATATGCTAGTAAAGCTGAATTTGATAAAGATGTAGCAGACTCTAATACACCTACTACCGAAGAAGATTTTTCACAACATGTTGAAATAACAGTTGCATCTTTGTCTATATTTGGTAAAACCAAATAATGGAACCATTAGGTGGAACAGAACTTCAAGTTGAATTATTAAAAAAATATTGTCCTAAAGAATTATTAGATCAAGTACAGCTATGTACTTCAATTCCAGGAAAAATCCCATTAGATCCTAATAAGCTTAATATACTTTGGCAAAAAAATTCTTGGGATCAACCCAACCTACACGAGTTCTTTGCTAATCCAGAACGACATAATGAATATGATTGGTATGTATTTAATAGTCATTGGAATTATGAAAAATTTAGAATGATGTATGATATACCACAAGACAAATCTATTGTTATAAAAAATGGTGTTGACAGTTTTCCTGAAAGAAAAAAATACAAAAAAGGAGAGCCTATAAAATTACTTCATCACTCTACTCCATGGAGAGGTTTAAATGTAATGCTAGCTGCAATGCAGTATATTAAAAATCCTAATATTACCCTAGATGTTTATAGTAGTACTCAAATTTATGGTGACGATTTTAAAAAAGCTAACGATGATAACTATAAAGATTTATATGAACAAGCTAGACAGTTACCTAACGTAAATTATATAGGTTATAAGCCTAACCAATATATATTAGATAACATGACTAATTATCAAATGTGGGTTTATCCAAGTATATGGGAAGAAACTTTTTGTATTGGTGTGCCTGAAACTGCCAGTGCAGGACTACATGGTATTGTAACAAACTATGGTGCATTATTTGAAACTTTTGCTGAGTGGCCTGTTTATGTAAACTATACAAAAAACTTTAACAATTTAGCTATTGCTTTTGCTCATGCAATTGAAACTGCTGCAGATTATTTACACGAAGATTACATACAAGATCATTTAGACAAACAGGTAGATTATTATAAAAGATTTTATTCATGGGAAAAAAAGGGTAAAGAATGGTCAAATTTTTTAACAGGAGCTCTTAATGCAAGAAACAAAAAGTAGTACAGGTAAAAAAACTATGGGTCAAGATGTAGATGTTAATGATTCTATGAAACCTATTTGGATAAATAAAGATCCTAAAAAAAATAATGAATCTGAATATTGTATAATGGTAGCTACTCCAGTACACAGCGATGTATCTATTCACTACACTCAATCTTTATTAGAGATGCAGAAGTTTTGTTTTGCTCAAGGTATTAAAATTATGTTTCATTTATTAAAATCTTCTTTAGTTACTCAAGGGAGAAATTTATGTGCTGCTGCTTTTTTAAATAATAAGGACGCTACCCATATGTTGTTTATAGATTCTGATATAGATTTTGAACCGGAGTCTATTTATAATATGTTAAAAAAAGATAAGGATGTTATATCTATTCCTTACCCTTTAAAGACTTTTGATTGGGATAAAGGTTATCACAAGTTTAAAGAAGGGGAGATAAAAAGTGGTAGAGATCTTATGTTAGCTATGAATAATTACCCCGTTAAAATACAGGATATAGAAGACATCGCTGTAGTTGATGGAGTTATGGAACTTACACACTCACCAACAGGGTGTATGCTTATTAAAAGATCTACTATTGAAAAAATGATTGAATCCTATCCACATATGAAAATTAAACAGAATACTATTATTAATGGTAAATCTGTAGAGACACCTAATATGTATAATTTTTTTGATACTCACTTTGATCCAGAGACACAGACTTATCACGGAGAAGACTTTGCTTTCTGTATGAGATGGAAAGCTTTAGGTGGTAAATGTCATGCCTATATTAAAGACTACATAAGCCATGTAGGGGAGCACCAGTATTCAGGAAGATTTGCTGATGAGTTGAAACGGATAGACTAAAATGGTAGAATTAGCCATAAACTATATATTAAATTATGGATCCATTTACATTAGCATTAGCCACGTTTGGCGTACAGAAACTTAGAGGAAAATCAACTAAAAGATCATTAAGAGATGCCTTACTTGTAGGAGGTGGCTCTCAACTATATGGTATGTCTAGCTTACCAGGATCAGGAGCGATATCTCAATTTGGTGGTGGGGCTGGTGCTTTAGAAGGTACAGGCCTTATGAGTCAACTTGGTAATACAACTGCAGGAAGTGGAATTAAATCTTTATTAGGTACACCTGGTAAAAAAGCAATAGCTGCCGATGCTGAAAAAGGTATAGAAGCAGTAGAAGCTGTAGAAGGCTCGGGATTTAGAGGTCTATCACCTTTTGCACAATTAGCTACAGCAACAACAGCAGCCCCAATAGTTGAATCTTTATTTACAGATGCAGAAGATGTTAAACCTCCTTTCTCGGAACAAGATTACAAAGATGCTTATGCAAGAGAAAGTGGAAAATTAGAAGGTGCATTCGTACCCGCTTTAAACAATCAAAACTATAATCCTTTTCCTAATGCTAATACATTTTATGCAGCACAAGGTGGAATAGCAGAAATTAAAAAATTTAATCAAGGTGGTGGCGTTCAGTATCTACCTTCTAAAATAGTTAAAGATGAAAAAGATTATTCTCTTTATGAAAAAGCTTCTGGTTATATAGAAGATGAAACAGGTATGGGAGATAAAGATAAAGATACTATGTTAGCTCAGTTAGCAGATGGAGAGTTTGTATCTAGAGCAGATGCAATCTTGGGAGCTGGTATTATGTCTGGTGCAAGCCCTAGCGATTTTAAGGATATGAGAGCAAAAGGCGCTAAGTTTTTTTACAATCAACAATCACAACTAAAAAGAATATACGAGTTAACTGATGGCGCAAAACAAAAGAAAAATTAAAAAACAGGTTAGTGTATTATACATTGAGCCTAAACTATTAAACGACTATTGGACATTAGTAGAGTTTATGTTGAGAGAGGGTTTAAAATATGATGGAGACCCTATGTCTATTACAGATTTAAAAGAGGGAATTCTTTTAGGTCATCTACAGTTATTTGTTATGTTTGGTTCTGATGACGGTGAAAAGCATAAAGTATTCGGTACTTTTGTTACACGGATCACGAGCCTCCCTAACTATAAACAAGTAGAAGTTATTTTATTAAAAGGTGAAAAAAGAAAACTATGGCAAGATGAAGCTGCAGAAATGATAGAGAATTTAGCTGTTCAAAATAATGCTAAAAAAATTGCAGTACATGCTAGACCTGGTTGGCAAAACTTTTTAAAAACTAAAGGCTGGGAAGTTAAAAGATATTTATATACTAAGGAGATTAAATAATGAGTTTTATATTTGGTGGCGGTGGTAGTGGCGGCGGCGGAGGTGGTGGTTCTACTACAACTGGAACACAAACAAACATTGCAAGAGAAGCTCCCGAAGTAGAGGCTAGAAAACTTAGTTTATATGATCAAGCTGCTAAACTAGCAACAAGTCCTGTAAATATACCAGGACAACAAGTTGCACCTCTAACACCTTTAGAGCAATCAGGACTTACACAATCAGCAACAACTGGTATAGGTGGCTCTTCTGTTAATGCAGGTTTGGCATCATTAACTTCTGGTACAGGTTCTTTAGGAAATGCTGCTGGATATTTAGGAGCAGGTTCAGGTTATTTAGGAAATGCTCAAAATGCATTTACAGCTGCCCAACAAACTGGTGCAGCGGCTCCTAATATAAATCAATTTTTAAATCCTTATCAATCTTATGTAACTAATGAAATTGGTAGACAGGGACAAATTATGTCTAATCAAATATCGGCTAATGCAGTTAATTCTGGAGCCTACGGTGGTGGACGTGAAGGTGTTCAACAAGCAGAACTACAGGGTCAGACACTAGCTAAGATGGGAGAATCATTAGGGCAAGGTTTTCAAACTGCAGCAGGATTAGCTGCTAACCAACAAGGTCTACAAGCTCAAACTCAATTATCAGCAGCACAAGGTCTTGGACAACTAGGTCAGTCAGCAGGTCAACTAGGATCAATACAGGGTCAGATAGGTCAAGCTTATGGTCAACTAGGTGCAGCTCAAAGTCAGATAGGTCAACAACAACAACAGATGTCTCAAGGTGATATATCTCAACAGATGGCAGCAGGAGCATTACAAAGAGGTGTTGGTCAACAAGGCTTAGAGGCTACAAGACAAACAGCATTACAAAAAGCATATGAACCTTATCAAAGAGTAGAGTTCTTAAAAGGTATCATGACTAATTTACCAACAACTCAAAGTTCAATAACAGCAACCACGGCTCCCGGAGCTAATCCATTATCTCAAGCTGTCGGAACAGGGCTTGGTGCTTACTCGGCTTATAATATGTTACAACCGAGAGGTAAATAATATTATGGATAAAGTATTAAATAGAAAATTATTTAAACAAAGATACCTAGAATCACAACAACCTAAAATTAGAAAATTTCAAGAAGGGGGTTTAAGTGCTTTAAGTAGAAAAGAAAAAGCTGTGTACGCAGCAACATTAGCAGCTCCTTTATTACAAGGTAAGGGTTCAGGTTTAGGGAGTACTCTATCTTCTTTAGGAGAGGGTATAGCTAAATTACCTGCGACTGTTCTATCTATAGAAAAAGCTAAAGCAGCTAGTGGAAAAGGCTTTAGAACTATGAGTGATACTGAATTAAAAGAATATGGTTTATCTAAAGGAACAGTAGCTCAAGTGGGTGCAGATGGAAAAATAAATATTGTAAGCAAACCTTCCGCTGAACAGCTTAAATCTAGAGATGGTGCTAAAAGAGTAAGAAAAATTTTATCTAATGTGCAGAAAGATTATATGGATTTAAATAAACCTGTTGGATTTATGGATACCGGTAGAATAAAAGGTTTTATTGGAAAAGCAGGAGGTTCTGAATATGCAAAAAGATATAGTAGCTTTAAATCTAGAATACAAGCGGCTACTTCATTTGTAACACAAGCAATTTCTGGTGCGGCTGTATCTGAAGAAGAAGCAGCAAGAATCGAAAGATTAATTCCTCAAGTAGGGGATACGGAAGCTACCTTTGAAGGTAAGATGCTAGCTCTAGATGGTTACTTTGGAGATGCTATAGCAATTGCTGAAGATAATAACGCTGACTTTACAACAGCTATGGAAATTATGGAATCATCAGGTCAAGGTGCTTCAAATTATTTAGACCTTACACAAGATATAACAATTAAAAAAGATGGTGATGTTATTGATGTCACTGGTAACTAAGGATTAGTATGGGTGAAATTGTAGTTAGCGATCAAAAATTTAGAATTGCAGGTGATGAGCCTACTGAAAAAGAAGCATTAGCTATTGAGTCTTATTTTGGAGCTAAATCTTTAAAGGGTAAAGATGGTATATCTTTTGATGAAGAGTTAGAAATGATGATAACTCCACAAGATGTTTTAAGTGATGCACAAAAAGGAAAGTACAATAAGGATACAGAAAGTTTTTTAAAGAGCCCAGCCTTTGGGAGAATAGTAACTGAAGTAGGTTTATCAATAGCTGGTGGTTTAGCAGGGATAGCAATGGCTCCTATTTCTGGGGGTTCTTCTTTAGCGGTAACAGCAACAATGGCTGCAAGAGTAGCAAGAATAGCTAGACCTCTTTTAAATATATCGGCTGGTACAGTAGGTAAAGTTGGAAGAGCTACAGCAGGTGCTGCAATAGGTGGTGGGGCTGGTGCAGGTATTGCACAGACTTTTGATCCTAGAGAGAGTATTGTAAAAGAAGTTACTAGAGGAGCTATCCAAGGGGGATTTGGTGAAGTTCTTGGTTTTGGTATGGCTGGTGGTTTAGCAAAAATGTACAACAAAGTTACTGGTAAAGGTTTGCATACAATCACAGGAGCTCAACAAGCTGCTTCAATTGTTGAAAGAGATAAAGAATTTTTTTCTATCCTAAGAGATATTAGAGCAGGTAAAGCTAGACCTACTCAATCAATGATAGATGATTTTGCAGCAGGTAAAACTAAAAGTGGAAAAGCTTTCACTGAACAGCAGATGTCAATTTTAAAAGATCCAAAATTAATAGAAGAAGTTACTGATACTATTATAACTAAAAGGGGAACAGAATTTTTTGCTGATGTAGAAAAGGCTAATATTACTCCTGGGGTAATGACTCAAAATA
>Ga0114915_1001191_pt1 | contig 11366 bp, 5 predicted proteins | sample MalvirAntarct_55_FD_87288 | JGI IMG/M metagenome (GOLD analysis project Ga0114915, IMG submission 87288) | Marine viral communities from the Global Malaspina Expedition - Malaspina viral metaG Antarct_55 | ecosystem: Environmental > Aquatic > Marine > Oceanic | place: South Georgia Island...
ATCTGGTGGACCTATGGTCTGCATGAATAGCGCAGTGTCTGAGTTTGGTCTAGCATTCGTTTGGTATGCAGGAGCAGCAGGAAATGCATCATACCTCGCACTGTTTGAAGTAGGGCAGCAAGACACCGACTTAAACTTGGTCGGCATAAGCGCACCATACCCGCACACAGATGGCGTTGACCTGAGATTGCAGATGAAAGTTACAAACGGTCTGCTTAGATGTTACGCAGGAACGAGACCAATCGTGGGCACTCTACCGACAGTAGAAAATCAATTCACTCCTACACTGATACCTTTAACTACCACTGAAGGTGGAGCAACTTTCTCTAACACCTATGACATTGCGACTAATAATGCAAACCTATATAACTCTACCACACATGGTGTTTATCTAATTAACAATGAAACTGCTGGTTCAAGAACTGCATCACTCCAGTATATTCGTTATCCAGATCTATTGATGGACATAGGATAAAAATTGACATATCCAGATAGTCTCTGGTCAACTGTTATAAATAGATCTATACATAAATGTAACTAACAAGGCAAGTTGCAAAAGGAAAAAAGAAACATGACCGCTACGATAACAGACAACCTAAAGAGAGATATGCTCAGAAGCATATTTGATCGCACCCAGAATATCGGGGTTGCCGTTGGCGATTCTGATAGACATTATATCGCTATCGGTCGCTCTGAAGAGTGGCCAACAGAGACAACTCCACCTACACCATTTTCTGGTGATGATGACTCTATGACTTTCCGCGCAGGAATACAGTCAATGAAACTTGTACCTGACGTCTCATATGTTATTCCTCGTTTCTCTTGGACTACTGGCAACTTTTATCAGGCATGGGATTCGCGTTATGGATCAAACACAGAAGTGGTTGCCGGAACAGTAGCGACTGCATCAACTATGCCACATCCATTCTATGTCCTAACTGACGACAACAACGTCTACGTTTGTATTCATCAGGGAAAGACAACTGCGGGAACGCCACGTGCTTCCCTGTACAAACCAGTCAACACAGGCAATGATGTATTCAGCGCAGGTGCTGATGGATACTTCTGGAAGTTCCTCTATAACATCGGTGCTGCTGAAGCAAGAAAGTTCCTGACCTCATCATACATGCCAGTAGAGCGTGTAGTTGACGAATTAGCAGGTGGTCCAGCAGATGGCGACCTTTCTGTTTCTCGTCTACAACAACGTGGTGTTCAAGGCGCAGCAATTCCTGGACAACTAATTGGCATTGCAATTGATAATGCTGGTTCTGGTTTTACATCACAACCAACTCTGTTAATTTCTGGAAGAGCAAGGGTCGGTGGCGAGTCTACTTTTACGACTGCTGTTGCTTCTGCGAAAGTTGCTGGAGGTATTATAACTTCCGTCATTATGAAGGACGATTCTGATGATGCAGCGTTTGCATTCGGTCGCGACTATGCTGATGCTGCAATCATCGTAAGTGGTGGTGGCGGCACTGGTGCAGTACTGCGTGCACTTATCGCTACAGACTCTGGCATGGGTGGCAACGCCACTCTCGACCTACACACTTCTGCGATGATGTTCAATGCTCAGTTGACAGGCATAGAGAATAATGATTTCCAAACAACAAACGACTTCCGTCAAATAGGAATTGTTCGTAACCCTATAAAAGACTCTGCCCAATTTAACAGTTTTGTTGAAACACCGACAGCGACCAATGCAACTCTTTCTGCATTCAAAAAACTGCACGTTACAACGGCATCACTGACTCCTGCGAACATTACAGGAGACCAACTGATAACTCAACCTTCTGGCCAGTCAGCAATCATAGATTTCTATGACGGTACTGGTATCATGAACGTGCACCAAACCAGAGAGACTGGGTTCTTGCCGTTTGATAGCAACCAAATCTGCACAATCTCTAGCGGTGGCGGCACCTGCACCCCTGTCACAATTAGTGGCCAACTTGCTTTGCGACCAGCAGAAGTTGATAGGTACAGCGGAGAGGTTGTATACATAGATAACAGAGTAGCGGTTTCTCGTGACGCTGAACAAACAGAAGACATCAAGGTAGTAATTGACCTCTAAAGGAAAGTAACAAATGGCCAATCAGTTTACAGGATCGACATTTTCAGGAACATATAAAGACGACTACATCGACAGCGATGGTTATCACAAAGTCTTATTCAATTCTGGGCGTGCACTCCAAGGAAGAGAGTTAAACCAGTTACAGACTATCCTGCAAAAGCAGGTCACTCGTCTGGGTAACAACCTGTTCATGGATGGTGCTGCTGTTACTCCCAAGTCTTCTGGCGCAAGTTGCGACGTCGTAGATTATATCGTCGTTGAGTCTTTAAACCTTGCAGCAGGAATAACTGTTTCCAGTTACATCGGCAAAGAATTTAAAGGCGCAGAGCAAACTGGTTCAGACGGTCTAAAGTTTAAGATCATCCAAGCGGTCGATGCAGTGGGTACAAGCAAACCAGTCCTGTATGGTCGTTACACCTCAGCAAACCAAGACGCAGCATCTTCTACAGATGTACAGACCACTCCTCTGGTGTTTCCTGAAAACTTGACTCTGACATTTATCGATGGCAGCGGTCTTCCGACAATGACTGTGCATCAGAAAACAGCAACTGAGACAATAGTTTCTACAGGTAGGGGTGTTCTGTTCTCTATACAAAGCGCAGAGTTCTATACACAAGGTCACTTCGTATTAGCACCCAAACAGACTATTGTTATTTCTAAATACGCAGCGTCTGTTGATGTTGAAGTCGGGTTCAAGGTTGTACAAGATATAGTAACAACTGAGGACACTGACGACCTGTACGACAATCAGGGTTCACGACCAAACCTTTCGAGTCCTGGAGCAGATCGTTATCGCATAAGGATGATACTAACTCCAAAATCTAGTATCGCAGAAGGAGAGGACTTTGTCTCATTTGCTTCTGTTCGTGGTTCAAAGATCATACAGATAAAATCAGGAACCGAGAATTATAACGAGATAGAAAAGCGGATGGCACAACGCCACTCTGCCACCCATGGCAACTTCATCGTCCAAGACTTTGATATGCAGTTCCGCGATGCTGATGACTCTGATGAGATGATCTACTCTATTCCTGCTGCTGAGCAGGGTGTGGTTCCAGAAGCATTCTTGGACGGGTATTACCTGCAGCACAATGTACCTATTGAATATAGGTCACCAAAACCATTGACCTTTGTTTCTGAGACTGCTCAGAATATGGCCACTGAATACAAGAACTATGTTCGTATCGACGGTACAACCCAAACACTAAAGAACACCAACCTCGGTAATTTTGGTGCTACTATTACAACCCAGAAGAGACTCTCTCTTGTAAACGCTGCTGGTGGCGTCATAGGTAACACTCGATTGAAGTCTATCGTCGACCGAAACACTGCCGACACCGACACATATCGCCTGTACCTATACGGAACTGAGATGATAGGTGCCGGAAACATCAGAGACGTGGTCTCGATCGCTCCACACGATGCTCTCACATCTAAAGCAATCCCTGTTCGTGAAGATAGCAACCTCTACATTGAAGAACCTACACTAAACACCTCATTGTTTCGAATTCCAGGCGGTCGTGTTAAGTCAGTATTGCCGACAGAAATTACTGTACAGCGTATGGAATCAAAACCATTTACAGCAAATGCGTTAACAATTACGAGTAATGTTCAGGAAGACCTGATCGCAAGGGGCGAATGGTTATTCATAAACCAAGGTCTGAATACTGTTGACCCGATTGGTTCGGGTGGCGTCAATATTGCCGCTTCTGGTGGCGTCGAGACTGCAACTGTCACCACTTCAACCGCTGCTGGTACCATGGATTGCTACTATTATGTGCAGAAGAATGCACCTGTTGCTCGCGTAAAGACTTTCAAGGAAGCAACTTTCACCGCAACAAGAACATCTGCAGGTGCCGCTGCTGGTGATGTGTTCGAGTTCACCGACCTCTATGATGGAGTCCAGATAATCTCTGCACTCGACTCTGCTGCGGGAACTATCGACTATGTCAATGATGTAGACTTTGACGGTGGCCAGCGCGACAATTACTATGGTCGAGTACAACTGCGACCTGACGGTATTGAAGATGCTGTGACCTCAATGGTATGTCGAGTTCGATATTTTGAACACGCCTCTGGTGGCGACTTCTTCAGTGTCAACTCATACAACATCGTTTCAGCAACCAACGCAACTGCTAATGATCCAGAATTTGGTTATGGAGACATTCCAACATACACTTCACCAACAAGCGGTGATGCGTATGAAATGCATAACTTCATTGATTTCCGTCCAAAGTTAGACATACATGCTGACACTATGACGACGGCACAACGGTTTGAGATACCCAGAGATGGCGACCTTTTGAACTTCAATGTTGAATACTACAACAACCGTATCGACCATGTCGTGTTGGGATATGGTGATGACCTCAAGGCACTCATAACTGTCAACAAAGGCGAAGAAGCACAACAACCTGTACCCCCATCTATCAAGCAAAATCAAATGATCTTATTTGATGTGTTTATGAACGGCAACACAAAGGGTGTTAGCGACATAACATTCGACCGTCGACGGTATCGTGGTTACAAGATGACTGACATTGCTGAGATGACGGATAGGATTACGCAGATAGAAGAAACGATCTCTCTCAGTGCCTTGGAAAATGAAGCAAGTAATTTGCTGGAGTTGACTGCTGGCGGTGACGTTCGATCAAAGACTGGTTTCTTTGTAGATGACTTCACAAAGGGAATGAATCTAACTGCATCTTTCTTACGAAATGAATTCATCGATGATGAATCTTTCGCAACCTCTTCTCTTGATGAAGAAAACTCTACCATACATGCCAGACTCGCTATGGAGCAGGTCGGTTTTATTCACGATGCGAACAACAATGTTGTTGCCGCCAGCGGTCGAGGTGCCAGTAGCACTCTTGAGAATATTGTCGTGAAAGGCGACAACGCAATGCTTGACTACGTGGAAGTTCTTGACGACAGTCTGAAGCAGGAAATGATTTCTTGGAAGGGCGCAGCAAATCAAGACTTTGAAGAGCATGGGTATTACAACGTCAACCCATTCAATGTATTCCAAGGCGAAGGCATACTTCGATTGAACCCAGCACGTGACACATGGTTCGATACTCGTCGTCTCCCTGATAAGCAAACGAATGCACCTCTAGTAACTCGCGAATTGAATGCAAACCTTATACCTCGCACGTCAGTGTTCTCCCGCACTCAGGTTGTTAACGCATGGCGAGTTCCTGGAGGTTGGCAAAAACATTCAAACGGGCGACTCTTCCAAAGAACACTCGTATTGTCGGCAACACAGACTTTCGCTGTCACTCAGCAAGTTCGCAGGTCAATAAAGAGCGACGAATCAGTTACCAAACAAATCAACGACAGAACTGTTGAAGTTCTTTCTGTTCCGTTTATGCGTCAAAGACGCGTATTCTGTAACGCACAAGGTCTGCGACCAAACACCCGATACTGGTTGTTTATGGACGGAATCAAGATGGAGCAGTGGACTCGTTCACGCTCGAAGGATAGTTGGAAAATTGACATTGCAGCAAACGTGCACAGACTTCCTCTTGCAGCATCAAACGTGAACCTGCAGACGTATCCTTCGCAGTCTGCGATCTATGATACAAAACTAATCACGGATGCGCAAGGCGAGTTATATTTTGAGATGTGGGTTCCTAACAATGCACCAGTTGCTATCCCGAACTCATCGCAATACAACTCGGTGCAATCATGGTTGAAATGGCAGGATGATAATCGTCGATTTGCTAAACAATATGGATCGAAGTCTGTTCAAACACTGAATCGAACTGGATGGAAATTTCGTTGTGGCACACATGTTGTCAAACTTCTTGATATTTCAGTCGACAATGAAGACGAATCACTGTCTATCGCAAGATCAACATACACAGCATCTGGTTCAATACAATTGAAGCAGCGAACATTGCAGACCACTCGTACAGTGACATTTGACAACCAACTTACTCGAGGCGGCACATTTTTAATCGGTACGTCAAACCCACAGTTCAGCATAAGAACACAGTGGTTCGACCCACTTGCCCAATCATTCACTGTAGATGCAGGAACTGGAGTTTCAGGAGTATTCGTCACCTCAGTTGATGTATTCCTGCATAAAGTTCCGGATATGTCTGCGGGTGGAACCGACCTCGCAATCCCGTTACAGTTACAGATCAGGGGAATGAACGCTGGTGTCCCTGAGAGCGGCATCGTGAGCGAGCAACATAGAGTATTCATGAGCGCAGACTCTGCATATGCTGCTACATTAGGACAGAATAATAATCTGTTAGGTGTTTCAGGAAGTGGTGCTGGAGTTCTTAATCACCCAGTCAAAATGAAGTTCGCTGAACCAGTATATCTCCGCGCTGGCGAAGAATATGCAATTGTTCTTCTTTCTGAGTCTGACTACTATGAAGCATACGTTGCCTCTACATATGACTTGGTACTTGGAAAAACTTCTCAGCGTGTAAACAAGCAACCGCATAAAGGTTCTTTGTTCCTCTCGCAGAATGGTAGCACTTGGACGCCAAAGCAGAATCAAGATATGGCATTCCGTATCTACACTGCAAAGTTCAAATCAACTGGTGCTGCAAACTTCTATAGTACACCACTCGAAAAGCACATTCACAACTTTGCTGGGAGTTTATCTGTAGATCCTTCTCGTGATACGCACTTCTTGGTAACACACGGCAACCACGGTATGGGTGCTGGCGATTCTGTTCAAATGGAAGGACTTCCTGCTGGTACATACAGAGGCGCAAATGCTTCTGTTATCCAGAACACAAAGAACGTAGTCGTGGATCCATCCTCGAATTCATACTATGTGAAACTCGCTGATTCCGCTGGTGGTGAATCTCATTTCGCAACCAACGGAAGGTTCGGTTCACCTCTTGTCGAAACCAATCGTGGTTTCCCTGTTGACCGAGCAATATTGAACTTCCAAGATATGTCATTTGACGGTTGCGGAATCCGATACACTGCTTCTTTCATTAGTGGATTGAGTCACGTTGATGTACCACGTACTTCTTCAACTTTCGACCCAAGGTATAACATAGACGATACGCCAACGCCTGTTTCTAATGGACAGTCGCTCTTCTTCGGAACACCAAAGTATCTCGCAAACGCACAACAAGAGTTTAGCGATATACAAACGAAGGGAGACTCTTCTCCCTCTGTTGTAATTGGTGCCCGTCTATTCACCGACCAGACTTCTACTTTCGGTGGAGCGAGTGCTGCTGCTGTCAAGTCAAGTGGGTATGTTTCTGATGTATCACCTATAATCGATACACAGGCAATCAGTATGATCGCCACGAACAACGTCATCGATTATCAAGTTGATAGTGCGAATGCACCTGCAACGACTACAAGAAACAAACCTCACTTGTACTCGCCAGAGACTGCGCCTGTACTGGGTAGTTCTCCGTCAAAGCACATAACCAAAGTGGTACAGTTGCGGCAACCATCTGGCGGTCTGCGTGTCCTTTGCGACATGTATGTCCCACCAGCAGCAGACTTCGACGTGTATTATCGTACTGCTCCTGACAATGATGTCGACCTGTATACATACCAGTGGGTTCTTGCTACAAAAGAGAACACACCACCCAAGTCGACTTGGGTTGATGATGAAGACAATATGCTGTTTGCTGAGTACAGGTTCTTGATTGGTGGCACTGAAGGCACCCTTCCTGACTTTGTTCAGTTCCAGTTGAAGGTTGTCTTCAAGTCGACTAACACTTGTCAGTCGCCTGTGATGGAATCCATCCGCGCCATCGCCCTAACATAATGGGCGATGGTTACATCAAAGTTTCTGGCATGACTGGTTGGTATAAGAATCCCCAAACAGGAACTGTTATAAATACAAACGAGCGAGAGATACAAAGTGCGCGAAAGCGCAAGAGTGCCTCGACTCAAGATCGAGAAGATAAAAATAAAATGCAGAATGAGGTCGCATCTTTGAAGACAGAGATCGAAGAACTCAAAGAACTAATCAAAGGGATGGTAGGAAAATAAAATGACAATTCAATGGGAACCAAAAGATCAACCCATCTATCAAACTCAAGATACTTTTCAGCAGTTAGTAGATAAACTAAACATCAGCAGGACTCAACTCGATTCAGACCTAAACTATCTCGACTCTGCGATTGGTCCACTTCCAGCAGGTTCTTTGTTTGACATTGAAGGCATAACCACCAGTCGTGTTGCGGGCAAAACCCTCATCGACGCTATCAATGAAATTGATGCTGAACTTGGTCCAGATGCACTTAACACTGTTGCACAAACCTTTTCTGGTGCCATCAACGAAATAGAAGCAGTGTTTGATGCCAGCGCAAACAAAATCATTGCTGACAATACCGCGCCATTTATTATAGACGCAGAACTTGACATCGTCCTTGATGCCAAAGGCAATGATGTTGTACTTCGCTCCAATGGTACCAACTTCGCAAAATTATCCCAAGTCGGTGCTAACCTGAGAATACAATCGGGTGCTTCAAACACCACCGCCATGCAGTTCACTAATGCTAATGCTGAGTTCTCTGGTTCAGTCACTCTCCCGAGTGCTGGTACAGGTAGTATAATTAGTTCTGAAATATCTGCTAACACAGTGCATGGTGCGATAGACGAGGTGAATGCTCGTATTCCTAATATCTACAACGCTGCTGGCACATGGTTGAACCCATAAATAAAGGTTAGAACATGTCAAACTTTAGATCAATACCTCTGACCCTTTCTGGATCGGGCGCAGCAGGTGCGCGTGTAAACATCCGCAGGGTGACCGCTGCTGAAGAACTTGGTCTTGCTTCCAATGCCGAATACATAACAGTGACACAATACCCTGTATTAAACTTCGGGCATGACTCAGCAAGAAACTACTATGGGTCGATTGACCGTTTTGGCGTTCGTGCAGCAGACTCAGACATGGTATCGATTGGATCATTCACCGATACCTTCTATGCCCAAGCAGTTGGCACACACCCTGCAACTTCCCTCAGCACATCAACCACATCCACACCATTGTTCCAGTGTAAAGATAGCAGTGATACCCAACATCCGTCTTTGATGTATCCGACAACAAGTGGTGACTTCAGAGCAAGGTTAATCGCCCTAGACTCTGACGGTGACATTCGCGAACTTGATTCTGCACAAACTATCGCTTTCGGGAAACGTATGCTCGAGACATCTTTGAGTAATGAACTTGTTGGTGCATTTCGAATAGGGGTAAACACTCCAACCAACGGAACATGGGAGAAGTGGAACACCGACGCATATACAGACACAACAAGTTCGGCATTAACAAACTACCATGTATTCAGAAAGACTGTTAATGCTCTTGACGAAAGTCCTGCCACACCTGGATGTTTAGGTCTCAGGGACTCTGTCGACGGCATTGTCGATAACACAGGAACAGCAGAAGAAAGAGGGTCGCACGACATAAGACAACTGTTCTACGAGCAACCCTTTGCGCTTGCTGCCGCCACTCTACTTGCCAGAAAACATAGCGAACTCGGTAAGATGGTTCTGTTGCCTTCCACACAAACTCCTGCGAGCACAGGGCAATCAGGCACATGGCAGACAAGAGGTTCAATTGTTGATACTGTCAACACAACAGAAAACATTCAATACGCATCCGAATACTTCACGAGCATATCAAGGACAGAACAGTTCACTGGTTCTTTCACCGGACAATATACAAGAAACACGTTCGCAGATATTCCTCAGAACTTCGTTGGTGCTCGTGGAGCACAGTATTCTGGTCTTCGAACAAACTTCCAAAAGGGGTTGAATGCCCAATTTGCTGGACAAAGATTCTCGTCCGCTAATTATATTGGACAGAGAAATTACGGATCTGCATTTGCTGGACCAAGACAATTCACTGGCCAGAGAAATTTCGGGAGTCAATTTGCTGGGCAAAGGGATTTCCTTGGTTTACGCACCACCTATGAGAACTTCATCGGTCCAAGGTCGTATACAGGATTCACGAAATTTATCGGTGTAGCACAATTCCTCCAGTTCGTTGGTTCTCGGAGTTCCAATGGATCCTTTATTGGAGAAAGAGAAGCGTCTTCATATTTTGTTGGCCAGCGTCAGTATGCTGGCACACGCCCATTTATTAGCAACTCAGGTCAACAGCAAAACGGTAGTGTATCATATGCCAAGTTCGCAGGTGATCGCGACTTCCTCGGGCAACGCGCAGGAGGTAGTGCTTCATGGGCGGGAACTCGCAATACTACAACAAACTTTATTGGGGAAAGACAAATCAGTGTAAGGTATCTCAAATATTTTCGCCAAGGTGCAAATCAACAGTGGATCTCAACACGGCAAAACAATGTTTATAACCCAAGAGAACTCCAGTTCGGTGGCCAAAGGCAAGTAGACGTTCAACGCCCAGTTGACGCAGACTTCGCTGGTCAAAGGCAAGCGGAAACACAGAAATTTGTTTCTATTGATACAGCAAACACGTTTATCGGCAATCGCGATTTCACTAACCAATATGTGGGAAGTCGTCCAGCGACCTTTGCTGGCCAACGGGATGCCGAATATATCGCACAGTACACTGGCACATACACCAATCAGTTCACCAGAAACTACATCGGTCAGTTCTCTACCCAATACACTGGCGCGACATTGACCAACATCGCAAACACTCTGGAGACATACACACTGTACTGTAAGGTTTCTGAGACATGAGTCGGAGCACTTGGCACACCTCCATTCCCGTGAGAATCAAAGACACGGATGGCAACCTTGTCCAAGGAGAACTTGCGGCATTGTCGCATGGCACCTACCTTGGTGCACTACAATTGGTTGCTGATTATGCAGCAGGTGTTAGATATAATGGTGCCCTATCGAGCAGTTCTACAACCAGCACTGCCATAGGTACGTTTACAAATACTAACAATGCTGCTGCAGTCAATCAACCTGCCACAACAATCACCTCAACCGCTACATCCCTGTATCAGTTAGATGATGCCCTGCCAACTTTGGGTGATAATTGTCTGCTGGGTTGTGATAGTGACGGACAACTCTATCAATTCAACGATGGCGAACAAGCACAGACAGGAGGTCTGCTTGCGTTCGCACACGGTTTACAATATCCAGGAATTACTTTCAAACTCGGTAGCACCACACCAACCCCAACCGTCGATTATGAAATCTATGAGTCTAATGTTTTTCAAAACACTATAAACTCTGCTGCGACCACTACCTATAATATTTATCGTCGCAAATCACTCAATACTGGTTTCACCATAGGATACGATGACACAAATGGTATGGGAGTATGCAAGACTACGATCAGCGGAAAGTTTGCAGTTAAGCAAGCAACGAA
>Ga0114915_1001195_pt1 | contig 11336 bp, 13 predicted proteins | sample MalvirAntarct_55_FD_87288 | JGI IMG/M metagenome (GOLD analysis project Ga0114915, IMG submission 87288) | Marine viral communities from the Global Malaspina Expedition - Malaspina viral metaG Antarct_55 | ecosystem: Environmental > Aquatic > Marine > Oceanic | place: South Georgia Island...
ACTGACAAAGGATATAAACTTATTTATCTTGATGGTGTTGCAACAAACACTGGATTGTTTGAGGCGACTGTAGGGGCAACTGGAGATGTAACTCTTACTGGTACACAGACTTTAACAAACAAATCTATTGATTCAGATAACAACACAATTACAAATATTGTAAATGCAGACATTAAATCTACTGCTGCAATTGTGTTTAGTAAAATGGAAAATCTTACAGTATCTAGAGCATTGGTCTCTGATGGTAGCGGTGATGTTTCTGCAGCAACAACTACTAGTGCTGAAATAGGCCATGTAAACGGTGTTACTTCAGCTATTCAGACACAATTAAATACTAAAGCAACAACAGGAAAAGCTATTGCAATGGCAATCGTTTTCGGATAATAATAACACAGAGGAATAAAAAATTATGGCAAACCCAAATATAGTAAATGTAGCAACAATTAACGGTGGTAACTTAGGTTTCAATCTAAGTAACACTTTAACAGCTACTTTAGCAACAGTATCAGCAGATGTTATTGTAAAAGTAAATCAAATATCTATCGCAAATGTTGACGGTTCAAGTGCAGCAAACGTAGATATATTCGTTGATGGTATGGGTTCAGGTGCAACAGGTTTTGCAGGCACTGGCGCAGACGCAACAGTTTATCTAGCAAAAACAATCGCAGTCCCAGCTGACTCAACTTTACTTTTATTAAGTAATCCTATCTATTTAATGGAAGGTGATATATTAAAAGGCGGAGCTAGTGCATCGGGTGATTTAGATTGTTTCATATCATACGAAGTATTAAACGACGCGTAAGGAGTAGTTAAACTATGACAACGCAACCAAATGGTGGATTTGTCGGTATAACCTACGTACCTGATAAAGTCACTACATCAGAAAACATAACAACATTTAATAGTCCTGGAACTTTTAATGCACAAACAGATCAAACTGTTGCTGATATATTTATATTAGCTGGCGGTGGCGGCGGAAATAATGGGAATGGAGATGCTGGCGGTGGTGGCGGCGGTGGAGGTTTTAGACAACTTTCGGGTCAAACTTTACCGGGATCAGCTTCAACTATAACTGTCGGTGGTGGAGGATCAAGTGGTTCTACAGCAACACCTGGAAGTGCATCAGTATTTGATGCAGGAGGTCCAACTCCATTATCTTCAGCAGGTGGCGGAAGAGGCGGAAACCCTAGTTCTGGACCCGGAGGAGCAAGTACTTTTTCTGGTGGATCCGGAGGTGGCGGTGGAGCCAATAGCACAGGTAACGTAGGTGGAACAGGAAACACACCACCCGTATCACCTTCACAAGGAAATCCAGGAGGACACGGCAACACAGGCGGTACGAATAGTGCTGGCGGTGGCGGCGGTGGCGGAGCAGCAGGTTCAAACGCCCCAGGCGGCGGAGGTGGACCCGGAGGAGCTGGAGGATCAAACGATTATGGATCACCAAGTGCTTCACCAAGTGGAACATTATTTGGCGGTGGCGGTGGCGGAGCTACTCACAGAGGACCTAATGGTAGTGGAGGACCCGGAGGTGGATCACCCGCACCAGGAGGAGCTTCATCTAATACTGGCGGAGGCGGCGGAGGCGGACCTTCAGGCGGAGGCGGCGGAGGCGGCGGCTCTGGAAAAGTTATCGTAAGAGAAACTGCAATAAATTTTGTAACTAATACATCAGGAGTATGGCCTACTGCACAAGTTTTTGAGGCTGTAAAAGGAAATAACTGGGTAAACTAATGGCACATTTTTCAGAAATAAAAACAGATAACAACGAAGTAATTAGAACAATTGTAATTAATGACAATGATATTTCTTCTTTCGGAGAAAATTCTGTTGAAGCAGAAAACTGGGTTGCAACTAATATCCCTGACGACGATTATTTAAAAGAACATAAATTTAGTGGAAACTATCCAGAAACATATTGGAAAAGAACTTCATATAATACAAAACAAAATCAACACACAGATGGCGGAACTGCGTTTAGAGGAAATTATGCAGGACCCGGTTATGTTTATGATTCTGTAAATGATGTCTTTTGGCCAGCAAGTCCTTTTGCATCATGGGTAAAAAATAATTCAATTACAGACTGGGAAGCACCAGTTACTTTCCCACCTTTCACTCAAGACATAGATGGTACCAGTTATGAAATAATTCCTAAATGGGATGAAGATAATTTAAAATGGATAGGTACTACTGCCGGAGATTCTATTAAAAATGTCGAATGGGATGCTGATAACAGCACTTGGAATTTAATTTAAATACTATATAACTTTTATAAATAAAGTTATAAAGATGATAAAAATTATAGATACAGGTGTTCCGTTACGCACTAATCAAAAAATTATAGACATTCTTTTTAAAACAAGAATGTGGGGAATAGCTACTGACAAACAACCTACACAGCAACACGTTTATAATATTAGTAAACCCGACACTGGATTTACATTAGCTAGTTACGAAAGAGAAAATAAAAACTTTGGACAAAGCAATTTAAATATTTACGCAGAAATTATTTGTGATATTTTATTTGATAAATTAAAAGATATAAAATTTAAAGAGATAGAAAGGTTTTATTGGAACTGGTATAATTCTAATTCTATAACTGAGTTTCATCAAGATAGAGTCGAACAAAATAAAATGAGTATTATTTATAATGTACATTCAAATGATGGCGGGACAGAAATAAAAATAGGAGATAAGACAGAGTTTGTTCCAAGTGTGTCTTCACAAGCAATACTGTTTCCAAGTTGTTTATGGCATAGAGGTATTTCTTCTAAACAAGACCCGCAAAGATTTTCTTTAAACATACTTATGGATATATAATATGGAAAAAATTATTGTACTTGGTGGAGGATCAGCTGGATGGATGACGGCTGCTACTTTAATTAAACATTTTCCCGATAAAAATATTACACTTATTGAATCTCCAAACTCTCCTGTTATTGGTGTAGGTGAAAGTACACTAGGGGGTATAAAAAATTGGGTAGAGTTATTAGGTATTGATGAAAAACAATTCATGAAAGAAACAGACGCTAGTTTTAAACTAAGTATAAAGTTTACAGATTTTTATAAAAAAGGAGAAGCTTTTCATTATCCTTTTGGACGACCTAATTTAGAAAACTGTAGAGCAGGTTTAAATGATTGGTGGTTTAAAAAGTTATTTAAACCAGAAACTCCATACACTGATTATGCTGATTGTTTTTTCCCTAACATGGCTTTAGTAAACGAAAATAAATTTGATAACAACCCTATTCCTAAAATAGGTTTTGATCCTAAAACAGATGCAGCTTATCATTTTGATGCTGTAAAATTTGGGATTTGGTTAAAAAATAATTTCTGTATTCCAAAAGGTGTCAAACATGTAGAAGAAGAAATAGTAGACATCAAACAAAACGAAGATGGTATAGAATCTATCAATGGTCATAAAGCAGATTTATTTATAGACTGTACTGGTTTTAAATCTTTGTTGTTAGATAAGACTCTTAAAGTTCCTTTTGAATCCTATGATGATATTTTAATTAATGATTCTGCTTGGGCTACAAAAATAAACTATACAGATAAAGAAAAACAATTAGTGCCTTATACAAACTGTACTGCTATTGAAAACGGATGGGTTTGGAATATACCTCTGTGGTCTAGAATAGGGACTGGTTATGTGTATTCAAGTAAATTTGTAGATGATGATAAAGCACTTCAAGAATTTAAAAACCATTTAAAACAAGATGACTTAGAATTTAAAAACATTAAAATGAGAATAGGAATACATAAGACACTTTGGGAAAAGAATGTAGTTGCTATTGGTTTATCAGCAGGATTTATAGAACCTCTAGAAAGTAATGGTTTGTTTTCAGTACACGAATTTTTAATAAAATTATTAAGAAATCTACAAAGAGGTAAAGTTTCTCAATGGGATAGAGATAACTTTACTTTTAGTTGTAAGAGAATGTTTAGAACTTTTGCAGAGTTTGTAGCTTTACATTATGCTTTGTCTCACAGAGATGAAACACCTTATTGGAAATATTTAAATAACAAAAATTGGTCTAAAGAGTTAATTAATCTACAACCACAACTTATACATGGATTTTTAGCAGCATCTTTTGATAGAGATCAAAACTATAAATTTGAAACTGCAGGTGGGTTACATTGTATTGCAGCAGGAATGCATTGGTCTCCTACAGATCTACCATCTTTATTTTATGAAAACTGTAATGCAGATTATGATAAATGGAAAAAAGATTGGGACACTGATATTTTTAAACTTGAAATAAAAAAAACAACTTACAAAGATTTTATACAAGATGTGCCAACGTTAAAAGAATACCTAGAAAAAAAAATACACAATGTCAATTAATAGTGAGTATAGTTATTGGTATTTTAAAGGAGCACTAAGTGAAAAATTTTGTGATGATGTTATTGCTAGAGGTAAAGAAGAAAAAGAAAAAATAGCTGTAACAGGAAAGTATGAAAAGATAGATTTAGATAAATTAACAACCCCACAAGAAACAGATTTAAAAAAAGTTAGGGACTCAAATATAGGTTGGTTAAGTGATCAATGGATTTACAGAGGTATTCATCCTTATATTCATGATGCTAATAAAAATGCAGGTTGGAATTTCGATTGGGATTTTTCAGAAGCCTGCCAATTTACAAAGTATAAAACAAATCAACACTATGATTGGCATAAAGATTCTTGGGGAAAACCTCACGATAAACCTAATGATCTTAATTATCATAGTAAGATAAGAAAACTATCTGTGACTTGTCAATTAACAGATAGCTCTGAATACGAAGGAGGAGAATTAGAATTTCAACCAAGAGATAAAGAGGACCCAAATATTATATTACCTTGCGTTGAAGCAAATACAAAAGGATCTATTATAGTATTTCCTTCTCATATTTGGCATAGAGTTAAACCAGTAACTAAAGGAGTAAGATATTCATTGGTAGTTTGGAGCCTTGGATATCCATTTAAATAATATGGACTTTGAAAAAAAAGGATACACAGTATTAAAAAAAGTTTTAGATCAACCGGTGGCAAATTTTATCTATAAATATTTTTTAATGAAAAGAAAAATTGCAGATATTTTTTACAAGAATAAATACATTCCTCCTAATTCATCTGAATGGGGTATATGGACAGATATACAAGTTCCAGGAACTTATTCAGTGTACGGAGACATTGCTATGGAAACTGTACTTGTAGAGTTAAAACCTTTGATGGAAAAAATTACAAATAAAAATTTGTTTGAAACATATTCTTATGCAAGAATATATAAAAAAGGGGATGTATTACATAAACATATTGATAGGTTTAGTTGTGAAGTATCAACAACATTAAATCTTGGAGGCGATCCATGGCCTATCTACATTCAACCAGGTATTGAAATTAATTTAGATCCCGGTGATATGCTAGTTTATAGGGGTGATCTATTAGAACATTGGAGAGATGAATTTAAAGGTGATAACTGCGCACAAGTTTTTCTACATTATAATGATTCTAATACAGAAGGTTCTGAAAAAAATAAATACGATGGCAGGGCTTCTTTAGGTCTACCCGGTAAAATTAAATTTAATGTTTAATAATTAATTTATTTATATCAGGCAGGTAGGCATATTTTAAATTAGATCTAGTCATCATTTCTTCTAAATCGTTTAAGTCTTCAACTAAAGGTTCTCCAGGTAGATTTAAAGAAGTGTTTAAAACAATTTCAAAGTCTGTGTGATAGCTTAGTTCTTTAATAAGATTAAAATAATTAACGTTTTGATTTTTATCTAAGACCTGCAATCTACAATTGTTTTCATTAGATAATATGTTTTTAAATTTTTCTTTGTACTGTTCTCTAACGTTATATGTAAACAACATGTATCTGCCATCTCCGTTGTGCTCAAAGAAATAACTGTTTAATTTTTCTTTTGTAATGGTGGCTGCAAAAGGTCTATACCATTCTCTTTTTTTTATTGTGTTTATTTTTTCTAAACAATTTTGTGCAAATGGGTTAATTAATAAACTCCTATTTCCAAGTCCTCTTTGTCCTTGTTCTGACCTACCTTGAAATAAAGCTATGGGTTCTTCTATTAAAAGTTTAGCAACTTTTTTTATATCTATATCTTGAACCTCAAAGTTATTAGAGAAATTTAAATTATATTCAGGTTTAAAACCTAAGTGTACTGTGTCTAGTTTTTTTAATTTATTGTGTGAAAGCCAATTAGCTACACCTAAAGTAACGCCTTGATCGTTATTAAACGGGTCCACATGTACGTCATATAGTTCTAATAATTTAGTATTGTTTATTATGTTTTGAGCAAAGCCACCAGTAATGGTTAATTTTTTTTCTATATCAGCTTCTTTAATAATACTTAAAAAAGATTTTTCACAAATTTTTTGAAATGTTTTTGCAACATCTTTGTCTTTGGTCGAATAGTTATAATTTAATTCAGGTTTTAAATCGTCTTTTATATTTAATTTGTTATTAAATTTTTCTTTGTCCCAAATTTCTTTTTCTATATCTTTGTTAAATTTGCCATAGGTTGAAAGAGCCATGAGATTACCCTCTTGACCAAACCACCAACCAAACTCTTTCCTCATAGCTTCATAAGCTTGACCTAGACCGTATTTGTTAAAGTCAGTATAAGTAACTATGTTTTTTAAATTATCATATATTGAGAAAACTTCATAACTGTCACCTCTTATTGCACCACGACCATCAACTACAATACAGTTATCGGTTGGGTTTGTTAAAGCAGAACAATAAGCGTGGTATTTGTGATGATCTAAAAGTATATCTACGTAAAGATTATCAGCATCAATGATACCATTTCTTATTAAACAATGTTTCCATAGAGGAACACTGTTGTCATCTAACCCTGTTAGATAAATTTTTTTAAAACTATACTGTTTTAATTTGTTTATTAACTTTTTTTCTACTGTAGCGTATCCTTTGAATCTATTGAAACGATCTAATTGTGTGTGTACAATAATTTCATTATCATTAAATATAGTTAGAGACCCATGATGGCTAGTGTGAACAGCTAAATAATACATATATCTTTATCAGTTTTATATAACAAAACGCTAGGTTAAAATCTATTGAAATCAACTACAATCTGATATAATACCTGATAAACAGGTTTTTATATGCTACAAAAATTAGGCTTTGCTCCAGGATTTAATCAACAAGTTACTGAACTAGGTGCCGAAGGGCAATGGTTTGATGGTAATAACGTTAGATTTAGATATGGATCAGCAGAAAAAATAGGCGGTTGGCAACAGTTAGGTGAATCTAGACTAACGGGTGCGGCTAGAGCTATTCATCATTGGGATGATAACTCGGGTATTAAGTATGCTGCAATAGGAACCAACAGAATTTTATACGTATATTCCGGTGATATCTATTATGATATCCATCCTATTAGAGTTACCTTAACAGGAGCAAAATTTACAAGTACATCATCATCTAAAACAATTACGGTAACATGCACTGGATCACATGGTTTATTTGAAGATGATATTGTTATGTTTGATAATGTGACAGGGGTACCTGCTGGATCTACTTATAGTAATGCAACATTTGAAGACATAAAGTATATGGTCACGTCTGTGCCTACTACAACAACCTTTACAATTACAATGGAGGCTCAGGAATCAGGGACACCTTTAAATACAAGTGATGGCAACAGCACTTCTATTCTTTGTTATGAATCAGTAGGGCCTTCACAACAACTTGGTGGATTTGGATGGGGTGCAGGTTTATTTGGTGGTACAGCTATTGGTCCTGCAACTACAACCTTAGCATCTACTATTAATGATACTGTGACTAATATTCCTTTAACAAACTCAGCAGCTTTTCCTTCATCAGGAGAAATTAGAATAGGGACCGAGGACATAAGCTTTACAAATAATAATACTGCAACCAATACATTAAGTGGGGGAGCAAGAGAAGTTAATGGAACTTCTAAAGCTGCTCACAGCGGTGGTGTTACAGTTACAAATATTTCTAGTTTTTCTGGTTGGGGTGATCCAGCTTCTTCTGACTTTACAATTGATCCTGGTTTATGGGTACTTGATAATTTTGGTACAAAATTAATTGCACTTATTTATAATGGTAAATGTTTTGAATGGGACGCTTCAGCTCCTGGTGCAACATCAAATAGAGCAACTGTTTTAGCAAACGCACCAACAGCATCACGTCATGTGTTAGTGTCAACTCCTGATAGACACTTAGTATTCTTTGGAACAGAGTCTACAGTTGGAGATCCAACAACTCAGGATGATATGTTTATTAGATTCTCGGACCAAGAAAATATTGATGGCACAGACGCTTACACAGTTAGAGCAGAAAATACCGCAGGCACACAAAGACTTGCTGATGGTTCTAAAATTATGGGGGCTATTAAAGGTAGAGATGCAATTTATGTTTGGACCGATACGGCATTGTTTTTAATGAGATTCGTGGGACAACCTTTTACTTTCTCCTTTGAACAGGCAGGGACTAACTGTGGATTGTTTGGTAAAAATGCTTGTATTGAAGTTAATGGTTCTGCATATTGGATGTCAGAAAATGGTTTCTTTACATACGATGGTCAGCTACAAGCAGTACCTTGTCTTGTTGAAGACACTGTTTACGATGATATAAACGCTACATCTAGAGATCTTATTAATTGTGGTTTAAATAATTTGTTTGGAGAAATAAATTGGAATTATTGTACAGCTGCATCAGATCAAATTGATAGAGTAGTTACATTTAATTATTTAGATTCATCTGCAAAAAGACCTATATGGACTACCGGCAGAATTAATACTGAAAATAACTCTTTAGGACAAGCTACAAAAATAGGTTTACCAAGAGCAGCTTGGCAAGATTCTGCTGTATTTGATACCCCACATGCTACACAATACGATCCAACAAATGATGATTGTTATGATGTTATTGGTAATACAGATGGAAGTACGGTATACTACAGCCACGAAACAGGATTTGATCAAACAGATGCCGGAGGAGTTATTACTATTTTAAAAGGTGAAATAATATCCGGTGATTTTGATATTACGCAAAGAAGAAGCAACACAGGACAAGTTGTGGGTACACCAGATTTAAGAGGAGATGGAGAATACATTATGAGAATAAGCAGATTTATACCAGATTTTATAAGTCAAACCGGTACTACTAAAATTACTTTTTCACTAAGTGACTATCCGGCAAGTACACCAAGGACGGCAGCTTTTGATGTTACATCAGCAACAACTTTTAAAAGTACTAGACTAAGAGCAAGACAAGTTGCATTACAAGTATCCAATACAGACGCTAGTTGCGATTGGAAGATAGGTACATTTAGATTAGACATTTCACCAGGAGGAATGAGATAATGGTAGCATTTTATAACCAAGGCGATCAAGATATTTATAACTCAGGTATTAAATTTAGACCTCAGCAAAAATATTTATTAAATGATTATACAGCACCTACAGCACAGATTAAACCTGTACCAACATCAAGTGGGATAACAAATACAAATGCTTTTAATAATAGTGGGGGCGGTGGAGCCTTACAAGTTGGAGACCCTATGATGAATTTTAAAAATTATTATAATTATACTGGTGATAAATATATGCAAAACCAAGACACACCTAATGTAGACATGAACTATGATCAAAAATTACAGTCTAATTTTATGGGTTTTCCAAGTTACAGACAACAAGAATTGACAGGTCCAGACATGGGTGAGTATATTGGATCTAATACAGATATTCCTTTAGAACAAACTATGGCAGGTAAAATACAGTCTGGTTTACAAAGTGCAGGAGGGGGTTTAAAAGGTTTAATGCAAAAATTACCTACACCAGGTAGTTTTTTAAATAGAATCGGTGTACAAAATTTTAATTCTTTATCTCCAGCAGATCAATTATTTATAAAAACAAATACTGGATACAGGGGTCCTACTGTGTTTGGTGAAAATACTGGTGGAGGAAATGTAGATCCATTTGGATTAAATACTGAATCTTTAACGGGTAACTATGCAGGAGCGGTAAGAGATAACTTTTCTCAACTAAAAAATACTTTGACAAAAGATAGACCGGGTGTAACTTTTAATGAAGTAACAGGTAAGTTTGAAGGGGAAGATGAAAACTTGGTAGCAAAAACAAATAAACAAACTAACTTGATAAGAAATAAATTTTTATTTAGACAAGGCCAAATGAATCAGCAAGGTAAAAATGAAGCAGATATAACTGAAAAAGATAGAAAAGAAAGAGAAAGAGTAGGTGCAGTTCAAGGTCTGTTGGATGAGGGAAGTTATGTATCCAGAGACAGTAATAATATGAGTTCAAGTGATAGAGCAGTTGGTGGCGGAGCAGGTGTTGCAGGTTTAGGTTCTTCAGCAACAGATAGAGGAAGTAAAAGTGAACAGGGCTATTCACAACATGCTAAAGGTGGAAGAGTGGGATACTTCTTTGGTGGTAGAGTAAATTTTAAAGACGGAGGCTTAGCAAGTATTTTATAATGGCAAAAATTGTACAATCATTAACTAGAGCAGCTAAAGAATATGAACAAAAAAATGTTCAGTCATTGGTTAGAGATCTTGATGGTGTAATAAATAAATTAAACACTTCTTTTCAAGAAGAACTTAAACAGGAAATAGAAGCGAGAGCTTTCTTCTTAGAATAATGGCAGTAGTAAATCAGTACAAGTTTAAAGGTATAGATAATAATACAAGTGGTAGTGCACTTACACCATTAGGAACTGGTAATCCGTTGGTTAATGAGACTATAGTTGTTAAATCAATATTAGTTACATCAGCAGGCACGCCTACAGTTACTGTTACAAACAACAGTATTACCGCTATTAAATCTGCAGCACTTACGGCTAATCAAACAAAAGAATTATTAACACAACCATTGATAATAGAAGGCGGTACAGCTTTTACAGTACAATCAAGCAGCTCAGATTCGTTTGATGTAGCTATCAGTTATCTAAATATTAAAAAGGAGAAAATAGATTAATGAAAGTATATGACGCTAAAGTAGAAGAAACTTACAGACACCTTGAGACTGGTGAGGTTTTTAAGGAAAGAAAAGACTGGGTAGCCAAGGGTTATAAGGCAGAAGAGATGGCACAGGACGTAAAAGTTATCATGCCTGCTCTTGATTTGTTTAGTAAAACAAAGTAAAACGAATAGACTAGGATAAAATTATGGCAATTTCAAGAATGCAACAACCACAACAAATGCAAGGCGGCTTAGGTGCTTTAGATGCTCCAAGACAGGGTTACTTTTTAGGTAAACTTGTTAAGAAAGCTACACGTGCGGTTAAGAAAGTTGTCAAAAGTCCTATAGGTAAGATGGCT
>Ga0114915_1001197_pt1 | contig 11323 bp, 16 predicted proteins | sample MalvirAntarct_55_FD_87288 | JGI IMG/M metagenome (GOLD analysis project Ga0114915, IMG submission 87288) | Marine viral communities from the Global Malaspina Expedition - Malaspina viral metaG Antarct_55 | ecosystem: Environmental > Aquatic > Marine > Oceanic | place: South Georgia Island...
CTGTTAATCCGTCAATCCCTTTTTTTGCTTGCCCTGTATCCGCTACAATTTTAATCTTTACCTCTTTCATTTTTTTGCTTTTATAGTACGTTTAACTTTCCTTTTTAATCCACTCCAAGAGGCAACAATTTCTCTTTTGCCCTTTGCTACCTCTACACAGTCGCCTGCGCCGTAAAAATCTCCACGCCTTAAAATGTCGATTACCTCTGTTATATCATTACTCATTTTGTACTATTGTTATATCTGTTGTTACTCCGTTACCTACGTATCTAATTATCATACTGCGAGAGCCAGACGGCGACGCCCACTCGTCTACAGAGATAGTCGCTAGATTGTTATCCGTTCCCTCTACTCCCGTAGTTATCCAAGACGTACCGCTGCCGTCTGCTATTTTTGTAACAACGTAATCCGTAGCAATACCCTCGACGTTAAAAGCCATATCTGTAGCCCACCGCTCAATATTAATAATAGACGGAATGTATACTCTATTAACTAGCCTAGTATCAAACCCGTTTATTAGCTCTAATTTTGTCAAGCCGTTTAAGAGGTTGTAAGAGTATTTATTAATCCTGTAGTCTATTCCATTGATTGCAATAACATCGTTTAGCTCAAGCCTTGTAACTATCTGTATAGGCAGGTTTGCGGTATACTTAAACGTCCGTCTCTTTAGTTCAAAAATTGCCGTTACATAATCTTTGTAATGTATGCTATATAAATTGTTGACTAAAGCCTCTCCCGTAAAGTTACTAAACTCTGCCTCAAATAGATTTGAGTAGATTGGCTCTATAGTACTAAACGAGTGAGTCGGTATAATCAAGTTTGTATTTAAAACAACGTCCGCCGCTAGGTCGTTAACAAATCGTATAGGCGTACTCGAAATGTCTTGATTTGATACGTAATGCAGTACTGGCTTTGGTACAACTTGGTTTAAATTATCGTCTAGTATTACGCCCGTTTGTATGTTTGTATTCTCTCCTGTAATATGAGTATTTTGGTCTACTAGCCTCTCAAAGTATATTTGCTCAAATGGTAGCTTTACCTCTAGAGTATCGCCGTCGATTAATTTCTTTGGAGTTAGGCTTTCGTATACATTTACAAGCGATGCTCCGTAACCTTGTTTGTCCGCAGCTCTCTTTTTAAACTCCATATTTAAAATAGTACTAGGCTCCTCAAACTCAAACGAGATGCGCTTTAAAAGCTCGCCTCTGTCAACGTCAAACTTTGCAAAATCTATGTACTTAGTTGCGTCGTATCTTTGACCTTGAGAGTAGTAAGAATCTAGCGAGTTTATGTATATACTGCCGTCGTCTTTTGGAATCGCTACAAGTTTGAACATATTAAAAATGCCCTTGAGAAAGTCAACTATTTTTAACTCTGGCATCTCGTCGGCTATTACTACCTCGTTAGCTAGAGTTTGCGAGCCTGTTGTTATGTTTGTAAGTTCAGAAACACCATTTATAAATTTTCTAACGCCTATAGTAGATGTAAACTCGATTTTTGCGTTACTCTTTACGTACCATTCAAAGTTAAAAGTAGTCGTTCCGCTAGGCGAAAACAAGCTAGTAACTATTGATACAACCCCGTCGCCGTTCGCCCATTGCTCACTATCCCAAGCGTAGACGTCTTCGTTTGTATCTGCGTCTCTAACTATAAATGTATAGGGTACATTCTCGTAACCAGACGCAGGCGTTATAATATTTGAAATTTTGTAATTAATAAAATTAAAGCTTGCACTGTCCGTTACAAAAGTTCCTATATTAGTAGTTAAATTTATATACGTTCCGTCTCCCGTAGTAAAGTCTACAATCTCCTCGCCGCCGCCTATCGCTTGCCTATCGCTTGCCTTTAGCCAAAGATACTGCTCTGCAAACTCTGTAGTGCTAAAAAAATCCCTAGAAAATACTATAGGATTCTCATAGGTTGCCGCGTTGTATCTTTCCTCGATTGCGTCTATTATTTTAGATAGCTTTACACTAGGACGCAGGTCACTCCATACGACGCCTGTTGCGTCTGAGGTGTTTGCGTCGTTAGCTATATTAATAGTAGTCTCGTCTATATCATGCGCTCCCGAATGGCTATTATAAAAATAGCGCTTGTTTGCCATTAAGGTATAAACGACGTCGCCGTTTAACAAGCTGCCCTCTAGTCCGCTTTTTACGTTGTCGCTACTCCAGTCGTGGTCTAAGGTAGGAAAGTTTAAATCACTCAGTAAATCCTCGCCTATTGTATCCGTAATATTCGGCAGGTTTCCAAAGAAATTAATCGTATAACTCTCAAGCCTACCCTTTACAATATTACACTTGTTTAACCTAAACGTTCCTAGCTTAAAAGGTACGCCGTCAATATCTATACTGCCGTCTACCTTACTCCTAGCGTCGAATCCGTTATCTATAGACGCGTTGTACCAATGTTTAAAGATTTTATTGTTATTCTTACTAGCAGGTACTGTAAAACTCTTAGAGTAATCGCCTGTATTCTTAGTAATATCGCTCACATCTAAAACAGAGCTAACAATATCCACGCTCTCGTCCTTGTATTGGTCTAGTAGTTCGCCGTTAATAAATAGGTTAACCATACTTATATGTTGTTTATTTCGTTGTAACTCTTATCGAACGTCATTGTATAGTTAATTAGCCTGTCGTTTTGCCTAGTCTTAAACTTTTGAGATGTCATTTTTAAGTTTAAAGGCGTATATACCCCACTTGCAAAGCTCCAGATACGCTCTGTTAATAGTATCTGCTTTACAATCTCATTCATATCCTCGTCAAGCCAACCCGTTTCAGCCGTTAAAGTAGTTCTAGCTTGCACGCCGTACCTTACAAACTGATGGAATCCGTCCGATGCCTGCCCTCTGTTGGTCTCGAAACTGCTATCCGTTACGTTTATGCTCTCCTCTTGCTTTTTAAATAGCGTAAAACTCTGTAACGCGCCGTCCTTGTTTTGAAAAAATGTATCTAAGGGAGTATACTTACACTCATTTGTGATGTCTAGCGTTGTAGTTTTGCCGTTCCAGATTATCTCTATATAAGACTCGTTTGTTGCTACGGCTACATCAATCCAAAGATACTTCACAACCTCATCGCTGATGTCTGACTGCGTAGGTGTAGCGCTATAATTTATATTTAACGCAGGATAAGACTTTACGCTAATAGATTGAGCCGCTCCGCCTGTAGGTACGTAGATAGGAAATACAAAACTGCCCTGTCTGTTAACTTTATATTGCTGTGGTATTAATAAAGTGTTATCGGTTACAGCCGTAACGTTACGCCCCTCGTTTCCGTAAGCATATCCTAGCGTCATTATATCCGTAGCCTCATGCTCTACAGTAGCGAGGTCGTCATAGGTTACAAAGGTGTAAACCCATTGTTGGTTATCTCCGTCAATAACTTGCACTCCAGAAACTAGCGACGGACTAGGCTCTTTAAATTCGATATAGTCTTGTATAATTGCGTTTATGTTTATGCTGTGCGTTCCTGTCGATGCCGTTGTATTTTCGTATGTTATCTGGTAGCTATTAGTAGAGTCTGGAGTAGACTTGTCGCCATTCCAAACCCAAACATTTAGCGTATATTTATCGCAGGTTGTTACACCATACACGAGAGGTGTATCTATATAGTACGGACTTAATGCTCTTATCATTATGTTATTGTTACGTTATTACTTTTTATATTCATTTTGTCGATGAGGTCTAAAGCAAAAGCCTCTCCTATATCGTCGCCTAATCTTAGTATCTCGTTATCCAATGCGTCGGTAAAAAAATGCGTCGTCTCGATACCTGTGTGAAATACGCTATTTGCTATAGCATACAGCAAGCTCTTGCGTTTCATAAATTTTCCCTTTGCATCTCTTGGCGCTATACCCTTGCGGATAGTCCAACCATTGAAAGCCATAAACGGCGGCTTTTTATTTCGATACTTAAACTTTCTATTTGTTACCTTTTTTAGTTTCCAAGCTTTCCCGTCCGCCTTAGTTCCTCCCTTTCCTTTAACCCCTGCGTCTACAAATTCCCAGTAATCCGCTAGAGTAAACTCGATGCCCTTGCCCTTGAGTTTATACTTCAAAGACTTATCTAGCTCTCCGCCGCCTTTCTTTTTTTTCTTTAGATTGGCTCTTGCTTGAGTTACTACATTGCTCCCTAGCTTGTCAAATATTTTCTTTAGGTTATCCAATAGCAGAGGTTTGTTTCTGAGATAGGCATTTCAACATCGAAAGACATATCCCAGCCGTCAAGTAAATTTTTATCCGAGTACGTTATCTGTTGCAAAGTAGGACTATCCGACGCCGTTATATTATTAGTTGCAAAGTCTCTATTCATTTTTACCCATAGCGCATTTAAACACGTTAGCGTAGAGTTAAAGTTATCCGTCGAGTTATCGTTTAAATAAAATTTATCGTTTACATTCTCTTTGTTAATCTCTCTAATATCCAAGACTTGAATATTTAAGCTAAACGAGATTGTCGCCGTAGAGGTAAAAGTTGCCTCTGTTATATCTATATTAAAAAGCGGAAATAAGTTTCCTTTGTTGAGGTCTATATCCTCGCCCGTCGTTATAGTCTTGACGTACTCGTCCTGCTCCGCTAGAGCTTTTATATATCTTAGTAGTGTGCTGTATGCGTTCATTATAATTGTGTTACGTTTGGTTTTCTTAGTTGTGCCTCCATTTTCTGCCTGTCTAATTTATGAGCGAGGAACGTGTGAAACTCGTGTACCTTTGTCGCTAGTACTTTGTCAATTTTCAGTATATCGTTATTCGCTAACATATCAATACTCACGTACCAGCTCCATTTTTTAAAATAGCTTGAGGCTTGTTTCTCTCCTCCAGAGCTTTCGTAGATTTCTGGATAGCCTCCTTTAATTCTCTCGATAAACTCCAAAAAAAAACCAGAGCGCCGTTTACTACATTCATAGGGCATCGCCTCATGACCTCGTCGTTCTCTTTATTATGATTATACGGCAGTATCTCATAGTTCCCGAAAGAGTCCTCCTCTGTAATCCTGCGAAATAGTATAGCCATTATTTTGTGCATATCCTCGAGCTGCATTCCTATCGTACTGAGGTCTACATACTCCGCCGTAGTTATCTCGTCTAGGTTTGGGATAAAGCCGTACTCTACTCCGTCAAGCATAAATCGTTGCTCGAATTCTACCTGTTGCTCACAGGCTGCAATTATCTGAGCCATTAAACCCTCGTAGTCTTTATGTACTAATTTTTTAACGTCTTGCTTTTTGATTCCAGTAAATAGAGATATAACTCTCTCGACCATTCCCTGCTCCGTTAGTGTATCCTCTCTTGCTCTCAATGCCTCAAACTTGACGTATTGGTCTAGAGTAATATCTGCGATGTTTTCGGGTACTAAAATGTTAATAGTCTCTGTCATATAATAAAAACGATTTTATCCTTGTTTTGTTTCTTAGTAGTCAAATGTTAAAGTTTTTAAAATAAATGTTTATTTCCTTGTTTATAACTTAAAAGTATTTGTATCTTTACAAAAACAAAATTAACTAACTAAAATTATTTATTATGAAAACTATCGCAACACAAAGAATTCAAGAATGGAGAAGCCTAGGAATGAATAACGAAAGCATTATTAACCTAGTTAACGGAATGATGATGAATAAAATCAATAGCAAAAATATGTTATTGTGCTTAGAAATCAAAAAACAATTAAACTAACCCTAAAAACAAAACAGATATAAAAACAAGGGGAGCTAACAACTCCCTTTTTTCTTTACCTAATCTCTACCTTTCCACGATTCGCAAGCAAATGAGAAACTCCGTACCTCAACGCGTCCAGACTGTGATTGTACAAATCACAAAATAAATTCGCGCCCTTATCTGAATAGATATAGTTGTTTAATTCCTTTGCCATATTGTTAGAGTCTGGGTGTACTACAAGCTCGTAGTCTTGAATCAATGCCACACCTGCCGCGATACTACCTGCGCCTTTCTTAGCGCCTCTAATATTAAGCCCTAGCTTTTGCATCTCTGCGATAGTTCCAGCGCTTGCGCTGTCTCCTATGATGAGGTTGCGCCCTGCTCTCTGTCTATTGATTGCGTATATTTCTGAGATGGTTAACTTTGATTTATAAAGCTCCTCTTTTGCATAGATTATTTTGTTCTTTTTATCTATGGCAATAGCGACTAAGGTTGTCGGGTCTGTAAAGCCGTAATCCTGTCCAAAGATAACCTGCAATCCGTCGGGGTTAAACTCTCCAAAGCGCCAGTTACTATAAACGACGCCCTCCGCTTTTGATAACCAAGAGCCTAGCACAACGTGCTTGTATTTGATTGGATTGCTAACTTTCATATCCTCGAAATAGTCTAGTATCTCGTCGGGTACAAACTCTAGGCAATCGAGGTAGGACGTATGTATATAGCAGACGTTATCTTTGACTCCATTAAAGCCCTCTTGCACACCTCTACTCTCGTAGTACTTCATGTAGATAAAATGCTCCTTACTCGTAGGGTTTAAAATCAATACCTTAATATTTCGGTTTGGATTGCTCGCGTCGTTCCCTCTAATCGATAGCACTATCTTATCGTAGATTGCTTCGTCTTGCATCTCCTCCGCCTCGTCAAGTATGAGCATCGAGAAATCTTTTAACCCCTTTAGGTTTGCAGATTGCACAGCACTTCCTGCCTTTAATCCTTTAAAGACTATTTTACTCTTATTGAATTTTGATACAATCCTATTTTGTTGCGACTCGAAAGAGTCCTCCAGATTCATTATTTCGATTTTCTCCTCTACCTCTGCAAAGATGGAATCCTTGAGAGAGGCGTTTGTATACCTGCTATAGAGTATTCGATGCCCATACTTCGTGCAACTATTTAAAGCGCTTAGAGACGTCGCAAATGACTTCTGCGAGAATCTGCCGCCTGTTATTATAAACGTATCCACGCCGTCGGGTATATTAAACAACGGCGCGAATTTTTCGCTGAGATTTATATTACTCATTATCTGGAGTTATATCTATTGTTGAGGTAAAAGAAATAGTCGGAATGTTTACGCTATTACCCTCAGAGGTTATATCCACGCTCTGCATAGGTTTACCGACTGTATACTCTAGGTAGAGCTTGGCGCTCTGGACGTCTCCAGACATCGCGCTTGCCTCTAAAGTTTGAAAGACAGCTATAAAGTTCTCTTGTGAGGTTGCCTCTGTTATAAGCTGTTTAAATTGATTCTTGCGTCTGTCTATTCCTTTTGTCTTTGTAGACCAACCGATATTCCCTGCTCCTTTTGTCATATTATTAATAGGCGTTAACTATTAGTATTAACCCTATTATATAAACGAATTATATATATTATTGTTTCTTATATAAAAAAACCCCACCGATTAAGGCAGGGTTAACAAAACTAAACAAAACTAAACAAAATTAACTAACGTCTACGAGTCCGTCTCTGTAGTGATTCACAACGACGCCCGTTTTTAATGTGATTGTTTTATAGGGTACTATTGAATTTTTTACTAGGAATCTATTTATATATTTTCTCATGGTTTAAAAGTCTAGGGTTAGTGTTGCTATAAATAAATACAGCTTTATGGTTTTGTAATTGTACTCTTTGGTTTGTGGCATATACTCCCAGCCAACTAGAAATCTGTCGTGAGGGAAATGGAATGCTATCTCTAAAGTCCAATCCATTATATTGGCTTTTTAGCTTGTTGAAATCCTGCGTTAAATTCGTACTTAGAATGGTCGCCTATAATAGTGATTAACTTGTCTATTTGATTAGTAGTTAAATCTAGGTCTTTGTCGAATAATCTTTTTAGTGATGTTTTTAAGTCCATAGGGTTTTTTATTTGGGGAGTTGTTAGCTCCCCGTTGGTTTTTATTGTTGTTTTAGTGTTTGTTATTATTTAAACTATATTACATTTTTAATTATTGGTCTCTCTATTTTAGCTCTTAGGCTGTTAATCATACCTTCGTAAAAATCATAATCACATAGCTTAGCTTTATATTGTAAGTCAATTAAGCTCTCGATTGTTTTTAATATTTGGTCGTTCATAATAAAATAGTTTAGTTAATTAATTTTGTTTTTGTAAATGTACAGATGTTTATTAGTTATAAACATACTAAATACAAATTTTAACAAAACTTTAACATTTCAATCCTCAATGTTTAAAACCTCAAAAATTAATTGACAGGTTTCGTACTCCTCGATGTATTCAAAGTAAAGCAGGGCGTCTCTAGAGAGTATCTGCTCGTCCTCGTCACATAGCGGCTCAAAATGATACTTATCGTATTCGTTATAAATAAACGTACATACATACTGTATAGACTCGTCTAGTAAATACTCGACCATAGACCTATAAAATAAATCGTGCGCGTCTGTATAGTTTTGATTTGTAGCCTCCTCGAAAAATTCGTGAGGGTTGTCAAATATTACGGGTATGCTCATTTAAAATAGTTGGTCATATACGCAGTCGTGCACAAAGTTGTAGTCCTCGTTTAAGGTATCTATTTGGGCGTCTGTCATTGCCTCGCCGTCGTAATCTGCCGAGACTATAAAAGCGTCGCAAAAGTCTGGATAGTCGTTTGTATCTATTCCGTCGATTTCGATGTTATCTATTAGGTCGTAATTCATAATCCTGTGGTTTGTGCCTCGTCTACGTCTTTAATCTCGTTAGACGATAAAGCGGTTACTATTGCCTCTTGATTGTGCGCGATGTTTTTAACAAGGGCGTGTAGATTTGAAAGCCTTGTTTCTAACTCGGAAACCCGTTTCCTCAAAACTTGCTTGTTTAGCGGTTTGCTTTGTTTCTCTAATTTTGGCATTTGCTTGCTCATAACTTTCTAGTTTTTTAATTGTAGCGCGTTCCATTTTTATAAAGGCGCTCAGTTGGTTGTTAATAAAAAATTGTACTCTCTCTTGTGGTATGCCGTCGAAATACTTATTGAAATTCGGTAGGTTATCTTTTAGGTTTTTAATCTCTAGCTTTAGGTTTACGTTCTCATCTATTAAGCTCTGTCTCTGTCTTATTAACTCATCTATAGAGCCGACCTCTGCGATTATCTCCTCCTTTGACGGAGTAGGCTCTAAAATTATTGCAAGGGCGCGAAAGCTCTTTTTAAAGAAATCATCAAATTTGTAATATACATCGAAACTTTTAAGCGAGTGTATCACTGTGGCGTGATTGTGATTCGTTACTGCGCCAATCTCTGCAAATGGTCTGCCTGTTAATTCTCTAGCGAAATGATAGTATAAGCAGCGAGCCATTACATACTCTCTCTGCCTTGTCTTTTTATTTATTTTTAATCCTGTAATCTCTTGTACTGCGTCCTTAATTGTTTTTAACATAGTTGTTCTTTAAATTGTTTAAACTCCTCTAGGCTACGGATAACTATATATGTGAATCCTTGAGACTCTAGTAATTCCTGCCAAAGTATTTGGTCTTTGCTTTGCTTTCCTTTAGCGTTTTTAAGCTCAATCATAATGGCGTGGCTCTGGTAGTAATAAACCATATCCGCACGCCCTTTGATTAATCCTAGCGCTTTGTTTCTATTGCCATCTATTTTGTTGGCGGAGTTGTTTAGGTTATAGCAAAGTAAACCTCTCTCGTCTGGGTAATTGTTCCAATGCCACTGAAATATCTGTGATTGTATTTTAACCTCGCTAAGCATCATGCTCAAATATAAAGTAAAAATCGTCTAGGTTAACGGATAGGAATTTTTGCATTAAAGACATGGTTAAAAAATTAAGGTCGAAAACATTATCTTTAGATTCTAGCTCTGTAACAATTTTTTCGGCAGTATAAGGATACTCCTCTATTAGTAGGTCAAGCTTTGCTTTAACATCTGGGGTTAATCTTTGTAGTAAATTTTTCATTTTGTTTTGTTAGTTAGTAAAAAATTTAATTTTTCTTGAATTGGTTTTAAAGACTTTGTACTTTTTATAATAGTACCATTAAGCCATAGGCTAGTCTTGTCGTTAATTGTTGTAACCTCAATTAAATCTTCTTGTGAGTTTGTAAGCTCTAAATCTTGTTGCTGTAATAATTGTCTTGTAAGTTTCATAATTTTTATATTTAATTGTTTTGTTTTGAGCAAATATACAAACCTTTTTAACTTATAAACAACCTTTTTAACTAAAAACTTTAAATCTTTTTTTATTCACATACTCAAAACTCTTTTTATATCCCACCGCCTCTAGGAAATCTCTAGCGTCCTCTCGGCAAGTTTTACGATGCAATACCCACGCCGCAGTTATATATTTATCCTGTACCGCCTGCGCTAACTCATCGTTAGACATCTCGCTGTAATTTTTGATTACATCGTTTCTAATTAGCTCAAGTCTAGCAATCTCTGCATCTTTTTTATTTATGAATTTATGAGAGCAATAAGGACAGACTTTTGTAGAGGCTAATAGTATCGCCTTACATTTCGGGCAATCTTTTACGGGCGCAGGTTGCTCTCTTGTAAGTTTCTTTTTTAGACTCCAATCTCTAGGATTCTCCCAATGCCCAAGCCGTTTGATGTTATTGCCAAAGTCTAGGATATTAAATGTCTTTAGTTTGTCGGTAGTCCTTGAGCCTCGTCCGCACATTTGCAGAAATAAAGGGAGCGAGGTTGTGGCTCTGTATAGTATTATAGTCTCGATGTCGGGTTGGTCAAATCCTGCGTTTAAAATACCGCAGTTACAGATTATAGCTTTCGGGGTTTCGTTGTACCATTGTAGTATATCCTCTCGCTCATTCTTGGGGGTGTTTCCGTCGATATGTTTTGCCTCGTATCCTCTTGCATTAAATTGAGCGCATACAACCTTAGAGCTTTCTACATTCGATGCAAACAATAAGGTCTTTGTATTCTCTGTTAACCGCGCCCAATTATCTACGACTCCGATATATGTTTTGTTATCCTCGTAATAGCTTGCAGTATCGAAATCCGCTCCTGTGCGCTTTAATCCTTTGGTATCTATTGGCACGCCGTAGCTATTTGCAGAGGATAGGAAACCCATTTTAATAAGTTCGGGAGTATCTATTCTTTGTACTATAGCAGTATAAAACTCGTCGAGAGATACGGCAGCCTTTCCCTTTCGCTCTGGAGTAGCCGTTGCTCCTATTACATAGGCAAGGGGGTTAATTAAAGGGAGTAGTTTGGTAAATACGTTTAAGTGAGCCTCGTCGATTACTATAAGAGTTTTTGACGCTATAAAATCTGTATAGGTCTCTTTGCGCCTGTCTATTGTTTCGACCATACCAACGTGTAGCTTTGCCTCTAGGTCTGGCTTTGAGCCGCTCGTTATATATTCGGGAGTGAGTCCAAACTTCTCAAAAGAGCTACCTGCTTGTTTTAGTAGCTCGCTCCTATGGGTTAATACTAGGA
>Ga0114915_1001201_pt1 | contig 11295 bp, 9 predicted proteins | sample MalvirAntarct_55_FD_87288 | JGI IMG/M metagenome (GOLD analysis project Ga0114915, IMG submission 87288) | Marine viral communities from the Global Malaspina Expedition - Malaspina viral metaG Antarct_55 | ecosystem: Environmental > Aquatic > Marine > Oceanic | place: South Georgia Island...
CGCCTGCAGTGATTCATTACAGCATCGTGCCTGGCGACAAGCTCGATATCACCGTGGCAGCTAAAGGCGGTGGATCAGAAAATAAATCGAAAATGGTCATGCTCAATCCATCGGATTCGATTGTTGATTGGGTGCTAAAAACGGTGCCTACGATGGGCGCTGGCTGGTGCCCACCAGGCATGCTCGGCATCGGCATTGGTGGCACAGCCGAGAAGGCTGCACTGTTGGCGAAAGAGTCGTTGATGGACCCGATTGATATTCATGAGCTGATTGCGCGTGGCCCGCAAAATCGCGTTGAAGAGCTGCGCTTAGAGCTGTTTGAAAAGGTCAATGCGCTAGGTATTGGTGCGCAAGGCTTGGGCGGCTTGACCACGGTGCTTGATGTGAAAATCTTGGACTATCCAACGCATGCAGCTTCACTGCCGGTGGCGATGATTCCAAACTGCGCGGCCACACGCCATGTGCATTTTGTCCTCGATGGTAGCGGCGCTGCTGAGATGCCTGTGCCGAAGTTGGAAGACTGGCCTAAGCTTACCTTTGATGCCTCAAAATCTAAGCGCGTGAACCTTGATACCGTGACGCCAGCAGAAATTGCTGAGTGGCAGCCCGGTGATACTTTATTGCTCACTGGCACCATGTACACTGGTCGAGATGCTGCGCATAAGCGCATGGTGGAAATGTTTGCCAAGGGTGAGAAATTACCTATCGATTTGAAAGGTAAGTTTATTTACTACGTTGGTCCTGTTGATCCTGTGCGTGACGAAGTTGTTGGACCAGCCGGCCCAACAACTTCCACCCGTATGGACAAATTTACCGACACTGTGCTGGCTGAAACTGGCCTCTACGGCATGATCGGTAAGGCAGAGCGCGGTGCTTCTGGTATCGCTGCCATTAAAAAGCATAAGGCAGCGTATTTGATGGCCGTCGGTGGTGCAGCGTATTTAGTATCTAAAGCTATTCGTCATTCGCGAGTAGTGGCTTTTGAGGATCTTGGCATGGAGGCGATTTACGAATTTGTAGTCGAAGATATGCCGGTGAGTGTCGCGGTGGACGTGCAGGGTAATTCAGTGCATGAGACGGCACCGAAAATCTGGCAAGCCAAAATTGGTAAAATTCCAGTTACTCAATAAACGAAATCCGCAGTTAAAAAAGGCCTGCAGATGCAGGCCTTTTTTTTGATTGTTATGTGTTCATACAGGAGTGTGTGCTGTGACTACTAAACCAAGTTTGATTGTGTCTTCACTCGATGCCGATCGCTTAGATGCCTTATTGGCTTCGCCTGATGCCAAGAGCTTCCCTGGTCGTAATGCGCTGGAGTCTGAGCTAGGCCGCGCTGATATTGTTGACCCTGAAGATATGCCACCCACCGTGGTGACAATGAACTCAACCGTGCGATTTAAGGTCGATGGCTCAAATGAGGAGTTCACTTTGACCTTGGTGTATCCAAAAAACGCCGATAGCAGTGGCCATACGATCTCAATTTTTGCACCGGTTGGCAGCGCGCTATTAGGCCTGTCGCAAGGAGATGAAATTGAGTGGCCAAAGCCTGGTGCTGGCGTATTGAAGGTGCGTATTGAAGAGGTGCTGTATCAGCCTGAGCGCGATGGTGATCTACATCGTTAATTGATGACTGATTCACTCAGTTGTCATTTTTGTACGGCATGGTGCTGTCATCTTAATTAAAGGTGACAGCACCATGCTTAGAAATCTCCTTGCACCTACCTCAATTGCAGCTGCCATTTTGCTTAGTGCTTGCGGTGGAGGCTCTACTAATGAGCCTGTGGATGCTGTCGCAGAGCAAACTCCCAGTCGCATTCAGATGAATTTTTTAGGGCGTTATGAGAGCGGAGTTTTTGGCGAAAGTGCTGCCGAGATCCCAGCAGTTGATATCGTTAGTAAGCGTAGCTTTGTGGTCAATTCTGAAAAAGGTGCGTTGGATGTGTTGGACTTAAGCGTACCCGCCAGTCCTAAGCTATTGTCAACTTTGCGTGTTAGCGACATTAACGGCATTCCAGCGAATGCTGTAGTGAACAGCGTAGCGTCAAAAAATGGCCTAGTGGCCATAGCAATTGAATCAAACCCGAAAACAGACCCTGGTTTCGTCGCACTATATCGCGCTAGTGACTTAGCGTTATTGGATTTTATCGAGGTAGGGGCGCAGCCAGACATGCTGGTTTTCACGCCTAATGGCTCGCAATTACTGGTGGCCAACGAAGGTGAGCCAGCAGATGACTATGCGACAGATCCTGAAGGCAGTGTCTCGGTTATTGATGTCAGCCTGCCATCGAAGTTGAGCTTACGTACGGCTAGCTTCCGTGCCTTTAATGATCAAGTTCAGCTACTGCGCCAGCAAGGGGTACGCATCTTTGGTCGTAACGCAACTGTCGCGCAAGATCTTGAACCTGAATACATTGCGGTGAGCCCAGACAGCAAAACAGCCTATGTTTCTTTGCAAGAAAATAATGCCTTGGCGGTGATTGATCTAGCCACTGCCCGTGTAAGTAAAGTCCTGCCATTGGGCTTTAAGGATCACGGTTTGATGGGGAGTGGCTTCGCTGCTAATGACAAAGACCTAGGAGTTTCCATTGCATTGCATCCGGGCGTGTTGGGCATGTATCAGCCTGATGCTATTGCCTTGCATCAGCTTAACGGTGTTGATTACGTCATCACTGCAAACGAAGGCGATGCACGGGAGTGGGGAGACTTTGTTGAGGAGATCCGTGTTAATAAATTGTTTAGCGAATCAAATGCGATCTTTGCAAGTCCACCCAAAGACCTAGCCAGCCTAGCGGGTGGTGCAATTCTTAACCCTGCAACATTTGCTTATTGCGGCGCGAGTCAGACCTCGCCAGGTAATTGTCTTGCGAATGAAGTGCTTGGTCGTCTCAACGTGACGTGGACACAAGGCTATCAGCGCAATGTCGATGGCACACCCAAGCTCTATACCAAGCAAGGCCAACTAGCCGATGTGAATACAATAAAAGCTGACACACGCTTGATGTATGACAATGTGTATTCGTTTGGCGCTCGCAGCATGAGCGTATTTTCTGGCAATACCGGTGCTTTGGTCTGGGACTCAGGCGATTTCATTGAGCAGTACACCGGCGGCGACTTATGCAAAGCGGGTGTTTTGCGCGACACACTGTGTAAGAGCTTCTTTAATAGTGGGCATGACAAGGTTGCGCTTAATGACCGTAGCGATAACAAAGGTCCAGAGCCAGAAGGCATAGTGCTCGGGCAGATTGGTAGTAAAACCTTTGCCTTTTTAGGTCTTGAGCGTGTGGGTGGTGTCATGGCTTTCGACATTAGCGATCCAAGAAATCCTGTATTTCAGGACTACTTAAATACGCGTGATTTTTCGGTAGCGAAGCCAGCTGCAGCGTCTGGTGACTTAGGTGCGGAAGGCTTGGCATTTGTACCAAGTGCCTTGTCACCAACGGGTAAGCCTTTGCTTATTACCGGCCATGAAGTCAGTGGTACTACCAGCGTGTATGAGGTGGTTGGAAAGTAAAATAGCGTCATTTTTGCGTGATGCGATGGGAATGCTTATGCCGTAGCATAGTCATTCCCATTTTTCGTTTGAGTCAGCACTCTGAGCCTTCAAACCCCCATTCTGCGGCGTATAGCGCATATCGACATGGATGCTTTTTTTGCCTCCGTGACGTTGCTGCGCTATCCGCAGCTGAAGGGCTTACCTGTGGTTATTGGCGGCTCTAAGGCTAGTGTTTTTGGTAGCCAAGTTGACGCTGAAAGTATAAGTACCCATGTGCACTTAGCCGGCCCTGAGACCATCCCGCTCGACGCCTTTGCGCGCCTGCGTGACTATCGCGGCCGAGGTGTTATTACCACGGCTACCTATGAGGCTCGCCAGTTTGGTGTGGGCTCGGCCATGGGCCTGCAGCGCGCCGCTAGCCTATGCCCGCAGGCGATTTTATTGCCGGTCGATTTTGCCGTGGTGAAAGACTATTCCAACCGCTTTAAGGCCGCCGTTCGCGAATTGGCACCGATCATGGAGGATCGCGGTATTGATGAAGTCTTTGTTGATATCAGCGAACAAGCATTGGCGGCCGAAGATGCTGGTGAGGCCATCGCCGCTGAATTAAAGCAATCGATCTTTGACGCTACTGGTTTGACCTGCTCCATCGGTGTGGCGCCGAATAAGCTCATCGCTAAAATGGCCAGCGAGTTTAATAAGCCCAATGGCATTTGCCTGTTGAGAGCTGAAGAGGTGGCTGAGCGTATTGGGCCATTGCCCTGTAAACGCATCAACGGCATTGGCCCAAAAACGGCTGCCAAGCTCGCCGCGATGGGCTATGAGCGAATTGAGCAATTACGGCAAGCGCCGTTGGAAACACTGCAGTTAGCCTTTGGTGAACGCAGTGGGCGCTGGCTGTTTGACGTGGCGCAAGGTCATGACGAACGGCCAGTGCAAACGCGCAGTGAGCCGGTATCGATGAGCCGCGAAACCACGTTTTCTCGTGACTTATCGGCGAAAGAAGATCGTGCAGAGCTAAGCCAAGCATTGGCAGAGTTATGCCAGCGTGTAGCCGCTGACTTGCAGCGCAAAGGGCGAGTCGGGCGCTGTATTAGCATTAAGATTCGCTATGCCGATTTTCGTTCAGTAACGAGAGATCAAACGATTACCGACAGCTGCGATGATGCCGAGACGATACGGTATTGGGCACGGCAATGCTTAAAGCGAGTGGCTTTGGATCAGCGCATTCGCTTATTGGGCGTGAAGGTTGGGCAGTTATCGAAAGCCGACGATGTGGTTCGTGATGTTGCGCCCGCGCAGTTGAGCTTTTTAAATTTAATTGATGATTCTGCTTCGATAGGAAGTGGCTTAGCGCAAGTATTTGCCCCCGGCGCGATCTATTTGCCAAGAGCGGCGTTAGCAAATGCAGCTGAGCTTTGGCAGGAAACGCAGCGCCTATTAGCACTTACTCCAACGCGGCACTCAATGACAAAGCGTGGTTTTTATATGGCCTCAGCACTAACTGCTGTTGGTAGCTGGGGCTGGGTCAGTGACCACAAGGGATATCGCTACGAAGCCTTCAACCCTGAGACAGGCCTACCATGGCCAGCGATGCCAGAGCTATTTTTTCAGCTTGCACAATGCTTTGCGGCAGAGGCGGGTTATTCGAATTTTCAGCCCGACTCCTGCGTGATTAATGATTACGTTGTTGGTGCCGGAATGGGTTTGCATCAAGATCGCGATGAGGCCGACTTCCAGGCACCCATAGTTTCGATATCGCTTGGCCTGCCAATAAGCTTCCAATTTGGTGGAAAGGCACGCCAAGATACACCTCATCGTTTACTGCTTTCTCACGGAGATGTAGTGGTTTGGGGTGGGGAATCACGCCTTAACTTTCATGGCGTATTGCCACTAAAGGCTGGTTATCACCAATTGCTTGGTGCTCGTCGGATTAACCTAACTTTTCGGATGGCCTATGCCCACATTAACGCCAGCATGTAAGTTTTTACGCGAAGTCGATAGCGACTGGTGCGCCCTAGTCGACGATATGGGGCCATGCCCGCTGTCAGCTAAATCTTCAGCGACTAAAGCTAGCGATGAGCGTGAGCCTTGGCAGGCGTTGGCGCGTGCCGTGGCGGGACAGCAAGTGCATGGCAAAGCTGCGGAAGCTATTTTCGGGCGCTTTTTGCGGCTTTATGACGACCAAGCCGACGGCCCAGCTTACCCATCACCCGAGCTAGTGCTGGCCACTGAGCCCGATGTACTAAGAGGTTGCGGGCTGTCGGCGGCGAAAACGAAAGCAATTATTGCTTTGGCATATGGGGCCGTGAGTGGCGAAGTGCCGACCTTGGCGCAGGCAAGAACGCTTAGTGATGAGGCGCTCACCGAATTACTTACGGCCTTGCCGGGTATCGGCCCATGGACAGTGCAAATGTTTTTGATGCACACACTACGCCGACCCGATGTGATGCCAGTGGCTGATTTTGGCGTGCGTGAGGGCTGGCGATTACTGAAAGGATTAGAGCGCCAGCCGACACCGAAGGCGCTCTTACTGGAGGCTGAGGCTTGGCGGCCACATCGCAGTGCAGCGGCATGGTATTTGTGGCGAGCAGTCGATAGAGTGAAGCGTGCACGTTAATCTGGAGAGGCAGCATGAGCGATCAGCAGCAACCAACGCGAGTTAGCCCATTACAGGCTTTAGTCAGTGTGTTTCGCGCATGGTTTGGCGTGCAAACTGACGCCAATCGTCAGCGTGACTTCAATAGCAATAACGCCAGTAGCTTTATCATTGCTGGCGTTATCTTTGCGGTAGCGATGGTGTTGGCCGTGGTGATCGCAGTGAATATGGTGCTGCCTTAGGCCACCTGAGCTAGCACTTCATTAGCTTTTAATTGCCCAATACGCTGCTCAATCAAGTGACGATTATCGTGTTGCCATGGATGAAAGCTGGGTCGGTAAAAGTCTAAATACTCGGGAATAATGCGCGTTAGCATGCCCGGTTTAAACAGCATGAATTTGGCAAAACCTAAGGCACTACGCCAGTCGCTGAGTTTGCCGTCGTGCTTCAGTAAGCTGTGTTGCATGCGCAGTGTGACTAGCATGAAAAAGAACGTGGCTTGCGCCATGCCACGAACCCGCAGCCAATAGTCGCCATCAACCGCTTGGAACACATCATAGGCCACCGACTTATGCTCGGTTTCCTCGACGGCATGCCACATAAACATATCGCCCACCATGCCATCGATATTCTCAATGACGTCGGCTTGCTCGAGCATGAGGTTGGCTAAGATAGCGGTGAAATGCTCAAAGCCCACTGTCATGGCGAGTCGCTCGCGATCGCTATAGCGCTTCTTGGCGAACTTCAGCGCGTTTTTCACAAACTCAATTTTCTTCGCTAATGGCAGTTGGTGCTGATCGATCAAGGCTTGATTAAAGGCCTCATGTTCTTTGCCATGATTTGCCTCTTGGCCAATAAAAGCGCGGATATCTTTTTGCAGTTGAGGGTCTTTAATCTGACCTTGGAAATTACGTACAGAGTCGATAAAAAAGCGCTCGCCATCGGGGAATGTAGTCGACAGCGCATTCATATAATGCGTGATCCACGGATTATTTCGGTACCAATAGCGCGGCATTTCCGGAATGGCGTAATCCATGCGGCGGACACGAATGGGAATCGGCGTTTTGCTAATCATGGCGGTATTCCTCGCAGCGTTAAAATTCAAAGGCCTGAAAGATGCCCGTTCAGCAACAATGCCTTGCTGCACTTTTAGGAAGAAGGGTAAGGTAAGCCTTTAATCGGTCATTTGAGGCCATTGATGACGATAGCGCGCCATACCGCAGAGGCCACGCTTTCTGGGCAATACCTGATGCAGCTGCTGGTGGCGTTGCAAGCCTTGGGCTTGTCTAGCGATGCTGTACTAGCGGGCACGCCGATTCAGTTAGAAAGTTTAAATGCCGATCAGCATCTGCCGTGGTCGCAGTGTTTGCAGCTTATGCGCAATGCTCAATCACTGGCGCCAAGCCCTATGCTGGCGATCGATCTGGGACGCTTACTGAATCTGCGCAACCATGGTTTTTTGGGCTATGCCGTGCTGTCGTCGCGCACCATTGGTGGCGCTATTGATTTATCGATACGCTATTTTCGAACGCGCACCAGCTTGTTTTCCCTGCGCTTATTTCGCGAGGGCGATGATGCCGTGGTGCAGCTCGACGAAGCTGTGCCTCTGGGCGAATTGCAGCCATTTTTCATCGAAGCCTTGATGACGTTAATGCTGGTGTGTGGTGAGCAAGTTACTGGCCGCACCTTCATGGGTGAGTTGAGGTTGAGTGTGCCCGCGGCTAAGCATCATTCGCAGTGGCGCGAAGTGCAGGGCTCGCGCATCAGCTATGACAATGCCTTTAACCAAATTCGTTTTCCGCGCAAAGGCTTGCAGATGCCGCTAGCGCAGGCCGATCCGCAATTACTGGCCATGGCTACCGCGCAATGTGAGCAAGAGTTGCATCGCTTACGTGATCATGGCGGTTTGCTGCCGAGCGTGAAAATGTGGCTGCGTGAGCATTTGCCGAGCAATCCTAGCTTAGATCAAGCGGCGGCAGCGCAAGCGATGTCAGCGCGCACTTTGCGCCGGCGTTTGAGTGATCTTGGCACTAGCTATCAGCTGATGATGGAGCAAATGCGCCGTGGCCGTGCAGTGGAGTTATTGCTGCATAGCGATAGCACGGTGGATGCGATTGCGCAGGCGCTAGGTTATGGTGATCCATCAAATTTTGGCCGTGCCTTTCGGCGTTGGACTGGGGTGTCGCCGCGTCTCTATCGAGCGCAATCGCGAGAACAAACGCGAGAACCGCAGTAACAGCATTTAGTGGAGATTTCTTGATGAGCAGTGCAGGTACCGTCATATTTTTGCATGGTTTAGAGTCTGGCCCTGACGGCTTAAAAATCCAGAAAATGCGCGCCACGGCAGAGGCTATGGGCTGGCAAACGATGGCGCCTGATGGCCGCTTTAGCCGCGATCCAGTGCAGCGTGGCGAAGCGGTTTTGGCGCAATGGCCGTGGCAGGCTAATCGTGTATATTTGGTGGGCTCGAGCTTGGGTGGATATGTTGCGGCATGGGTCGCTGCACGTTTGGCTAAAGAAATTTACACTAAGCCTACGAATCAAGCTCAGTCTGCGAGCCAAAAGCCCGCTAGTGTGAATGGCATGCTATTGCTCTGCCCAGCATTTGATTTGCCTGGTTATCCCTTGGATAGGCCCGAGCAAGCATTGCCCGGCGAGCTGATTCAACTTATTCATGGCCGCGCCGATACGGTAGTGCCACTGAGTCATTCGCAGCGTGCGGCTCAAGCATGGGGCGCTGACTTGGCAGAAGTAGAAGATGATCATAGTTTGCACAATAGCATCGCATTTATTTGCGAAGTCTTGGCGCAACGTTTAGCGTGTGCAGCTAGCATCGTATAAGCACCGTTTAGTGCGCTTTTTAAGGCGTGATGAGGAGAATAAAATGAAAGCAGTACTTTTCGCTCTGGCCCTGTCGGCGTTTGCCGCTCCCGCTTTGGCCGCACAATACGTAGCCTCTGGTGATTGGGCGCCAACCCGCAAAGCAGCTTGTGATCAGGCCACTGCGTTAGCGTCTGCTCGCGCCGATGCGCCAGTGACAAATAGCAGCTGCCTTTGCGACAAAGGCGATAAGCAATTTAGCTGCTTGGCAACTGTCGATGTCGACGCGCCAGCAACCATGATTGCTCAAGAGGGTGGTGCCACCTTAGTAAAACCGGCGTCAATTTCTAGCGCAAAATAGTTCTGCTTGAAGCTGCCTTATAGCAGCCGCTCGTCACATAGGAAGTGATCCATGAGTTCAGCTATCGCGCCCGGTTTTATGGTGCTGCACAGTCATCGCCTCGAAAATCTGCGCGATGTCGTGTTGGCTTGGGTTCATGCCTATCCTATTGGCCCGATGGCGCAAGAGCGCGTGCTGGTGCAAAGCAATGGCATGGCGCAATGGCTGAAGGCGGCGATGGCCGCCGAGCCCGATGCTGATGTGCCAGGCCTAGGTATTTGTGCTGGTGTGCAAACCGACTTTGCCGCGCGATTTTTCTGGCAAATGTATCGTGTGGTGCTAGGTGCCGATGCTGTGCCCAAACATTCGCCATTCGATAAATCATCGCTGCGTTGGCGGCTGTTGCGCCTGCTGCCTGAGCTCGTTGAGCGCGAATATTTCGAGCCGCTAAAACGCTATTTGCACGATGATAGTGATGGCCAAAAGCGCTGGCAGCTCGCCTGCCAATTGGCCGATTTATACGATCAGTATCAAGTCTATCGCGGCGACTGGCTGATGGATTGGCGTGCTGGCCACGATCAACTTCGTCTACGCGCCGAGTCGCCACACGATGCCCGCGAACTCGCCGAGCATCAGCGCTGGCAAGCCGAACTCTGGCGCTTACTCAATGATGAAATGAGCTTGGCTGATGATGGCCATCGCGCCGCCGTGCATGAGCGATTTATTCAGGCGCTCGCCGGCGATGCGCGCCCAGTCGGTCTGCCCGAGCGCATTATTGTGTGGGGTTTCTCAACGCTGCCAACGCACTACTTGGATGCCCTCGCGGCTTTAGCGCGGCATTGCCAAGTGGTGCTCACCGTGCTCAATCCTTGCCAGTATTATTGGGCCGACTTGCTTAAACCGTCGACACGCGGGCGTCATGCGCGCAAAGCCAGCTTGCCGCTTGAGCTAGCAACGCATGAAGTCGCGCAGCACGCCAACCCCTTGCTACTGGCGTGGGGGCAACAGGGCCGCGACTATGTTGGCCTGCTTGAGCAGTTTGATCAGCCCGAAAACTACCGACCTCTAGTGGCAGCGATTGGCCAGCGCATCGATATTTTTGACGAGACGCCGGCGGACACGTTGCTCACGCAAATTCAACAGCAGGTGTTGAATTTAACACCGCTGCCTGAGGCACCGGAGCAGCGCTTAGCATTAGTGCCTAATGACGCATCACTGTGCTTTCAAACTGCGCATAGCCGCCTGCGCGAAGTTGAGGCGTTGAAAGACTACTTGCTAGATTTGCTCGACACGCATCGTCATGACCCTGTGCCATTACGACCTCAAGATATTGCCGTGATGGTGCCCGATATTCGCGATTATGCGGCGCTGATTGAGGCCACGTTTAGCACGTCGGCGAGCTCAACTACTGCACCGTCATCTGAGCGGCAATCGCCAAACTTGCCTTACACCTTGCTAGATCGCCCAAGCAGTAGCACCGAACCCATGCTCACCGCTTTAGCGTGGCTGATGCGCCTGCCGGAATCGCGTTGCACGGCGACTGAAATTTGGGACTTGCTCGATGTGCCTGCGGTGCGTCGCCGCTTTGCTTTAAAGGCCAATGACATTGCTGAATTGCGTGATGATTTGGATCGCGCTGGCGCTCGTTGGGGCCTCGATAGCCGTCATCGCGAAACCTGGGGCGTGCCGGCAAACTTAGCGCAAAATACGTGGCAGTTTGCTCTTGATCGCTTACTCCTAGGCTTTGCCAGTGGCGAGCAGGCCGGTCAGCCACAAGCCTTCGACTCACTCATGCCTAGTGGCCGTCGTGGTGCCACTGAAGCTCAGCGTTTAGGCCCGATGACGCGATTACTCACCCAGCTCAGCTCATGGTCTGAAGCGCTCTTGGTAGCACGTCAGGGCAGCGACTGGGTCGTACTTTGCCAGCAGTTATTGGCCGATTTTTTTGATTGCCAAGACGATGGTGAAAAGCTGCTGATGCAACGTGTGCAAAATGCGCTAGAGGCATGGCAGCAGGAGATGCAAATCAGCTCGGTCGATGGC
>Ga0114915_1001202_pt1 | contig 11277 bp, 11 predicted proteins | sample MalvirAntarct_55_FD_87288 | JGI IMG/M metagenome (GOLD analysis project Ga0114915, IMG submission 87288) | Marine viral communities from the Global Malaspina Expedition - Malaspina viral metaG Antarct_55 | ecosystem: Environmental > Aquatic > Marine > Oceanic | place: South Georgia Island...
CACTCAATCACTCATTCTGACATTCACAATTGAAAATGAAGAAAGTATTCGTCGAAGGCCCTATCAGCCCACAATTCGTGGCTGATTCTCTGGCTAAACATCAGGCCAAAACCACCATTGGTGCCCACTCCATGTTTCTGGGGCAGATTCGGGCCGACCAAAAGGAAGGTGGCGTGGTGACAGGCATCGAGTATTCGGCCTACCCCGAAATGGCCGAAGGTGTTTTTCATCAAATCCGCGAAGCGGCTTTCGAAAAATATGAACTCACCTGCCTCCATATCTACCATAGCCTGGGGCTGGTACCTACGGGCGAAATCAGTCTGTTCGTGTTCGTGTCGTCGCCGCACCGCCGGGCTACCTTCGAAGCCCTGGAATTTCTGGTGGAGGAAATCAAGGCGAAAGTCCCGATTTTTGGCAAAGAACTGATTGGCGCGCAAGGCGATTTTGTCTGGAAAGAAAACCAGTAGAGCCATCGGCCATCTCCTTGTTTTATTTTTTTTACGAGCGATTTTAATATGTACGATCAGGCAGGTAGGTGTGTGGTTTGGGTGGCAAAAAGCCAGCGGCCAACAGCTAACAGCCAATAGCTAATAGCATGGTTGATATTACCCATAAGACCAATACTTTACGCATTGCTACGGCCCAGGCTGTGGTGCAGGTGAGCAAGTCCGAAACCATCACGGCCATTCAGGAACGCAGGGTACCTAAGGGCGATGTGTTCGAAATGGCCAAAGCCGCCGGGCTACTGGCCGTTAAGAAAACGCCCGATCTGCTGCCCGACTGCCATCCGCTGCCTATTGAGTATACAGGCATCGCGTATCGCATCGAGGGCCTGACGATTGTGATCGAGATGACGGTGAAGACGATCTATAAAACGGGCGTGGAAGTGGAAGCCATGCACGGCGCTTCGGTGGTAGCACTCACGATGTACGACATGCTCAAGCCCATCGACAAGGGTGTAGAGATCCATCATATCAAACTCCTGGAAAAGAAGGGGGGCAAAAGCGACCGAAAGGCGAGTATGCCCGATCTGAAAACCGCCGTGATCGTTTGCTCCGACAGCATTGCCAAAGGCTTGGGCGAAGACAAATCGGGCCGAAAAATCATGGATAAATTACAGCCTTTTGCGATCGAAGTCAGTGATTATGGTATTATTCCCGATGAGAAAAGCCGGATTCAGGAAAAAATACAAAGTCTGGTTTCGCTGGACTACCAACTCATTCTGCTGACGGGCGGCACGGGTCTTTCGCCGCGTGATGTAACGCCCGAAGCCGTAGAAGAACTGCTGGATCGTCCCATTCCCGGCATCGCCGAGGTAGCCCGGAGTTATGGGCAAGAAAGGGTACCTACCTCGTTGCTATCCCGAGCCGTGGCCGGACTGATCGGAAATACGCTTGTCATAACGATGCCGGGTAGTGTTGGGGGCATCACGGAATATATGGATGCCCTCTTTCCGCACGTATTACACGTGTTTGGCGTTATGGAAGGACAAAAGCACTGATTATCTGTTGATTTGTTGATGCGTTAATCGTTGATAGGATTGACGTAGACAGGATAACAAATCAACAAATCCACAAAAAACAGATCAACATGATGCCTATCACCGATACCTTCGGTCGCGTTCATAACTACCTCCGCATATCGCTGACGGACAAGTGCAACCTGCGCTGCAACTACTGCATGCCGCAGGAAGACATGCAGTTCATGCCCTCGGCCTGGCTAATGTCGGCAGAGGAAATTCGAACGCTGGCCGGGATATTTGTGGACATGGGTGTACAGAAAATCCGCCTGACGGGAGGGGAGCCGCTGGTGCGCAAAGATGTAGGGCAGATCATCGAATCACTGGGCGAACTGCCCGTTTCGCTTACACTGACAACTAATGCGGTGTTTGTAGAGCAGTATATAGGTACCTTGAAAAAAGCGGGTGTCCGGTCATTGAATATTAGCCTGGACACCTTGCAGGAAGAGCGTTTCAAGACAATTACCCGACGCGATCATTTCAAAAAGACCCTAGATAACATTCATCTGCTGCTAGCCGAAGGGTTCAGCGTGAAACTGAACATGGTGGTCATGCGCGACCTGAACGTGGAGGAAGTGAACGACTTCGTAGAACTCACGCGCAATCAGCCTAATCTGCACGTACGCTTCATTGAATTTATGCCCTTCAATGGCAATCAATGGGACTTTTCGCGCATGGTATCGTACAAAACGCTGCTAGACACCATCGGAGCACAATTTGAGTTTGACGCCCTCGCCGGAGAAACCAACGATACCGCCCGCTGCTTCCGCATTCAAGACGGGCAGGGTACCTTCGGTATTATTAGTACCATTACCAATCATTTCTGCGCAGGGTGCAACCGTATCCGCCTGACCGCCGATGGCAAGCTCAAAAACTGCCTTTTCGATACGACCGAAGTAGATTTATTGAAGGCCATGCGCCAGGGGGAGGACGTGAAGCCCCTTATCTACAGTCATTTCCAGGCCAAGCACTTCGCCCACGGCGGTCATAGCGACTTTACGGAGAAGGGCGCTAAGGCTGAGTACGAAACCAACCGCTCGATGATTGCCATCGGGGGGTAGGGTACTTTGGCAGGCAGATAGTTGGGCGAAGCAGTAAAATGCAATCCGATGTATGTATGTAATCGATGTTTACCTTATATTTAAGGCACTGACACCGAACATATATACTCTGAAATGCCCATGAAGCTGGTAAATAGCTACTGCTTTGTCGTTTTTCTTCTATTAAATTCCCCGCTTTTTGCCCAACTTTCTCCTCCCGGTCTGGACGACACCCAAGCCGTAGCTTGGGGTGCGGTAGGTTTTAGCCAGGCATTGGGCAAAAAAGTAACACTGATCGCTTATGGAGGCTTGGGCCGCCTGGGCGAACCTACCCATTGGGCCCCTCTGCAAAAGCCGGGGATAGGGGTTTATAATCAGGAGTTTCAATACAAGTTCAGTACCCAATGGCAGCTGTCGTTGGCTCAAAGTTTTCGCGCCCAGAATCTTTATAGTAAAGAAGATCCTTATGAGGCTGAGGACCCTTCTCAGCGTTTTGAACTTAGGTACTACGCCAGGCTATATCACAAACGAACTTTGGGTAAGCTGGCAGCTACCTATTCGTTCCGACCCGAACTCCGGACTTTCTATAGTCCGCTGTGGGAAGCGGCTTCCCGCCCGCTAGAACTTCGTTTCCGGCTGAAAGGGCAGGTTAGCCTACCCCTTGACGAGCACAAAGCCAATTTTATTATCGGAGCCAACGAAATACTGACCGCTCTGGATGAGTATCAGTCGGAGGTACCTTTCGATCATCGCCATACCTGGTCGGGGTACCATTTTACGGAAGATCGTCTGGCGTTGTACTTTCGGCATGTATTCAAGAAATCGGACGTGACGTTCGATGTCGGGGTTATGGAGCAGTTCAAGAGCGGCGGGCACTTCGAGCCCGTATCTTACCTGGCGTTCGATGTATTATTTCAGAATCCGTTTTCCAAACACATCCATTAAGCAGCTCTATCCCGGTTAGCAAGGTAGGTCAATACTTTACTTCTCCTTCCGAAACAGGTACCTCGTGATAAAAATACCCGTGCTATTGGCGCTCGGACTTACGACACCGGGTGTAATGTTGTAAAGCTCCCAGCCATTAGCATTCATCTGGGAGAGTTTTTCCAGGATAAGTTGCTCGTTGTTGTTGATGTTGCCAAAATTGATCCCTCCCAGGCTGAAAAAATTCTTCATATCTATTTCGTCCTTGTTGCCTCCTTTTTCGTTGATGAGCATCCGCGAACGGCCTAAACCGCCCGGCACCACCGACTCGATGGTAGTCATTTGGGAATACTCGTAACTGATGGTCTTCGGGGCGGGTTTGAAGGCAAAGAATCCACCGATCAGTACGACAAAGACCAAGATAGCAAGCGCATTTTTCATGATTTTCTGAAAACGTTTAAGTGAATAGTTTCAGAAAAATACCCGATTTATGGATAAAAGACTATCTCATGCCAGTATTTTACTACTAGTAAGCCGGCTTTACCTTCGTCTTTAGGTACTCTACCAGCACTTCCAGCCCACGATCAAATTTGTGATGGTTGTTGATGATGACATCGGCTTCCGAGCGCAGGGGCTTGATGTACTTATCATAGGTAGGGGCCACGTGGTTTTCCCAGCGGTAGAGCACATCGTCGAGGTCGTAGCCGCGCTCGCTGTTGTCACGGATGATGCGCCGCTTGATTTTGATGTGCTCCTTGGCATCAACAAAAACTTTCAGGTCGATCAGCTCAGCTACTTCGGGGAAGTAGAACACGAAAATTCCCTCCACGACAATGATCGGGGTAGGTACGAAGGTCAGCGTTTTGGGGTCTAGCAGAGGATTGTTGAAGGTGTATTCTTTTTGATGAACTACCTTGCCCTGGCGGAGTTCGGCGATATGCTGGGCGAAAAGATGATGGTCGATGGTTTCGGGCAAATCGAAATTTTCCACGCCATTCGCATCCTTCGGAATTTCTTGAATAGGGCGATAGTAATTGTCCTGCGAAATGCGACAAATCTCATCCTCAGAGAACGAGGAGAGCAGGTTTTTCATGAAAAAAGTCTTGCCGGAAGCGCTGCCTCCGGTAATGCCCACGATAAAGGGCTTGGTCGTGTGATTCATGGAATGATAGCCGCTAGCGGTTGACTGAGCGCTGTTAGCTTTTAGTTTGTATAGGTAAATTAGAAGTTTATGCTTTGTCTGGTACTATAACCTACTTGCTTTTTCACGTTAGGTTATTCTCTTGTTACTCCACAATCGCCAGCTTTCCGGCTTTACTTTCGTGGCCATCGGGTGCTATCAATACTACGAGATAAATGCCCGCGCGCGCGCGGCGTCCGGTATAGTCCAGCAGGTTCCAGGAGGCCGTTCCGCCTTCCGATCGGGTTTCAAAAACGAGTCTTCCCGCCAGATCGGTGATTTTTACCAGGGTACCTTCTACCAGCCCCTTAATACCTACTACTCCTGCATAGCCGGGCCGTACCGGGTTGGGAAAAATGGTGCTGGAGTGCAGGTCTGGAGCCGGGGCTGAGGCATCAGATCGGTACGAAACCATCCCATTGGGTGTGTCAATGTACAGCCGCCCGCTGGTTTCGTCAAATCTCAGGGCCAAAACCTCGTCAGCCGGTAAGGGGCTATCCTGGCGGGTAAACTGCCGAATCAGCCGGGTACCATCAGGGCTAAACAAATACAGACCGTTTAGGGTACCTACCCATTTGCGGTCGCCTGGCTCCGTGACGATAGCCGTGTTGTACTCGTTACTTAAAAGTTTACGCTGGCCAAAAATAGGAAATACCGCATTGACGGCTCCGCCCGTAAGTATCCCGTCGGGCAGGAAGTACCCTACCCCCCGGTTGGCGGCGAACCACACCAGTCCGTTTCGATCCAGTGAAAGGCTACTAACCTGTGAAGAGGGCAGGCCGCCGTTGTTGGGTGATGTCGTGAGGTACCTTTGCTGTTGGTTAGCGGGGTTCTTTACCAGAATTCCCCCGCCCAGGGTACCCGGTAGGCGTATCCATTGCAATCCGTTACGGTCAGCCACTAGAGAGTCTGTGCGGTTGGTAATCGTTGTATCGCCCGTCACAGGACTTACTGAACGATAACTTCCTGAAAAATTACTGATCAGCCCCGTTTGGCGGTCGGCCACCCACAAGTTGTTGGCCGCATCCAGCAGGGCCTCCTGCGGTGAAACCAGCAAGGCATCCCGAAAGCCCGTGGCCTGATCCTGAGGGCTGAGCGTCACGACGCGGTTGTCGAGTGAGGCTACAAGGCGGTCCTGGGAAACCCGAAGCGAAACCCGCTGACTTGTAGCCGGGTATATTAGTTGCCAGCTATCCTTGTTTTTTCTGAAAATGCCCTGTCCGGCTACTCCTGCATAGAGTTTTTCCTGCAAAATAGCGAGGGAGGTAGGAACGAAAGGCGTAGATACTGGCTGCCAGTTCCCGTAAAATTGCCGATTGACAGTAGCACTCAGCGAGGTACGTAGTACGCCCTGAGAGGTATGGGCATACAAACTATCCTGCGTGAACGAAACCCCGAAAACTTCCACTTCTGAGCCTTCTTTTCCAATATTCCTGTATGTTTCACGTACTTCCTGACGGGTAGGATCAAGTACTACAATACCATACGAGGTACTTAGATAAGCCAGTTTATTGCTGAAAACCAGCTGGTTGCTGCGCCGATTGGCCGGCAGGGTAGGAGCGTCGCGCAGTAGGGGCCATTCGGTTATAGTGATAGGCTGGGCATTTTCGTTAAGCTGCACTACATCGAGATTGCCGTTCCGGTAGCTAACCAGTAGCAAGCGGCTACCAGGTTCGTAGGCCATACTACTGATACCCGTATCGTGCAAACCGTTGATTTTGGAGTAGATACTAGTGCTGTCACGCTGAGGCTGGTAGCTGAACAAGCCATTATACGTAGCACAGAAAAAGCGATCCTGCACCTGCTCAACGTGAAAAGCCGAAAGGTAGCTGAAATGCGTTTGCCAACCGCCCAAAGCTATCTCCTGAGCCTGGATTGGGCTCAGGATAACACAGAATAGTATAACAAGCAGGGTACTTTTTTTCATACGCCATAGGCAGTTAGTACCAGGCTTCGGCCCGAAGCCTGGTCGCGGTGTTCACAGAGGTAGATACCCTGCCAGGTACCCAGGTTCAGGCGACCGTTGGTAATGGGTAGGCTCACCGAACTGCCCAATAGCGATGCTTTCAGGTGCGCGGGCATGTCGTCGCTTCCTTCGTAATTGTGGCGGTAATAGGGGGCGTTTTCAGGAACGGCGTTGTTGAAATGACTTTCAAAATCCTGCCGAACGGTAGGGTCGGCATCCTCATTGATAGTGAGGCTGGCGGATGTATGTTGGATAAAGACGTGTAAGATTCCGGCTTTAATATGGTGTATTTCGGGAATTTCGCGCTCGATCCGGTCGGTAATCAAATGAAAACCCCTGGGAAAGGAGGGTAGCCTGAATTCGCGCTGAAATACCTGCATGGCTTTAGATCATTGGGTCAACTCACCGCGAATCCGGTTCAGTTCCAGGGGGCTGATGCGCAAAAAGGACGCCAGAATTTTAGTCGGGATTTCATCCATTAGTCCAGGGTACTCCTCGTTGAAAAGCTGCAGGCGCGAGCGTACATCCAGCGAGCCGATCGTCCGGCCCAGCATGCGCTGCTGCAGTACTTCCTCGTGCAGTTTTTGTACGAGTCGGGTCCAAACCGGAATCTGATCGTACATTTTTATAAGATCTTCATAACGCAACACCAGCAAACGACAAGCGGTTACGGCCTGAATATTCTCGTTGGCGGGTGCCTGATAGCGGAAGCTATCGGGAAGTACGGCAATATTACCCTTAGGAATAAAATAACGGGTCACTTCGCCATCTTGGTCAAAATGCAAAACGCGAAGGGTACCTTCTCTCACAAAACAAATGGTACGGCAAATATTTCCTTCCCGTAACAAGTAGTCTCCTTCGTCCAGCTCCATTTCCCGCAGGGAAGATTCTAGTGTGTCAAATTGTGTGTCGGACAACGAAACATATTGTCCAAGGAAGTTTTTCAGTAGCTCCATAATGTATCAAAACTTACCAAAGTAGTCCTATGTTGCAGGAAGGTGTGAATAATTTTTTGGTATAGGTCAGGGTTTGCTTTCAACGGTAACAATGGCAGTACCTCGGCTAGTACCTACGCCGCAGGCGTTTTTGAGCGAACTGATGGTAAACTCCGTCGTAGCGGTAGGTGATACTGTAATCAGGTACGGATTCAGGAAAGTTCCCTGCACGGTACTTCCGTCCGAAAGCGTAAAAGACCAGGGGGGCAGGCCATTCCTGAACTTGAGTCGAATCCGGGTAGAGTTGCCCGCCGTAATGGCACCACGGCCCGAAACTTCACCGATGGCTAGGTTAGGCGCGACTACCTTTATTTCCTGCGTTTCGCTGGCTACCCCAGGGGCTGTAGCCACAATACGGATCCGCTGGGCGGTAATGGTATCGCGCAGATAAGGCGGGGTTATTTTTACTTTCAGCGGACTTTCCTTTCCCGTGGTAGGCATATCGATAAAATGCCCCAGGCTGTCGGCGAGCTGTACCACAAATTTATTAGCTGCATAAAAACGGCCAGTGGTAGTGAACGGAATGCTCACTTCCCCCCCGGAGCAAATCATGGTCTGGGAGGGTTTTTCCATAGTAATGGTGGAGGGAGGTACATCTACCGATACGTGCGCCGTACCTGAGAAGCTCCCCACGCCGCATAGCCCACCCGCCGAAGTAATGCGGTAGGTGGTCGTGTTGTAGGGACTGACTTTTACGGCATAGGGCGATGTCAGAATATTGTTTTCGTAGGTGCCGTCGGAAAGGAGTACAAACCACGGACCGCCGCCCTGGAAACGAACCGTCAGTTCTGCATTTCCTCCTTCTTTTAGTTTAATCGTGTCGCTTTGCAGGAAGGCCTGCGTAGGTGCCGCAATTGTAATTCGGGTCGTGTCACTAATGAGCTGGGGCGAAGAAGAAATCACCCGCAACAGGTAGTCGCCGGTAGGGGTACCTATAGGAACTTTGGCCAGGATAGGCCCCACCGTATCGGCAGGAGACACGGTGTGGAATTCGCCGTTCCGGTCGGTGATCTGAACCAGGAAATTGTTACCGGCTTTATAGGTACCTGTAGCGCTGAATGATACCTGAAACGGCGTGCTGGTACAGACCCGGTACCCTTTATCCGCATCTTTTAGCGCTAGGCGTGGTTCGGGGTTCGCATCTACATTGACAATCACGTTGCCCGCCGTGGTACCACTGCCGCAGGCATTGGATACGCCCGCTAGTGTATACGTCTGGATTTTTTCGGGCTTAACCGAAAAGTAGTACGGATTGGTGAGAGTCTGGCTCACGGTGGTACCGTCGGATAACTGGAACGACCAGGGAGCCGCGCCGGAAAAACTAACCCGCAACTGCGCCTCTTGCCCCGGCATAATACGCGACGAGGTAGACCCATCGGCGGTTTCAAGCCGTCCACCCGCGGCGGGTAGTAGGCGAATGGGGATCTCACTGCCCAGTACTGCAGGACTGGTGGATACGACACGAATCCGGTACAGGTGACCGCCCGTTTTGTTAGAGGGGATAATAGCCTGAATGGGGCCATTCTTGGCATTCTCAGAGATTACCACAAACTTGCCCGAAGCATCCAGAAGCTGTACAGCAAACAGGTTGTCGGCGTTGAAAGGCCCCTGGGCCGTAAAGGGGACACGTATCGAACTTCCGGGGCATACCGACAGGTAGGATACATCGCCCGTAAGGATGGCAGATACCTGGGTGGTATCCAGCATGGGCTTGCCATACTGGCCTGAATTGGTGTCTGGCTGTATGATTGGCAGGTTATCCATCAACAGGGGCGTAACGACATTACGGCCCTGAGGGGGAGTAGCTAGGGTGGTATCCTTCTGGGGGACGGTAGGCACGATCTGCGCCTGTGCCGCCCCGAAGAGGTTCAGGAGTATTCCGGAACAGATAACAATTGAAAGAAATTTATCCATGGTACTCGGGGAGGATACTGACTTTTGAAACGAAAAGAATGGATGGATTGGTAAGTAAAGGCGGTTTTTTAATGTAAAAATAAGGGAAGAACCATTTTGTGGTACCCCCTGAACATACCTACCCCTGCTCAATGGAGCGCTACCAACTGATTGCCCCGCAGAATAGGTACTACATCGTAAAGATCCGATTGTAGCGAGTAAGTAATGTCTTTTTGAATACCTAAGCGCTGCAAACGGCGAACATGGGACGAATTGGCTACAAAGCCTGGAAGGTTGTCCCGGCCCTGTAGATATAGCCGTTGCGCCATCAATGCGCCGTCTTCTACCAGCATGAACTGATCTTTAAGCGCATCAGCGAGCGCACCCGCAAAAAGCGTATCTTCCAGATTGGGGCGGCCTTTCCAGCCCGCGCACAGTACCAGCACGTCGTATTGCTCCGAGCGGAGTTGATTGACCATTGCGCCCAGATTCAGGAAAGCACCTACCATTACCTTCACCGCCGTAGACTTCGCTTTGGCGATGGATAAGGTACCATTGGTGGTAGTCATGGCAATGTGCGCCCCGATGACTTTTTCCGACATATAACTAAACGGAGAATTGTCCAGATCGAAGCCTTCCACCTTCATGGCATCCCGCTCGGCGGCGGCCAGGTACCCCTTGTCCTGAAGCGCCTTACATTCTTCTACCGTAGCGACGGGGGTAATGCTTTTTACGCCGTAGGCTAGCCCGGTTACCATGCAGGAGGTAGCCCGGAATACGTCGGCTACTACTACAATGGAGTTTTCCAGCTTGTGCAAATGCAGTAAATCAGGCGTAAGACAAACGTCAAGTTGTTTCAAGATTTTATTTTAAATTATAGAATGAGTGAATAGTAGCATGAAAGGGTACAGAAGTATAGGAGTACGACAGTACGCAAGACTCTTTTGTGTTTATCTATTTCTATACTCCTAAAATCAAACAAAGGGCAACTTTACGACTTGGGCTTTTAACAATCGGTCGCGTACTTTTACGAACAATTCAGTGCCGGGTTTGGCGTACGCGGTAGGTACGTACCCCAGACCGATGCCTTTTTGTAAGGTGGGTGAGATGGTACCAGAGGTAACTTCGCCGATCTTCACGCCGTCGGCAGTGCATAGTTCGTAATGTCCGCGTGGAATACCCTTTTCCAGGAGCTCAAAACCAACCAGCTTGCGTGATAAGCCTTGCTCTTTCTGCGCTTTTAAGGCAGCCGAGTTGATAAAGTCTTTGGTAAACTTTGTCACCCAGCCTAGTCCGGCTTCCAGGGGCGAGGTAGTATCGTCGATGTCGTTGCCATACAGACAGTAGCCTTTTTCCAGCCGTAGCGTATCGCGTGCGCCCAGGCCCACGGGCTTGATGCCGAACTCGGCCCCGGCTTCGAAAATGGCCTTCCACATAGCTTCGGCGTCTTTGGCCCACACGTACACCTCAAAACCGCCCGCGCCGGTATATCCCGTTGCCGAAATAAGTACATCGTCGATACCCGCCAGGGTACCCGTAGTGAAAGTATAGTAATTCAGCGCCGACAGGTCGATTTCCGTTAATTTCTGTAAGGTAGCTGTAGCCATGGGCCCCTGCACAGCCAGCAGGCACAGGCGATCGGAAATATTTTCCATATCGGCACCTTCGGTGTTTTGGCTCATGATCCAGTCCCAATCTTTCTCGATATTGGAAGCATTTACTACCAGATAGTACTCGTTTTCATTGTAGCGGTACACCAG
>Ga0114915_1001205_pt1 | contig 11266 bp, 16 predicted proteins | sample MalvirAntarct_55_FD_87288 | JGI IMG/M metagenome (GOLD analysis project Ga0114915, IMG submission 87288) | Marine viral communities from the Global Malaspina Expedition - Malaspina viral metaG Antarct_55 | ecosystem: Environmental > Aquatic > Marine > Oceanic | place: South Georgia Island...
CCCTATACCCTATAGCACACCTAAACAGCCTAGCCATAAGGTCTCAAGGTCAGGGCAAAGCAAAGGGTATTGGTCTCTCTCCACCATACCCTTCACCTTGCTCTTAACACATAAACACCTAATGTTCATCTAATCACTATGCCCTGCCCTGCCCTAATGCATTATGTTTGTTTGCATCAGATTTAGGATAAGGCAAGACTGCATATCTTAAACTTTTCGCAGCCTCTCTTTTAAACTTCTTATTACCCACAAATATTACATATCTATGCTTGCATGACCTTAATCTATAACCAACATCATCGCCATACTCTTCTTCCATTTCTTTAAAAGTTTTACCTTTATGTGAAGTATGGTGAAGATGAGGCTTGGACTTTAGATAAACTTCTTTCATAGGTTTTGTAACACCAGTGTAAAGAAAATTAGTTGCCTGATAAACAACACCAACATGATTCTGTGTTGAGTCAGCATAGCTCACAACTACCTTGTCACCCAATTGCTTTAACGAACCACCTACTAATATAGAGGCTTCATTCTTTTTGTTTTCTTTTAACACCAACCTGTTTAACTCTATAACTTTGTTTTTATACTCTTCACCACAAACACCCTTAAGCAATGTATGTGACGGCGGAATACCATAACTACATATTCCTACAAGCTCAGAGCCTTTATATAAACCATAAGCCTGCTTCATTGGAGGCATCCTTTTTGCATAATGTATGTCTAATATAAAAGGCTTAGTTTCTTCATAGGTTATTCTTTTAATCATATAGCTACCAACATTTACATCGTCGAACAAATCAAGCATCAGCAGCGCCCTGTTCTTTAGGCAAGTACACCTCGACATCTGACAAACAGCCCGGACAAGATAAATATGTCACCATGTCATAGACCTCATTGTCATCTAAAGTATCATCACTACCCCATATCAACTCTTCTTTACAGTGCCAGCAATTCATCAGCAGTTACTATCTGTATGCATGTTGTTGTGTAACTTAATGAAATGTTCTGCATCCAAGACCACAAGGACCTTGCTCCTGTTTCTTTTAATAACAAGCAGTGGCTCATAGCCTTTGCAATTCGTTTGTGCTTGGTCATAGGACTTCCATACATTTAACGCTTCCTGATTCTTGCACTCAATGCTGTAGGGAAACACAGCTCTCGACTGCTTACCTATGATGATGTCCTCACCTTGGGAACCCATCGGTCTGCTCTCCAAATCTTCTGCATCCAGTCCGAGTAGGTCGATGAGTAGCTGCCTGAACTTCTGCTGTAGCAGTCTACCCTTTTGTTTTGCTGATTGTGGTCTCATTACCATGTCCTTCATCTCTCGATGTATTCATGCTGCATCTATTTGCACCATGCAAAAAAATCGCGTCTACTCCGTTGAAGTCAACGAAGCAGGCACGGGGTGCCAACTATCATGGCTGAGGTAGCTAGCAAAAACCAGTACCTTTAAAAATTTGCTAATATAAAACCCTCTCCACATGATTTTTCTGATATGGGTAATACACATTGATTATCTTTTAGCTCTTCGATAGTGTCGTAGTCTTCGTAGTTATTTTTGAATTCAGCGAAGTCTTTGTACTCTGTGTAATCACAACACAGGGCTATGACATCTAACTCCATTGGTTCGGCATTCTCTTCTTCACACTCTTCTAAGTGGTAGAACAATACTCCTAAGCCTTCGTAGGTGAACTGCTCACCTCTACCCATGTCACGGAAGGCTTTTCTAAAATCATTTACATCTATAGTCTTAACCATTACGCCACCTCTTTTATATATAAATAATGTCTACCAAATCTTTTAACCACTTTTTCTCGATCTCTATAATATCAAAGACCTTTGCAAGCTCACCAGTTTGCGTGGCATTTGTAATTGCTGTTTCGTGTTGTGTTATGTTCCAAGGCTCCCATTCAAAACTTGCGTCATAGTCAAACAGATACTCAACAGCGTCACACTCATCAAGGCTGGTTATATTTTCTATATCACCCTCACCAATAGTAATGCCATAGTGTTCAAACTCAGTGTCACATGCATAGCTAATAGGTGCGTTATTTTTTAGTTCAGCAGGATAAGCATGTTTTAAAAGAGCTTGTAGTCTTTTCATATTAACAATTTTTTTGTTATCTTTGTTTACATGCTTGGCTTGTATAAACTCTACATTGCCACCATCATAGCCTCTTATCATTTCTATGACTAAAGGTATGTCGTAACCCCAGTCATATATGTCCTCAGGGTTATTGTTATTCCAATGGTCATAAGCTGAATGTCTAAACATCACCTTATTTTTCTTGGCTTCTTCTAGTATTGTTATTAGTAGTGGTTTCATTACGCCACCTCCTGCATGTTTTCTAAGTTTAACCAATGAACAACATATAATGTTTCTCTTTGTGCTGTATCATCGTTATAACAAGTATCATATTCTTCTATGGCAATACCCACTAGGCTACCTATAGTACCTTCTGCACTTTTTATGCTCCAACCATTTTTGGCTAAAAGCTCTATTGCTTCAGGCATCCATATATAATCAGTAGCTTGTTCAGGTGTTTCTGCTTCTTCCCAAAAATCTCCACTCTCAACATGGTTATTTAATAGTTTTACTGCTTCTTGTTGGTTTTTAGTTAGTTCTTTCATATTATTTAACTCCTTTTATTTAATATACAACCAGTATAGCAAATAGGCAGAGTATTACAACACTTATTAACACTTATTTAAAAGGGTAAGTCATCAAAAGATTCTTGTTTCTCTAGGTCAACCAGTGCGACATCATATACCTTCTTGCCGTTAGTCTTTCTTGCCTCGATACCACGGTCAGTCAATACCCTACTGGCATCCTTGAAATCTATATTTCTTGGATTTCTAATACCCAAGGCTCTAAGCATTGACGTTAGCTGCCATGCCTGCTTCTCACTTTCCAGCGCATCAAAGTTTACATGTTGTAACAATAAGTCTTCTACCGCACCTTGTGTTCTGAATCCTTCGTTAGACTCTTGGAGCATCTCTCTTTCTTCTTTAGTTAGATACCAGTTCTTTTCTCCCTGCACATACAAAGTAGCTTTTACTTCTGCCCATACTTGTTGCATATCTATGCCATGATGTGGGTCTATGTCTGTAACCTTCAGACACCAAAATCTTCTGTTACCACTACCATCCATCAAGAACTCAGGCTCGTTTACTGAAGCAAAGAAGGCTGTACGTCTTTGGTAATTAGTAAAGGTCCTATCGTATGGCAACCTCATTTCATCTGAGCGTGATGTTATAAATGCTTTAAGTTGATTAATGTCTGCCTTCTTAAAGGTAGACTCAAGCTCACCCAGTTCTACAATCCAATGACTCACTGCTTTTTTAACTGAGTCTTTATCTTTAGGGTCAAGCGTTGCTCCTTCTAATAACCAACCTTTATTAAAGTCAGCCAATCTTTTAAACCACAGCGTCTTACCTAAACCCTGCGCTCCTTGAAATACTAATAAGCCTTCAAGTGATACGCCTCCAACCTCATAGACACAGGCTACACAACTGAGCAACCATTTCCTCATGAGCATGTGTTTTAATTCTTCATCCTTACTTGATACAGTGTTACAGAAATTATTGACCCGGCTCACACCATCCCAAGGCTTAGAGTCAATCCACATTGCTACAGGATTTAATTCTTTAGCTATTATCTTCATAGCATCTCTAACTCTTTGATGAGGAACAAAGTTCTTAATACAAAGATTCTCTACTTCAACCAGCATTGCCTCATCTTTTAAATCAGCAATAGGATTAAAGTTTGGTATAAGTATGTCAATGCGTTTCTTGATTACATCGTAATGACAATTAATACCATGTGCCTGCATTAAAGCATGATAGTTGTCAGTAGTAGCCATGACTCTGCCGTTCATTGATTTTTCATAATCAATCAGCTCAGGCACATCGACACGCTTTTCAATTAGCTCACCATTGATTGCCATTTGATCGTTAAAGTCCATGCCTTCTTGCTCAGGCATAACAACCTGTGCGTTAGTAACCTGTGCTGCTGCTATTGCTTTAGTTTTACCAACTTCATTAGCATCGTTATCTGCATAGATAACATAGTCTTTGCCTTTAAGTTTTTCTGATAGCTTCTGCGATACACTGAGCATGTTGCCAGCATTAAAACAAACCACCATCGGTATATTCTTTTCTTTATATATAGTCATGCAAGTTGCATAACCCTCACCTATGCCTACAGTTTTTGCATCTTTAATAAGCTCTGTGCCTATAATAAAAAAACAACCACCAGTCTTACCACCTGCGAGAAATCTTTTCTGTCCATCTTGTTGTATGGTTTGTAAGCTCCACAGCTTTCCTGTTTCATCCATGATTGGAATGATGAGCTTACCCTTATGCTCACGAAGAGAATGGGATGCGACATCCTTACTAAGTAAGTATGGATGAGAGTCACATGGCGATGCCACATCCCAAATTGTTTTGGCTTTTTCTGAGATTCGCAGATGTCCTGCTATTTGCTGGTCCTCAGTTTCTTGCCTGAATTTCTCCAATGCCTCGTAATTAATCTTGGTAGACTTCCGTCCTGATAATTTAAAGTTATGCGTTTGTCCTGTCCGATAGTCAGAGGCGAAACCAATAGGTGTGCCAAAATTATCATAGAAAGCGTAGTAACCCGATAACGCTTTCTTGTTGTTGACATTGGTGTAGGCTCGTTGCGGTTTGACTGGATTTACTTGTAGTTCTTCTTTTGTCTCGAAGCCATGTGCTTCTAAGAATTGTTGGAAACTATGTATAGCGTCCATTGTCAGAGGTTTATCCATGTTCTTGGAACCATCTGAAATATTTTTTATTCCCATGCTTGCTCTCTCATCTAAAGTTCTATATTATGTTCTATTCAATACTTTACAATATAGTATGGTAGGAAACAAGAACTTTAATAGTTATTTTTATAGAGAGGATATTATGGCACTAACAATTAGTGAATCAGGTAGTGGGAACTACGAACAAGTACCAGTGGGAACACACAATGCAACATGTTACATGTTGATTGATGTAGGAACACATGACGAGACCTTTGAGGGAGAAACCAAAAAACGACACAGCATATTTGTTTATTGGGAACTTAATGATAGCAAGATGGCAGACGGCAGACCTTTTTCAATTATGAAGCAGTACACGCTTTCATTAAATGAAAAGTCAGCCTTGTATAAAGACTTATGTGCGTGGCGTAAAAAAAGATTTACGGATGAAGAGTTAGCAGGATTTGATTTAACCAGTGTGTTAGGTTTTACATGCGATTTAGAAATTGGCTTAACTAAAGGTGAGAAATCAAAAGTTACATCAGTTTATAGTCCTGACGGCGGAGCGCAGAAAAATGCTACAGTTAATGACCAAATAGCTTTTGACATTGATGAGTATGCTTTAGGTGATAAAGAAATGATTACTGCTTGGGTAGACCTGCCAACTTGGGTGCAAGCCAAGATTGATGATTCATTTGAAATAATAGCAAGAGATAAAAAAAACAATGAGGGCAACAGAGATCAAGACGTTCGTGATTCTATAAAAGCTCAAGCTGATTTTGCATCTTTAGAAGCGCTAGGTGATGACGCAGATGAAGCTTCACCTAAAAGCGAACTAAGCGAAGACGACATACCCTTCTAAAAAGTTTGGCTGCTGAGTTTATTAATTTTTCATATTAATACGACTCCTAATCGTAATAAATTTAGCAGCCTTTTTACTTATGAGTAATGTAATAAAAATGCCATCACACAAAGATGTGATAGTAGAAGAAGGTGTCTACACAGACATGCCTTTTACACAATACAATGAATTGAAAGCTGTTCGTTCACACGACCTTACTTCAATTATAAAAGACCCATACACATGGAAATATGAAGATAAGCCTGATAGCGAAGCTTCTTTTTTTGTTGAGGGTAGATTACAGCATTGTTTATTTTTAGAGCCACATGTATTTCATGATGAATTTGTAGTAGCTCCTAAAACAGACAGAAGAACCAAAGCAGGTAAACTAGAGTACGAAGATTTCATTGCATCTGTTGATGACAGAAGTATTGTTACTCAGGACCTGTATGATGCTTGTCAGAAGCGTGTAGAAATATTAGATGCATTTAGACCAAGAAAAGAAGATCAGACTGAGCTAAGTGTGGTCTTTGATTACTACGGTCATTTGTGCAAAGCACGATTTGATATGCTTCAGAACAATGTAATTATAGATTTAAAAACATGTAGAGATGCAAGTCCGAAAGGTTTTAAGCAAGCAGTAAGAAGCTTTGGTTATCATCAGCAGGCTGCCTTTTACATAGATGCAGCTTTGTCAGCAGGTCTATCTGAAGTAGATAGATTCCAGTTTTTAGCCATACAAAAACAACAGCCTTACCCTTATGCCATTTATGAAATGAGTGATGAAGCTTTAGAGTATGGTAGAGCCATGAATGAAAAAGCTTTGGATATGTTAGTTAGGTGTAGGGAAACTGACATCTACACACCGTTCAATCTGCATAACTCAATCGTACAGATTAAGTTATCAGACTTGTAGGAAGAAGAGCTTGGATATCATTAGTACCTCCCCTAACCTGAATATTCAAGCTCAGATGCCTAGTGACTAGACCTGAAGATGACCACATGTATTGGTCCAGCGAGGCATCTAACCTTAATACCCATAAAGAAAGAGAACAGTTTTTAAAAGATAATGGAATTTCTGACCCACAAAGAATAGATACAATATTGCACTTAACTGTAAGTTTTTTACCGGGTCGTATGCACAAACTACCTAGAAAATTAATTATTGCTGCTTGGCGTGACTTACCAAATGACACGGCAAGAACCATGTTTGCTATTGGTATTAAGAATTTACAAAGAAAAAAATAATTACTTTTCGTTAGCTACTATTATAGCTCCATCAACTTTGATATCTGTAAAATTTAACCCGCTAATCTCTTCATTGTTTACACTGAAGATAACATCACGGACCAACAATCTAAGCAAGGCTGCCTTCTGATATAGGTTTAATCTTGCATAGGTTTCTATAACCTCATCACCATTCATCTTGTTTGCATTTTGCAGTGCATCATTTTTCTTTTTAAACATCGACATATTTATATTCCCTCTTTAAATAATTCTATTAAAATCAACAGCGTCTTGTCATCAAGATACTGCAAGTGTTTTGGTATTTTTGTTCTATCCATTGCTTACCTCTTTTGATATTTCTAAATATGTTTCATGGTTATATTCAATAAATCTATCAAGGGCTTCTTTCATTTCTTTTGCAGTTTCAAAATAATTAAACAAGTTTTCAACTGCCCATTGTGCGCGACTCCATGTAGCACAATCGCCTCTGCCTCTTATAGAATCGTTGTTATAAGAAGCGATAGTTTTAGGAACATCTACAGAGTATCGCATACCGCCTACTTGATTTGTATGACTAGAATGGCTCCATATTCTTGAATAATCAAACCCCTTATAATTAAAAACCTTGTAATCTTTTTTAGATGCATGTTTTATCTTTCTCATTACGCCACCTTCTCATCAACTATTGTTATTGGTGCTGTTAGCATTGCTTTGTGTAAAGTTTTTGCAATTTTAACCGCTTCACTTTTTGTAGCGACAGTATCATAAAAAAGTTTACTGTTTACCATTTTTCCATTTACCACCCTTGGTGCAAACCAAAGCACTATATCCCATTCTGGCTTACCCAAACCAAGCGTTACATTGTCAGGGCAGACTACTATGTGTTTTACTTCTTTCATATCGTTTTTCCTTTTTTATTTGATATACCTATATTATACACAGCTAACATTTATTATCAACACTTTTCAACACTTTATTACATTTAATTTATGGCAGTATTTCGTACACATATCCACGAACAGCTCTAGGTTTGTTTAATACAACCTCATGCAGATTGCCTTTTACTTTTTCCGTTAGCTCCCAAAAAGTATCTCTACCCGGGTCTGCTATTAATACAGGACACTTAGCCTGCTTGGTTAGTTTTACAATATTAGAAACGTGATCTTCCCAATAACAAATGTCACAGCCAATAATTAAATCTATCTCTGTAAATACTTTTTTTGGCAGCTCTTTGTAATCCATATATAAAACCTCTGCACTTGTTTTATTTAATTTATTAACCACATCAACATAAGGCTTGGTATTTACATCTATATCAATGCCACCACAATCTATGTTCTGTTTCTCTAGGTAAGCAAGAACTAAACCCCAACCACATCCAATGTCTATAGCCGTGTTGACATTTTGTAAATTATATCGAGATAAGAAATCTATGATAGTAAGAGAAGAGTTCCACACCTTGTTACCATGACTAACAGGCTTGGCTGTTTTTCTTTTTATCTTTTGTATGTCTTTGTCGCTTGATAAAGGTATTTTGATATTGTGCAGAATTTTCATAATAAATAGTGTTACAATCTATTGTAATGAATTATAATTCATTATCAACAACTAAAACAGGAGTTTTAAATGGGCGATTACAACAAAGGATATAGGACGCTGACGGTAGATTTAGAAACCTACAAAATGTTAGAAGAAATCTGTGCCTCAGAAAGAAGAAAGAAAATAGATCAAATACGGTTAATGGTTGAAAACAATCACAAAGAAGTTATAAAAGATATTGACTAAGCCAGTCCACCTATCCCACTTTTATTTGCTCTAAGGCGTTCAGCCAATTCCCTATCTTTAGGATTAGGTAATACTGTTTCTGAAATTTGTGCTTGTGGGGTTACTGCATTTGCTGGTGACACCAATGGCATGTTTGACTGACTTACATTAGCCAACATAGTATCTAATTGTGCGGCTAAATTTTCTTTTTGTTCAGGTATAACTTTATCTGATACAGAGCTAGGTACTGTTCTGTTAAAGTTATCTACGCTAGATGTATTTAATTTTTCTTTATCCTCTTTCTTAAAATAATCTATTGCTTTGTTTTTAAGTTCATCACCAAATTCTTCAAAATCAATTGCGTTAGCATCTTCAGCAGCTTGTGTTACTTGTGCTGCTATGTCTCCTAACACATAAGGTGAGCCTGTTAATCCATCAAGTGCGGAGAAAAAGTTTGCTAACTTAAATGGGTTTACCCTGCTCCATGCTTCACCTAACGTAAATCCCCTTTTTAAGTTTTGCACCAGTCTGTCATATTCTGTTTCCGTTAAAATTTCTGCAATCTTTTCTGACATAGCTTCGTTCTGTGCATCGTTTAACTTATTGTAGTCTACACGCAATACACTATTTATTAGCTCATTAGGAGTAAGGTCACGGCTTGATAAAGCTCTTTGTGACTTGTCTATTACTTTTTGTACAAAGGCTTGTCTTTGCGCTGTTTGACTACCGCCCAAAACTCTGACCTCTAATGCTCTTGAATCTATTTCAGTTCCAAAATTTTCTATAAATTCTTGAAAGTTATCTTCAGGCATAGACTCAGGAAAACTTAATCTTAATAAATTTATATTTCTTTCTGAGCCAATAATCTTTTTACCAATGTTACTGCCCTCTGCGGACTCTTCCATTTTTCTTAATACAGCTTCAAAGACTCCATTTCTAAAAGCTTCTTTTTCTGAAGTATTCATGTTTCTAACTAATTTTTCAGGATTTTGTGCGTATGTTTTTTTAGTAAATACATTTAAACCTAAATCCATTGCATCTTCTACAGCTTTAGAACCTGCAAATATTTTTCTTGCACTTCTGTAATCTTCATTAGAATCCATAATGCTTAAAAATTTATTTTTAGTGTCCATAACCTTGCCAAGCTCAACATTACCCATCGATGTACTTGTAGGTTTATTAGCAATAGATATTTCATTATCCAAAGCAAGCTTCATGTAATGCAAAAACTCCATGTCAACAGAATCAACAGGCGTGCCTTTGTCGGGTCCACTACTTAAAATCACACCGCTATCTGTGTAGCTAATGTCAGGTAGCTGCACACCATCTTCTAATGCAATCTCTTGCGCTTTATCAAATGCTCTTTTTAAACTTGGTCTTGAAAATAATTCATTAATTGTTACAACTTCTTGCTTGCCACTATCATTCTTCTTCAACACAAATTCTTGGTTTAAATCAATATTTCTAGGCTGTGTTGTAGTATTGCCGTCATCGTCTACTAAAGTTTCTATAAAAGATTTTTTGTATTTAGGCGCAGCAATTCTTTTTCTTTCGTCAATCAACGCATCTAAAGTCTCATAATACGAAGCATTTACACCATAAGCTTTTACCAAATCAGAATTTAATCGTCCAAATCTGCCCATGGACCTTGCTTCTAAAAAGTCTCTTGTTATCTTTGAACCTTTGCTTGGAAGCGTATTTACTAAATCTAAAACGCTGCCACTACTTGAGCCAATGTCAGCTAATGTTAGTTGTTTGTTTTTGTTCATTGCGTTATGAGCTAATAACATAGCCTCTTCTACAGAGCCTGCATCTGCAATCATTGCCTCTTCAATAGCTTCAATAGCCATTTCTTCTCCCTTACTCGCAGCAGGATATGTACTTATTTTTTCAGCAATAGCACTAAAAACCCTTGAAAGAACAAGAGAAGGTACTGCTAAACCTGCTGCTATTAAACCAGTTGCATAAGGTTTAAATTTAGTTAATCTTTCTGCTGCTGTTCCTTCATCAGAACCAACACTATATGCTGTTCCATATATTCCTGACCTTACCAGTGGTTTTTTTCTCATATATTCAGAAGCCTTTGAGAGTGCTACAGTCATAGGTCTTTCTGAAAAAAGCGGTGTTGGCTTACCTCTTCTCATGTTAATAGCTGTATAAGCACCTTCTAACGCTGTAGGGATTAATGCTCCTGCAACCTGACCCGTTGTAGCTTTAACTGGATTTTTAGACTTATAAACATCATAAGCATGATTTTCTACTGCGTTATAAAACCTAGGTGGCATACTCTGAAATCTTGCTTTAATTTCATCTGAAAAATTAAATGTAGCACCTTGAGCGATCATGTCAAAAACATTTGCTTCAGAACCATTTAAAAAATCAGCCAAAGCCAACAAATCAGGTTTTGCGTCTTTGCCATCTTGTGCAACTTTGGTATTAATTCTTTCACGAAAAGCAGGTATATCTGAAGGCATCCATTCTGCATCATTAAGTATATTGTAATATTCTTGAGTTAATTTCATTATGGTAGTGGTACCGTTTTACTTAGTGGTGTAGGTGCAGAATCTTTTAATTCTTTAACAGTTCCATCTAAATTTCTTCTAAAAAGTTTGCCATTTTCTTTGTAAACAATAGCCACAACCTTGTCTTGTACATTTTTAATTTC
>Ga0114915_1001206_pt1 | contig 11258 bp, 10 predicted proteins | sample MalvirAntarct_55_FD_87288 | JGI IMG/M metagenome (GOLD analysis project Ga0114915, IMG submission 87288) | Marine viral communities from the Global Malaspina Expedition - Malaspina viral metaG Antarct_55 | ecosystem: Environmental > Aquatic > Marine > Oceanic | place: South Georgia Island...
CGGCCAGAAGCAGACAGTCGTTCATGCCCCTTTTTTAGCGTTCTATCGCTCGAAATCGCGCCTGCCTACTGTGGTCAGATCACCTTCCGGAAGTTTCTTGCGGCCCGAACCCTCGCGCTATATCGCATTGAACGATGCGCACACATTACCGCAAGAATCAATGCGCAGTTTTGCATGCTCAGCGCCTACACAACTTTGCTCACAGTAAATTCTTTATCGCAAGACTGCATTTTTTTGAATAAAAAAATTAAAATCTTCATACACCTACATACGGAGAAGGCAAATGAATAATTGGCTGTTTTTGGCTGTTGCAATATTTGGTGAAGTAGTAGCCACATCTGCTTTAAAAGCAAGCGAAGGATTCACAAAACCACTTCCGTCAATATTAGTTGTTTTAGGTTACGGCCTCGCTTTTTACTTTTTATCCCTAGCCTTAAAGACTATTCCCATGGGCATTGCATATGCAGTTTGGGCAGGGCTCGGAATTGTATTGGTGACAGCTGTCGCCTGGGTATTTTATGGGCAGAAACTAGATATTTGGGCGTTCATCGGCATGGCAATGATTGTTGGCGGCGTTGCTGTTCTTAACTTACTGTCTAAAGGTAGCGCCCATTAGCTCTACTGAGCTGGAATAGGTAAAACTTCAGCTTTAACCACGTCAGCAGCTAATGGCCTGTCTCGAACTGAGCGGGATTGCCGGTAAAAGAGTATGCCTATTCCAACCTATTGTGGTCGCTCACGACCGGCCAAAAACGGACACTGCCAACCCATTGGAAAAAAACTGAGCGTTGCTTTCCGTTAAGTTTGGTAGTTGCAAGCGCCGTTCAGGAAGAATTGCTCGATCAACGCCGCCATACCTGCGCGTGCGATACGGCCGCGGCGCTCGGCGTCTACCAGGCCGAAGATCAAGGAGGAGAAGATTTCGGTAAGCGCCGGGGCACCGATATCGATACGGAATACGCCCAGTTTTTGCCCGCGTAGAAAGAACTCGTCCAGCGTTTCTGAGTAAGGCAGCCATCGGCAGCCGCCTGCATCTAAATCAAACGTGTCCGGGCGCCACTGAAATGAGAGGAAAACCAACAACTCCCTGTGAGTCAAATGGCCTTCGATCAGGCGATGCAATGCGTCCAAGGGCGCCGACTCAAGATCGGCATCGGCAATGACCCGATAAATAACCACCGAACCATGATCCAGAAGCATCTCGATCAGGTTGTCGCGGGTGCCGCAAAACCTGTTTAGCGTCGCCTTGCTGACTCCCGCTGCCTGGGCTATTTCTTTGAACGTGGCTCGCGGGTGGTCAACGATGGCGATCGCCAGGGCCTTCAGCAATTTCTCATCGGCAGCAGTTAAATCCATCGGTCACTCTTTATCTATCGCAGGCAGATGCGGGTATTTTGCCTAGAACACTCATTTTTCTCAAAGAGGATACTAGCTTTGTTCACACTAAAATCAAATGAGTCAATATTGACTCATTTGATTTTAGTGTGGATCATGCGCGGCTTCGACTACGTACTGGCTTCGTGCTTGGGTGAGATATGAACAAATTTCGCGAGTGGATCACTTTTTCCGTGATCTCCTGTTTGGTCGCCGTGACCCTGGTTGGCTGCGACAAGCCCGAAGAGCAAGGGGAGGAGGCGCCGGCGCGTGAAGTCGATGTGCTCAGCGTGCAGACCGAGCCCTTCACCGTGGTTGCCGAGCTACCAGGACGCATCGAGCCGGTGCGTGTCGCCGAGGTGCGCGCGCGGGTGGCGGGGATCGTGCTCAAGCGCACCTTTGAGGAAGGGGCCGACGTGAAGGCCGGCGACGTGCTGTTCCAGATCGACCCTGCGCCGTTCAAAGCGGCCCTGTCGCGGGCGCAGGGTGAACTGGCCCGCGCCGAGGCGCAGTTGTTCCAGGCCCAGGCGATGGTTCGCCGATACGAGCCGCTGGTGAAGATCAACGCCGTCAGCCAGCAGGATTTCGACAACGCCAAGGCCGCTCTGCAGAGTGCCCAGGCCGACAAGCGATCGGCCCAGGCCAATGTCGAAACCGCCCGCCTGGACCTGGGCTATGCCGAGGTTCGCGCACCCATTGCCGGACGCATCGGCCGAGCCCAGGTCACCGAAGGGGCGCTGGTAGGCCAGGGTGAGGCGACTCTGCTAGCGCGTATCCAGCAACTTGATCCGGTGTACGCCGACTTCACCCAGCCGGCTGCCGACGCCCTGCGCCTGCGCGCGGCCATCGCCGAGGGCAAGGTTGCCGGCGCTAGCGACCAGCCGTTGTCGCTGCGCGTCGATGGTACCGATATCGAGAGCAAGGGCACGCTGCTGTTCACTGATATCTCGGTGGATCGCAGCACCGGGCAAATCGCCCTGCGAGGGCAGTTCGACAACCCCGAGGGCGTGTTGCTGCCGGGTATGTACGTGCGTGTGCGCACGCCGCAGGGGCTCAACCAGAACGCCATCCTGGTGCCGCAACGTGCCGTGCAGCGTTCGGCTGACGGTCAGGCCAGCGTGATGCTGCTGGGGCAGGGCGATACCGTCGAGGCGCGCCAGGTCACCACCGGTGCCATGCAGGGCTCGCGCTGGCAGATCAGCGAGGGCCTGCAGGTCGGCGACAAGGTGATCACCAGCTCGCTGGCGGCTATCCGTCCGGGCGCCAAGGTCATCCCCCGCGAGCAAGATGCCGCCGAAGCCGCTCCACAGTCCCAGGCGCAGTAAGCCGGAGAACCTCTCATGTCCCTGTTTTTCATCCGGCGCCCCAATTTCGCCTGGGTAGTCGCCCTGTTCATCTCGCTGGGTGGCCTGCTGGCCATCCCGTTCCTGCCGGTGGCGCAGTACCCCAACGTGGCGCCGCCGCAGATCACCGTGACCGCCACCTATCCCGGCGCTTCGGCGCAGGTGCTCACCGACTCGGTGACCAGCGTCATCGAGGAAGAACTCAACGGCGCCAAGAACCTGCTGTACTTCGAGTCCACCAGCAACGCCAACGGCATCGCCGAGATCACCGTCACCTTCCAGCCAGGGACCGACCCCGAACTGGCCCAGGTTGACGTGCAGAACCGTCTGAAGAAGGCCGAGGCACGTATGCCGCAGGCCGTGCTGACCCTCGGCATCCAGACCGAGCAGGCCACCGCCGGCTTCCTGCTGATCTATGCGCTGAGCTACACCGATGGCGACAAGGACGCCAACGTCACGGCGCTGGCCGATTACGCCGCGCGCAACATCAACAACGAAATCCGTCGCGTGAACGGCGTCGGCAAGCTGCAGTTCTTCGCCTCCGAGGCGGCCATGCGCGTGTGGATCGATCCGCAGAAGCTGGTCGGCTACGGCCTGTCCATCGATGACGTGAACAACGCGATCCGCGCGCAGAACGTGCAGGTGCCGGCCGGTGCCTTCGGCAGCACGCCGGGTTCCAGCGAGCAGGAGCTGACGGCGACCCTGGCGGTCAAGGGCACCCTGGACAACCCGCAGGAATTCGCCGCCATCGTGCTGCGTGCCAACCAGGACGGCTCGCGCCTGACCCTGGGCGACGTGGCACGCATCGAGGTCGGCAGCCAGGACTACAACTTCGGCTCGCGCCAGGACGGCAAGCCCGCCGTTGCCGCCGCCGTGCAGCTGTCGCCCGGTGCCAACGCGATCCAGACCGCCGAGGCGGTCAAGCAGCGTCTGACCGAGCTGTCGGCCAACTTCCCGGACAACGTCGAGTTCTCCGTGCCGTACGACACCTCGCGCTTCGTCGACGTGGCCATCGACAAGGTCATCATGACCCTCATCGAGGCCATGGTGCTGGTGTTCCTGGTGATGTTCCTGTTCCTGCAGAACGTGCGCTACACCCTGATCCCGTCCATCGTCGTGCCGGTGTGTCTGCTTGGTACCCTGACCTTCATGTACCTGCTGGGCTTCTCGGTGAACATGATGACCATGTTCGGCATGGTGCTGGCCATCGGCATCTTGGTGGACGACGCCATCGTGGTGGTGGAGAACGTCGAGCGGATCATGGCCGAGGAAGGCCTGGCGCCGGTGCCGGCGACCATCAAGGCGATGGGGCAGGTGTCCGGGGCGATCATCGGTATCACCCTGGTGCTGTCGGCGGTGTTCCTGCCGCTGGCCTTCATGGCCGGCTCGGTGGGGGTGATCTACCAGCAGTTCTCGCTGTCGCTGGCGGTGTCGATCCTGTTCTCGGGCTTTCTTGCGCTGACCTTCACCCCGGCGCTGTGTGCCACGCTGCTCAAACCGATCCCCGAGGGCCATCACGAGAAGACCGGTTTCTTCGGCTGGTTCAACCGCAAGTTCACCGCCCTGACCGGCCGCTACACCAAACTCAACGGCAAGCTGGTGCCGCGCGCCGGGCGGGTGATGTTCATCTACCTGGGCGTGGTGGTGCTGATGGGTTTCTTCTACCTGCGCCTGCCGGAATCCTTCGTGCCGGTGGAAGACCAGGGCTACATGATCGTCGACATCCAGTTGCCGCCAGGCGCTACCCGTGAGCGCACCTCGGCCACGGGTGAGGAGCTGGAAGAGTTTCTGATGGCCCGCGAGGCCGTGCAGACGTCCTTTCTGGTCCTCGGCTTCAGCTTCTCCGGCATGGGTGAGAACGCGGCCATTGCCTTCCCGCTGCTCAAGGACTGGTCCGAGCGAGATTCTTCGCAGTCGCCGGAAGCCGAGTCGGCTGCGGTCAACCAGCACTTCGCCAACCTCGATGACGGCGCGATCATGGCGGTGCCGCCACCGCCGGTCGAAGGCCTGGGCAACTCGGGTGGTTTCGCCCTGCGCCTGCAGGACCGCGCCGGCCTTGGCCGCGATGCCCTGTTGGCAGCGCGCGATGAAGTGCTGGGCAAGGTCAACGGCAATCCGAAGTTCCTCTACGCCATGATGGAAGGTCTGGCCGAGGCGCCGCAGCTGCGCCTGGTGATCGACCGTGAGCAGGCCCGCACGCTGGGTGTCAGCTTCGAAGCGATCAGCAGCGCGCTGTCCACTGCGTTCGGCTCGTCGGTGATCAACGACTTCGCCAACGCCGGCCGCCAGCAGCGCGTGGTGGTACAGGCCGAACAGGCCGAGCGCATGACGCCGGAAAGCGTCCTGCGCCTGCATGTGCCCAACGACAGCGGCAGCCTGGTACCGCTGAGTGCTTTCGTCACCACGAGCTGGGAGGAAGGCCCGGTGCAGGTCGCGCGTTACAACGGTTACCCGTCGATCCGCATTGCCGGTGACGCCGCGCCCGGCGTGAGCACTGGCGAGGCGATGCTCGAACTGGAGCGCATCGCTGCCGAGCTGCCCGAAGGTATCGGCTACGAGTGGACCGGGCTTTCGTATCAGGAGCGGGTCGCCAGCGGCCAGGCGACGATGCTGTTCGCGCTGGCCATCACCGTGGTGTTCCTGCTGCTGGTGGCGCTCTACGAGAGCTGGGCGATCCCGCTGACGGTGATGCTGATCGTGCCGGTCGGCGCACTCGGCGCGGTACTGGCGGTGACTGCCATCGGCCTGCCCAACGACGTGTACTTCAAGGTCGGCCTGATCACCGTGATCGGCCTGGCGGCGAAGAACGCCATTCTCATCGTCGAGTTCGCCAAGGACCTGTGGGAAGACGGCTACTCGCTGCGCGATGCCGCTGTCGAAGCCGCGCGCCTGCGTTTCCGCCCGATCATCATGACCTCCATGGCGTTCATGCTCGGCGTGGTGCCGCTGGCCATCGCCACTGGCGCCGGCGCTGCGAGCCAGCGCGCACTGGGCACCGGGGTGCTGGGCGGGATGCTCAGCGCGACCATGCTCGGGGTGATCTTCGTGCCGATCTTCTTCGTCTGGGTGCTGTCGCTGCTGCGCACCAAACCTCAGCAAACCGACAACCATCCCCTGCATAAAGCGGAGTAATGCGATGACCTCTCACTTCATGCTCCGTCGCGCTCTGCTGCCCCTGGCCATTGCCGCCCTGGCGGGGTGTTCGCTGGCCCCGACCTACGAGCGCCCGCAGGCACCGGTCGCGTCGCACTGGCAAGCCGCCGACGCGGAGGGCGCCCGTGCCCAGGCGCTGGACTGGCAGACCTTCATCGTCGATGCCGACTTGCGCCGCGCGGTGGATACGGCGCTGAGCAACAACCGCAGCCTGCGCCAGGCGCTGCTGGATATCGAAGCTGCGCGTGCCCAGTACCGCATCCAGCGTGCTGATCGCCTGCCTTCGATCAACGCCAATGCCAGCGGCAACCGCCAGCGCCTGCCTGCCGATCTGTCGCAGACCGGGCGCTCGGAAGTGACCAGCAACTATCAGGTCGGCCTCGGCCTCGCGGAGTACGAAGTCGACCTGTTCGGCCGCGTGCGCAACCTCTCCGAGGCCGCGCTGGAGACCTACCTGGCGACCGAGGAGGCGACCCGTGCCACGCAGATCAGCCTGGTTGCCGAGGTCATCCAGGCCTACCTGACCCGCGATGGTGCGCTACGCCGCATGGCCCTGGTCGAACAAACCCTGGACAGCCGCATGGCCTCGCTGGAGCTGGTCAGCCAGCGCCGTGCAGCGGGGGCCGCCACCGCCCTGGATTACCAGGAAGCGGTCGGCCTTGCCGAACAGGCTAGGGCCGAGCGCGAGAGCACCGAACGCCAGTTACGCCAGGCGGACAACGCCCTGGTCCTGTTGCTCGGCACGCCAGATGCCGCTCGCCTGCTGCCCGCGACGCCCCGCGACGACCTGATGGTGCTGCAGGACATCGCCCCCGGCACCAGCTCGGAACTGATCGAACGGCGCCCGGACATTCTCGCCAGCGAGCACCGCCTCAAGGCGCGCAATGCCGATATCGGTGCAGCTCGCGCCGCGTTCTTTCCCCGGATCAGCCTGACCGGTTCGGTGGGCAGCTCCAGTGCCGAGTTGTCCGGATTGTTCGATGGCGGCTCGCGGGCCTGGAGCTTTGCCCCGACGCTGTCGCTGCCGATCTTCGCCGGTGGCCGCAACCGCGCCAACCTGGACCTCGCCGAAGTGCGCCAGGACGCGGCGGTGGCCGACTACGAAGGCACCATCCAGACCGCCTTCCGCGAAGTGGCCGATGCCCTGGCCGCCACCGACACCCTGCGCCGCGAGGAGGCTGCCCGCCAGGCTCTGGCCGGTTCCAGCGAGGCTGCGATGGCCCTGGCTAAGGCGCGTTACGAGGGCGGCGTGGACGACTACCTGCGTTATCTTGACGCCCAGCGCAGCACCTTTAGCAACCAGACCACACTAATTCAAATCAGCACGGAACGGCAGATTGCGCTGGTTGACCTGTTCAGGTCTCTGGGCGGTGGCTGGGGCCAAACTGAACCGATGGCCGGGATCGGCGCTGAGTGAGCAAAGCCAGGAGTCCTGCATTCGAAGACAGGACTCTGGCTCCATCACCAGTGAGCTACTGGTCATCCACGGGGAAATCGCCTGATCGAGAATAAGACTCTCTGACGACTGGCAGGCCTATGGATTATTGGTGGCGGCAGCTAACGGCTCTATAAAGAGCTGCAAAAAATCACTGTAACGCATTGATTGACTGCTTCTGGCCGCTTCCCGCCGGTCGCAGCTGACTGGCGCATCTCGCCTCCGGTCGATCAGAGCCTGTCGGGTGGTTCCTTGGAATCAAGGGGGCCAATCAGCGCTGCCCCGGTGTTTTTCACGTTACCCACCGCCTTGCTGACCTGGTACCACTCGAATGCCTCGGACTGCAGGCCCAGTTCCTGCACTATCTGCTCGGCACGCTGCGAAGTTGTGTTCGGGTCTATCCACTCTCGGGCCAAGTCCGCTGGTAGTACCACTGGCCGGCGATCATGGATATCCAACATGCCACCTTGGGCGTCGGCGGTGATGATCACGAACCCATCGTCTTCGCGAATCTCGCTGCCGGCGTGGGGGAGCTGGCCGATGGCGGCGAAGAACATCGGCTCGCCACTGCGCAGGCGGATGAAGTAGGGTTGCTTGTGCTTCGGATCGGTCTCGTCCTTCACCCATTCATACCAGCCGTCAGCTGCGACCAGCGCGCGGTACGGCCATATCTGCCTGAAGAACTTGCCGCTCGCCACCGTCTCGGCGCGGGCGTTGATCGGTGCTGGCATCGTTCCCTTCTTCGCCCAGTGCGGTGCTCACCCCCATCTCACCGCGGCGATCGTCAGGCCCCCTCCCTCCGCGTGCAGCAGTTGCACGTTGGTCTGTGGTGCCACGTTATAGCGCTCGATCGGCAGGTTGTCGTAGCCGCCGATCACCTCCTGCTCGCTGTTCAGCTCCCGCAGGTAATCCGCCATCCCCTGATACTGCGCAAATCGTCCGCACATGACCGTCCGCTCGTCATCGCCTTTCTCATTCTGATTGTAGGTGGGCTGGCTTGTCCTGTACTGTATATAAATACAGCATTATTACGGGTGCACCATGTCCTGCACGATCCTCGGGCCACTGAGCAGCAGCTCCGTGTGCCTGCCTTTGTATTCCTTCCGCGTCCCGGCCGGGTTTCCCTCGCCGGCGCAGGATCACATCGAAGCCGAGATATCCCTCGACGAGCTTCTCGACCTCCGCGCGCCGCATATGTATCTGGTGCGCATCAGCGGCGACAGCATGATCAACGTAGGGATGTTCGATGGCGACCTGGCTATCGTGAATCGGGCGATGGAGGGGCGGCCTGGCCTGATTGTCATCGCTGCGCTCAACGGCGATGCCTTGGTGAAGCGTTTGGCCAAGGAAGGCGAACAGATCGTTCTGCGGGCGGAGAACCAGGCCTACGCGCCGCGCTACGTACTCGAGGGGGATGAGCTACTGATCTGGGGCGTGGTCACCCACAGCGTGCGCTGCCATGCCCCAGGCTGAGTCGGCAATTGCCCTGATCGACTGCAACTCGTTCTACGCCAGTTGCGAGCGGGTGTTTCGCCCGGACCTGCTGCGTACGCCTATCGTCGTGCTGTCGAACAACGACGGCTGCGTGATCGCCCGCTCGGCCGAGGCCAAGGCGCTGGGCATCAAGATGGGTGAGCCGTATTTTCAGATCAGGCAAAAGCTTCGGCAGCACGGCATTTTGGCGTTCTCCAGCAACTACGCGCTTTAGTAAGTTAGGTGGAATGCTTTTTTGAGCTAGTCTGGTTCTACCGACGTCTTCGAGGTGTCGCTTATGGCCTCTAACGAACCGTATGAGGTGGTATTGAGCCGCTATCCCACTGCTCAGGAATGGCTGCGATTGCTCAGTAATCTGGGACGAACGCCTGCCACCTTGGATGCATATGGGCGTGGTTTGGCGCTTTATCTGCGCCACTGCGAGGTCTCTGGTTTTAAACCTGAGTCAGCCTCGTTTGAGCAGGTCACGCTCTACATCCGAAGGCTGTTACCCGGTCAGGAAAATGCGGTGGCGAATTCAACGTTGCACCAGCGTCTCACCGCGATCCGCCTTTGGTACGATCACTTAGTTTTCCAAGGGCTTTGCCAGCGAAACCCTGTGCCTCGCGGACAGCATGCTCGTTTGTTCCAGATACCGGGACATGCCGGGTTTGTAAGAGGCCTGGTGCCTCGACTCATCAAACTACCAAAAATTCCGACTGATGAGCAGTGGCAATGCTTTCTGAAGATAGCGGCGAATTCGTCCCTTCGTGATCGTCTAATGCTCTCGTTGGCGTACTGTGGTGCGCTTCGTCGTGCCGAGCTTGTGGCCCTGAGAATCGAAGACTTGGACGTCGCGCATCGCCTGATCTCGGTACGGGCTGAAACAACCAAGAGCCGGCGCAGCCGCGTCGTGTGCTACAGCCCCGCCATTGCCCCTGTCCTGATGGCACATCTTCACGCTCTTCGGCGCGCAGGTTGGTTGAAAGGGCAGCTATTTCGCTCCGAGTCAGATCGCAATCGTGGTTCCGCGCTGACGCGTTGGACGTGGAGTAAAACAGTCGAGGCATGGGCCAAAGGCGCAAACATTTCATGCGTGAGTACACACACATTTCGGCATCTGCGGCTAACACATCTGGCACGCGCGGGCTGGAAACTGCACGAGTTGACCGCCTATGCAGGACATCGAGATCCGAAAACGACCTTAATTTACCTGCACCTTTCGGGTGCGGATTTGACCGCAAAAATGGCGCAATCGGTGGGCAGTCTGGACGCCAGAATGTTCAGTGAACTTTTTAAGTCGGAGCCATCATCATGAGCGCCACAACTACTGTGGACTATGTACCGTTTGATGTCAGCCGGTATGAGCGTAGCAAGGTGGTGTTGGAGTCAGAACGAGCCATTCTATCCAATCGTCAGTATCGCTCTGACAGAGCCTATCTTCAGTCAAGGGTGCCTGGGCTTGTAAACCCGCTGATCGATTTGATAACGCATAGCGGGGTTTCTGATCGGTTAGGCACCTCCTCAGTCGCCGCAATTCTTTGGAATGTCAGCAACACGGGCAAACCCTATTGGTGTTGGTCGGAAACTCAGTGGTTTACGTTGCTCAACGCCCCAGCAGGGTCGCGACCGTACCTTGCTGCGGCCGCTTACCATTTAGGCGGCTTTCATACCCCTCAACGTATTGCCAAATTCCGCCAACCAGCAGTTTACGCATCATTCATCTTCGGGCATCAGATATTCAAGTATGAACACGCTCGGTTGAGCCAAACCTTGAAATCATTAGGGTATGCTGCGCGCCATCTCGAACAGTTCCTGTCCAGCGTACTGGGCGCACTAATGCTGGAAAACGGCGATCCTCGGTTGGAAACCTTCACTGAAGAGCTGTTGCTGCGAGGTCAGGCGCATCGAAGCGAAGGTATCGCCAGATCGGTTGGAAAAGTCTCGCATGGTTTGGCAGCGATGGGCATCCTGGCAAAACCGTTGCGTATGCGCGGCTATACCAGCTGGCGTGAAAAGAGTATCGACGGTATTGATCCTGTCTGGGTCAGTTGGTGTCGTCGCTGGCGAGAGACGTCTACCTTACGTCCCCGTACGCGGGAAAGTAATTATAGCTTTATCCTTAGAACCGGCATCTGGTTGGCGAGAAAGCAGCTAGGGATAGTTTCCCCAGTGGAGTGGGACATGACCACCTGCGCAGCGTTTATCGCCGCGGTGGACCGGATGACGGTCGGTGAATGGGCGCTGGAATCCGCCCGCAACACGCAGTTTAGAGGACGTGGTCAGCCGATTGCTCCTAATTCAAAGCGGGCCTTTTTACACGCCGTACGGCGTTTTTTTATCGACTTCGAACTATGGTGTTGGCGCTGATGGAAAATTGACCCACCCTGCCGATTGAAATTTGACCCAGGGCGGATTGCTGATTTTGTTACCAGCAACTGTGGATAAGTCTACCAGCGCAGCTGCTTTTGAACCCACTC